>WBZL01000030.1_pt1 | contig 128174 bp, 108 predicted proteins | sample 5204291 | NCBI WGS metagenome assembly WBZL01 (sample SAMN12344345, study PRJNA552823) | activated sludge metagenome | biome: Activated sludge suspended growth; feature: Nitrification reactor; material: Wastewater; isolation source: activated sludge from nitrification reactor of wastewater...
AGAAATCACCATAAAAACGTATTCGAAAAATAAAGAAGTCTGGATCGAAATCAAGGATACCGGGATTGGCATCCCACCCGCCGAACTCAAGAAAATTTTTCAGGAATTCTATCAAGTAGAAGACCACATGACGCGCCGATTTGGTGGGATGGGGTTAGGGCTGGCGATTGCCAAAGGCATTGTAGATATGCACAAAGGGCGAATTTGGGCAGAAAGCGAAGGGATTGGGATGGGCTCCACCTTTTATGTTGTCCTCCCTGAAACCTCTTCGTAAGTGAAAATGAGCGAACAGATTTGTGAGTAATTACTGTGAAACAGTCAGCAATTAAAAAAAATGTTGTCTGGCTTATATGCCTTGACTTGCGCCCCATTTTTCCAACGTTTCATCTATCAAATCCAAATAGGAATCCAGCGCTTGAATGCGATCTTGAAAGCTGTTCCCAAGTAACCCGAGCTGGGAAAATACGTTTTCCCAGGTTTGCCGAAAACTTGAAGCTTCTGGAAGCGTCTCCACGATTTCCAGTCCTGTGTGAAGAAGCGGCCAGATCGTGTCCATCGGACGTTCGGATTCCAGCAAACTCCCCATGGCTTTTTTGTAATAGAGCAAACGATGGGGATGGAGGCCAGCGGGGGAATTGGCTAACTGTCCGAGGGCTAAATAACCCTGTTCCCATTCGGTGAGCCAGGTCGTTAAGGTATCTTTTGATGTGGAAACGGTGCCTAATAACCCCAGTAATCCTGCGTATAACCCTGGTTTTCCCACTTGTGTCGCAAAATTGAAAAATTCTGACAGATAACGCCGCTCGGAGAGGACCCCGCCCCCCAGCGAAGCTACAGCCCCGGCCGCGTTGGCGACCGCGTTCAGATACCGGCGAACCTCTCCGAACCCGGGCTGGGCGTCGTAAAACTGAAAGGTGAACCAAACCTGTCGGGCGGCGTCCAATTGCGTGCGGGCACGTTGCAGGACGGTATCCGCGCGGAAAAACTGGGCTCGGACACTGGCCTGGGCAAAATCCAGAAAATGCCGGGGATCATGCAAAATCTGGCATCCGTAAATGACCGGTCCCATGTGTGGGTGGACGCGCAATTCCCGTACCTGGCTGTAGTCTCGGCGGGTGTGGTGCAAAATGTCGAGGTGGACATCTTCCGTCAACCGGACGATTTCCCGGGCGATGGGGTGATCGTATTCGTGGACAAAGACGAGATCGATATCCGCCGTTCCGCCCAAGACAGGATCACCTTCGCGGGCCACCGACCCTGTCAAATACGCGGCTAACAGGTTGCGTTCAGCTTTCACGCGTTGGGCGACGGTGTCTTCCGCTATTTTCAGGAGGATTGGACGGGTTACACGCATGATCAGGTGAGGGGCAATTCCGGTTGGAAGGGGGAGAGTTTAAGGGCTTGGCGAATACGGTTTTCCATGCGCGCCAGGTCTTCTGGGTTTTGTACAAAATCTAGTTCATTCGTGTCGATGATCATGACCGGCGAACCTTTGGGTTGTTCGGCATAATAGGCATCGTAGGTGCGGGATAATTGATCGATATATTCCCATTCCATATTGCGTTCGTAGGGGCGATCCCGTTGGGCTATCCGCTTCATCAGCATACTGGTCTCAGCACGTAAATAGACGACTAAATCCGGCTTGGCAATTTTTTCGGCCAGAGCTTCGTGAACCCGATCATACATTTCCAGTTCATCGCCATGGAGATTGAGCCGGGCAAATATCGCATCTTTGTCGAAGGTGTAATCCACAATGAGATTCTTTTGTGCGGACACAAGGTCGAGAATATCCCGTCTTTGTTGGTGATAACGGCTTAATAAGAAAAAGATTTGCGTTTGAAACGCGTAACGTTCTCGATCGGCATAAAAACTTGAGAGGAAGGGGTTCTCTTCAAACACTTCAAGGCAGATTTCTGCCTCAAAAGCGGCTTGTAATAACCGCACAAGAGTGGTCTTTCCAACGCCAATAACACCTTCAACGGCTACATACATGCTACGGAGGATACCAGCATTTGAAACATGGCGCAACGGTTGAGGGAAGCAAATTCAGGCTTGACAGAAAAAAAACGAACGCTAAACTATGTATACTTGCAACTCATCTGTTAACAATGGAGGCATAAGATGGCAGGATTAAACCGCGTTCAATTGATCGGTAACCTGGGGAAAGATCCAGAAACCCGGTTCACCCCTCAAGGAAGCAAAGTTTGTAATTTTAGCATTGCTGTCAATCGGCGCTGGAAAGGAGGCGATGGCGGCCCCAAAGAGGCGACCGATTGGTTCAATATCGAAGTGTGGGGACGGCTGGGTGAAATTTGCCAGCAGTATCTCCACAAAGGCAGTCGGATTTATCTGGAAGGAAGACTGAAGACTGTCAAGTATGATCAAGAAGGAGAGCACCGTTCCTTTACGAAAGTTGTTGCGAGCCAAATGATTATGCTTGAACGCCGCACGGGCGAGGATGGCCTCCCCGATTTTGATGATGAAGAGATAGAAGCTGAAGATACGGATGAATAAAAAAAGGACGCTCCGAAAGGAGCGTCCTTTTTTCTTACACTTGTTTAGCGGGGAATACGTTCCAATTGATCGACTAAATCAGATAACACATCAAACCCACCCTGCCAGAATGCGGCGCTGTGAATATCCACGCCAGCTTCGGCCAAAATATCTGCCGGAGACGCTGACCCACCCGCTGACAAAATCTTGAGATAACGAGGTTTGAAACTGTCCCCTTCGGCCTTGTATTGTTTGTACAAGGACATGACTAATAATAAGCCAAAAGCGTAGGCGTACACGTAAAAAGGGGTCTTGTAGATGTGGGGGATACCCACCCATTCCCACCGGAAATCATCATCGATATCCATCGAATCGCCAAATTGCGTCTGTAAGTTTTTGAGATAGGCGTCAGAAAGTTCATCCACCGAAGCCCCATTCTGCACCATTTCGTGCGCTTCCCGCTCAAACAGGGCGAAGAATATCTGGCGCATGATCGTCGCATAGGCATTATCCACCTGCCGGAAAAGCATATCCGTGCGGACGTTTTGATCCTCTTCCCGGGCCAGTAAATAATCGACCAATACCATTTCACCAAAAGTCGAGGCCGTCTCTGCAAGGGGGAGGGACGCATTGAAGGTCAAAAGCGGATTGTTGGCCGCCAACATGGCGTGGATGGCATGCCCAAGTTCGTGGGCAAGGGTGGCAACGTCGCGGGGCTTATTATGGTAATTGACCAACACCCACGGTGTCACATCCGGTAAAACGCCAAAACAAAACGCGCCATCATCCTTTCCGTGGCGGACTTCGCTGTCGATGTGATGGGTGTCAAAGACGCGTTTCGCCAGGTCTGTAAATTCGGTGGTGAACTCGCCGAAAGCATCCAGCACCATGCTAATCCCCTCGTTGTAGGAATAGGCTTTGTCCGCGCGGGTGACAGGGGCGTACAGATCAAAGCGGCGAATACGGTCCACGCCCAACCATTTGGCTTTGAGCCGGAAATATCGCTGGAACACGGACACATTTTGTTTGGCGACATCTAACAGGGTATCAATCGCTTCATCGGGGATGTCATTTGAGAGGTTGCGGACTGAGATTGGGCTGGCAAATTTCCGCATATCGACATTTTCGTTGTGCCAGTTCCGCACCAGATATTGGTAAATTTGTCCGAGAATGGGACCTTCTCTTTTATAAGTCTCGTAAAGTGTTTTGAAGGCTTGTTCGCGGAGACTTGCGTCGGGCGAAAACGCGTAAGACATCAACGCATCGCGCGTCAACAGGTGTTTTTCCCCGTCTACTTCCATCTCAAACTGAAAACGATTGGTGATCGTTTCGTACAAGGTCGTCAACGCATTGGCTCCGGTGACATCTTTGATATTGATCACTTTTTCTTCGGCTTCGGTTAAGGTGTGCGGTTTGAAATTCCGCATTTCCTGCAACCAATAGGTATATTCCCCGGCCTCTTTCAACAACCGCGCGGCATTCTCATCATCCAATTCTTTCCACCACAGACTGAAAAACAAAGTTCGGTTTTGCATGTGGGCAAAAAATTGTTGAACCTTTGCGATAAAGGTTTGTGCATCTTGATTTTGTGTATCTTCAGAAAACCATAAAGCGGCGAAGCCATAGACTCGATATCCCAAGCGGAAAATATTTTCCGTCCGATGGACAAAAGCTAACAGGGCTTCCGTCGAAATTTCTGGGATCAATTCGCTCCGGCACGCTTCAAACGCGCTCACTTCAACTTCCAGATTTTCAAAAGCCGCCTTCATTTCGTCGCTATCCCGGCTTGGGAATAGGTCTTTTAAACTCCAACGGGTTTGTTCATATGCAGTCGATGTCATGGTTGTCTCCAAAAGCAAAATAGATAATTATCGAATTATCGGAAGGCAAAATTATATCATTTCCCCCCTTTGGGCTGATTAAGAGCGAGATGAAGGTCTTTTTTTTGGGCTCTTCCGTTTTTGACGGGAAAATTCGGGTGGTAGAACCTTATTTTATAAATTGAACCGAATATGCAAAATCTCCCCGTTTTTCACAATATACTCTTTCCCTTCAATCCTCAGTTTGCCCTTTGAACGGGCCTCAGCCATGCCGCCTAACTCGATCAAATCCTCGTACAACACCGCTTCCGCGCGGATGAAGCCTTTTTGTAGATCGGAGTGGATGACACCGGCGGCCTCGGGGGCGGTCGCGCCGATCCGCACCGTCCACGCCCGCACCTCGTCCTCGCCGACGGTGAAGAAGGATTGCACGCCCAAAAGCTGATAGGCCATGTGAATCATGCGCGCGAGGCTGGACTCCTCCAATCCATATTCGGCCAGGAACATCGCCGCTTCGTCCGGGGGGAGTTGGGCGATGTCCATTTCCAGTTTCCCGCGCAAGGGGAGGCTGGCGACGCCCTGTCCGGCGGAGATTGTGATCTCGGTCTGATCTTCGGCCAGATTGGGCACGAGGAGGAGAGGTTTTCGGCTCAGGAAACCAAAGCCGGAGAGGATTTTCTCTTCTTCTGCGTTCAAGCTCAGTTCGCGCAGGGGTTTGTTTTCGGAGAGGGTAGCGTTAAGTTTGTCGAACAGGTCTTTTTCGCGTTGGATCAACCCTTTGTCGCGCCCCGCGCCTTTTTTCTTTTCTTCTTCCAACCGCTCTAACTTCCGCTCGACGGCGATCAAGTCGTTGAGCAGAAATTCTTCAGCCATCGTTTCCACATCCCGTTGGGGATTCACCGACCCCGCGGGGTGGGGGATATTTTCGTCGGTAAACGCCCGTACAACGAGCAAAAAGCCGTCCATCTGGGTGAGTTGGTTTAGCAGTTGGCCGGAGATGCCGGATTTATCTGTGCCCCCTTCCAATCCGGCGATGTCCGCAAAGGTCACTTTGGCGTAGGTGGTCTTTTTAGGGTTGAACATCGTCGAAAGGCGATCCACGCGCGGGTCGGGGACATCCACCACCGAGGTGTGAACTTCAAATCGCCCGCCGCCGATGCTGGTGGGTTGGTTGCCGCGGGTGAGGGCATTAAAGATGGTTGTTTTTCCAGATTGGGGTAAACCGATGATTCCCAGGCGCATAGTTCTATCCTAAATGTACTCAGCTTCGGCATAACTTGTGGTTGCCGAGCAAATATTCCTAAAATTTCGCGGCGCAGGCTCAGAGAGGAAACTTCCCCCCAAAAAAGGGGAATATCTCTATCCTGGCTGAGGCATTGCAACTTTAGTCATGAAGACTTCAGTCATTCGAGCGGCAGACATCATACGCTACCCCGATATGACCGTCAAGGATTTTAGGCTTTGCCGTTTTGGGCAGGAAAAGGTCGTTCCCCGTCCGTTATTCCCGGAAATCAACTTAAAATCCAATCTTGACCCTTCGCCTATCTATCGTTATACTAGCTTGTGCTTGCCGAAGTGGCGGAATTGGCAGACGCGCACGACTCAAAATCGTGTACCCGGAAGGGTGTGTGGGTTCGATTCCCACCTCCGGCACAGAAAACCTCCTGTTCACACAGGAGGTTTTTCTTTTGGGCATTTCCCTGTTGGGCGGGAATTTCAGGCGCGCCGCTTTTCCAATTCTGGCCGATAACATTCCCGCAATTCTCAGTGCGCCACGAACGGCGTTCCTTCATGGGCACCCTTTGCGTTCAGCGAGGCGTTTGAAGGAACGCCGTTCGTCGGCTCGTTTCCATATAGAGAATTGCTGATAACAGTCGCCCGCTATTGTAAAAAATGTGATAAATTTAATCCGCCTTGCAATGAATTTGTCAGTCTTTCCTTTCATATCACATTTCTGGAGGTCAACATGGCAACACCCGGTAGAACACTTGGGATCATCCTCGGCGGGGGCGTTGGGAAACGACTTTATCCTCTAACCCGCGACCGCTCCAAACCCGCCGTTCCTTTTGGGGGCAAATACAGACTGATCGACATTCCTATCAGCAACTGTATTAATTCAGGCATTTCCCGCATCGCTGTCCTTACCCAGTTCAACTCGGTTTCACTTCACCGGCACATTACGCGCACTTACAACTTCGACCCCTTCCACAGTGGGTGGGTGCAAATTTGGGCCGCCGAACAAACTCCCGAAACCACCGACTGGTACCAGGGCACCGCAGATGCCGTCCGCAAACAAATTCTCGAAATCAAATCCACTCGCGCCGATCACGTCGTCATCCTCGCCGGAGACCATCTCTATCGGATGGATTACTCTGAAATGGCGCGTTTTCACGTGGAACACGAAGCACAGATTACCGTTGCCGTTCAACCCGTTCGGGCTGACGACGCCTCCCGCTTTGGCATTCTCAAACGCGCTGAGGACTGCCGGATCACGAATTTTGCTGAAAAACCCAAAGACCCCGCCGTCCTCGAAGACTTTGTAAGTCGGGATGATAAAAAACGGCCTTTCCTCGGTTCGATGGGCATTTACATGTTCAACACCGATGTCTTGCTCGATTTGCTCCAGAACACGACCGATGACGACTTCGGCGGGGAGGTGATCCCTGGCGCGATTGGGACTCACCGCATTTTCGGCTACGACTTTGATGGCTATTGGGAAGACATCGGGACCATCCGCTCCTTTTACGAAACCAATCTCAGTCTCGCAAAACCCAACGCCCCCTTCAATTTTAATGACCCCGACAACCCCATCTACACCCGTGCCCGTTTTCTCCCCGGTTCGTCTATCGATGGCGCTAAGATGAAACACGTGCTCATGGCTGATGGGTGTCTGATCGGGCGGGCAAAAATTCGGAATTCCGTCATCGGTCTGCGAAGCCGGATCGCGAGCGGGTCCACCATTCGGGACAGTATTCTGATGGGTGCGGATTATTATGTCGCCCCCAAACCTGATCTTTTCCCCGACATTCCGTTGGGCATTGGCCGCGATTGCCATATCGAAAAAGCCATCATTGATAAAAATGTCCGCCTCGGCCCTGGCGTCACCATTCGCGGTTTCCCGGATGGCACTGAAATCGACCACCAGGATTGGGTCGTGCGCGACGGCATCGTCGTTATTCCCAAAAACACAGTTCTCCCGGAAGGCACGTACATCGGCCCAACCGAATAAACATGCCCTATCAAGACCTCTTTTCAGTCATCCGGTGGTGGTTGCCTCTCGCATCCCCACCGGATGCTGTTTATAAGGCTTGATTACCCTCCACCCTCACGCCCCTCAGACACAGGCATGGACAAAAATAATCCCTGTCAAAATTTTGCCGGGTTCCCGGCCCAAGGAGTCTCCTCATGAAAATCGGATTACAAATTCCTCGTTTCACCTGGCCTGGCGGTGACGCCGCCATTGGCCCGAAACTCGCCCAAATCGCCCGCACTGCCGACGCCGTGGGCTTCTCCAGCATTTGGGTGATGGATCACTTTTTCCAGCTCCCTGGCTTGGGCGAAGCCGATGAACCCATGCTCGAGGGGTACAGCGCCCTGACCTATCTCGCCGCCCTGACGCAAAACGTCCAACTCGGCACCCTCGTCACCGGCGTGATCTACCGCCAACCCGCCTTCCTCGTCAAACAAGTGACCAACCTCGATGTCCTCTCCGGCGGACGAGCTTACTTCGGCGTCGGTGCGGCGTGGTATGACCGGGAAGCGAAAGGGCTGGGGTTCCCCTTTCCCCCCGTCAAAACCCGGTTTGAATGGCTGGAAGAAACTTTGCAAATCGCTCATCAACTCTGGAAAGGCGACCGGACTCCTTTCCACGGCAAACATTACCAGCTTGAAGAACCCATTTGCAGTCCCCTTCCCCTCCACAAACCCCACCCACCCATCATGATTGGTGGCATGGGCGAAACCAAAACCCTGCGCTTTGTCGCCAAATATGCGGATGCCTGTAACCTGTTTCTGCGGGCGGGCAATGATACTCTTCAACATAAGTTTGACATCCTCAAACAACACTGCGACACACTCGGGCGGGATTACGCCGACATTGAAAAAACCACCCTCGGCACAGCTTACCTCGCCCCCGGTCAGATGACCGCCTCCGACCTGATCGAACAATGCCGGACCCTCGCAGGGTTGGGCGTGACCCACGCGATCTTCAACATGCCGAATGTTCACGAGATCACCCCCCTCGAAACCTTCGGGAAGGAAATCATTCCCGCCGTCGCCGAGTTTTAGGCTCATTCCGCGTTCCAACGGCATTTGTGATGGCCCTGGGTGCTTTTCCCCAGTAATTCTGTTTTTGGCCGAACGGCGTTCCGTAACAGGCGTCCTTTGGGTTCAGCGAGGTCGTTTTAAGGAACGCCGTTCGGCGGCTTGTGTCCTATCGAGAATTGCTGGCTTCCCCCAGGATGTTTTGAAAATGAAAATCCTGCATTATAATTTCCCCCATGAACTCTCTCGAATTGTCCATCATTGAAGCAAACCATGAAGGTGAAATTTTGCGGCGGCTGGGAGTCGAGGCAAATATCACCCCCTTATCCTGGAGTATCTACTGGGGAAATCTGTTAAATGTCGCTTTCCACCATGATGGGCCGGATGTTTCGATGGTCGGTGCCCCCTCAACGGGGGGGGTGATTTCGATGAACGTCCTGCGTCCCTTTACGCGGCATGAGAGCAGAGCCTTGGGGGGAGCCGAGGTGTTTCTCCCGGAATGTTGGCGTACCAGTCAGGTAAAAGACGATCTGAATATTTGGGCCATTCCTTTTGTCGCAGATATTCGGGTGCTTTTTTATTGGGAGGATTTATTGGAGAATGCCCACGTTCAGTCGGACGTGGCCTTTCAAACCCCGGATAGGTTTGAGGACTCTTTGTCCCGGTTGCAAAAGAGTGGCGTCAAAACCCCGTGGGCGTTTTTCGCGGCGTTTCCCTATGCGACCTTGCACGTGGCTTCGATGTGGGTTTTAGCCGGACAGGGGAAGATTTTAGAGGGGAGTCATTTTGCGCTGGCCGATGCCGAGGCGATGGAGAGTTTGAAGGCTTTTTTCCGTTTGCGGAAATATATGCCCCGTTTTGCATCTCAGGTCGATAGCCCGGTGAACTTGATGGAGGCCTTTGCCAATCGGGAAATCGCGGTCATTTGCGCCGGATCGAATATGCTCAACACCTTGCGAACCAAGTTCTCCAACCAGCCCGAGGTGTTGAAAAAGTTGGGGGTCGGCCTCCCGCCCGGTCCCGCTTACATTGGTGGGACAAACTTGATGATCTGGAATCACTGTCGTCAAGAAAAACAGGCGGTGGCGCTCGTCCAACAACTCACCAGCAAAGCGATGCAGTTGGCATTTTGCCAGGAGACAGGCTACTTACCGACCCGGTTGGACGCCCTCGCCGAACCTCCTTACGCCAACGATCCCCTTTATCAGGTCATGGTAAAGGCGCTCAAAACCGGGCGCGCTTTCCCGGATTTACCCCGGTGGGGGTTGGTGGAAGACCGGTTAAGCACCGCGTTTTTGCAAGTCTGGCAACAGTTGTATGAAAATCCCGAGGCCGATTCCGATGTCGTTCTGGAACGAATTTTGACTCCGCTCGCGAATCGGTTGAACTTGACCCTGTCAGAGTTTGGATAGTCGTCAGCCGGAAAGACCGTGTTTTCAGCCGTGAACGGGGTATCTTAATTTCCTCATAACAATCTCTTAACTCATTCGTTAAACCTGTAAATTTTGCCTGGATGTACAATGTCCGGGCAAATTTTACTTAAGGAGCAATGCTGTGGCCACTGTGGATACCTTTAAATACGCAAAAGAAGCCCAAAATTTTTCGGCTGGAACGGTTATTTTTAAAGAGGGTGATTCGGGGGACGTGATGTACGTTGTTCAAGAAGGCGAATTGGAAGTTTTATATCGCGGAAAAATTATCGAAACCATCGGTGTGGGTGGGCTGGTAGGTGAAATGGCGTTGGTAGATCAGTCGCCGCGGAGTGCCACCGTCATTGCAAAAACGGACTGTAAACTGGTCTGTCTGGATGAAGCCGGATTTAAGGTTCACGTTTCCTATACACCTTTTTTTGCTGTGCAAGTGATGCGGATCATGGTCGAACGGTTGAGAAGAATGCTTCAATACGTGTAACTGCTCAGGCTTAGAGAGAAAACTTCCCTTTTTTCAGGCTAATCTCTCCTCTGGCTGATGAATACCAATATGTGGTGTAAGAAAAAGAGCCTGCTCTAAAACAGGCTCTTTTTGTTTGGAGGAGGAGCATCTACGCCATTTCCACTTCTTTGGTGAAAATTTCGAATTTTGGTGGGTGTTCCATGTGCTTCTTGACCGCACACAATTCTGCCGCCCGGATGAGGGCCGAGCGATATTTTTCGGGGAATTCCGGGGGCACCTGAATCTCCAGGTCGATCTGTTCGACCATACCGCTGAACGGACTGCTTTTCATCCGCTGAACAATGCGAATCCCGTCAGTGGGGAGGCCGCGCTGTTGGCAAAAGCCCAACACATAAATCCCCGCGCAGGTGCCCAACGAAGCTAAAAACATCGCAAATGGCGTGGGAGCCGAGCCAGTTCCGCCGCCCGCGGGGGGTTGGTCTGTCATAACCGTGTAAGGGCCAAAGTGGGCATCCACACGTGCCCCACCGGGAAAGTCAATCATCATTTCCATTTTCAAATACTCCTTTCCATTAAGTTTGAGTAATTACAATATTTTGAGTAGCTACTCAAGCAGAGTAGAGATTTCCGGGGATTCTCCGTACGCTCTGTGAGTAATTACATTTTTGATATACCGCAAGTTATTTGCTTGCGCCATTTGTTCTCTCTCATTTGGATGCCCCTCTTGAAAAAAGGTTACAATCTTTGTTACTACTCTTTTTCCCTCGGAGTAACCCATGTCTGACCCTCTTCTCTCGACCTGGCAGACCCACTGCCGACATACCCAAACCTTCGTCGGGGGCATTCCCGCCGAAGGGCTGGCCGCAAAACTGGGCAAAGGACGCACCGCGGGCGCGATGCTGGCCCACCTGCACAACAATCGCCTGGACTGCCTCCAGCCCGCCGCGCCGGACCTGGCTCAACCACTTGCCAAAATCCCCAAAGAGCAAACGGGCGATCAGGCGTTGCTCCTCACCTCGCTCGACGCTTCAGGACACGCGGTGGACACCCTGCTGAGTCGGAGTCTGGCCTCCGGCAAGGTGAAAGCGTTTGGCGGCTCACCTGCCGCTTTCATGGCCTACCTCATCGCCCATGAGTTTTACCATTTTGGCGAGGTGGGCATTCTGCTGGGTGAAGCGGGGATCAAATTGGAAAACAAAGTGGCGTATGGGATTTGGGAGTGGAAATGATGGATGAACTCAACGGAAAGCGTAGGAACGCTTCGGAACTCGTGAGATTTCCACTGAATTCCCACGAGTTCCTACAAATTCCCGTTTTTAAACCGTACTCCCGGTAAAGTTCCACTCGCTCAGTTTGATGGCGGGAACACGGTTGGCAAATCCCCCAAACTCGCTGATCAACAACCGATCTTCACTCCCGATGGCAACGACGTTCGCCAGCGCGTTGGCATACGACTGGGTGAAACGCAGATTTTTGACCGGATACGCAATTTCGCCGTTTTCGATCATGAACACACCATCGCGCGTCATTCCGGTGATGACACAATCGGGGAACGTGACCACGCGGGTGTACCAAAATCGAGTGATGTACAACCCCCGCGCGGTGTCGCGAATCAAGTCTTGGGTGCTGGTCGTGCCGGGGGCCATAAACAGATTCCCCGCCACTGGCCCTGCAAAAAACCGCATTGTTGGCGGGATGGCGTGCCCGGTGCTGGCTCTGCCTTCTTTTTGAGCGGTGTAACGGTCATGCACTGGCCCCATCACCACCCCATCTTTGACGATGTCCACACGTTGTTTGGGCGTGCCTTCGTAATCGAACGGCATCGGAAACCCACGCGGGTCGAGGCCATCGTCCCAGATGTTCACAACCGGGCTGAGGGCTTGTTTCCCCATCCGAGAGTTCATCCATGAGCGACCTTCCTGCACGGCCTGGGCACTCATCCCATAGAAGTTAAGCCCCGAAAGCATATCGTCCACCGCGTAGGGATCGAACACGACTTCATACGAACCCGCCTCGATCTTTTGGGGGTTGCGTCCGCGTTCGGCTTTGTTCAGCGCTTCCATGCCCAGGGCTTCCACCGAGAGTTTTTCCGCTTGCCAACTGGAGCCTTCCGAACGACCTGAGGAGTCATCGCTCATGACGGTGGTTTGGAAATTGGCATCGGTGCGGACAGTGTAGGCGAATAACCCTTCGGAATTGGCGAGGGCCAGTTCGTTGGTGGCGGTGGAAAACGCGCCGGATGCGTTCAGCGCTTTTTCGGTCGCTACGCGGCAGATCACGCCCACTTGATCCGCGCGTTCCTGGGGGGTGTACTCCGCGGTGACTTCGTCGAATGCGCGGGTAGGGGTGTATGGCATTGGCCCCGCGAGGCCGGGGAAATCCGGGTCTTCGGGGGCGATTTTTGCGTTCGCTTTGGCTCGCGCGACGAGGGTGTCCAACCCCGCGGGGTCGGTGCGATTGGTGCTGGCGGTGCCGATCCGTTTGCCCTCGAAGACACGGAGAATGATCTCGGTGTTGCGCTCGTTCACATTCTGGTGAATGTAGTTGTTGGCAAACCGCGTGAGAGATGAATCGGTCACGTTAAGGAGAATTTCCGCGGGCTGAGGGCCACAGCGTTGGAGAATGGAGTCAGTCAGATGTTTGGCTTGAGTTTGAGTAAGCATAATTTTTCCCTGCCACGAATTTCACGAATTATCCGAATATTTTTCTTCGTGAAATTCGTGTAATACGTGGCTATTTAAGCACTCCTACACGGACGTTGCGAAAACGGGCGGGGGAAGCGCCGTGCCCGGTGTGCATGATCTGCCCGGGTTGGCCTTTGCCGCAGTTGGGCGTGCCCCACATCACCCAGTGATCGGCATTGCCGATGGCATCGCACGAATTCCAAAATTCGGGGGTGATGCCGGTGTAGGTGCAATTTTTGAGCATTCGCCCCAATTTGCCGTTTTTGATCTCCCACCCGACCTCGGTGCCGAATTGGAAGTTGTACCGTTTGTCGTCGATGGACCACGAGACATTGGTTTCCATCATGATTCCGTTGTCCGTGCTGGCGATCATGTCGTCGAGGGTCCAGGTGCCCGGTTCGAGGCTGACGTTGGTCATGCGAACGAGCGGAATCCGGTTCCAGCCGGAGGCCCGCATACAACCATTGGACACCATCCCCAACCGGGACGCGTCCTCGCGCGACATCAGGTACCCGACAAATAACCCGTTTTTGACGATGGGGGTGGATTGCGCGGGGATCCCTTCGTCGTCCCAGCCGAACGTACCCAGGCCGAGGGGGCGTACACTTTCCGCCGTCAGGTTGACGATGTCCGCGCCATATTTGAACGTGTTGAGTTTTTCCGTGGTGAGGAAAGACGTGCCTGCATACGCCGCTTCCGTGCCGAAGACCCGATCCAACTCGATGGGGTGGCCGCAGGATTCGTGAACCTGGAGCGCGACTTGATCGCCACTCAAAATAATGTCGGTGGTGATCTCTTGCGGGCATTGATCCGCCGTGAGGAGGGCGACGGCTTGTTCGGCGGTTTGTTGGGCGTTGCCGGGTAAATCCCATCCGAGGACCGCTTCCCATCCGGCGGTCACTTGCTGGCGTCCGCTGGAGGTGGGATAGGAGCGGCGTTGAACCTCCCCGTGCCCGACGGCGGTCGCCGTAATGCCGCCGCCCGCTTCAAAAATTGTCTGTTCGGTGAATGCCCCCTCGGAGTTGGCGAACCATTTGTGCTCGCGGATGAACGTCAGGTTCCCTTGCCGGATGCGGATACCTTCGACTTTCGCCATTTCGGCGTCGGCGGCGAGGAGAAGCCCCAGCTTATCTTCCAGGGAAACGGTGAAGGGGTCGATTTCGATGGGGGTTTGGTAAACGCCCTGAGAGGTGACGGCGGGGCCGAGGTCGAACTTTTTGCCGGGGACGGTGGCGGACGCGCGGGCAATCGCCAACGCGTCATCAGTCACGCGATCCACTTCGGCGGGGGTCAGGTCTCGGCTTGAGGCGAAGCCCCACGCGCCTCCTGCGAGGACCCGAACACCAAAGCCGAGGGAATCGGTAAAGTTCAGGTTTTGGACGATGCCATTTTTTACGGCGATGTTTTCCGTTTGATTTTCGACAACACGGACATCCACGTATTGTGCGCCCTTGCGCGTGGCAAGATCGAGGGCGCGGGACATAAGGTCTTTCATAGTATCTCCTTGAATGCTCATCTCGGTCACAAATTGCGTTTTTATGAATCACGGATCAGTTTTAGAGAACCATCGTAATTACTCACTAACGTAGAAGATTCCGAAAAAAAAAGGATGGATGGGGGGATGTACATCCCCCCATCCATCCTTTTTTTTCGAGACTACCCCTCTCAAGTGTGAGTAACTACGAACCATCTGTGATCGCCTGATCCGTGATTCAAGCGAATGTTTCATCATAAAAAACGCAATTCCTGACTGTTGGTGGTATAGCCATTAGTTCAGCCAAAAGCCGCGTTGGCTTTTTCCTTCACTTTGAACCAGGCGTCTCAATAGCGCGATTTCCCGGCGGAAAAGCGCTTTGACGGATTGGAGAACCTCGTTGGCTTGTTCGATTTCCAACACTTTTTGCTTTTCTTCGGCGGGGATTTGCAACAAATACGTTGCCAAAAAGGCCAGGCCTATCGGATCGTTGGGCAGATAGCGTGAGTCCATTTGCGTGTTGCTGGTTTCGGACAGGACATCGAAATAGCGCTTGACCCAGGGACGCAGTTGGCGAGCGGAATATTGCAAATGGGTTGGATCGCCGTCGGGAAAAGGGAACAACTCGACATTGCCCGACAGGTAAGGGTAAGTCGTCCGGTCGAGGGAGATGATCCGAAAACGTTCCCGCCCAATCGTAGTCACATCGTAATGCTCATCCCGGCCTTGTTCCACCTGCACGAGTTGGGCGGTACAGCCGATCTGATACGGGTCCGCCAGCGGCCCCAGCGCTTCTTTCCCGCGTTTGATCAACACGACCCCAAACTTTTCCCCCGTATCGAGACAGCGTTTGAGCATTTGTTTATAGCGCGGCTCAAAGATGTTTAATTTGAGAGGTAAACCCGGAAAAAGGACCGTGTTGAGAGGAAATAAAGGGAGATTGAGCATAACGAAGATTATACTCCCTACGGAATCCACTGAGGGGCATACCCCCCGATCACCAACTGAACCCGCGCGCTTCCATCCACATTCACCATCCAAATCTCCGGCGGGACCTCAGGCGCGGTGCGGTGGGCGCGGACGAACGCAAACGTCTGGCTGTCAGGACTCCATGCAAACGAGGTGTGGGCATAAAATTCGTCATCGGTCAACGCACGGGCGTTTTCCCCGTCCGCGTCCATGACCCACACCTGGCGACCCAGCGTCCACCTGTTGGCGTCGAGATATTTTCGGGCAAAGGCCAGCCACTGCCCATCCGGGGAATATGCAGGCGAGGAGTCCTCAACGAGTTCATCCCCCGACAAGTTGGTGATCAGTCCGTTGATGGGTAAAAATTTCAGCAAATGGCTCACATGCGCGGTGACATCTGTATCCGGGGCGACGAAAAAATCCCCGTCGGGGGTCCATGCGCCCGGCTCCCCCATCGTGTTCGGGAAAGACGCAGGTGGCACCGCGCCCGCGGGGTCGATGATCCTGAACGCCTGCGCTTCCTCCTCATAAAACGCCAGTTTCCCCTCCGCCGACCACAACGGGCGTGTCCCCCCCCCGAGCAGAACGGGGTCCGCTCCAGTCAGTGACCGTAACCAAATTTCGTTTTGGCTTGTATTTTCGTATGCCAGCCATTGTCCATCTGGCGAAGGTTGGGGCAGGGCGCACAAATCCGCGCCGCAATCGAGTACCAACGCGCTCTCCCGCGTCAGCATCTCCATCCTCCACAGCCCACTACCCCCCGTCCCATTTTCCGCGTTGAAAAATACCTGCAAACTGTCTGCACTGACGGCAAACTCCAGCACCCCGCCGATGTGCGTCAACTGCACCACATCTCCCCCGATAGGATCGAGCATGAACAAGTCCGCCGAGCCACCCGCCGGCCAGAGATAAGCCAGCATCGTCCGCGCCACAGAAAATGACCACGTCCCCGTAAACGCCCCCCCCTCCTCCTGGGTCAACGGAAGCCCGAACGAGGATCGTGCCCCGCCCGCCAGGGTCGCGGAAATCACCGCCCCGGCAGGCCAGGGTTCCGAGGGGGTGAACGTCATCGTTTCCCCAGCCCAGGTGAACGTGCCGGGGTGGGCGGGTTGAATCTGCAAACTTTGTTCGACGGAGGGGAGGTTCATCGCGCGGGAAAAGGTCATCCGGATCGGGGTCAAACCGGGCATGGCGACCGCGCCCGGGGCTGGAAACACCCCGATCACGGTGGGGCGACCCCGCGCGAAGGCGATTCCGCCCCCGAGCAGGATCAGGATCACGATCGGGATCAGAATCAACCAGCGGGGGAAGGATCGTTTGCGGAATAGCATAAAAGCATTATACCCGTTCCCTCTTGCGCACTCGATTGAAGTCGTTGGGTCAGCAATTCTCGAGATGGCCGTAAAAGCACGAACGGCGTTCCTTATAACGACCTCGCTGAACCCAAAGGACTCCTGTTAAGGAACGCCGTTCGACCAAAAGCGGAATTGCTGTCGTTGGGTGTCACTTTGGGAACAAAACGACGTTTTTAAGTTCACGTTATCTAGATTTCGGAAAGAAACCTCCTGACAATGACAGATGCCGCGAGAGTGGTACAATCCCGCCCGATGAAAAACTGGAAATTTTGGCTTGGTGTATTGCTCAGTGCAGTCTTCCTGTGGTTAGCCTTGCGGGGGTTGAAGTTGGAAGACTTCTGGAGCGCGATGAAGACGGCCAATTATTGGTGGCTGATTCCTGGAATCGCGGTGTATTTTTTGGGCGTGTGGGCGCGGGCGTGGCGTTGGCATTATCTTTTGCGCCCGATCAAAAACGTGCCCACCCAAACGATGTTTCCGATTGTGGCGATTGGATATATGGGGAATAACATTTACCCGGCTCGCGCGGGGGAAGTGCTCCGGGCCGTGGTGCTGAAACGGCGCGAGGGGGTGCCCATCTCGGCCTCGCTGGCGACGATCATTGTGGAGCGGATCTTTGACGGGGTGGTGATGCTCGCGTTTGTGTTTCTGAACCTGCCGCGTCTGGCGGAATTGACCGGGGATTCCGGCTTTGTGGGCGATATTCAACAGGTGGCGGTGATTGGGACGGCGGTGTTTGCGCTGGCGTTGTTCATGTTTTTGCTGGCGGCGATGTTTCCGCAACCCGCGTCAAAAGCAGGGACGTGGTTGATCGGTCATTTGACCCCCCGCCGTTTTCACGAGAAGTTGTTGGGGATCGCGGGGAAATTTTTGGACGGGTTGGCCTCACTCCGCTCGCCGTGGAATGCGTTGATGGTTTTTTTGACGTCGGTGGTGATCTGGCTGTTCGAGACGGGGAAATACTGGTTTGTGATGCACGCCTTTCCCTTCCAGGTTGATTTTTTCACGCTGATGTTGATGAACGGGATTGTGAACCTCGCGACGACCCTGCCCGCCGCGCCGGGGTATATTGGGACGTTCGACGCGCCGGGGATTGCAGTCCTCAAGGCCGCGGGTGTGGACGGGGCACTTGCCGCCGGGTACACGCTCGTTTTGCATGTGGCGTTATGGGTGCCGATTACGTTGTTGGGCGCGTATTACATGGCGCGTGAAGGCATTCAATGGGGCGAGGGCATTCGGCAGGAAGTACAAATTCAACAATAAATTTATTCCTCATCTTTAAGGAGAACCTATCATGCTTCAATCTTTGATCCCTTTTTCGACTTTGTTGGCGGAAGAACATCCCCCCGCTGATGCGATGATGATTAACTTTGCACTGTCTCCCTTTGCGGTGATCGTCATCGTCTTGCTTGCCATTGCCCTGGTTTGGGTGGCGATGAATGTTCAGGCCGGACGTGCCGATCTTCACGCCGCCGCGGATCATGGTGGGCATGACGGCGGGCATCATGATAGTGGACATCACGACGCGGGGCATTGAGTTCCCTCAGTTCCCGTCCATTTCGCCTAACGAAAAAAATACAGTCATCCCCTCTCCCGCCGCACCCTGCACCCAGACTTTTCCCGCGTGGCGCTGAACGACGCGCTGGACAATCGCCAGCCCCATGCCGGTACCTTCATAGAGTCCCGGCTGGTGAAGCTGTTCAAAGTTTCGAAAGAGTTTGTGGGCGTAGGCCATTTCGATGCCGATGCCATTGTCCCGCACAAAAAACGTGCGCTGACCCTCGTGGGGGATTTCTCCAATTTCTACGTGCGGCGTGGTTTGGGTGCCCATGAATTTCCAGGCATTATCCAGCAGTTCATCGATGACCGTTTGTAACATCGCGCGATCTCCGCTCACAATCAGTGGCCCGAAAATCGTTACTTCTACCATCCGGTCAGGGTATCTTTGTTGTAAGTCTTCCACGGTTTTGCGAGCCAACTCGCGCAGATTGACTTTTGTGATCCGCAAGGCCTGCCGATTCAGTTGAATCAGCCGGATCAAGTCATCCAACAAATTCCCCATCCGACGCGATTCACGGTCGATTTTCAAGAGACCATCGCGTTGCACATCGTTCAGATCATCCGCAAATTCCCGCAACAAAATATTCGCGTACCCATTAATGGCCCGCACGGGCGCACGTAAGTCGTGTGAGGCGGTGTAGGAAACGCCCTCGATCTCGCGAAGGGCATCCGCCAATTGGTGGGTTCGATCCTGGACGCGCTGTTCCAGTTCCGTGCGATACCTGGCTTCACTCTGGCGCAACGCCTCATCACTGGATTGGCGTTGAATGGCCGCGCTCAGTGTGCTGGCCGCAATCTTAATCGCATCAATCTCTGCCGTGGCCCATTGGCGCATCACAAAACAATCGTCAAACCCGATCACGCCCCACCATTGATCGGCAATCATAATCGGCGCATCAACGAGGGCTTTGACGCCGCGTTGCCTGAAAAATTCGATTTCCCCTGAAGGCAGAGTGGCGAGATTTCCGTAACGAACCTCGCCTCGCGCCAATGCCTCATACCAGGGATCATCGTTGTGATGGAAAATTTCAATATTCTGGAATTCCGGATCATCAATGTCCGGCTGACACCCTTCGGCTACCCATTCATACCGTTGTGAAATGACCGGAATGCCATTGGGCAGGGTGTGCTTTTCGAAAATATAGGCATGGGAGGATTGTGTCGCCCGTCCGAGTTGTTCCAGTACGGCGACCATATGTTGACGCCAATCTTCGGACTGGAAAAATTGTTGGGCGGCGTAGTTCACTGCATGTAAAATCGCATCGGCCCGGCGCAAGGCTTCATCATTGATCTGCCGCTGGATGGCGGCCCCTAGCGTGCTGGCCGCAATCTGGAGCGCATCGATTTCAACCGACGACCATTGGCGCATTTCCAAAAAATCGTCCAAGCCAATATTGCCCCACCATTCATTTCCCACAAAAATCGGGATGTTGATCAGCGAGAGCAATCCTTGCTGTCGGAAGATTTCCGCTTCCGAGGGCGGTAATGTGTCCAGGTTCGCGTAATAGACCTTCCCCGCGGCCATCGTCAAATACCACTCATCCTCCGAAATAATCGGCACATTTTGATACAACGGATTATCCATATCGGATTGAATGCCTGGCGCCGACCACTCAAACCGGAGCGATGTGACCCACTCGCCATCGGATGTCATCATATTCTCGAAAATAAACACGTGGGAAGAGGTGGTCGCCTGTCCCAATTGTTCCAACACTTTGGGCATTTCTCCGCGCCAATCAGAAGATTGGAGAAAGGAGCGTGCGGAAGTGGTCGCCGCTTGCAAAATGGCATCTCTGCGGTGCAAAGTCTCATCGGTCGTCTTGCGCTGGATCGCCGTGCCCAGCGTACTAGCCGCAATCTTGATCGCATCCATCTCTGCCAGGGACCAGGTGCGCAAGGTAAAACAATCATCAAACCCGATCACCCCCCACCATTGCCCGCCGACCATGATCGGTGCGTCAATGATGGCCTTGACTTTGCGACTTCTGAAAAACTCCCTTTCCGCTGGCTGAAGCGACTCCAGGTTCCCTTGATGCATTTCACCGCTCGCTAACCTGTCAAACCAGGGATCGGCGTGGCGATTGAAAATCTCGATATTTTCAAACTCCGGGTCCCCCATATCCGGGGTCACACCTTCGGCCACCCATTCATATTTTTGGGAAAGGGCCGGAAGGCCATTCGGCAACAGGTGTTTCTCGAAAATATAAGCGTGTGAAGCCTGCGTCGCATGGCCGAATTGCGCCAAAACCGCCGAAATTTCTTTCCGCCAATCCTCGGCTTGTAAAAACCGTTGTGCGGCAAAATTCACGGCCTGGAGAATGGCATCTCTTCGGCGCAAACCCTCCGCATTGAACTGCTGGTAAATTGCCGCGCCCAGGGTGCTGGCGGTAATTTTGACCGCGTCAATTTCTATCGGGGTCCACGTCCGCGGGGTCACATAATCGTCGAATCCAATCAACCCCCACCACTGTTCACCTACAAAAATCGGGACATTGATGAAGGATAACAACCCTTCTTGCGCATAAATTTCAATTTCGTAGGGAGACAGAATATCCGGTGTCCCATAATACGCTTCTCCGGCCATCATCGCTTCGTACCATTCTTTGATCGGGGGCGCATTCAGCCGCATATTCTGATAGAGGGGATTTTTTAAATCGGGCTTCATGCCCGGCGCGACCCACTCATATCGTTGAGACGTGACCTCTGCGCCATCCTCCAAAATATGATTCTCGAAAAGAAAGACATGCGAAGACGCGGTGGCTTTCCCCAACTGTGCCAAGACCTCGTTAATCTCCTCCCGCCAATCCGACGACTGCAAAAACTTGCCCGCCGCAAAAGTCGCCGCTTGCATGATCGCATCCCGCTGGCGTAAGGTTCGTTCTGTTTTCCGGCGTTCGGCTACCTCGTTGCGAGCCGTCCCAATCATTTGGTTCATCATCCGCACCGAAACCGAAATCAACATCGCCATTCCCGTAAACAACGCCAACAAATTCAGCGCAATCGAAATACTCATCTCCTCTTCCGTAGGGAGCCACCCCACATTTTGCGCCCACCCCAACAACAACACCGCTATACAACTATAAACCGTTACGCCAACCACCGCACGGCGGTTTAACAAAAACCCTGCGACAGCGATATTGATCAAAAAAACAAACGTATTGGTGGCCCGAACTGTTTCCAGAGCCATGATGCCTATCGTCACAATCCCTAACGTGAGACTTACCCACAACAGACTGGCCAGATACACCTGTCCGCGGTGCATCAACCATCGTAACCCCAGCGCCGAGCCAATGCCAATCGCCGCCGTCCAATAAATATAAGCTTGTGGATGAGGACTCAATACATTCCCCAAGAGAATTAAGGGAACCGCGACAAATACCGAAAGAATGAGAATATTCAACAACTGCGCCCGCAGTGTCTTATCTTCATCTTCAAAAATGGGGGGCTGAAAGAATCGAACCAAAAATTTCATATGCACTACGATAACCTCCAACTATTTTAATCTATCTTTTCTTTTATAATCTGCTCGATGATGATCACCTCCGTTGAAATCCTGAAACAATCTGCACAAAGGAGGGGGGATGGACCTCCTCCCCTCTGAAATATAGGAGAACCACATGAATTACCGTCAAATGGGCCGGACCGGCCTCCGTGTCAGTGAACTTTGCCTGGGTGCGATGACATTCGGGCGTGAAACCACTATCGAAGAGAGTTTCGACATTCTGGATCGTTTTGTCACAGCAGGCGGCAATTTTATCGATACCGCCGATGTGTATAGCGCGGGGGCCTCCGAAGACATCCTGGGCCGCTGGCTGAAAGACCAACGCCGCGATGATTTCGTCCTCGCCACCAAAGTCCGCTTCCGCACCGGCGCGGGGACCAACGAGATTGGCTTGAGCCGCAAGCATATCCTGTCTGGGGTGGAAAGTAGTCTCCGCCGTTTGGGGACGGATTATATTGACCTCTATCAGATTCACATGTGGGATGCGTTGACCCCGCTTGAGGAGACGTTGGAAGCACTCGATTCGCTCGTCCGCGCGGGCAAGGTGCGCTATCTGGGGGCGAGTAATGTGGCGGGGTACCAACTTCAAAAGGCGATTGATACCAGTCGCGTGAACGGGTGGGAACCGTTCACCTGTTTGCAACCCCTGTACAATTTGTTGGATCGTTCCATCGAGTGGGAACTGCTCCCGGTCTGCCGGAATGAGGGGGTGGGCGTGATTCCCTGGAGTCCCCTGCGCGGCGGATGGTTGAGCGGGAAATACCGTCGGGGGATGCTCGCGCCCCCTGCCGGAACCCGGGTTGAAGATGCCGAGAAAAACGGGTGGAGCGAACGGTGGTCGGAATATGCCGTCGGGCGTACGTGGGATGTCATCGATGTGTTGTGTGCCGTGGCCGAAGAAATGGGCAAAACGCCCGCACAGGTGGCGTTAAACTGGGTGTTGACCCGCCCCGGCATCACCGCCCCGATCATCGGCGTGCGGACGATGGCGCATCTGGAAGATAACCTGGGCGCGGCAGATTGGACGCTGTCCGAGGCGCAGGTGACTCGGCTCAACCAGGCCAGTCATATCCCCCTGCCCTATCCGTATAACTGGCTATAAATGTAATTATTCACGCTCAAAGAGGTAAAACTCAAAAAAAAGGATGGAAGGGGGATGCCCATCCCCCTTCCATCCTTTTTTTCGGAACTTCCTACTCTTGGTGAGTAGTTACCTCCAAATAACCACTCACGCAGAGATTTTCGGGGATTCTCTGTACACTTTGTAAGCAATTACGACGATAACATGTTAACGACATCGATTAGTGAATTGATTCCGATTTTGCAAGTAGCTATCGGCCCGGTGATTCTGATTTCGGGCGTGGGTCTGCTCATTCTCAGCATGACCAACCGGCTGGGACGGGCCATTGATCGGGCGCGGAGTCTGGCGGGGAAGTATCCCCAGGCCGCTTCCGAGTTCCAGCCCGCGATGCTGGAACAAATCAAAACCATCTGGCGGCGGGCGAAGATTCTGCGGGTGGCGATTGGCCTGGCGTCGCTCAGTGTGTTATTGGCCGCGATCTTGATCATCTCGCTCTTTCTGACCGCTTTATTTCACTTCGAAATTGCCTGGCTGGTGAGCGTTGTGTTCATTGGCTGTCTCGGCAGTCTGATTGGGGCGATGATCGCGTTTCTGTACGATATGCAATTGTCGTTGGAGGCGTTGCGCGTGGAAATGGAAAAGGATACGGGGAGTCGGTTTTAAGTGGATCATGGAGAGAATAAACCCCATTTTGGCATGTTAAACGCCTGTAAGATCGCCCATCGTTGCCTGGTCAGAGAAAAGGTATAATTCCAGCTATTAGGAGACCTTATGCCTCATACACCCACCCGTGACCGCATCAAACTCGACGACGTAGACCTAGCCCCGCGCCCGCTCCGCCGCCCGGAATGGATTCGCGTCCGTGCCCCTTCCGGCGAGACCTACGAACGCGTCCAAACGTTGATGCGCTCCAAATCACTACATACCGTTTGCGAAGAGGCGATGTGCCCCAACCTCGGCGATTGCTGGGGCCGCGGCACCGCCACCTTCTTGATGATGGGGGACATCTGCACCCGCACTTGCGGCTTCTGCGACATCAAACGCGGCGTCCCCAACGCCCTCGATTGGCTCGAACCCGAACGGATCGCCCAGGCGGTCAAATCCATGGCCCTACGCCACACCGTCATCACCAGCGTCAACCGCGATGACCGCAAAGATGGCGGTGCGCCGATCTTCGCCATGGTCATCCGCCGTATCCGCCAACTGCAACCCGGGTGCTCCATCGAAGTTCTCATCCCCGACTTCAAAGGCAGTCTCGAAGCCTTGCAAATCGTGATGGATGCCCGCCCGGAAATCCTCAACCATAACGTTGAAACCGTGCCCCGTCTGTTCAAAAAAATCCAACCCCAGGACAGCTACACCTGGACCCGCACCATCCTCAGCAACGCCAAAAAGATGGACCCCGAAGTGCTGACTAAATCCGGTCTCATGCTGGGGTTGGGCGAAGAGATGGACGAAGTGAAAGCGGTCATGCGCGACCTGCGCGAATGGGGCGTGGACATCCTCACCATTGGTCAATATCTCCAACCCAGCAAGAAGCATTTGCCCATCGAGCGTTATTACACGCTCGAAGAATTCGCCGAACTCAAAGAATTTGGTATGTCCATCGGTTTCCAATGGGTCGAAAGCGGCCCTCTTGTCCGCTCTTCCTACCACGCCGACGAACAAGTCCGTGCCCTCAGCGTCGTCCATCGCAAACTGTACGGCGAAACGGCGCAGGCTTCGTAGTAACGACTTCAGTCGTTCCCAAGCGGTTAAAACTGTACACATTGCAAACGCAAAACGGGCTACGGGAACGTAGCCCGTTTTTATTCTAAAGCGTCATGAAATTGCTACAACCTGCCTATTTGCCGTTAATCAAAATAAGGTAACATACGGTTCAGCGATTCAGCGATTCCGAATTCCTGAATTACCCAATAACCATTACCCATTATCCAATCACCATTTAAAAATAACCATGTACACTCCTCAACGTGTCATTATGCTCAATATCGACGGCCTGCGCCCGGATGTATTCAACCAGGCCCTTCAAAACGGAAAAATTCCTCACCTCGCCCGCCTCATCGGGGGTGAACACTTCAGCCAGGGCATCCAGTTCGACATGGTTTCCACCGCGCCCTCGATCACCTTCTGCTGTCAGGCGTCCATCATCACGGGCGCACACCCGCGCGAACACGGGATCACGGGCAACCAGTTCTTCGACCGGTTCGGGAAAATTTCCGGGCAACCGCGCCACTACGTCTACGACATTGGCGGGCACCGGATGGCGTTTGGCGACACCCTCGCCGTTTTCCTCAACGACCTCGCCAGCAAATCGATCAGCCCGGATGTCCCCACCCTGTACGAAATCGCCGCCCAGCGCGATGTCAAATCCACTACCGTCTTCCACATGTACGGGCGCGGGGCCACCACCTGGATCAAACCCGGCATGGAAGACTGGCGCAACTTCTTCACCCTCAACGAATCGATGGGCATCTCTTCCGAAAAATATGATGAAGTGATGACCCAAAATGCCCTCGATCACTTGCGAGAGGGCAATCGCCCCGGCATTTTGCACCTCTACTATTGGGGTCTCGATCACACCGCCCACGTCAAAGGCCCTGCCAGCGAATACCCCTACCTGACCGAAATTCTCGATCCTCTGCTCGGACGTTTCTTTGCCGAATACGAACAACTCGGTCTCATGCAAGACTCCCTTTTCGTCATCTTCTCCGATCACGGACAGATCGAAGTTTACCCGGACGATGCTCACTGTCTCCAACTCCGTTTCCCCCCCTTCGATCTGGGGCTGGGGTATGTGTTCCGTGCCCTCAAACGGGACGTCCTCGACATGCCCGGCGAGACGAAAGTCAATTGTGTCTTGAGCATGAATGGCGGGTTGGCCCACTTGTACGTGCGCCCGCGCCTTCGGGGATGGGATCACGAACCGAAACTGGAACGGGATGTCATCCCCATCGCCGCGGCGTTTTGGGAAGCCACCACCACCGGGCGTTATTACGAAGGCCTGTACAATGCCCTCGACCTGATCCTGGTTCGTAACACCGAACGGGATGGATGGAACGGCCCGTATTTTGCCTACACCCCACAGGGTCTCGTTCCCCTGGCAGAGTACCTGCCCACACGCTCCGACCTCAACACCCTCGATCCCATTCACCGTCTGAACGCCGTCTCCTCCCCCAACAGCGGTGACATTCTCATCTTTTCCAACTACGCCGAAGGCTATTACTTCTCCTACCCCTACAAAGGCATTCACGGCGGCCTGCACCCCGAAGACTCCCGCGCCTTGCTGGCGTACGGCCTCCCCGGCGGCACCCCCGAACAAGTGACGAGCCTCACCCAAACCCTCTCCACCGCCATCCAGACGCGTTGCCGCGCCGAAAACGGACGCATGGTCACGCTCGCCGACATCTCCTACGGCATCCTCGCCGCGATGGGGTGGTTGTGATCTTCGCCCATCGCCATCGTGAAACCTAATGTCTCCTGAAAACTGGCCCCTAAAAACTGAATACTGGATACTGAATACTGAAAACTGGATACTGAAAACTGGATACTGGACCCTGATAACCCTCTCCTGCATCCTCCTCGCCGCCTGCCAACCCGCCGAACTCCCCCTCCTCACCCCCACCCTCGCGGACACCGCGACTTTGACCCTCACCCCCGCTGTACCCAGCGCGAGCCCCACCATCGTCTGGTTCCCCCCGACGAACACCCCCACCCCTTACCCCACCCTCGAAATGACTCCCACGCCCGATCAGCGCAGTGGGATTGGGAACCTCCTCTTCGCAGATGATTTCAGCACCGGCGAAGGCTGGCCGCTGACCACCTCCGCGCGGGGCAACGTCGCCCTGGGCGTGAACGAACTGACCCTGACCGTCTTCGAACCCCGCGCGGCGGTTTCCAGTGTCCGGCAGGGGGTGGTGTTCTCTGATTTTTATCTGGAAATCACCGCGCGCCCCAGTCTCTGTCAGGGGGAAGATGAATTCGGCTTATTGTTCCGTGCCGCATCGCAGGTAGATTTTTATCGTTTTTCCCTCTCATGCGATGGGCAAACCCGTTTGGATCGGTTGGTGGGGGGCACGGCCTCCTCGCCGCAACCGTGGTTGGTGACCAGCGCGGTGCCTTCCGCCGCTCCCAGTACGTTGAAACTGGCCGTCTGGTCGGTGGGGCGGGAAATGCGCTTTTTTATCAACGATCAATTCCAGTTCACTGTCAGTGATCCGATGCTCCTGTCCGGGGGGGTGGGGGTTTTTGCCCGCGCCGCGGGAGAGACCGCGGTGACGGTGAATTTTTCGGATTTGGTCATTTATGAGGTGAGTGAGTAAAAGGTTTTTGTGGGGGGTTATGCCTGCATCATGATGCGCCTTCGGGCGCATTTTTTATTTTCGGGCTTACTTTTAGCCTGGCTGAGTAGTTACTTTTGGGGGACACCTGTCCCGCCTGGGCGGGTCACTTTATTATTTTCCTGGGAGAAAGTACAATGGGGATGGGGGGATGCAACAGGGCACATCTGCGATTCGTATCATCAGTAGATCGAAATCAGGGTTTGTAGTGACGACTTCAGTCGTTTGCCAGCCCTAACGAGTGAAGTCGTCACTACGTTACTTCGATCTACTGAGCATAGATGTTGAAATTTAGGGGACCCAGGAGAATATATGAAAACTGTCGAAATATCCAACCTTTCCAAACGATTTGGCGAGACTCTCGCCGTTTCCAACGTCTCGTTCGAGGTCGAACCGGGCGAAATTTTCGGTCTGCTTGGCCCCAATGGCGCCGGGAAAACGACCACCATCCGCATGATGTTGGACATCTTCAAACCCGATGCGGGCACGGTGAGCGTGTTCGGCGGGGCGCTGGACCTCGCGAAAAAACGGCGCATCGGCTATCTGCCGGAAGAACGCGGGCTGTACAAAGACCTAAAACTGGAAAACACCCTCATCTACCTCGCCACGCTCAAAGGGCTGGACGAAAAAACCGCCCACACCCGCCTGAGCGGATGGCTAGATAAGTTCGACCTGACCGATCACCGGCACAAGAAAGTGCAGGAATTGAGCAAAGGGATGCAACAAAAAGCCCAAATCATCGCCACCCTCATCCACGAACCTGATCTGATCGTGATTGACGAACCCTTTTCCGGCCTGGACCCGGTCAACACGCGGTTGGTCAAACAGATTTTCGAGGACCAACGCGAGGCCGGAAAAACCATCATCATGTCCACGCACCAAATGTTTCAAGTGGAAGCGCTGTGCAACCGAATCGTACTGATCAACGAGGGAACAACCGTGTTGTACGGGGCCGTGAATGAGATCAAGCGGAACTTCGCCGGGAACGCCGTCATCGTCGAGGGACAGGGTGAATTCACGCATGTGCCCGGGGTGCTGGAAACGCGCAAAGAAAACGACCACGCATGGCATCTCGCGTTGGAGATCGGGGCGGACCCGCAGGACGTGTTGCGCGCCCTCGTGGCCCGCGAAGGGGTGCGGATTGAGCGGTTTGAATTGGCGGAACCGTCGCTCGATGATATTTTTATCAACGTCGTCGGGGGCATGCCCTCCGCCAATGGAAAAATCAAGGAGGGTCGTGATGGATAATTTTTGGTTGGTTGCCAAACATGAATACCGCCGCATGGTGTTTCGTAAAGCGTTCATTATTGCCACCCTCGCGGTGCCGCTGGGCATGGCGGCGTTGATCGGGTTTTCGATCTTTGTCGCCCTCTCTGGCATCAACCGCGCCCCGGTCGGGTACGTGGACACCCCCAACCTGTTCGACCCCGCGCGGCAACTGCCCGACGCGGACGAACACGTCGAAATCCGCGAATACCCCGACGAAGCCGCCGCGATGACCGCGCTGGAAAATGAAGAGATTCAAGCCTTTTTCGTCTTCCCGGCGGATTATCCCCAATCCCTGCAAACGGATTTGTACTATCTCGAAAATCCGTTGGAAAACGACGCATGGAGCGATTTTGACGCTTTCGTGCGCGCCAACCTCGTCGCTACCCTGCCCGAAGAGGTGCAACAAACGGTGCTGGATGGCCCAAGTTTGGTAGTCGAAGACATCGCCAGCCGCCGGACGTTCAGCGAAAATAGCGTCATCAACATCATTTTGCCGTTTGCGGCGTCGTTCTTTTTTATGTTTGCCACGATGTCCGCCGCGGGGTATATGCTTCAGGTGGTGACGGACGAAAAAGAAAACCGCATGATGGAAGTGATGCTGACCTCGATCACGCCGGGGCAATTGATCGGGGGGAAAGCGGCGGGCCTGCTCGCGGCGGCGCTCTCGCAGATGATCATTTACCTGGTCGCCATCATCGTCGGGCTGGTGGCCGCCGCGCCGTATGTTGAAGCGTTGCAACAGGTGGACATCCCGTGGACGTATCTGGGTGTGATGGCGTTGTTTTTTTTCCCCTCATACGCGCTGATCTCCGCCATGATGGTGGCGATTGGTGGGGCTGTGACCGAACTTCAGCAAGGCCAACAGATCGCCGGGTTCCTGAATCTGCTATTTATTCTCCCGATGATGTTGCTCACGGTGTTGTTTGCAAATCCCGGTCATCCGCTGATGACGATCTTCACCCTGTTTCCGACGACGGCGTTTTTGACCATTTCCCTGCGCTGGGGGTTGGGTACAGTGCCGTTTTGGCAACTGCTGTTGAGTTGGAGCATTCTGGTGGGAACGACAGCGTTGATGGTGTGGGTCGCGGCCCGCGTCTTCCGCGTGGGCATGTTGCGGTACGGTCAGCCGTTGAGCTTTAAGAGTGTCATGGCGGCCATTCGAGGGGCGTAGAGGAGCATTCGATGCGTAACATTTGGCTTGTCCTTAAGCATGAATTCAAAACCACAGTCAGTCAGCCCTCTTTTTGGGTGTTGACGTTTGTAATGCCGTTATTTTTGATGGGGTTGAACAGCTTTTCGCTGATGCAGGAACTGGATACCCCGGCTCAAACGGGGGAGGCGACCACCGACGGGGATACGAGTGTGAACGCGACGCCACCCCCCGCGCGGTTCCGGATCGGGCTGGTGGACGAGGGGAAGGTGATCGTGGAATTCCCCCCCGACTTCCCCGCGGATTTTTTCATCCCCTTTCCCGATCAGGCCTCCGCCCGCACCGCGTTGGAAGCGGACGAAATCGATCAGTTTGTGTACATCCCTTCGGATTACCTGACCACCGGGGACATTACCGTGTACGACAAGGATTTTCAGATCATGACGACCGGGCAGATGGGGGTGGGGTTTGATAGCGCGGATGAGTCGATTCTTGCCTATTTGATCAACTATAACCTGACTCGCGACCCGGCCTTGATCCTGGCCCTCCAAAATCCCACGCCCGGGCATTTGGTGAACTCGCACATCGTCCGCCCGCCGGTGGAGACGAACGCCAACGATGGCGCGATGGCCCAACTGGTCGCGAGCATGATGCCGTTTATGTTTTATTTTCTGCTGGTGTTGAGCAGTAATTACCTGATGCGGAGTGTGGTGGCCGAAAAAGAAAACCGGACTGCGGAATTGCTCCTGCTCAGTTTGCCGCCCCGCGAGTTGATGATGGGCAAAATTTTAGGGTTGGGCGTGGTGACGTTTCTTCAGTTGTTGGTTTGGCTGGGGGGCGGGTACTTGATTCTGAATCGGGGGGCGGCTTATATGGATGTGTCGGCGTTTACTTTTCCGCCCGGCTTTTTTGTGTGGGCGCTGATCTTTTTGATCTTGGGGTATCTGCTGTTTGGCTCGATCATGGCCGCGGCGGGGGCGATTGCCCAAAACGCGCGCGAGAGCGGGCAGACGATCTGGATACTGATTATCCCGTTGATGCCGACGTTGATGTTTGGCAGTGAAATGCTCGAAAACCCGAACGGGGGGCTGGCGATGGGCTTGAGTCTGTTCCCGTTAAGTGCGCCGAGTGCGATGGTCACGCGGTTGGCGATCGCGCCTGTGCCTGCCTGGCAGTTGGCGGCCAGTTTGATCCTGTTGGGGCTGACGACGTATGTGTTTATCAATCTGTCGGCGCGGTTTTTCCGGTCGGGGAATTTGTTGTCGCAGGAAGCGTTCAATTGGCGGCGATTTGTGACCGCATGGCGGGAGTAGGCAAGCGTGCGAGGCTTCCCCCTCATCCGGGATGACTGGGTGAGGGGGAAATGACCGAGGTACTAATGCTATTCGGAGTTTAATATATGGCTGGGAGAAAATTCATATAGACAAACGCATAGCAATTTCGGTAAGATTACGGGTGACATTTCCCCTAAGTTATACTTTGCTGAAAGAAATGGGGTAAGCATGAAAACCCTCAAAGAATTTCCCGACAAATTTATCAACCAAACCTTAAATATTTCCGGCAGGCGAAAATATCTTGTCCCGGTGACGTTTTTTGCGATTCTGGTCGCGACGATGTTCATGGTGGAAGTGGGCATTATGGGACTGATCTTTGTTTTGCCAGAGATGCCTGTCTTTCTCACCATATTCCTGGATGGGTTCTTACTGACGCTGATTTTGTTCCCAGTGTTGTTTTTGCTTTATTTGCGCCCGATGGTGGATCAAATTAAGCTCCAACAGCAATCGGAGAAGCGTTTTCGGGCGGTTTTTGAGCAGACGTTTCAATTCATGTGTATTTTGAATCCTGATGGAACCGTTGTGCAGGCCAATCAGTCGGCGATTTTGGCCGGCAATATGTTTCAGGATGAAATTGTGGGCAAATTGTTTTGGGAGGCTTTTCACAAACTTATTCCATCCGAGACAAATAGCAGTTTAAAAAAGGCCATCGAGTCGGCGGCACAGGGAAATTTGACACGTTTTGAAGGGGATTTTGGCGTGTGGGAAGGGGCGTCGTTTACTGTGGACGTTTCGCTTAAGCCGATCATAGATGAAAATGGGCAGGTCATGATGTTGATTTTAGAGGGGCGCGATGTGACTCGGCATAAGCGGATCGAGCAAGCATTGCGCGCTGAGATTGAAAAGCGACAGGAAAAAGAAGCGCGGATCAAGCAAGATGCCCAACGGGCGATTGTGACTTCGGAGATTTTGAACTCCTTGCGGGAGGTCAGCGAAGATTTTCAAGGCTTTTTGGAGACGGTGGTGCAAAAAACTATCGGATTGTTGGGCGATGGCGGCATGATTCATTTGCTTTCCAAGAATAAAAGTCAATTGGAGCCTACAGCTTGTTATCATATTGCCCCGGAACTTAACGAGGTGCTTTCAAAAATTGTAATGAATGTTTCCCAGCCCATTGATGAAGGATTAGAAGGGCAGGTCGTAATATCGAAAACGCTCCTCTTTCTCCCTACCATTGATTTAACACACATCCGCCCTGAACTTTTCTCGAAATATCATGCTTATTTTGACGAGTTTGGGTTAACCAGTTTGATGGTATTGCCTTTGCATATTCAAGGGCAGTTGGTAGGGACGTTGACCTTGTTTCGGGATCAATCGCTTACCCCATATTCCACAGAAGATTTGGATTTTGCCCAGAATATTGCCTTGAAAGCGGCGATGGCGGTACATAACACCCGACTTTATCAGGCGGAAAAACGCTCGCGCCAGACGGCGGAAACCCTCGGAACCGCCGCCCTAACTTTGACCCAAACCCTAAAACTGGAATATATCTTTGAAAAGTTGCTGGACTATTTGGACATGTTGGTCGCGTTAGATACGGCGTGTATTACCTTGCGGGAGGACGAAGAGCATTTAATTGTCCGGGCGATGCGAGGGGCCAACATTTGGACAGAGTCCGCGCAAAGTCTCAATTTAAGCTTGCAGAAAGAGGCAAACCTCTTGATCGAAATGCCACTTTTGACGCAGAGGAGTTTATTCATTCCCGATGTGAAAAATTTACCTGAATGGAATATATCCCCTAGTCCAGTGCGAAGCGGGTTAAGTGTTCCGATTGTTGCCGGAAACAAAGTCATTGGCTTATGTCTGTTGGCGAAACAAGCCGAAAATGGATTTACCCCGGAGCAAATTCAATGGGCGGAAGCGATGGTCAACCAGGCCGCCGTCGCGATCCAAAATGCCTGGCTCTTTGAGCAAGTTCGCACCGGCCACGAACGACTTCAATCGCTTTCCCATCGGTTGGTGGAAATTCAGGAGAATGAACGCCGGTATATCGCCCGTGAATTGCACGATGAAGCCGGGCAGGCCCTATCCTCGCTCATGGTGGGGCTTCGCTTGGTGGAGCGCGATGCATATCAGCCTGAAGCAGTTTTAACGGGGACGGCACAATTGAAGCGCATGGTCGATGAGGTTTTGGAAAACCTTCATCGGTTAGCGGTTCATCTCCGTCCAGCGAGCCTGGATCATTTAGGGTTGCTCTCCGCCTTACAGCAATATATTGAGGACCTGAGCACACGCCACCAGTTGTTGATCCAGTTTGAAACCATGGGCATTGACATACGATTGCGGGGCGAACTTGAAACAGTGCTGTATCGTATTGTGCAGGAGGCGTTGACGAATGTGCTCAAACACGCCAAGGCGACCCGCGTGGACGTGCTATTAGAACGGCGTGGGGACAAACTGATCACCATTATCGAAGATAACGGAGTGGGGTTTGATCCCTCGGCGTCGCTCAAGGGGGATCATTTGGGTCTCTTTGGCATACGCGAAAGATTAGAGATGTTCGGCGGGAGGCTTCATCTGGAAAGCACCCTAGGAATAGGCACAACCTTATTTGTTGAGGTACCTTATGAAACTTAACATCTTGATTGTTGATGACCATGGCATTCTGCGCGCGGGGTTACGCGCCTTGCTAAGAGCCGATCCCCGTCTGGAAGTGGTGGGAGAAGCAGAAGATGGCGAATCCGCTTTGGCCGTGGCTGAACACCTGGCCCTGGATGTGGTCTTGATGGATATGAATATGCCAGGCCTAAATGGCGTCGAAACGACGCGGCGGCTCATCGCCCAACATCCAAAACTCAAAGTCCTGATCATGACCTTCCACGAAGATTATGGCATGGTTCGAGAAGCTATTCAGGCTGGCGCTTCTGGCTATATTATCAAACGCGCCGCCGAGTCAGAATTGATCAACGCCATCCACGCCGCCGCGCGGGGGGAACTGTACGTTCACCCTGCCATGACCCGCGCGTTACTGGAAACCCCCACCGTCGCCGCCTCCAAAGAACAGCCCCCCGAACTCCTGACCCCCCGCGAAATTGAAGTGTTACGCTTACTCGCCCAGGGGTACACGAACCGCCAAATCGCCGAAGAATTGAAAGTCAGCACTCGCACCGTAGAAACCCACCGCGCCAACGTTACCGGAAAACTCGACCTCACCAGTCGCGTAGAATTATTACGGTATGCCACCCAACACGGGCTGATCGACATTAAATAAGGAGACGGGACCTCGAATTTATAACGGTTCACCAGGCGTAGGACGTTCCGAAAAAAGAGGTAAAAAGGAGAGACCTCCCTTTTTTACCTTTTTTTTTTTCGGGCTAAGATCTCCACAGCACTCTTGGAAAAAGCCTTTTCTGGCGAGCGATAAGAACCGAAATTCCGAAACGCTCTAGTTCGGTACTCCTAGACCTCCGTAGAAACTACGGAGGTTTTCATTTAAATTTCAGCAGTTGTCCGTAATTTTTGGCGCTGGAAATCTTGGTTTTCTACGCTATTGAGAAACGAGAAAAATTCGTATATTAAGCACAATTAATCTATTCCTTATCTGTGGAGGCTTCGACCCGAGACAATATTTGGTCGCTTACTCATTCTTAGTGAATGAAATTTCTCGGAGAGCCAGTAGCGAAACCGGCCACTTTGTTTGGCCGGTTTTTTTTATCTTTTTTTTGAGCGAAACCCATCGAATATGTATCCACGTCCAACCTCGCTCCCGCCACGTCAAAATATGCCCACAGGGCCACTCAAAACCCTTCACAACGTGCAATCCATGTACTTGCGCATAGGAAATGAGATGAGCGACATGCTGGCCAGGTTCCCCTTTGAAGAATTGCGCGCCTTGGCGATTGTTCCCGCAATTCCCTCGGTTTTATACGCCATGATGACAATTTTTCAATATGCTGAAGGCATTGCAGATCAACAAGCCGCCTCTGGCGTGTGCACACGTTTGGATTGGAAATATGCCCTCCAACTTCCCCTCACCTATACGGGGTTTGATCCCCAGGGATTATGCGAATTTCGGGTAGGGGTACGTCAAAACCCGCTGGCCCAAAAGGGGTTGGAACGCCTCATCGTTTACCTCGCCGATCAGGGTTTGATGTCCCGGAAAGAACGCGTGACCTGCGCCCTCGAAGTCGTTCGTTCCGTGTGTATTCTCAATCGTCTTGAGACCATATTGACCGCGATGAGCGAGTGCCTGGAAACCCTTGCGCTCAACGAACCGGATTGGCTTCAAGCGACCATGAACGCTCACTGGGTTGAACGTTATCCCTGGTCAACAAAAAATAGCTTGCCCATTGCCTGGGAAAAACAAGAACTTCTGGCGTGCATGATTGCGGAAGATGCCTCCTACTTGTTAGCGGCCATCGAGCAACAGCACAAACCGACATTATCTTCTTTATTGGAGATAGAAAACCTGCGACAAATCACCCTTTCTCAGTTTACCCACGATGAAGCCGGACGGCATTGGTTCCCCAAAGATTGCCCCCGCTATGAAGGGTTTTTGTGTCAAGAATAACGGCACCGAGAAGTGTCTCTCATCTCTCGGTTATCGCCCCTTTTATGGAAATGGAGGTCTCTCATCCAATCATGTTTCACTTCATCCAATTAGTCCTTACATATTTTTTTCAACAAGGAGAATCTCATGCGAATTAAAAAATTGATTTTGATCCTGGCCCTGGTCCTTCCATTCATCATGGTCACGGCCACCGTCATGGCGAAAAAACCCACCATAACGGCAGACACAGGGCTTTGGCAACTGAGCAACCTCACCGTGGTGAATTCAGGCTAGGCCGTCGAAATGAAAGAAGGCCTGTTCACCACTGGCTTTACCCTCGAAGCCAATGCCTACGACCGAGATGGCGATATCGTGCCCGACGGTAAATTTCAACTGACCCTCTCGGCCTTTTCCCCCTTCGAACAGATGGGCACACAAAAACCTGGCTACTGGTACATCCAGGGCATCTGGACCCTGACCAAAAACAATCTCGACCTGGAAGCCATGCAGGCCAAACACAATGCTGAAACGGTCGAAGGCAGTCTCGTTGCCGAACTTCCGTTCAATCCCACCACCAACCTGGTCAACTGGACCGGGTTAGCCCGCCTCAACATGTCCCTGCTGGGAGATAACTGGGCCACTGGGGAAGGAACCCTTACCTTCAACCTGGACAATACCGGCTCCCTCTTCCTGGATATGACCCGCTGGCCCGATCTGAAATTGGAGACCTCAAAATGAAAACCCATATCCAAAATTTCCTCAACCTTCGGATTTCCAAACTGGCCGCTGTTTTCGTGGTTTTGGGATTCGCCCTGATCACCACAGGGATTGTCTATGCGGATGTGCCGGATCGTAAAACCGTTTCAGGCTCTGTCCCCAACCCTGGCACCCAACAGCAGGAACTGGCGAACATCACCTTCCCTGCCCCTTACAATGTCTTTGAATTTGTCGTCACCTGCGGCGCCTGCCACGGCGGCACCGTTGACCAAAACGCCGGGCACTTTGCCAACTGGGCAGGTTCCAGTATGGCCAGTGCCGCCCGCGACCCAGTGTTTCGCGCCAACCAGATCGGCGTTAACAACCTCGTCGAAAGCCTCACCGGCGAAAATGGCGCAGGTAACATGTGCTTCCGTTGCCACAGCCCCAACGGCTGGTACTCTGGACGGTTTGACCCCAGTTTGGGCGGCGATCCTGAAGCCCGTACCATGCAACACAGCATCCTGGCTTCTACCGACGACGAAGGCATCATGTGTGAATTTTGCCACCGCGTCATCGGCGCCGTCACCATGCAACGCACCGACCTGGACCCCACCGATCCCGTGTGGAATCTCCTCGGCGGCCTCAGTGACTGGCCCCATACCGGCGGCGCTTACATTGACCAAGATGGCGACCCTACCATCGCCCCCGGCAATCCCTACGGCGACACCACCCTGCAACTCAACGACGGCATGACATATGTCGGCAAATATTCCGGTTCGGTAGACATCTACTTCAGCGACCTCCCGTTTGATGGCACCTCCTACACCGGCCAAACCTATGCCGTCTACCCCTCGTGGTGGACCGGCCCCAAAAACCCCGTCCCCGCGGGCATGCCCCAATTCAACTCCGCCGGGCAGGAACTCGCCTACGCCCCGGATGGCTCCTTGCCGATCCACTTTGAAGCCCCCATCGGCCCGCCCATTGATCCGGCAACGGGAAATTATGATTACCAGGCTCAGGGGTTGTCTTTGGAACACCCCACGGTTGGGGATCGCCCCGGTGGCCTGCTTCCCTCCGCGGTTCCCCCTGCGAACGATTTCATTCGCTCGTCTGAATTCTGTGGTGCATGCCACGACCTGACCGTCCCCGTGCTCAATCACGGGATGCCCGAACAACGCACCTACACCGAGTGGAAATACAGCGATTTCAACACCGACTCCACCCGCTGTCAGGATTGCCACATGCCCACGCTGAAACATGAGTACGCCGATGACACGCCGGTTTCCGTGAATGCCGATCCGACCCTCGCGGGCTGGTTCCCCTACGCGAAGGATCGTAACGCCGATGGTGGGACTTCCTTCCACAAATTTGCAGGTGCCAACCTGGATTTGTCAGCCATGATGACGGTCCTGTATCCCGAAGTGGACCTGGAAGTGATCGGCGCCCCGACCGGCAACGACACCCGCATCTTCCCCGGCATGTTCTCGGACCGCTCCACGATGTGGGATCGCAACCGCCGCAACACCGAAATCACCCTCGTGGATGCCGTCAACGCTGAAATTCTCGGCGGCCCGACCTTCAACCCCACGACCGGCAAATGGGAAGTCCAGGTCAAAGTGACCAACACCGCGGGACACCGTATCCCCTCCGGTTACCCCGATGGCCGCCGGTTCTGGATCAACCTGCAAATCAAAGATGTCAACGGGAACGTTGTATACGAATCCGGCTACTATAACCAAGAGGAAGCCGCCCTCTACACCGACGCCACCCAAACCTCCTTCCAACGGGCGTTGACCCCCTTCATTGACAGCGCGAACAACGCCGTCATGGTCTACGAACGTGTCACCGGCACCTGCCTGGATGTCAATGGCGCGGCCATCTTCCCCAACCCCGCTGCGGGCGACCCGGTGGCTTGCAATGGCTCCCCCGCCCTCACCAATAACTTCATTCTGTTCGACAACCGCATCCCGCCTGCGGGGTTCAGTTATGCCGAATACCGTATGTCCGGCGTAAAATTCTGGAATTACGACCCTGCGACCCTGGTGCCGTTCGAAGATGCCACCCGTTACCCCGATGGGCAAAACTGGGACATCGTCACCTACTCCTTTGATGCCGACCCCAGCGCCACCCTCTCTGCTCGTGCGGAAATTCTCTGGCAAACCCACACCCGCGAATTCATGGAACACCTGAAAACGCAGGACACCTCCACCGTTCGTCCGGAAGGCCCGCCCAGCATCTACGACCCCAACTACCCGCTCACCCCGAATTACCTGAGCGATGTGATCAACCTCGATCAAATCACCGATTTGAATGGCAACCCTCTGCGGGATAACTGGGGTGGGATCGCTTACGCCGCCTGGTTATTGACCGGTAAGGGTGCCCCCTACATGGCCGCGGTGGATGACTCTACCTCTGCCACGCCGCCTGCCGCCCCCGCCAATGTCGCCGCGACCCCAGTGGATCCCTTCACCCTCCGCGTGACGTGGGACACCGTGCCCGATGCCGAAGGATATCTGGTCTGGATTCGCTACGGTTTATCCGATGAAACAGCAAGCTGGGACAAATTTGCCATCGTCTACCAAGACCTTGACCCTTCCACCCCTCAATGGGAAGTTTTGAGTGAAGCCCTCAACGTCGGTAAATCCTACACCTACAAAGTACAGGCTTTCAATGGCAAAGGCTACAGCGCAGATTCTGCCCTCGTCATTGGGCAAACCCCCACTGACCTGCCGCTCGCTCCCGATGGCCTGCTTGTGATGGGCACCACCGCCACCTCCGTCAGCCTTTCCTGGTTTGATCTTGCTGATAACGAAATTGGTTTTGTTATTCAACGTCAGGATGTCCCCGTCGTTGGCGATTTTTACGAAGTTACTCGTCCTGCCTCTCCCAATGGAACTGGAACCGGGGGCGTAAATTGGACGGATACGACTGCCGCATCCAACACCTGTTACAACTATCGTGTGGCGGCCTACAATGCTATCGGTGACTCCACCTTCAGCCTGCCGGTTCAGGCCTGCACCATGTCTGCGCCTACTGGCCCCATCACCCTCAATGGCGCACCCCTTGGTTCTTCCCAGGTTGATCTGACCTGGAGTGGCGCTAATGGCACGATTGTTGGCTACCGGGTAGAACGCAGTGAGGATGTTGGCCTCTCCTGGCCGACTGTGTACAATGTCGCGAACCCCGCCGCGGTGGGAACCAGTGATATTCTGGTTCAGCCCAACACTACATATTGGTACCGGGTCTTTGCTTATAACCAGGCGGGTGACTCCCCAGCCTCGAACACAGTCTCGATCACCACACCCGATGCGCCGCCTGCCGCCCCCACCGACCTCGTAGGAGTTGCCAACTCTGCCACGCAAGTGGCCCTTACCTGGACGGATAATGCCGAAAATGAGCTTGGTTTCTCCGTTGAGCGGTGTGCGGATGCTGGTTGTACCAACTTTGCCCCTGTGGGCACAACGGGAAGTAACGTCACTACTTATACCGATCTCTCCGTCTCTCCCGGGAGCACATATCTCTATCGTGTGTTTGCCTATAACGGAACCGGAAATTCTCTGGTGCCCTCCAATGAGATTTCGGTCACCACCCCGGCTTTGCCCGGCCTCTACTTCTCGACAACAGGGAACAGTGCCCTGCCAGGGGTAGATACGCCCGATGATGCCGATATCTATACCTGGAACGGCTCAAATTTCGGACGGTTGTTTGACGCTTCTGCCTTCGGGTTACTCGACATTGCCAATATAGACGGGTTGGACATCGTCAATGCCAACCACTTCTATGTGTCGTTCTCCACAGAAGAAACGCTCTTGCCCGGGCTGGGAACTGTCCAGGATGAAGATGTGGTTTACTTCAATAGCGGGGTGTGGTCTGTGTATTTTGATGGCGGAGCCGCAGGACTTTTGAACGCCAACCAGGATGTGGATGCGTTCGATGTGGATACGGTTGGCGGCTTCCTGTACTTCTCTACGTTCGGGAACGACACTGTTCCCGGTGTCCCTGCCCCGTATGACGATGCCGATATCTACGCCTGGAATGGCACAAGCTTTAGCCGGGTATATGATGCTTCGGTTGCCGGACTGCCCACAACCGCCAATGTGGATGGGCTGGTCTACAACGATGCCGCTCACTTCTCCGTTTCGTTCAGCGCCACGGATACGAACCTCCCTGGTCTTGGCAATGTCCAGGATGAAGATGTGGTCTACAACAACAACGGCACATGGTCGATCTACTTTGATGGCACCGCGGTGGGGTTGACTGCTACCGGTCATGATCTGGATGCTTTCTTCTTAGGCACCGTGATGGTCCCGCCCGCGGCTCCCGTCGATTTGTCCGCAACCATCGAGCCGACAACCCTTCAGGTTTTCCTGAATTGGAAAGACACCTCCAATAACGAACTTGGGTTTACCATTGAGCGTTGTACAGGCGAAGGGTGTATAGATTTCGTTCCCCTTGGCTCGACAGGTGTTGATGTGGCGTCCTACACGGATGCGACGGGTGCCCTAAATGAATCTTATACCTACCGGGTGTATTCCTTCAATGCGGATGGTAATTCGCTGATGATGTCCAATGAGGTCGTCATTGTGGTCACTCCGCCGTTGGTTCCCACCCTGTACTTCTCTACCGTGAGTGGTGGTACGAGCAACCCGATCCCCGGCGTGGATGGCCCTTATGATGATGCTGACATCTATACCTGGGACGGAACAGCCTTTGGCCGTGTGTTTGATGCCTCGGCGGTAGGTCTCTCCAGCAGTGCCAATATCGATGGGCTTGTCTATGAAGATGCCGCCCACTTCTACCTGTCGTTCAGCCTTGATACGAACATACCCATGCTGGGAACGGTGCAGGATGAAGATGTCGTTTACTACAACAACGGCGTGTGGTCTGTCTACTTCGATGGGACCGCACAAGGCCTCACTGGGACTGGTCAGGACTTGGATGCAATTGCGATTGCGAACGGCATTCTTTACTTCTCAACCCTGGGGTCAGGCTTTGCCAGCCCCATCCCTGGCGTCGCAGGCCCGTACGATGATGCCGACATCTATACCTGGAACGGAACTACCTTTGGTCGGTTTTTCGATGCTTCCGTCGCAGGGCTTCTCAATAATGCCAATGTAGACGGGATCGTGGTGGTAGATGCTACCCACTTCTATTTATCCTTTAGTGCCGATACAGCCTTGCCTGCCTTTGGCACCGTTCAGGATGAAGATGTGCTTTACTACGAAAATGGAACATGGACGGTGTACTTTGACGGTACTTTAGCTGGCCTCACCAATTCCGGTCATGATGTGGATGCTTTTGCTTTGCCCTAAAGTGTCCTGAAAATGTAAAAGCTGTGGAGAGAAATTTCTCTCCACAGCTTTTTTTTCGAGACTACCCCTGTCAAGTGTGAGTAACTACGCTTTTATGGCTCTACCGGAATTAATGGGATGGGAACCCGAATTTTGAAGGTGTTGGGGGATGTACATCCCCCAACACCTTCAAAATTCGGCATATTTCCCGCTAAAAACGGAAGAGCCGTTTTTATTTAGCCTGAAGTTGTGACCTTGTCGGCGAAACCCTTGTCCTTGTCGGGAAAATTTGGTTTTCAGATAGGGTAGTATCTTAGGGTAATTTTCTTTTTAGGGGGCTTTCTCTCAAAAGGGGGAAAAGAACCACTCGGTCGCGCCGATATTTCACGGCGATCGGCAAGCCCGCAGAGGGGGTTGGATGCGGCTATCTGGCACGAAAGGTTTGGGTTAGCCAGCCCTTAATCCGCTACGCCGAATAAAACAATTTCAATGTGTTGGTTCAGCGCCTCGACGCGGCCTTCGCGGGGATACAGCTGACTTAACGTGTACCCTCCGGCAAGCGGTACATTGGGGCCGAGGAGGTCGCGGATGGGTGACATTTCGTGTCCTGGTTGGGTTTCGAATAACATTTTCCAGGCGATATCAGCAAAAACAAGCGCTAAAATTGGACGGGCGGGTCCCAGGTTGGTCAAAGCTTGTTGGGTCGCCTGTCGTGCGGCTTCTAAACACGCGTTTGCACTGCCGATCAATAAGTGCCCAGTGGTATCTTCTTGGATGTGGGTGGTCATGCGAAAACTGCCATCCACCTCCACTAAAAGCGGGGCGCTTATTTTGAGTGAGGCGTCTTTTCTTTCAAGACCTAAGGGATAGAGTCGAATCAGCCGATTTAGGGGGGGGAAGGCCCAGTCACGTGCCTGTTGCCCAAAAAGCACAGAATAAGCCTCTGCGGCAGGTTGACCATCCAATTTCCGAATCCAAAGATCTTCGGTTTTGGAAATATGAAAATATTTACCCATCGGTTGCCACCCGTGAGCGGCCCCAACCCCGGCTTTTATGTTCCCCTGAAGGAGGGCCGCGCTCAATCCGTGTTCGCCTCCCATTAACCCTCCAATCTGAAAAGCGGATTTTTGGCGATCTGGGGCACCTGTCAAAGCTCCTACAGTGATGTGCTTCCCTACGGGGAAGGTGTTACACAGGGTTTCGTGATCTCCATAAATTCCATCCGCATAGATCATAAGAATATTTCCAGCTTCTATGGTTTGGAGAACATCCCAGTCTTGGATGGGGTCTTGTTTTTTTGCGCTCCCTTCTTGAGAATAATCTACCCATTTGGCTTGCACCGTGAGGTCGTCTCCTGCGAGTAGGGCGACGACGATTGAGCGTTGATACTCTCCGGAGGCGGTTAATTGCCCTTCTGTACTGAAGCCGAAGAGGGGAATCGAGCGGAGTTGGGCCGAGGCTCCGCTTAATATACTTTGTAATGAATATTCCCGTGAAGCGAAAATAAAAGCCATGACAATATTGTCGACCTCGTGCAGAATCTTCTGCCGGGCTTCTTCAATAGCCTGGATACAAGCCTCACGGCCATCTAAGGCGAATGATTGTCCAACTGCGGAAATGGTGGGCATAGTTTTGTGAAAAATTCTGGTTAGTGATGGCGGTCGTCTGGTTTAGGAGGCACTTGGCCGATTTTTCGCCCAACCCGGCCTCGCCCACATGCCTTTTGGGGCATGTATCATGTTATTGTAACTACTCATGTAGATAAGAAAGTTCCGAAAAAAGGATGGTGGAAGGGCTGTACATCCCCCCATCCATCCTTTTTTCAGGGGACGTAAGTACGTGTTAGTTGATTTCGGCAATGGGAATGGTGAAATGAAAAGCCGTCCCTTTACGGAATTCACTTTCAAACCAAATTTGCCCTCCCTGCAGTTCGACGAGGTTTTTTGTAATGTTCAACCCCAACCCCGTCCCCGGTGATTCGCGGGCCTTTGGATCATCCGAGCGGAAAAATTTGGAGAAGATTTGTTTCTGATCTTCCGGTTTAATGCCAATCCCTGTATCCTGTACGTAAATGTGAAGCACTTCGGGAGCGGCTTCTGCGTGAGAATCCCATTGATTTTTTGCGGTTTCTGCCCGTATGAAAATTTGCCCCTGTTGCGGGGTATATTTGTAAGCATTGCTCACTAAATTGGTTAATACCTGAGTAATCCGTGTCCGATCTCCCCACACTGCGGGAAGGTTTTCCGGAACTTCGACCAGGAGGGTTTGTTCTTTCAGATCAATTTGTCCTTTGGTCGAGCGAACCACCTCATCCACCACATCCTGGAAGGCGACGGAAGCAAAATCCAGGCGCAGTCTGCCGGCTTCAATGCGAGAAATATCTGCGAGGTCAGATACCAGACGATCCATCCGCCTTACGTTTGCCCGAATAGTTGCTAAAAAGCCAGACTGGGCTTCATTGACCGGGCCAATTGCACCTTTGGCTAAGAGGTCGGTGTACCCTTGAATGGAAGTCATTGGGGTTTTTAGTTCATGGGAAACAAAGTTGATAAAGTCGCTTTTGGCCGCATTTGCCGCTTCGACGGCCGTAAAAAGTTGGGCGTTGGCAATCGCAATCGCGGCGTGGTCACTTAACCGTGTCAGGAAGGAGGTGGTTTCTTTATCAAAATTTTCTAAAACGGTGCTTTCGAGCAGAATGATGCCAATCGTTTGATCTTCACGCCGAACAGAAATGACCAACTGACTTTGGCCGCTGGGAAGAAGATAATGGGTCCCATTTTGTTGCGATTTTTGCGTCGATCCCTTGCCCTGAATGGCTTCCTGAATGGCCGAAATGGCACGGATTTTTTGGAGTTCTTGCCGATCTCCAAAATCTAGCCCGGCATACCCTTGGGAGGCCATGACGCGAATATCTAGCTCAGTGTCCTCTTTCTTTTCTAAAACTGCGACCAATCCAGCCCCTGCTTTCGATTGGCGCATGGCCCAATCCAGGGTAATGTGCATGGCTCGCGTCAAGTCAAGGCTGGCGTTCAGTTCTCGATCCACGCGTTGCATGACGGATAATTCTTCGACTCTGGCGGTCAGAGCTTGATCCGTCATGGTGAATAAACGGGCATTTTCAATCGCGACAGCGGCTTGTGCGGTGAAAGCGGATAACAACCGTTGATCATCCGGGGAGAAGGGCGAGCCATCCATTTTGTTGATGACTTCGATCACCCCAATGACCTTGTCCCGTACTTCCATGGGGACGACCAGTAAAGACCGGGTAATAAAGCCTGTGTTTTCATCAGTTTTCTCGAACCAGTCTTTGCTTTGCTGGACGTTGTTGTCAATCACATAATTTCGAGATTCGACCGCTTTGCCGACCAATCCTGTCCCAGGCGGGAGGCGCACCCCATTCAAATCTCCCGCGACGGGACCGGTCGTCACCACAAACATCAATTCGTCCGTGACTTCATCCACCAGGAGCAAACTGCCAGCTTCCGAGCGCAAAATATCTACGGCGCTTTCAAGAATCTGGCTGAGCAAAGGATCGAGGTCCAGGGTTGAGGTGAGACTACGGCCTACTTGATTCAGGATTTCCAACTGTCTTGCACGGCGTTGGGACTCTTCTAAGAGCTGGGTTTTTACAATGGCCCCGGCGGCCTGATCGGCAATGGCTTGCAAAATCTCTTGTTGTTCTCGAGTATAGGTGATGGAGGGGTCACTGCTCCCAAGGCTAATCGCGCCAATCGTTTCGTTTCCAGTATTGAGCGGGACGCCAATCCAGGCGTAAATCCCTTGGACAGCGGGCATATAACTGCGGTGGCGACATTCCCGCAAGTAATCTTCAGTGATAATTGCTCGTTGCCCACGAACGACTTCCTGCTCCAGCCCTAAGCCATCGGGAATGGGGCGATTTTCGCGCTCGTCTAGCCGTTCATCATTGTCCAAATAAAAGACATGGTAAAAAGTTTGCGTGATGTTATTAAAAAGGGTGATGCGCAACTGTTGGGCATTGAGAACCTGAATCGTTTGGGCATAGACCAATTCTAAGATGTCGTCGAAATTGATTGTGACATTGACCCCCTGCGCGACCCGCCCCAAGACGTTCATTTCGTGCACGCGGCGTTGGAGATCGAAAACAACCTGGGCGCGCTGAATGGCAAGGGCGGCTTGTTCCCCGAGGGAGACCGTAAATGAGAGGTCGCGCCGGGAATAGGGTTCTCCTGTGATCCGCGGACCCATCGCCAACCATCCGGTCAGATGGTGCGTTCCGGGCATGGCCACAAATAATTGTGCGCCTAGTAAGGCCAGGCGTGCCCGGTCGGCGTACAGATTGGCGGGCAGGCGCTCTGCATCTCCCAGAAAAATTGGATTGGGTTCGTATAGGGCTTGCGCGAGGGCGCCATTGACCGAGAAGCGAACATCAGTGGTCGGTTTGTTGTCTGAGCCGTTGGCGGCGACGTATTGATCGGTTAAGGCGTCATACAGAAAAATGTGGACTTGCGAAGGTTTGATGTTTTGTTCAACATATTCGCGTAAAAGGGAAATGATCTTGGGCAAGTCAACCGAACGGGTCAGATCATGGCTGAAGGTTTGCAAACGTTCCTGGAAAATGGCCCGTCCCCGGAAAAAGAGGGCGTCTACCCGGTTTCTTAGGGTGGTCCGAAGCGGGTTATATCCCAGGGCGATGATAAAAATCATGATCCCGATCAACACGGGATCATTTGCCGCGAGCATTTGTCCGAGCAACAAACTGCTTCCCCATACGAGCAAAATATAAGTGGCGACACTAATCACCGCCAGTAAGGCGTAGAGGGTGGCACGACTGAAGATATAGTCTGTGTTGAGCAAGCGATAGCGTAAAATCGCATACGCGGTCGCAATGGGAAAGGCGATTAATGGGATGAGGACAACCGGGGGAAAGGGGATCGCTTTGAAAAAGGAGGTGATGATGAAATAAATGCCGACGGGGCCAAAAGCAATGGCAGACCCGACAAGAATGATGCGGGCTTGCTCGCGGGTGATTGGCGATTGGGAGGTTCGATAGCGGACCCCGGCAAAAATGAGAAAGGTCAATATTGCCACCCCACTAAACGCATATTCATTCTGCCATGCCGTGAAATATGCTTGAGGATCGGCCAGGTTAAAGAGCGTGGGAAAAGCAAACAAAGCCAGGGCGACCGCAGGAAGAATCGGAAACCAACGCAGGAGCGGGTATTTTTGCACGAGGTTAACATTTTCGGGAAATACCAGTGCTACGACCAACATCCCCCCGCCGCTCATCGCCATCGCGACCGTCCATAAATAAACAAAACGCTGGGTGGTATACAGATCGAACAGGGTACCTAGCGCAATGGCCACGGATGTGGAAAACATCACAAACGCGCGCCCTGCCGCATCATTTCGACGTAGACTGAAAACCCAAATACTGCATACTAAATAGATTAACCCGATAAAGTAGGGAATATATAAAAATGCGATTTGATCCCCCAAGGGAAATGATTGAAGGGGCAGGCTAATCTCTTGGGGTTTGTTTTCTAAATCAATGATCGAAATGGTAATGACCTCCCCTACCACATAATTTCGGAGCGTTTCCTGCATGTCTGTCGGGGTACTGACGGGTTCCCCATTGATGTGGGTTAACTGGACCCCGAATTCGTTTAACCCTTGTGTAAACGCAGGCCAGGAAGTATCCAGCGTTTGGGGTCTGACAGCATTTGCCAGCATAGTATGCTCGATAAAGGCACCAATGAAAGGGGTTTGGATCCAGTTAAAGGCCAGGAGCGGGACAATGGCAAATGTCACTAGCGCAATTAGTTGATATGCAGTCCCCAGGATGATACTCAAGCGATCTTGTGTTGAATATTGAGTCGGTGAAGAGGCGATCGTTTTTGTGCCAATCATAATGAAAAGATTTTACCATCACCCCATCTTTGAATCAAAACATTTGTGTAGCAGAGACGTAATCATTCGATTTCTTTTGGCGAAAGCCCTCTTCAAAAAAGACTGAATGAGAAAACATCCAAGTCATTGGTCAAACATACTCTGTCAGGCCGTAATTCGGCGGAGCTTATATGGAGAATCCCCGAAAAAAGGATGGAGGGAGATGCCCCTCCATCCTTTTTGGGGGGAACTCTTGTGTGAATTGCTTGAGATTGTCAAATTACTCAGCCAAAGTTGAAAATGTGGATAAAATTGAGGCATGAATCTCCGTACTGGCATTGACCTCATTGAAATTGCACGTTTGCAGGAAGCGCTGGAAAAACACGGCGACCGCTTTCTCCACCGGGTGTTTACGGATGGAGAAATCGCTGAAGTGGGCGACCGGATCGATTCCCTCGCGGCGCGTTGGGCCGCGAAAGAAGCGGTTGCCAAAGCTTTTGGGACTGGCATTGGCAATGTTCAATGGAAGGATATCGAAATCCTTCGCGGCCCGAACCGTGAACCTATTCTCCACTTGCATGGACACGCGAAACTCCTGGCCGAAAAAGATGGCTTAAAACATTGGTCGATCAGCCTGACGCATACTGCCGTGTATGCCGTGGCGATGGCCGTGGCGCTGGGAGAGTGAACCCACCCATTGTGCTATTTCGAGGTGCGGGGTTCTGTATTACGCTAGAGGCTATTTCCAATTTTCTCGATTTGTTGAACCCCAGAGATGTGACATGCAAGTTCAATTTTCTTTCTACATTCTTCCTCTTTTAGTCGCCGCGCTGATGTCCGGGTGGGTGGCGTATTATGCCTGGACACACCGCCGGGATTCGGCGAGTGCGTTTGCGTTGTTTCTGCTGGGCGTGGCCTTAACGGAATGGTTACTGGCCTATGCGCTGGAAATTGCCGGGACAAATCTGGCGACCAAATTGTTGGGGGCGAAGAGCCAATATATTGGGATTGCGGGGGCGCCTTTCATCTGGTTGATGTTTGCGATCCAGCACAATGGACAAGGGAAACGCTTGACGCCGTTGAACACGGCGCTTTTGGGGGCCATTCCCGCGGTGACGATATTGCTCGCGTTTACCACCGACATTCACGGGCTGATCTGGAAAACGTTTGAGATTAAAACAACCGATAATTTTTCGGCCCTCGGGGTTTCGTATGGGGTGTGGTTCTGGGTTCATTCGGTTTATTCCTATTTGCTCCTGTTGGGTGGCTCGATCATCATCCTTCGTTCGGTGGGACGAAGACAGGGGTTGTATCGAGGCCAGACGGCGCTGTTAATCACGGGGGTTGCCGCACCCTGGCTGGGGAATATCCTCTATCTTTCGGGGTTGAGTCCCATCCCCTATCTGGATTTGACCCCCTTTACGTTCACGATCACGATCCTCGCCTTTACGTGGGCTATCTTTGGCTTCCGCCTGATTGATCTCTCCCCGATCGCCCGCGATATCATCGTGGAGGGGATGCAAGAGGGCATGATCGTGCTCGATACCCGCAATGACATTGTGGATATCAATCTCGCGGCCCGCCGGATGATCGGGGTTGCGCCTGAGACAGAAGTGATTGGTCAGTCGGCGGGGAAGGTGTTCGCTCGGTGGCCGGACCTCGTCGAACGGTATCGGGAAACGCCAGAATTGCAAACTGAATTGACCCTCGGCGAGGGGACCTCCATCCTTCGGTTTGATTTACGAATTTCCCCTCTATTGGATCAGAAAAACCGCCCCCTCGGACGGGTGGTGATTCTCCGGAATGAAACGGGCCGCGTTCGAACCGAGGACCTCAAACAGGCGTTTTTGGATGATATGCGCGCCTTACAGGACCTCCACCTTGCGCTGACGGAGATCAAAGAGCTGGACCAGTTGTACGTCAGAATGATTCAACTGGCCCAACAACGTCTGGGGTTGGATCGTGTGGGGTTATTTCTGTTGGATGAAAAAAGCAATCAACTGAAAGGAACCTTCGGCGTCGATCAACTTGGGCAGGTGCGCGATGAACGATATTATATGGAGCCGATCACGCCTGAGCATTGGACGCTGGAAATTTTGAATGCTCCCAACCGGGCAATCTTGTGGCCGGAGGCCCCCTTATTTGATAATGGGGAAGTGGTGGGGACTGGGTGGAAAGCCGCAACGACCCTGTGGAATGGACAAAATGCTGTGGGGTATCTGGTGTGCGATAACTTGTACAAGCGCAAACCCGCGCGGGCGTATGAAAGCGAACTGATTTCCATCATCGGCAGTACGTTCGGACATCTCATCGAACGGAAACGCACCGATTACCAGCTGATTCAACGAGTTTCGCAGTTATCAGCTATTGATCAGTTAGGGCGGGAGATGGTGTCCACCTTGAATGTGGAGCAGGTGTATGCGGCGGCACATCGGGCGGTGGCGACGTTGATGGAGATGGATGTGTTTTATATTGCGCTTCTGGATGAACAGCGGGAGGAAATTCAGGATGCGTATATGTTTGATAGCGGAAAACTTTGGCCGAATGAGCGGAGGCCGCTCGCGGAACAAGGCTTGTCGGCGAGTGTGATCAAGTCGGGGAAACCGCTTTGGGTGGAAGATGATTTGGCGGGGCAGGTCACCCTGGCGGAGGGGCGGGTCCTGTTTGGGGTCCCCGAGGAAACGCGTTCGGTCATTATCATTCCCCTCAATAACAAAGGACAGGTCATGGGGGTGATGTCTGTGCAACATTATCAGCCTTTTATGTACACTTCCGAGCACCTGGATATGTTTATCTTGTTGGGCAATCAGGTCGCGGTGGCCATTGAAAATGCCCGGCTGGTGGAGTCCCTTCAGTTGCAGGCCGCGGCGTTGGATGCGGCGGCGAATGCGATTGTAATTACGGATCGGACAGGCACGATCCAATGGGTCAATCATGCGTTTACCACCCTGACAGGCTACAGCTACGAAGAAGCCGTTGGCAATACGACCCATTTGCTCAATTCGAACCATCATGAAGCCGCCTTTTTTAAGCGGTTATGGGAGACCGTGCTTGCCGGGAAAATTTGGGAAGGGCAGGTGGTCAACCGAAGAAAGGACGGGGCGCTGTATATCGAACAGCAAACGATCACCCCGCTTCGTAATCAAGAGGGTGAAATCCATCGCTTTATTGCCATCAAACAAGACATCTCCGAATTGATCCGAGCGCGCGATCAAGCGCTGGAAGCCAATCGCCTCAAAAGCCAACTGTTGGCGAAGGTGAGTCATGAATTGCGGACCCCCCTCGGAGGCATTCTTGGATATGCGGAACTTCTGCACCATGATATGATGGGCGCCCTCGACGAAAAACAAAAACAAGCGACCTCTCAAATTATTGACAGCACCCATTATCTTAATACAATGGTCAACGAACTGTTGGATGAGGCGCAAATTGAATCCAGAACGATCATCTTACAGAAGGCACGCTTTTCCCCTGCCGCGATTCTGAAACGGGTAGAAGCGACGATGACCGTGCTGGCACAGAAAAAAGGTCTGTCTTTGACCATCCAGAGCGATCCGAACCTGCCTGCGTGGATTTATGGCGATGAATACCGCCTCCATCAAATCATGATCAACCTGACCGTCAACGCGATTAAGTTCACCACCAGCGGGGAGGTGTGCCTCCAGGTCCATCAGCCTGATCCGTCTCAATGGACTATTCAAGTCAAGGATACCGGCATCGGTATCCCCGTGGAAGCCCTCTCTTATATCTTTGAACCCTTCCGTCAAATCAATAGCGCCATCACCCGCGAGAATCGCGGGACTGGCCTGGGATTAACCATCACCAAACAACTGGTGGAGTTGATGGGCGGACATATTACAATAGAAAGTGAAGTCGGAAAGGGTAGCACCTTTACCGTATGGTTGCCTTTGGTGACTGAATTGGAGAAAACGATATGACCCACGCCCTTGCACTCATTATTGAAGATGATCCGACTCTGGGGAATTACTACCGAACCGTTTTAGAACAGGCAGGTTTTGAAACCGACCTGGACCCCGATGGCAATCAATACCCTCAAAAAATAACGGCTCCGAATCTGGCAGTGATTCTGTTGGATTTACATATGCCGTATAAAGCTGGGATTGACATCTTACATGAGATTCGTGCCGATGCGCGTTGGAATAACATCCCGATCATTGTCACCACGGCGGATTTTTACCTGGCCAAGACCATCGAAGGCCAGGCCGAGCACATTCTGATCAAGCCGGTCAGTATTTCTCAATTGCTAAAAATCGTTACCCCGTTTCTTTCCTGACCTTTTGCATATGCATCTCAGGCTTGCCACGCTTTTAGAAGAACGCTATTGCACCTCCGTTGCGCCTTATCACCTCGCCCTTTTCAGGATATGGATATGACCAAACCCTTTGCCCTCATTATTGAAGACGATCCGCAACTTGGTCAAATTTTTACGTTCAGCCTGGAAACCGAATTCGACACCGAACTGATCACCGAGGGACGTTTGGCGTTGGAAAGGTTGAAGCAAATCGTCCCCCTCATCATTGTCTTGGACCTGCACCTGCCCGGCGTTTCGGGGAAAGAGATTCTGAGCCAGATCCGCGGCGATGAGCGGCTTGCCGACACCCGCGTCCTCCTGGCAACCGCCGATGCGCGCCAGGCTGAACTCCTCAGCAACCAGGCAGACCTGGTTCTCCTCAAACCCGTCAGCCCCATGCAACTGCGCGAACTCGCCGTACGCCTGCGTCGTTCCGTGTAGCCTGCACACAAGTTGAGGGACGTGTGAACGCTCGCCCCCAAGCACATGGACTCATTCGAACCGCCTTTTGAACCGGTTTCCCTCGAAGAAAGCCCCCCTCCCTCCCCCGTCATCTCTGCCCTCAAACGCGCCCTCTGGATCATCATCACCCTCCTCGTCATCCTCTCGCTCCTCCTCTCCCTCCTGCTCCCTCTCTTCCAACGTCGCGAACCCCGCCGCGACCCAGAAAATGAAATTCAAGCCTACTCCATGAGTAACGAGTGGGCTGAATTCAGTGTTCAGTATTCAGTAACCAGTAACCAGTAACCAGTAACCAGTAACCAGTAACCAGTAACCAGTAACCAGTAGCCAGTAACCAGTAGCCAGGCCTTTGACTGATCACTGCCCACTAACTACTGAATACTGCCCACTAACTACTGACCACTGAATACTGACCACTGAATACTGAATACTCCCCCCCATCCCACCCCCCTTCAGGACCCCCTTCATGAAATTTCTCAAACGCCTCCTCTACGTCTTCCTCACCCTCCTCATCCTGCTCGCCATTGCAGGGGTCATCATCGTGCCCGTCCTCCAACGTCAGTCGCTCCCACAAACGGACGGGGAAATCACCCTCTCCGGCCTCGACGGCCCCGTAGATGTTTACCGCGACAGCTTCGGCATCCCCCACATCTACGCCACCACCGACCACGACCTCTTCATGGCTCAGGGCTACGTCCAGGCGCAGGATCGCTTCTGGCAAATGGACTTCTGGCGGCATCAGGCCGTCGGGCGTCTCTCCGAACTCCTCGGCGAAAACACCCTCGAAACCGACAAATACCTGCAAACCCTCGGCTGGGAACGGGTCGCGCAAGAAGAACTGAACCAACTGGATGACACCACCCTCGCCGCCCTCGAAGCCTTCTCCGAGGGTGTCAACGCCTACCTTTCGGAACGCTCTAGCACCCAAATGAGCTACGAATACGTCTTTCTCCCGATCATCAACCCCAACTACCACCCCGCCCCCTGGAGACCCCTGGATACTCTCGCCTGGCCCAAAGCGATGGCCTGGGACCTGCGCGGCAACATGGAATCGGAACTCGACCGCGCCATGCTCCTCAAAACCCTCACCCAGGAACAGGTGGATTTTCTTTTCCCCGAATACGACTTTGAAAACCGCCCGTTGATTGTCCCCAATCCCCATCTGACCGGGGCAAGCACCTCCAGCGAAACCTACCCGACCCTCGCGGGGTCGCTGTTCCCCATCTTTAACACCCTCCGCGCGGACACCGCCGCCCTCGACACCTGGCGCGGCGGCGGCTTCGACGGCATCGGCTCCAACAGTTGGGTCATCGGCGGCGACCTCACCGACACCGGCATGCCCCTCCTCGCCAACGACCCCCATCTTGGCGCACAACTCCCCTCCATCTGGTACGAAGTCGGCCTGCACTGCGCCCCCAAAACCGACGCCTGCCCCTACGACCTGGATGGCTTCGCGTTCTCCGCCTCCCCCGGCATCGTCATCGGCCACAATGACCGCATCGCCTGGGGCTTCACCAACGTCGGCCCCGACGTGATGGACCTGTACATCGAAAAAATCAACCCCGCCGACCCCAACCAATACGAAGTCAACGGCGAATGGGTGGACATGGAACTCGTCCCCGTCACGCTGGAAGTTGCGGGCGGCGACCCCGTCGAAATGACCGTGCGCTACACCCGCCACGGCCCGATCATGACCGACGTCTCCCTCACCGACTTCGCCACCGACGCGGGGATCGACCTCCCCAACAACTACGCCCTCTCCCTGCGCTGGACCGCCCTCGAACCGGGTTTCACCTACTCCGCCATCCTCGGCTTCAACCGTGCCCAAAACTGGGAAGAATTCCGCCGCGCCGCCAGCGTCTTCGCCGTCCCCGCCCAAAACCTCGTCTTTGCCGACATCGAAGGCAACATCGGCTACCAGACCCCCGGCTGGATGCCCATCCGCAACGAAGGCCACGACGGCATGTTACCCGTCCCCGGCTGGACGGACGACTACGAATGGCAAGGCTACGTCCAATTTGAAGACCTCCCCTTCGCCTTCAACCCGCCCGAAGGCTACATCATCACCGCCAACAACGCCGTCGTCGGCCCCGAATATCCCTACACCCTCTCAAAGGAATGGGATGCAGGTCAGCGCGCCCAGACCATCTTTGATGACATCCAAAACGCCCCCGGCAAAATAGACATCGCCTACATCCAAAAAATGCACGGCAACAACCGCGACCTCAACGCCGAAAAACTTGTCCCGATCCTGCTCAAAGTCTCCCTTTCCGACGCCAAACTGACCGACGCTCGCGCCCTGCTCGACGGTTGGGATTATCAGGCTCACATGGACTCCGCGCCTGCCGCGTTGTTTGAAGTCTTCTGGAAAAACCTCCTCGCCCTCACCTTCCGCGATGACCTCCCCGAATTTTACTGGCCCTGGGGTGGCGGCGATTGGTTCACCATCGTCGGCAACATGGCCGAAGACCCCACGCACCCCTGGTGGGACGACAAAGCGACCGCTGAAGTGGAAGACCGCGATTTAATGTTCGCCCGCGCGTTTGGCGCCGCCGTGACCGAGTTGGAAGGCTTACAGGGCAATGACTCCGCGAAATGGAACTGGGGCGATTTACACGTCCTCGTCCACACCCACCCCGTCATGGATAGCTTCCCCCTGATCAACAGCCTGTTCAATCGCGGCCCGTACCCCTCTTCGGGCGGCAGTAGCATCGTCAACGCCACCGGCTGGAGCGCCGCCCGCGAAGAAGACACGTATAACGTTCGCAACGTCCCCTCCATGCGGATGATCGTAGACCTCAGCAACCTGCAAAACTCCCTCACCATCCACCTCACCGGCGAATCCGGCCACCCCGGCAGTCCCCACTACGCCGACATGACCGACCTTTGGCGGATGATCCAATACCACCCCATGCTCTGGGATCGCCAGGCCGTGGAAGCTGATGCGGAGGGACATTTGGTGCTGAAGCCTTGAATAGGGAAACTACTCCGCCCGGGGTAAGATATTGCCCCGAAAAATCTTGAAATAAAAAACTGCGCCCGTATTCTTCGGGCGCAGTTTTTTTCCTGAGACGTCGCGCCCCTCTGGGGGGCCAGACGTTTTATCTTTCCAGGGTTAGGCGTGCGGGCAAGGCGTACACATTATTGGCGTTGAACGTCACATCCAGGGTGGCATCTCCATGAATGAAAACGGTGCCAGCAATCACTTGGGTGTTGAAGACGGCATCTGAGGTCCCGCCAAGTTCCACGCGGGAATCCGCATGGGAAGCGTAGATGGTTCCTGAGAATTGGGAGGTTCCGTTCCCTGCCAGGTCCACCTCTCCTGCATTGTCTTCCCCGACGTAGATCAACATGCCTGTAACGCCATCGTTGTCGCTTTGCACGAAATTGGGAGCAGAAATGCGCGTGTCGGAATTGCCGGAGACTGTCAGATCACCGCTGACCATATAAATGGTCACGTGCTCTCCGAACACCGAGCCGCCATTGACGGTGACATTCCCGTTGAAACAATATAACCCAGGATTCATAATGACTTCGTCGTTGCCATTAATGGTGATATTGCCATTGTAAATGCCTGGATTGTTTGGGGTGCCGTCGGTTTCAAAGGAGGCACTGGGAAGATTACTACAATTCGGTTCGCGGAACAGCAAAGCCCAATCCGGAATGGGGGTGGTTTGTTGATCAGGATCAGGATAGACGTCGGGATTACCATTGTAATTGTAATCTGAGATGTAATTGATACCGCCCCCGTTGACGTTCACATCGACATTCCCATTGGCTGTGATGCAGGCATCCGACATGACCCCTCCGCCAGTGATATTGACGGCATTGTTCCCGGTAAAATGCACGCCACCATCATTACTATTGGGGCAAGAATCCATGTGGGCATAGACCGCATACCCGAACGCCAGCGGCATCCGGGGACGAACCCGGGTAATGGCTTCAACGGTATTTTGCACAGGGCCACTATAGGCAAAATGGGCAAAGGCGGTATCCACATCGGAGATGATGATCGCCTGGGTGTCGACATATTTGTCAATGTAGCTTCCCAGATCCTCCCCAGGTTCGCAGATCATCTCCAGGGTACTGGCCCCTTCGATGGGATACCCATTCGCGGCGGCTTGTTGCGCGCCTTCAATGACACCCCACGTATCAATGATCGTCTGCACCGCATCGCAATTCCAGTTGCTGTAATTGATATTAAACTCCAAGAGGTAGTCTTCGAGGGTGTTGGCGACGCGGTAGCCGCCGGATAGGACAGCGGCATCGGCGGCATTCTGCGCGCCGCGCCGATCCACATAGATCAGCCCACCGTCAATCGCCAGAGCGGTAAAGGCGAGCAACCCCACAATTGCCAGCACTAAAAATACTAACACCTGACCACTTTCGGAAGAAGTTCCTTTTTGATACATATTACGCCTCCAAGCAGAGAAATCCATGTTTCAGGTTGCATGAACCTGATTTTTCCAGGGCCTGCCAGAAATATTTTCTAGCTCAAGGCCCCACAGCCAAAACTTCAGTTTTCGTATCTTTTCTTGTGACTGCTCAGCCCCGTGCTTTTCTGCGGGAGACGCATTGGGACAGGCAAATCGCTTTAATAAGACACAACGAGACGAATGAAAAAGGGATTCTGGAAATGGGGAAAAAGACTTTCGTTTTATACAGAATTGGATAGGACAATCCTCCTATCTGTTCTTTCAGATGATGCCCGCCCTCTTCCGCCAGACTTTATGCGGGGAAAGAAGCGGATCGTTTCGTTCCTGCGCGCGGCAATATCCTCCTTTGTAGGGAGTTTAAACAAACCGCTCTGTAGAATTTTTCTACAGAGCGGTTCTTCACAGATATTGCGGAGAAGCCCCCAAAAAAGGGGAGGCGGGTTAAGCCTGTGCCTTTGCAGACCCCCTCTTTCGCGGCGTGGCTTGTCGGGTGGCGAAAAATCTTTTAGCGCATACCTTATTTGTTGTTGCCATTTCCTTTATCATCATTCTTACCGTTGTCATCATTATTTCCTCCCCCGCTGTCCTGGCATGGACCAAGATAATCGCCATGATTGAGATGGGCATCCACGGCGGAGGCGTCTACCGTGATCGTGTCCGCTTTGTCGGGATCGCCCGAGGGAATGTGGCAGATCGTGACTTGAGTTTCTGTGGTGGGGACTGGGGTGGGTTGCGGCAAAGGCGTGGGTTGGGGGATCGGTGTGGGGTCCGTATCGCCCGTTTCGAGCACCGTAAGGGTCGCAAACAGGATCACATTCTCCGGGCCATAACATATTTGGACGAGGACTTGCGCACCCACCGCCAACTCCCCGGAGATTTCCGCCACCCCGCGCGGGATCGTGGTCCCGTTCTGGAGCACAATCTCCGTCTCTGTCAACGAGGCAAGCGTATCGGGAAACTCGATACATTCCGACGTGCCAGGCATAATCAATTCGATTTGCAGAACTTGCCAGACCCCGTCTGCTTGCACGCGCACAAACACCCGCACAAGCGAGGCCAACGTGATCTCGCCAACGAGCACCGTTTCGTCAGTAACCTGTACGGGAATTCCATTGATCACCCACGGATTCAACCTTTCGACAATGCCAACGAAGGCCAACACACCCGGTTCATCGTCCGCCGGAAGAATTTCATTGGCAAACCAGGTGCCGTTTTCAAGCATGAGGCCCCGCACTCGAACAAGAGTCCCTATCTCTATGTCAGCGCCAAGTTGCGTTTGTTGGTTCACCCCTAAAGAAATCCCGCTCACGACCCAGGGATCGATGGCCTCCACGCTCCCGGCAAATTCAAAGGAGTTAATCTCAGTAACTTTTTCGATCTCGCGGGCTAGCCACGTTCCGTCGGGCAAAATCAGCCCTTTGACACGGGCCAGGTCTCCCTCGACCGCCTCTCCGATGAGTTCAGTTTCGGCGTTAGTTGTGACCAGGACATTGGATATGTGCCATACCTGACCTTCGATTTGCTCAATCAGGCCGGTGAATTCAAAAGAGGCATTTTCCTCCACCCGTTGAAACTGTGTTCCAACCAACACACCGTCAGGTTCCATCGCCCCACGGACGAACACCGAACTTCCGAGGTCAAGGCCCTCGTCAATTTGTGCGGTCTCGTTGACCAGAATAACCAGCCCCGAGACGGTCCAACTTCCCGCGCCAATCGCTTCCACGCTCCCTAAGAATTTAAACTGATTGAGCAGGGCGGGGGCCAGCCAAACAATCCGGTCCGCCAAACGGGTACCATCTGCGAGTAACCGCCCACGCACGAGGACAACATCCCCCAGCTTGGGTGAACCCTGAATGAGGGTGGTGCCATGAACTTGAAAGGTCTCGCCGCCAATCGTCCATGCCTCCCCGATTTGGGTGACTTCCCCTTGCGTGTTGAGCCAGATCATCGGGGCGAGGGGGGCCGATTCCCCTTCCACGAGGGTAATCTGCCCGGCGGTGACGCTGACCGTGGTCTGTTGCCCGGTCACGGCCACTTCGCCTTCGATAACGGCGAAACTGCTGTTTTGGTCTGCATGGACAGAGACCTGGAATGTAGTCCCTTTCGCTTCGCCGTGGGCAGTTGGCGTGTGCACCATGTAGGATGAACCGACTTCGGTGGAAGGAATCACGCTGTGGCTGGTTTCTCCGGCGGTTTGAAAGAGGCTGATTTGGCGTGGCCCAGCCTTTTGAGCATTTAGCGCTTCAATGGTGAGTTGGGCGTTTGGCCCTAATGTCACCATACTTCCATCAAAGAAGACCAGTTGGGCACTGGAGAGTGTCCGGGTGCGGAAGGTTTGTCCCACTTTCAGTTCGGCGGTTTGAAGGGTGATCCATTCTCCAAGTTCGTTTTGGATCTGGATGATCCCGTGCAATCTTGTCAGGGACGCGGTTTGGGGATTGGGGGCGTTGGTGGGGGTGGGAAGTTGTTCGGAGATGGGGGTCCTGTCTAAAACCGGTTCGGTTTCACGCGTCGCAGGGAGGGCAGTGTTCACGGCGGCGATGGAGCCTGGGGTGGGATCATCAGGGTTGTTGAACCAAGGCGCTCCCCGCCAAAAACTCGCGAGGGCGAGAAATGCGAGAAGGGCGATCCCTGCGGGGATCAGCCATTTGAATGAAAAGGGATTGTGTACGGCTCGAGGGGCGAGTTCGGGGTTGTGTTTGGCCGCCTGGATAACCTTTTGTTGTTGTTCTTTGACCGAGGCAGGATTCCGTTCGGGTTTCGGAATCGCAAGGATTTGTGCGGCCAGATAAAGGAGGTCCCCTTCTTCTTCGGGTAAATCGTTCAAAATCGTTTCTAAGCTTTCCCCTGCTTCTAAACGTTCAAGGCGGTCTTGTAAGAGTTGATCTGCTTTCATATGTTCATGCACTCGTCATTGTTTTCGACTGGTGCGCTCACTGCATGGTGAGGCGCAGGGCCGCAAGGCCGCGATGCTGGAGGGCTTTGACAGCGGCGACTGTTTTTTCCAATCTTTCGGCAACTTCACTCACTTGCAGTCCTACGAGAAACCGCAAACGAATGACTTCTGCTTGGTCGTGATCGATTTTTTGAAGTGCCTCTTGAAGATTTTCGATGGTGAGTTTGTTTTCCACGAGGGAGGAGGGGCCTGCGCCAGGTTCTTGAATGAGGTTTGTACTTTCAAGGGGGACAGAAGAGGTGGATGCGGTTTTACGGATATGGTCAATAATGAGATTCCGGGCGATCCGATATAACCATGCTTGAAAGGGCACGCCTGTTGGGTGATACGTTGAAATTCTGGCTACCATGCGCATAAAGACTTCACCGGTCAGGTCTTCTGCCAGGGGGGCATCACCGACTTTTGACCATACATATCTGAAAATTTGCTCGTGGTATTGCAAGTAAAGTTCACCCGCGGCTTTAGACTCGCCATTTTGCGCGCGTTGAATTAAGTCCGTTGTTGCGTCAGCCACTGAGGTTCCTTTGTTTGAAATCACTTCTTACTTCTTACAACGAGAGAAAAGGCGAAACGATTCAAGGAGGACGGATGACCCTTTGGGCCTAGCCGAAGGGATGTTGGATGATGAGCCAAATGATTGCTCTGCGCGCATCCATTCATCTTATCAAATATCCTTGCGTTTGTCGTTGAGCTTGCCCGAAAATGGTCGCAGGGCGTCAGAGACCGCGGAGCCGCGGCCCTTCCGATAATTTCCACGAGCCAGGCCAGCAATTCTCAAGATGCGAGCCGACGAACGACGTTCCTTCACGAACGCCGTTCCTGGCAAACTGAGAATTGCTGGCGCCGGGCCTCCCCGAAAGAGCGTGATGGAATTTTCTGTTATACTTCGCGCAACCAAATTGGGTATCAAAACCTACTCACAAGGAAAGAAAAATGACAAGGTTACAACTTGCGCGCCTCCCCATTTTCATCGCCTCCCTGCTCACGGTTCTTCTCATTGCCTTCTTTGCTAAAGGCAATTCCGCAACCACCGCTCAGGCCGGGGTCACTGCCCCCGTTTCATCTTCTCCCCTTACTTTTACCACCCCTCTGACCGGCACTTGGGCTACAAATCCCAACACCAGCAGTTCGTTTGCTGTGGTACGTGCCTATTTCGACAACCCTCAAATGGTCGCCGATCTCGCCGTTTGGATGGAACCCTGGGAAGTAGACTACCAAAAAGGGTTTGTGGTGGTAGGCATCACCCCTGTCGAATTTGAACTCCTGCAACAAGTCGGGTTCGTCCTCGAATTTGATGCCGAACGCACCGCCTACTACACCCAAGTCCGCACCGACCCGCCCGGATACGCGCCAACCTACGATACCATCCCCGGGTTTGCCTGTTATCGCACCGTCGAAGGCACCTTCAATACAGCTACCGACATCGTCAACGCCTACCCGGACCTCGCTTCCTTCATCGATGTCGGGGATTCCTGGGAGAAACAAACCGCGGGGGGGCTTCCCGGTTATGACATGATGGTGCTCGTCCTTACGAATCACAACACCCCCGGCCCCAAACCCAAATTCTTCATCACCGCGGCCATCCACGCCCGCGAATACACCACCGCTGAACTCGCCACCCGTTACGCAGAGTACCTCGTCACCCAATACAATAACGACCCGGATGTGACCTGGCTCCTCGACCACCACGAAATTCACATCATGCTCCAAACCAACCCCGACGGGCGGAAAAAAGCCGAAACCGGCCTCTCCTGGCGCAAAAACACCGATAACAATTACTGCGCCAATTCCAACTCCCGCGGCGTGGACCTCAACCGCAACTTCTCCTTCCAATGGGGCTGTTGCGGTGGCTCCAGCGGCAGTCAGTGCGACGACACCTATCGCGGCCCCACGCCAGCCTCCGAACCCGAAGTGCAAACCGTCCAAAACTACTTGCGGGCGATCTTCCCCGATCAACGCGGGCCAGGCCTCACTGACCCCGCCCCCGTAGATACCACAGGCGTCTATTTAGACATCCACAGTTATAGCCAACTCGTGCTTTGGCCCTGGGGCTTCACCGCCACCACACCTCCGAACAGCACGCCTCTCCAAACGCTTGGACGCAAATTCGCCTACTTTAACGATTACACCCCTGAACAAGCCATCGGCCTTTATCCCACCGACGGGACCACCGATGACTTTGCCTACGGAGATTTGGGGATTGCCGCTTACACCTTTGAATTAGGGACCGACTTCTTCCAGGATTGCGGCTCGTTTGAAAGCACCATCGTCCCCGATAACCTTTCCGCGTTGATCTACGCCGCCAAAACTGCCCGTACCCCCTACATGTCCCCCGCCGGCCCGGACGCCCTCAACGTTACCCTTTCCGCGGGCATCGTGTCCGCAGGCACCCCCGTAACCCTGGCGGCCACCCTCAACGATACCCGCTTTAACAACTCGAACGGCACGGAACCCTCCCAAAACATCTCCGTCGCCGAATATTACATCGACACCCCCTACTGGATCACCACCACCCTGCCCGTCGCCCTCCCCATGGCCCCCGCCGACGGCAATTTCAACAACCCCGTCGAAGGCGCCACGGCAACCATCGACACCACGGGCTGGGCCGAAGGGCGGCACATCGTTTTCGTGCGGGGCCGCGACCTCGCCGGAAATTGGGGCGTTGTCTCTGCCAAATTTATCTACATCATCGATCCCCTCGTTTCCCCCCTGATCCAGGGAGAAGTGCGCGCGGCGGATACCGGCTTACCGTTGGCCGCCACCGTTTCAGCGGGAACGCTCACCCAGGTTGCGAACAATCCGGCCACCGGGGTCTATCAGATGCAAGTGATCAGCGGCACTTACGACCTCACCGCCGTGGCTGACTCACCGCTGTACGGCCCGTCCACGGTCCCTGATCTGTCTGCTCAAAACTACCAAACCATTGATCAGGATTTTCTGCTCTATCCGTACTGCTCTGCTTTTAGCGATAACGTTGAAGGCGGGAACATCGGCTGGACTGCTCAATCTCCCTGGGCGATCACTACCGAAAGTTCTCATAGCGCCACCCACTCCTGGACGGATAGCCCAGGCGGGAACTACTCCAACAATCGCAACATCTCCCTCACCTCTCCTGTCATCGATTTGAGCGGCACGCAAGGCGTCACCCTCAACTTCTGGCAAATCTGCGACACCGAAGCCGGATACGATTACTGCACGGTTGAAGTCTCCACCAACGGCACGACCTGGACGACAATTACCAGTTACGACGGCCCGCACTCTCAATGGGAGTATATCAGCCTGCCAGTCCCGCAACTCGACAACCAACCCACCGCCCGCGTCCGTTTCCACTTCACCTCGGACACCAATCTCACGGCAAACGGCTGGCATATTGATGACATCGAACTCGTCAGCGCCGGCCCGGAATGTGTCACGGTCGTTGCCCCGCTTGCCAACTTCAATTCCTCCAGCCCCGACCTCATTGGGTCCACGACGGTTTTCACCAATACCTCGATGGGAACTGATCTCACCTATCTGTGGGATTTTGGCGATGGCAATACGAGTACCGAGGCCAATCCCTCCCATCTGTACGCCACGACCGGCACCTACACTGCCATACTGACCGCGACCAATACTTTGGGCAGTGATTCCGTGATTGAACAGGTTCTCATCGTCGATAGTTTTGCCGCCACCCTCGCGGGCGCCGTTAACCTGCAAGGGCGCACCGACCACAGTGGGGCCGTGATCACCCTCTGGACGGGGCCAACCCCCGTCTATTCCACCACCACGGACGTGACTGGGGCGTACACCCTCACGGTTACCGCCGGAACGTTCAACGTGACTGTGGAAATGGATCAGTATCTGGATGCCGCGCAAGCCAACGTCTTCGTCCAGGCCGGGAGCAGTATCACGCTTGACGCGGTGACTCTGCTCGCGGGGGATGTCAACGATAGCGATAAGATCAACATCTACGACATGACGCTGATCGGGTCACATTATGGTCTGACGAGCGGCGACCCCGAATGGGACCCGCGTGCCGATGTGAACAATGATGGCACTGTTGACCTGCAAGACCTGGTTCTCGCCGCGAGTAACTACCAAAAAACCTCTCCGGTCCCCTGGTAATCCAAACCATTCAATAGGTTGGTAGGGGCGGTTTTAACCGCTTTCCGTGCTTGTCATTGCCCCTACCAACCTGTCGCGCCATCTTTGACGGCGAGTCATCTCCCCTCTTTCTGGAATGAGAAAACCGAAGTTTGGTAACGCCCATTCCTATACAGTCTTTTGCCTGAATTCATATGACCAAGAGAAAAAACAATATTCTTCCTCTCCCCCTGAACGAAGGCCAGTTGTATCTGGGTTGGGTCGAATTGTTATACGAAATCATTCGACAGTTTGCCTCTACGCTTGATCTGGACGAGGTGCTTGGCACAGTATTGAATATGACCGTGCAATCGGTGGGGGCGAATGAGGGGAGTATTTTTCTTTTGGACAACCAGGGATGGGTCAAACGGAGTATTTTGGCCCGCGGCAATGTGCCGCCTGAGGTGAAATTTCCGGTACTCGTCACGGTTATGAGCAAAGGATTTGCCGGATGGGTGTATCAAAATCATCGGGCCGACATCATTCAGGATACGAAACTCGATACTCGGTGGGTTCCCCTGTCCGATGATACCCTGTCCAGCCGGTCGGTGATCGGCGTCCCGCTCGTCCGGCGGGACGTGATCGTGGGTATTCTGACCCTGACTCATCCCAAACCGAACGTCTTCACCCCCTGGCATTTGGAACTCCTCAATGCCATTGCCCGGCAGGCCGCCGCCGCCATCGAAAATGCCCAACTGTACACCCAGGCCAATAACGAACGCCAAATGATGCAAGCCATCCTCGGCGTGGTGCAGGAAGCGATCATCGTCGCCGACCCGCGCGATCGGGTGATCTTTTGGAACACCTCTGCCCAGCAGTCTCTCGGTTTGACCGAAAGCGCCCGCAACAAACTCGTCAAAGATGTCATCTCCGAAGATGCGCTCTTGTTTTTCTATCAAACTGCGGACGGAGATCGGGGGAACGAATACAACCGACGGTTCAAACAAGTCGCGTTTGATGATGGCCGCTATTTTGAATGTTCGCTGATCCGCGTGCCCAACATCGGCAAAGTCCTGGCTTTACACGACATCACCACCTTCAAAACGCTGGATGCCCTCAAGAGCGAATTTGTCTCCCACGTCTCTCACGACCTCAAAAACCCGCTCATGCTCATCGGCGGGTATGCGGCCATGTTAGAAGAAGACCTGAATGGCGATTCCGCCACCCATGCCACGACGATTACCCAAACTGTGGAGCGGATGCGCGACTTTATCGATGATTTACTCGATCTGAGCCGCATCGAAATGGGCATCGAAACTGAGTTCAAACCCGTAGATATGAACGGTGTCATGCTGGCGTCTGTTACCAACATGCAGGCGTTGGCCGTTCAAAGTGGGGTGGCTTTGGTCACCGAGCCAGGGGAGGGAGAACTGCTCGTTAAAGGGTCCCCTGTCCGGCTGGGGCAGGCGATTTCCAATCTGGTGGGGAATGCGATCAAGTTCACCCCCGCGGGCGGGAAGGTGATCACCTGCGTGGGGGTGGAAGAGGGGTTGATCGTGGTGCGTATTTCGGACACCGGCCCCGGCATCCCCCCGGCCCTCCAGGGGAAACTCTTCCAAAAATTTTCCAAACTCGGACAGGAAACGACCCGCTCAGGCGAAGGGCACGGGCTGGGATTGGCGATTGTCCGCTCTGTCATCGAGGCCCACGGAGGACGCGTGTGGGTCGAGTCACAACTGGGGGAGGGCAGTGTGTTTGCCTTTGGCGTCCCTTTGTATCAGGAAAAATCCCGTGAAAATTCGTGATCAATTAATTCAAGAACTGGATGAAGCCCGCCAGAAAATGCGTGAAGTTGCCAAACTGGCCGGAGAAAACGCACAGATTTACGGTCCCTGGAAAATGAAGGAAGTCCTGGCGCATATTACCGGGTGGGACGATGCGACGATTGCCGCGTTACACGCCCACGCGAAGGACACTCCTCCAAGCACCCCCGCGGACCGCGGAATCGATTACTACAACGCGGAGACCGTCTCCACCCGTGAGGAATTGCCCTACACCCACATCGTGCGTGAATGGGAAAACACTCGCGAACAATTAAGAACGGTGCTACTGGAGATGCCTGATGAAAAGTTTGACGAGCCTTTGGTGATTCCCTGGGGGGGACTGGCTCTGGTTGCCCAACTGGTGCGCGTGATGAGTCACCATGAAATGGAACATGCAGAGGAAATCAGGGCACTGCTCTCAAATAATGCTCCAACTACCTCTCTGGCTTAAGAAGAGAGTTTTCCAAAAAAAGAATGGGTTGGGAATGTACATTCCCAACCCATTCTTTTTTTTGGAGACATGCTACCCCGTTTTTTTACCCAACCTCAAGCTGGCTGGCCCATGCACGTTCGGCGTTGTACCAGTTGATCGTGCGTTCCAGCCCCTCTTCCATCCCGATCTGCGCTTCCCAGCCTAACAACTGCCCGGCTTTGGTGACGTCTGCCAGGTTCGCGGCCATGTCCGCGGCGGGGAAAGGATGGTGGACGACGTTCGCTTTGCGTCCGATTTTTCGTTCGAGCAGGGCGATGAGTTCGTTCATCGAGATGTTTTCGTGCCCGCCCAGGTTGAAGATTTCGTATCCCACGGGTTTGAGCGCCAGGATCACGCCGCGGGCGATGTCGTCCACGTAGGTGAACCCGCGGGATTGGGTGCCTTCTCCGTTGAGTTGGAGCGGTTCGCCCTCTGTAATCCACCGGATGAAGCGGAAGATGGACATGTCCGGGCGTCCGGCTGGGCCGTACACGGTGAAGAACCGAACGATGGAGACATCAATGCCATACAACGAATGATAGGCGTGTGCCATCGCTTCCGCGCCTTTTTTGCTGGCGGCGTAGGGCTGGAGGGGGAAACTGCTTTCGGCGGTTTCGGGGGTGGGGAGGGGGGCATTGGCCCCGTAAATGCTAGAGGTAGACGCGAGGATGAATTTCGGGGTCCCGATCTGGCGGCAGACTTCGAGCAGGTTGAGGGTGCCGATCATGTTCGTGTTCACGTACACCCACGGGTCGAGGACGCTGGTACGGACCCCCGCGCGGGCGGCCAGGTTGATGACCGCGTCGAAGGGGCCTTGCGCGACCAGGATGGGGATCAGATCACGCTCGGAAATGTCCCCCCGCGTGAACGTGAATCCCGGCAGTTGGTGGAGATGTTCCAACCGGTGTTCTTTGATCCGCACATCGTAGGCATCGTTCAAATTATCCACCCCCAACACGGTATGCCCACCCGCCAACAAGATTTCTGCCACGCGGGCCGCGATGAACCCGGCCGCGCCAGTGATTAAGTAATGTGCCATGATACGGGGTTACAGTTTGACGACTTTGGGGTGTTCGGTCCCCGTCAGTTTCATCGCATTGCGGCTGTCCACGACGAGCTGGGCCGCTTCGAGGATGGCCGGGTAGTCATAGGACGAGTGGTTGGTGACCACGACGACACAATCCGAGGTGCGTACTTCTTCCATCAGGTCGGGGACACTGGTCAATTCCCAGCCGTCGTGTTTGAGGTGCGGGACGTAGGGATCGTGGTACGAGACTTTCCCGCCTTTTTCGCGGAGCAGGCCGATGACATCCAACGCCGGGGATTCCCGCAGGTCATCAATGTCGGGTTTGTAGGCCGCGCCGAGGACGAGAATCTTACTGCCGTTGAGGGATTTGCAATGCATGTTCAGCCCGTCCTGCACTTTGCTGACGACGTAGCGGGGCATGTTGGTGTTGATTTCCGAGGCCAGTTCGATGAACCGGGCGGTATAGTTGAGGGATTTCAGTTTCCAGGAGAGATAGAGGGGGTCAATGGGGATACAGTGCCCACCCAGGCCGGGGCCGGGGGTGAACTTCATGAAGCCAAACGGTTTGGTGGCCGCGGCTTCAATCACTTCCCAGACATCAATGCCCAGGCGGTTGCACATGATCGCCATTTCGTTAACTAACCCGATGTTGACCATGCGGAAGGTGTTTTCGAGCAGTTTTGCCATTTCCGCCGATTCCGCCGAACTGACGGGGACGACAGTTTGAAGCGCTTGCTGATACCACGCGGCGGACACTTCACTACAGGTGCGGGTGATGCCGCCGATCACTTTCGGGGTGTTGATCGTGGTCCAGTCTTCCCGTCCGGGATCGACGCGTTCGGGAGAGAAGGCGAGGAAGAAATCTTCTCCGGCGACGAGTTGGCCGTGCTGAGTCAGGCTGGGGAGCATCAGCTCGCGGGTGGTGCCGGGGTAGGTGGTGGATTCGAGCACGATCACCATGCCGGGGTGCAGGTATTTGGCGAGTTGCTCGGTGGCGCTGACGATGAAAGAGAGATCGGGGTCGCCGGTTTTGCGGAGGGGGGTGGGGACACAGATGCTGACGGCGTCGGCCTCTTGCAGGGCGGCGAAATCGGTCGTGGCGGTCAATTTTCCTGCGGCGAGCAGACGGGCGATGGCGGCGGAAGGAACATCCTGGATGTAGCTTTCACCCTTGAGGAGTGCATCCACTTTACGTTGATCCGGGTCAATCCCGGTGACATGAAAACCGGCATCGCCAAAAACAACGGCGAGCGGCAGACCGACATAGCCTAAGCCCATGATAGCGACGCGGGCTGTACGGTCATTTAGTTTGGTGAGGAGGGTATCTTTGTGGGACATAAGGTATTGAGTGAAGGGTAAAAACCCCTAAAAGTTTATGTAACTGCTCAGAGAGTATGAAGATTTTCTTCTCTCGCTGAAAAGTTACCCGTTTATTTTTTGCACTTACTTACGATGAGTAGAAAGTTCCAAAAAAAAGGATGGCAAGGGGGATTGTACATCCCCCCTGCCATCCTTTTTTTCGAGTTCCGCCTCGGTAAGCGTGAGCAATTACTGTTTTTTGCGGGTGGCATTTTACCATTAATGAGGATGCGGGGGATTCGTGGGAATTTATGGGAGATTAGAATTCGAAGCCCTACTCGCGGGCCATGGGGTTTGGCGTCCATTTTCCAGCCAGCGGAGATACGCCTCCCCCAAGCCATGCACACTCATCAAGAGGGCGTCTTCGTGATCGTCGGCATAGTACCGCTTCCGCTCCCCGACGATTTCAAACCCGAACCCGTGGTACAACGCCTGCGCCGACAGATTGCTTTTCCGCACTTCCAGATGAGATAATGTGACCCCGTGCGCGATGCCCTCCCGCACCCCCACTTCGAGCATCCTCGCGCCAATCCCCTGCCGACGATGGTCAGGATGTACCGCCAGCGTGCCGATATGGAATTCGTCCAATACCAGCCAGGTCGCTAATAACCCGATGATTTCGCCATTTCCCGTAGGGATGCCACTTCGACCCAGTGTAGTGACGACTTCAGTCGTTCCAGAAACGACTGAAGTCGTCACTACACCATTTTCTGCCACCCACAAATAGGCGTTAGGATTGTCGTTCAGTTCGTAAAACCATCCAGAGCGGGGCCAGGGATCGGAAAAGGAGCGTTGGTCAAGCCGGACGATGGCGTCGAGGTCGGCGGGGGCGGCATGACGAATGGTGAAGTTCGGGGCGATCATGCCGAAGGGAGGTCTTCTTGCGAGAGATAAATGGGGGCCAACGTAACCGGATCGTCGGTTTGCCCAGCCTGCCACCGCTCCCACGCCAGTTCGGCGAGAAAACCGGGGCGGCGATGGGAAAGCGCGGGGGAGGCGAGAAGCGCCAGTTTGCGTTTCCGTTTGAGGAGCGCGCGGGCCTCGGCGTTCAATTCCCCGCAGATGAGCGTCGGTTCGTTGATTCGGTCATACAACCCCTGGACATCCAGCAATTCCAACGCCCCCACAGGGTGCCACTGATCCCGTTCAGCCTTGTACCACCCCACCGCCAACCGTTTGCGCCCGGATTCCAGCACCGCGGCCAGGGGGAGATGACGCACGGGTTGCGCCGCCGCGAGAAAATCCAGACTCGGGACCCCGATCAGGGGCAGACGGCGCGCGAGCGCCAACCCTTTCGCGAGCGCCAACCCGGTTCGCAGACTGGTGAATGATCCGGGACCGCGCGCGATCCCAATGGCGGTCAGTGCCTCGGCCCCCACCCCCGCGCGGGAGAGGGCAAGGTCAATCGCCGGAGCCAGTTCGACCGTGTGGTGGAAATTACTGGCCCAGGTCATCTCGTGGAGGACATGGGTGCCATCGTAGAGGGCAACGCCCATCCGGCGGGTGGAGGTATCGAGTGCGAGGAGCATGGGGGAAGGATGAGGAACGAAGGATAAGGCGGAAGGATGAAGGGGGTTATACCGCGTAGACGCGTTGGCGGAGGGCGTCGAGGAGGGTTTGGTAATGGCTACCGTGGGCGGAAAAGACCATTTCGCGGCGTTCGTCGGCGATCCAACGGCTGGCGATGAGCAGGTGCTCGTCAGGCAGGGCGGGCGTGATGCGGTCTGCCCATTCGATGATCATCGGGCCGGTGGCGAGCATGGTATCCAGATCGAGATCATCCGCTTCGGAGGGGCCGCCCAATCGATAGGCGTCGAGGTGATAGAGTCTGGCACCGTTGGGTTTGCGATACACGTTGACGAGTACAAACGTGGGGCTGGACACCTGATCGGATGATCCCCATCCGGCCGCGATCCCCTGCGTCAGCGTCGTCTTGCCCGATCCCAAATCCCCGGTCAGGCAGATGAGATCACTCGGGCGGAGCAACTCGCCCAGGCGCATTCCCACCCGGCGGGTTTGCGCGGCGCTGTTGCTAAAAAATTCGAGGACGTTAGGGCGGAGGATGGGCGACATTTGGGAGTGATTATATCGCAGTGTAAAGTGTTCAGTTTTCAGTAATCAGTCTGTATAAAAATTTTGATGATTTCAGTAGATCATGGATTCGGGCTGTAGTGACGATTTCAATCGTTTATCGCTCTTAACGACTGAAGTCGTCACTACAAAATTGTAATCACATGAATTTATTCGTCATGCTTTTTGACACTGGTTAACCAGTCGTCGAATTTTTCTCCTCTCCCTTCAATAAAAACTTTCCTCGCCGCAATTTTTTGGCGATGTTTCCAGCGATACACACCACGAGAAATATAGAAAATCAGAAGAGGTTGGATGATCAATGCCAGGACAAAAACTGTATCCCTGTTTTTTGTGATATCGGGCGTAATTCGTAAGGCCCCCGGAAAATTGGCAATGGTGATCGAATAATCTCCAGAGACAGGAATCTCAAACCCGCGTGCAAGTTGATAATTGTCGTTCGGAATTAAGGGGATTTCCGAACGCTGTCCTGCGATTCGAAAATCATGGGCTGTAATAACTTCTCCAGTTTCTAAAGAAGTTAAACTAACTCTTGGGCGGTAAGGAGAATTATTGACGTAAATCAAATACTGGCCTTTTTCAAAATTTCGGATGGTATAAGTTCCCGGGCCAGAGAAATTCAGCGTGTTTTCGGGGGTAACATGTCTGACCAGGCCGATCAAGTCAGGGAGAAACAAGATCACCTTTACATAACTTCCTGTGATGACCACATATGAAATCACGGCATAGATGATGGGTGTGCCAATTATGCCAAGGATAGTGCCAACAATTAAATTCCGAATAGTTAGTGGTTGTCGTCTCTCGTACATAAATAATTCCAGCTTTATTGCGCAAAGTTTATTCTTTCTACATCCGTTTCAAAAATTTCTCCTCATCAATCACCACCCGCCAATGGGTACCGCTCCCGATCTGTTTTTCGCCCTCCCAGGCTTCAACGGAAAAGGTGATCTTGTTCCCATTCACTTCCGTGATCTCGGCCACCGCGCGGATGTCTGCCCCAACCGGGCTGGGGGCGAGGTGACGGACATCCACCCGCGCCCCGACGCTGGAAAAGCCGGGGGGCAGGTGTTCCGCGAGGAGTTTGCGGGCGGCCATTTCCATGAACAGAATCATCGAGGGGGTGGCGAGCACGCGCAGGTCACCACTTCCGAGGTGCGCGGCGGTGTGTTCGGGGAGGACGAGGTGGAGGTCTTCTCGGCGGAGGCCGGGGGAGAGGGGGAGGGGTGGGGTCATAGGGAGTTTGAGGGTTCTAAGTCAACTGTGTTTTCTGGGGCAAATATGTGCAATGATTTTTCTCCGGGTTTTAGCCATGCGATCCTGCCACATTTCGGACATTGATAAATTTTTTCCTTCAGTTCTCTTCCTCGTCTCACCAGGTTCCTGATCGCTAATTTGTTTTTTTCTCTATCCAAAGTCAGGGTTGCAAGTTCTTCTCCGTTTCTACTGAATTCTTCGTACCGCATATTATGTACTGCAATCCAACTGTGGGACACCGTTGCCGAAAACTTGAAAACATACCCGCATGGGCAAGTTAATGGGGGAAAGAACACAAACTCTACACCTCCAACAATGTTGGATTCAAGGATGTCCAAGATAACCATCCCTCCGGTTGGAGAATGAAAGGTAATATTTGTCTCAAACTTCCCTTCAAATGGATGAATGAAGTCAATAGACACCTCATTTACTTGCCAAGCATTTGTACAGGCGGCTAACGCTTCGGGTAACCAGGGTTCTTCAGGACACTGGTCTTTCGCAAGTTCAATTAACCAACTAGGATCGTAAGGCTTCCACTGAATTGTCTCTGTCATGAGTTTTATCTTCTATTCTCCTTTTTTAGCGTCTTTCAGGCTGTCCAAAACTTGGAGAACTTTTGCCATGATCTTTTGCAGGCACTCGAGCTCAATTTTCCAAACATTTGCTTCGCTCATCCCTGGGTAAATCTCGACTACCGGAATTTCATTCTCGTCAAAATAAACCTCTCCAAACTGTTTTTCATCAACCCATATTTCCAAATATAAATGATCTCGATGGGGTGCATCGGCAATGAGTACACTGCATTTGTAATCTATCATAATTCTTATTCCTTTGTCGTCATTGGGCGACTTTTACAAGTTTGAAAAATAGGGCTGATATGTGAGTCGATAATTTTTACGAGTTTCCTCAAATTCCCACCCGTTCCCTGCTACGTCACCGCGATCCAATCCCTCCCCTCCACCAACCCCATCCCCGCAAACCGTGCGCGCAACGTGGCCCGCGCCCCGCGCGTGGCGACGGCGAGAAGAAGGATGGGGGCTTGATAACGCGCCCACCAGGCGGGCAGGTCTTCGGGGGGGAGGATGGGGCGGTTCCAGCGCTGGCCGCCGATTTTGCCGGGGGCGATGTCAATGAACGCGGTGAGGGGCGCGCCCGCGCGGGCGAGATGTTTGCTCAACCGCCGTCCGATCATCCCCGCGCCCCAGACGAACACCGCATCACGCCCGGTCAATGGCCCTTGTTGGAGATAGTGGGCTTTCGCACGCAGGAAATTTTCGACCGAGTACCGGGAATCTGTGCGGGTCAGACGCGCAGGTGGGTCACGCCAGCGCAACAGGGTTTCGGGGACTTTGGCGAATTCCGCTCCGGTGAGGGACAGCCGCAACCACAGGTCGTAATCTTCCGCCCAACCGTGATCCTGGTACCCACCGACTTTTTCCACCCAATCTTTGCGGAACATGACACTGGGATGGGGGAAGGGACTTTCGACAAACATTTCGCGGCAAATGTCGGCGTGCGTTTGCAGGCTGTTGAGCCAGTCCAGATATCGCTGAAAACCGGGTTGAACTTGGTCGGGCGTATCGTCTGGGGCCACCCCAGGCGGGAAGCCTTCGACGAGGCAACTGACCAGCGCCACGCGGGGGTGCTGATCCAACCAGGTTTTTTGCTTTTCGAGACGCGTGGGTTGGGTGAAGTCGTCGGCGTCCATCCGGGCGATGTACGGGGCGCGGCAGGCGGACAGGCCCAGGTTAAGGGCGGAGACGATCCCCGCGTGGGGTTGGGTGAGGATCGAGAACCGGGAGTCCGCGCAGGCCGCGGCGTGGAGGAGGTCGGCGGTCGCGTCGGTGGAGCCATCGTCCACGGCGATCACTTCGAAGTCGGGCAGGGTTTGGGCGGTCAGGCTTGCGAGGGCGTCGGGCAGGGTCGCGGCGGTGTTGTAACAGGGCAGGAGGACGGAGACGGGGGGCATGTTTTGATTTTAATCTCGAATGGACGTTTGGTACAATTGCCCGCATTCATTTCCACTCAGGAGTTTGTTTATGGAGAATTTGCCGGTTGCTTTTCAAACCTTAATTGTGAATATGTTGACTTTTTTGCCGAAATTGGTCGTTGCCATTGTGATTTTGGTGGCCGCAGTGTATTTGGCTGGGGTGGTCAGCCAGGTGATTCGCAAATCGTTAACGGCGCGCGGGGCGGGTTTGCATGTCACACAGTTATTATCCCAACTCGCGCGCTGGGCGATTTTGGCGTTGGGGTTGGTGACCGCGTTGCAACAGGTGGATTTTGACATCACCGGGCTGGTGGCGGGGTTGGGCATTGTGGGGTTTGCGCTGGGGTTTGCGTTGCAGGATATCGCGGCAAATTTTATTTCGGGGGTGATCTTGTTGATTCAGCAACCCTTTCATCCGGGGGATTTGATCGAGACCAGTGGCTATTTGGGGTATGTGAAAGCGATTGATTTGCGGGCGACGTTGATGCAAACGCAGGCGGGTGAGGATGTGCTGATTCCGAACGGCAAAGTGCTTTCCGGTTCGATGACGAATTACAGTAAAACCCCCGGAAAACGGATTTCGGTGGATGTGGGGGTGGCCTATGATAGCGATTTGGATCGGGTGCGGCAAATCGCGATAGAAGCGGCGAAAAATGTCCCGGCCCGATTAGAAGAAAAAACACCGTTTGTGCGTTATCATGCCTTCAATGCATCGTCCGTGGATTTTAAGGTGTATGTTTGGGTAGATACCACCAAGATTCATCCCATGGATGCGAAAGACGCAGGGATGATACTGATTAAAACGGCCTTTGATCAGGCGGGCATTGTGATGCCGCTCCCGACACAAATAGTCCACCTGCAAAGAGAACCAGAAATTACGCCCCAATGATTTTTTGAGAAGAAACAATCTGCGTGATACAAGACCACAGCCCCTGGAAGTAAATCGATCATGATCAGTGACACTTTACAACAAATGTTGACCCGGTTTTTAGTTTTTATGCCCAATATCATCGCCTCGGTGGTGATTTTCTTTGGAAGTTTGGTGCTGGCAGGGTTTTTGGCAAAAGGCATCCGAAGAGCCATGTCCCGCCGCGCCAATGCGGAAATTACGTTGGCGGTGACGATGCTGGCGCGGTGGACGGTGGTGATTTTGGGGACGTCCACGGCGATGGAGCAGGTCGGGTTTGATTTAACGGCGTTCCTGGCGGGGGTGGGCATTGTCGGGTTTACGGTGGGGTTTGCCCTGCAAGATGTCAGTAAAAATTTCATCGCCGGGTTATTGCTGTTATTGCAACAGCCATTTGAGTTGGGCGATGTGATCGAAGTGACCGGGTTTACCGGGACGGTGTTGAAGATCGATTTACGGGCGACGGAAATGCGTGCGTTGGACGGGCGGATGGTGCAGATTCCCAATGGGGATGTGTTCACCAGTCCGATTGTGAACTTCACCCGCGCGGATCGGCGGCGTGTGGAGTTGACGATGGGGATTGGGTACGATGCCGATTTGCCCGCCGCCCGCGAGGTCGCGTTGGCGGCGATCCATACCCTCGAGGGGGTATTACAAGACCCCGCGCCGCGGGCCATTTTCCAGAATTACCGGGATGCTTCGCTCAAGATCACCCTGTATTATTGGGTGGATTCAAAAATCACCGATATGCTCGACTTGCAAGATGCGGGCTTGTTGGCGGTGAACGAGGCGTTTATCCGGGCCGGGATCGAGATTCCCTTGCCCACCCACGCGGTTGTGCTTCAGCAAAAAGGGCCGTAACTACTCAGCCCAGAGTAGGACGTTCCGAAAAAAAAGGATGGGCGGGGGATTACCATCCCCCACCCATCCTTTTTTTTTCGGGGATTCTCTCCATACGCCTGAGCAGTTACAAAGGAACTACCTTCAAAAATTCGGCACTTTTCCTGTCCAAAGCGGGGGAGCCAAATCGACAAGAGGGGGCATAAACAGGAATATAGACTTATGGACAGATGAAGATGTTGTCATCTATCCTTATGTAGTGAGGGGAGTCTGAGCGTTATCGAAAAAGGTGCAAAGGGGGTATCCCCGGATGCACCTTTTTCTTTTTGGATCAATTGAATAGTTTGCGTCGAAAAATCTGTTTTCAGGAGCCGCTCGTGTTTTTATTTCAGGTTAAGCCCTCATTTTTTTCTCGATTTCCCCTTTTTTTTCTCTTTCCCCTTTTGATTGCGCTCTCCTTACTCCCCACCGCTACCTTTGCCCAAGCTCGTGCGTTTTTGGGTGGAAATGCTTGTTTCGTCGAAACCACGGGTGATAATGTGACCGATCATGCCAGTGCGGATGAAACCGCGCTCCAGGATGCGGTGAACGCGGCGGGGTTTGGTGCCCTGCTCAAGGTTGCCGGAACCTGCGCGGGGACGCACGCCCAGGGAGGCCGCATCTTAACCGTGTACGTCAGCCAGACGTTGACGATCCAGGGAGGGTATGAGGCCGACAATTGGCTGGTAGAACCCAACCCAACCACCCACCCGACCACCCTCAATGCCCTGCAAGAGGGGCGCGTGGTGTTTGTGAATACGGGCGGATACGCTGTGACTTTGCGCGGGTTGATTCTTACCGGCGGAGAATCCACCAACGGCGGGGCGATTGAGAATCGAAGTACGGTGACGCTGATCGAAACCAACGTCTCTGACAATACCGTCACCGGAAGTGGGGGCGCGATTTTCAATCAAGGCGGAACCGTCATCCTGACAGATAGTACGTTGAGCGGCAATAGCGCCTCGGTCTCCGGAGGTGGGATTTACTCGGCAAGTGGGGCCGTCACGCTTAATTCCAGTCAACTGACCAACAATTCCGCAACTTCGGACGGGGGCGGCATCTACGCGACGGGTTCCAGCTCGATCACCCTCCTTCAAAGCACCCTGAATAACAACACCGCCACCGCCGAAGGGGGCGGCATCTACCACGAGGCGACTGGCCTCGTCACCCTCACCCAAAGTGCGCTGTATAACAATACGGCGGGCACCCAGGGGGGCGGCATATATCTCACTGCGGGCTTGGTAAACATCACCAACAGCACGTTGAGCGCAAACCAGGCTAACGGCATCACGCAAGGGGGCGGTGCGATTGCGATGACGGGCGGTTCCGCCGCCATTCAGTACACCACCCTCGCGGGAAATGCCACCCCGTTCATCTCCGGGCAGGATGGCATCTGGCTGAATGCCGGGACAATGACCGTGTCCAGCAGTATTCTCGGTTTCAACGGGACGGAAAATTGTTTTGTGGCAGGCGGCTCCCTCACCTCAAACGGGTACAACCTGAGCAGTGATTCTTCCTGCTCGTTCAATCAAATGGGGGATCAAATTAACACCAACCCCAACCTGGGCGCGCTCGTCAACAACGGTGGCCCCACCCTCAGCCATCTTCTGCTCCCCTTCAGCCCAGCCATCGATGCCATCCCCAACAACAGCAACAATTGCGGCACCACCGTCATCACCGATCAACGCGGTCTCACCCGCCCGGTGGATGGCACATGCGACAAAGGCGCCGTCGAACTGAGCACCAATTACGTCCCCACCGCCGCCCCGGACTCCCACCCCCTCAACGAAGATGGCTCTCTCACCGTCCCCGCCCCCGGCGTGTTAGCCAACGACACCGACGGCGATTGGGACAGCCTGACCGCCGTGCTCAACACCGATGTTTCCCACGGCACCCTGACCTTCAACGCCAACGGATCGTTCAACTATGTCCCTGCCCAAAATTACTGTGGCACGGACGCTTTCACCTACCATGCCGAGGATGGGCAAAATAGCTCGGCGATCACGTCCGTCACGCTGAACATCAATTGTCTCAACGATCTCCCTGTCGCAGAAGATGATGTTTACGAAACGCTCGAAGACACCCCGTTGAATGTGGCCGCTCCCGGCGTTTTGGTGAACGATCAGGATCCCGATAACAACCCATTGACCGCAATCCCCAATACCCAACCCACACAGGGTACCTTGACCCTCAACGCAAATGGCTCGTTCACCTACACCCCCGACGACGACACTTGTGGGGCGGACAGCTTCACCTACTTCGCGAACGACGGAAGCGCAAACTCCAACCTGTCCACAGTCTTCCTCACCATCCCCTGCGTGAATGATCCCCCGGTCACAGTCGGTGAAACGTACGAAACCGTTGAGGACACCCCCCTCGCGATCTCCTCCCCCGGCATTTTGGCGAACGACACCGATGTCGAACAGGATCCCCTCACCGCGATCTTGAGTCTCCCCCCCGCACATGGCACGCTGACCCTCAACCCCGATGGTTCGTTCGCTTTCACCCCCGCCGAAGATTTTTGCGGCACCGATTTTTTCACGTATTACGCCAACGATGGCACCGATAATTCCAATCAGTCTGCCGTCAATTTCACACTGACGTGCGTCAACGACATCCCGGAAGCGGACGCCGGAACCGATCAAACCGTCGAAGAGGGCGACGGGGTCGTGTTTTCCGGGACGTTTATTGACCCGGACAATCTTGGTCTGGAAATCTCGTGGGATTTTGGGGATGGGAGCGGCGCGACCGGCACCCTGACCCCCGTTCATGTTTACCCCGACGAAGGCACGTTCACCGTCACCCTGATCATTACGGATGATCAGGGGACCTCCGGGAGCGATCTCCTTATCGTCACCATCCTCAATGTGCCCCCCAGTTTCGGCGGGATCGTGAACCAAACCGTCGCACTCGGCGAGATTGTCGATTTCACGGTGGATTATCATGATCCGGGCGTGTTCGACACCCACACCGCCACCATCAACTGGCGGGACGGCACCCTCGAAGCGGGTGAATTAGACCCCGGGGAGCAAACGATCTCCGGGAATCATCTGTATGCCCTGCCGGGCGTTTATTCAGTTTTGATCACCGTCCAGGATAATGCCGGAGATGAGACCAGTGCCACTCTCATCATCACCGTGCTCGCAGAGCCACGGAGATATAGCGTTTATTTACCTGTCATCGTCCGGTAACGCTGAAATTAACCTCGCCCCACCTTTTTCCAGTATTCAAACAACGCGCCCACCGATTCGCCCACGACGTTCCGGCGAATCACCTCCCCAAAAATATGCCCGACTGATAACGTTGTGAGGCGTGCAGGCGTTCGTTCCGGCGAAATGGGCACAGTATTGCTTGTCACAATCTCTTCGATTTCATCGACGCTATTGAGCCGTTCCACCGCTTTCCCGGTGAATAGACCATGCGTACAAACCACCGTCACGCGATGAACATCTTCTTTTCGCAGGATGCGGATCAACTCCACCATACTGCCCCCGGTCGCGATTTCATCATCAATGATGATGACGCGCTTCCCTTTCACATCGCCCATGATGCCGCCAAACTCGACTTCCTCATCATTTTTGCGGAATTTTTCGCCCGCCGCGATGGGCAACCCGAGCGAACGCGCCAGGATCGACGCACGTTTGGCGTTGCCGATGTCCGGGGAGACGACGACCGTGTTCGTGAGGTCTTGTTTCAGAAAATGTTCCACAAAAACGGATTGAGCGGTCAGGTGATCGGTCGGCATCGAGAAAAAGCCGTGGACTTGAGGGGAATGAAGCGTCATCGCGATGACGTGGGTAGCCCCTGCCGTTTCGAGCAGATCGGCTACCAATCGCCCGGAAATTGAAATCCGCGGGGCATCTTTTTTGTCCGAGCGCGCATACGAGTAATAAGGAATCACCGCGTGGACGCCTTTCGCCCCCGCACTCCGGGCAATGTCCAGCATAAAGAGCAATTCCATCAAATGATCGCTACTCGGCGGGGTGATTGGCTGAACGATAAACACTTCTTTGGATCGAACGCTGACGCCCAGATGGACGTACAAATTATCGTTGGAGAATTTTTCTACCACCGTGGGGCTGACTTCAAGCCCAACAGATTCAGCGATCTCCTGCGTTAACACAGGATGCGCACTGCCGCTGAAGATCAAGACATTTTCAGGGGGTTTGGAATTTGGTTCTATGTTCACTTCGTCTCTCCTCAAATTGTGTGAAAGTCCAAACAGCTTCCTTAAAGCTGTGCGGCCCACACTTTATCCTGGCCACGATCAATTTCCCAGGGGTAAACAATATGGGCATCGGTCACCGCCGCATAAAAATCGGGGCGGACAGAGCCAAACAAATTGCGGTAGGGGTTGAAGTGCAAAACGCACGAATACGGAAAGCCCCCTGCCGAGGAAACACGATTTTTCACTGCCGTGATGGTTCTTCCTGAACCCCAAACATCGTCCACCACCAGCGTGCGCCGTCCCCGCAAAAGTTCATCGTCGGGGAATTGTAAAAATTTCGGCCAGACCATCAATTGCGACCAATCTTGTCCACGCGAAGATTGCGCCTGTAATTCGACCTGCGCCGGGAAATCCACTGCCGCGGTCAGAATCCGTTTAATATCCATTGCCTCGGCCAACATCCCGCCTGGGACGATGCCCCCGCGCGTGATCATGACCATGGCCGAATACTCCGTGTCAAATTGTGTGAGTAAGTGGTCGATCAACCGATCCAACTCTTCCCAACTCACCATCTCTCGTCTCCGATTTTCCATGAAACCATTCCTTTCCGTTGTGGTGCGCTTCTGCTTTTTGCGGGAATCGTTCGATTTTCTCTTCCCGAGACAGCAGAACCCGTGTAATTTCTCTGATTTTGGGGAACTACCCTGGCAGTTACGATTTTTGTGTAGGTCAACAGGAGCGTGTAGGCTCTTGAGTATTTAAATTTTCATTAACGAACACAATATTTTCTGATTCTACCAATTATCCCCGCGAATAGCACAGATTATGCGACATTTTTCACGAACTAATTTTTCGAGTTTCAGACAGAAAACATGAGTCATTGCAATTTTCCCATCCCAATGACCTAACCAAAGTTAGGTGACGCGCCTAACCTTTTCCCGATACACTTCCGACAACTTATTTTGAACCGTTCTAACACAGAGAGCCACTGAGAAAACGGAGGCACAGAACTGAATTTTAAAAACAAAAACTCTGTGACTCTCTGTCTTGTGTCTGTGCATCTCTGTGTACCTTTCTGGAGTTTCCCCCATGACCCCCCACGAACAAAAATCTCTCAAAGCCTTCCTCCTCATCTGGAGCGGACAAATCGTCTCCCTCTTAGGCAGTTCCCTCGTCGGGTTTGCCCTGGTCTGGTATTTGACCGAACAAACCGGCTCGGCGATTGTACTGGCGCTGGCGACGGCGGTGGCGATTCTTCCGCAGATCGTGCTCGGCCCGTTCGCCGGGGCGCTGGTGGATCGGTGGAATCGCCGCAACGTCATGATCATCGCGGACGGCGTAAGCGCACTGGCAACACTCGTGATCGCCCTGTTGTACGCGTTCGACGCCATTCAAATCTGGCACATTTACGTGCTGATGTTTATTCGCTCGGTGGCCGGGGCGTTTCACTGGCCCGCGATGCAGGCCACCACCCCGCTCATGGTTCCCGAAAAACACCTGGCGCGGGTCAGCGGGTTGAACCAGAGTCTGTTCGGGTTAGCGGGCATCGTCGCACCGCCGGTGGGCGCGCTCTTGCTCGAAGTTCTGCCGATGGAGGGGATTGTGGCGATTGAGGTGGTCACGGCGATGTTTGCGATTGCGCCGTTGTTTTTCGTCGCGGTGCCGAACCCGGTCCGGGCGGTGAATCCCGATGGGGCAGGGCAACCGGCCTCGGTGCTGGCGGATGTCCGCGCGGGGTTGCGGTTGGTGGTCCGGTGGCCGGGGTTGATGTTCGTGTTCGGTGTGGCGATGTTCCTCAATCTGATGACGGTGCCTGCCTTTTCTCTGATCCCGATCATGATTACGAAGACGTTCCACGGGGGCGCGGTGGAGTTGGGGTGGACGCAGGCGGCCTGGGGCGCGGGAATGCTCATCGGCGGGGTGCTGATGGGCGTGTGGGGCGGGTTCAAACGCCGGATGGTGACGGCGATGTTCGGGATGATTTTGGGTGGCGTGGGGATGCTCGTGGTCGGGTTCGCCCCGCCGACGACGCTGGTGTGGGTGATGGTCGGTCTGCTGATCGGGGGGACGATGAATACCATCATCAATGCCTCGGCGTTTGCGGCGTTGCAAGCGACCGCGCCCGCCGACATGCAGGGACGCATTTTCACCCTGCTGATGAGTGGGTCGTCGTTGATCGCTCCGTTGGGGTTGGGCATTGCCGGGCCACTGGCGGAGGCGTGGGGTGTGCAGGTGTGGTTCACCGCCGCCGGGGTGTTGATGGTGGGGATCGGGTTGGTGTCGTGCCTGTTCCCGTTCGTCATCCGGTTTGAGGAGGAGGGGGCGCGGGTGATTGCGAAGTTGGCCGAAAACCAGGCGCTCGTGCCGGAAGTGGTGAAGGCGTAAACTTGCCCGTTGCGCTGTCTACGAGTACAATGATGACTTAGATTGTAGGTCAATTGACTTACAATCAAGGTCATTATGTTAGAAACGATTTTTGGCTCTGCGAACAGCGAACGTGTCCTGATCTTCCTGACAGCCCGTGAAGAAGGGTATGCCAGGGAGATTGCGCGCTTTTTCGATACGACGCTTGCCCCGATCCAACAACAACTGGAAAGATTGGAGTTTGGCGGCGTGTTGGTCAGCCGTTCGGCGGGGCGCACGCGGCTTTATTCCTTCAATCCCCGGTATCCGTTTTTGGAGGAACTCAAAGCCCTTCTGGCAAAAGCCTTAACCTTTTACCCGGAAGAGGTCCGCGAAAATTTGATCATGAATCGGCGACGTCCCAGGCGGGCGGATAAGCCGTTATGAAACCCATTCGCGAAATGTCGCAAATCGAGTTAGCCGCTTTTGTCCAAACGCATTTGCAAGCACAAGGCGTCAGCGTGATCTTGTCCGGGGGTGCCTCCGTCGCTTTTTATAGTGGCAATCAATATGTTTCGGCTGACCTTGACCTGATTTGTACCCTTTTTACCAAACAACGTATTCTTGAAGAAGTCATGCGCTCACTTGGATTTATCCAGAAGGGCCGATACTTTACGCATCCCGATACCCAATTTATGGTCGAGTTTCCCCCAGGCCCATTGTCGGTCGGAAAAGAGCCCGTCAAAAAGATTGAAGAATTCGAACTCGAAACCGGAACGCTCAAAATCATTTCGCCCACCGATTGTGTGAAAGATCGATTATTGGCCTACTTTCATTGGGGAGATCGGCAGAGTCTGGAGCAAGCTGTCCTGGTCGCCCGAGGGAATCCCGTGGATTTAGCAGAAATTGAACGTTGGGCCGAAGTTGAGGGGAAACGCAACGATTTTCTAAACATCAAAACCCGCCTCCTATAAAACAGCGCATTTTCCGCATCTTTTTTCTTCCCCGACTTTTAAATTTTTGTCGCGGAAAAAAGGAAGATGCGGAAATTTTGCGAATATAATGTGGTTCGATGAAACCCACCAACGAACTCACCCACCTCGGAAAAATCCGCCGTCAACGGGCGTACGCGCGGCAAGCGCTGGCCCAATACCCCATTGAAGTCCGCCGCGCCGACCTGATCGGTACGGACACCAACCTGATCTACCGCATCACCACCCCGGACGGGGCGCGGTACATCCTTCGCCTCGCGTTCCCCGGTTGGCGCACCGCTGAAAACGCCGAATCCGACGCCCTGTGGCTGGACGCCCTCGCCCGCGACACCGACATCCCCGTCCCGCGTCTCCTCCGCACCCACGCGGGCGACGCCATCTATCATTTCACCGACGCCGACGGCAATGCCCGCCGCGCCGTGCTGATGACCTACCTCCCCGGCACCCTCCTCGGCAAACGTCTCACCGCCCCCAACCTGTTCAAAATGGGCGAACTCTTCGCCAAACTCCACCAACACGGGAAAACATGGCAACCCCCCGCCGGATTTGCCCCCCAAATCTTTGACCGTTACATGTCCCGTGGCGAGCCGGACGCGCTATTCGCCGATGCCCAGCGGGACGCGTTCACCGATCATCAATGGGACGTCATCACCCGGATGCGCGCCCGCGTAGAAACCGCCTACACCGCCCTCGACCCCGCCGACTTGCGCGTCATCCACTGCGATCTGTGGCACGACAATATCAAAGTCTATCGGGGCGAACTGGCCCCCTTCGATTTTGAAGATACCATTTGGGGCTACCGCATTCACGACCTGGCCATGGCCCTACTCGATCTCGCCGAAGACGCGGGCGTGGCGCGGTACGACGAACTTTTGCCCGTCTTCCGCGCCGGGTACGAATCCCGTCTGCCCTGGCCGGACGGAGATTTGGGGGTGTTTCAGATGGGGCGGGTGCTTTGGCGGCTGAACTGGATCGCGCGGTTCTGGCGAAAGGGGTTGGCGGGCGCGGTGGCGTTTGATACGGCGTTGTTCGAGCGGTTTGAGCAGACGGGGACATTGGTGGAGCCGTTGCGCCCAGGATAGATGAGAAAAATTCGAGTTTCCATTCCGGTAGTTCCTTAAATCAAAAGACCCCTGAAGCATTGCTTCAGGGGTCTTTTTGTTTGTCGAATCCGGTTAGCGGAGGACGACGACTTTGAGGGCTTGCAGGCCGCGAGCGCCTTGCTCGACGCCGAACTCAACCTTGTCGCCTTCTTCCAGATTGCGGAAACCATCGCCATCAATCGAGGAGTAGTGGACGAAAACGTCCTCTCCACCTTCGCGGGCGATGAACCCGTAACCTTTTCCACCGTTGAACCATTTTACTGTTCCGTTAATTCTTTCAGACATTTGATTGCCTCCTTGGCAAATAAAAAATATGTAGGCAATCCATTGACTCTAAAACTAGGACAAAAAAAAACGACCCATGTAAACCACAAGTCGTCGTTGAATTTCTATTTCTTGAACAAACTGGTAACCTTAGAAGAGAGGATAACAGCTTAACCTGGAACTGTCAAATGTGCATTTTTTAACATGATTGACGGATCACCACCGCGAAGCCCAACCCATTCGGGCCGACGTGCGTTCCGATAATCGGGGTAACATTGACGAGCAACTGCACCTCCGGGCGGTGGGCGGCGAGAAATGCTCGTGCATCGGCTTCCGCATTGGTGTGGAGCATGGCAAATTGCTCGAGCGGGCCTAATGAATCCAGCAATTTGCCGAACTGTTCAATGGCTTTACTTCGGGTGCGGATGCGTTCCAGGGGGATGACCTGTCCATCCCGCACCTCTACAAACAACCGCAAGCGAAGCACTTCCCCCAGCATAGCCCGGAGATTAGACACGCGTCCACTTCTACGCAAATATTCCAGCGTATCCAGCATGGCAAACACCCGCACGCGGGGGCGAAGCGCTTCGACGACTTGGACAGCCTCTGCCAGCGAAGCTCCCTGCGCGGCAGATTGCGCCGCGGCCAGTACCTGAAAGCCCAGCCCCAACGTCAATGAGGTGCTATCGAGAACGGCGATCTTGTCCCCGTAGGGTTCGGCGGCAATGCGGGCGACATTGTAGATCGCGGTCAATTTGCTGGCGGCGTGGATCGAGAGAATTTGGTCCGCCCCCTGTGCGAACAGATCCGCGTATACTTGCTCGAACGTACCGCTTGAGGGGGCGGCGGTCGTCGGAGGGGGGGACATGTCCGGCAGGCGGGTGTAAAATTCCTCGCGCGTGAACCCCGTTCCATCTTCATAGGCGTTTTCACCCGTAATTAAAAACGTTGGAACCACACGAATCGCATGTTGGCGCGCCAAATCAGCAGGGAGATCGGAAGTGGAGTCGGTCACAATGGCAAGCATAAGAGAATTGTCAATTATGAAGGATGAATTGTCAATTATGAATATTGGGGAACCTCCGAGTTTGCAATGAAGGCTTTTGCCCCAAGCCGCGTCTAATCTTACGACATGTCAAAAATCACCCCCTCTCGCGGACCTGAAATGACCACCCAAGTCGAACCCTCCCCGCACGCCTCTCCCCACCCCGCACCCGTTGTACGCGTCGCTCCTCACGTTCACGAATACACGCTTGAAACCCTGATTCGTGAACATTACCCGTACATCCACCGCCTCGCCTTGACCATTCTCGAGGATGGCAGTGTCGAAGCCCGTGACGCCGCGACCGAAGCGGAAGACGCCGCGCAAGAAACCTTCCTCGCCGCCAGTCGCGCTCTCTCCACCTTCCGCGGGGACGCCAACCTCAAAACCTGGCTCACCACCATCGCGGTGAACCAATGCCGGGGACGCCTTCGCAAACGCAAAACCCGTCAACGGTTACAAAAAATAATCAGTCATCTCCAATCAGCCATCAGCAATTCCCCCCCCTCCCCCGAAGACACCGCGATCCAGCACGACGCTCATCGTCGCCTTTGGGCCGCCGTAGATACCCTCGACGAAAAACACCGCCTCCCGGTCGTCATGCGGTATGTCCACGACCTGCCCATCCCCGAAATCGCCACCGCCCTCGGCCTCCCCGAAGGCACCGTCCATTCCCGTCTCAACCACGCCCGCGCCCGTCTGAAAGACGCCCTCATTCGTAGTAACGACTTCAGTCGTTGGAACGATTGAAATCGTCACTACAAGAGAAACAAGAGCATGAACGACCAAACTCCCGACGAACTAGAACACAATATCCTGGATGTCACCCTCTCCGAGTCCCTCCAAACTCGTTGGCCGGCGCGCGCCCTCCCCGAACGTCAGGTGCAAAGTATCCTGACGAACATCGAAACCCAAAACAGGAAATTTACCATGCAAACCCGCCTTTCAAACATTCTCCGGCCCCTCGCCTTCATCGGCGGCCTGGCCTTGCTTGTCCTCACCCTCTCGTGGATTTTTGGCTCCATGCGCCCGAATCCCGCCGTTGAAGTCCCCCCAACCCCAACCCCCATTCCTGCCGAGGCAACCCCACTCCCCGCGGAAAATCCAGACCCCAACATCACCACCACCCCAACCGCCGCGGTCGAACCCACCTCCACCCCCCTCCCGGCAGAAGTCCCCTCCTCCGGCTTCAATACCATGCCCGGCGTCACCTTCGCCTTCGCTAACCCCCTGCCCACCTCCCCGGCTCAGGTTCCGGTGTACTTGCAAGACCCGCAAGACGAACTGAATGAAGATACCGCCCGTGCCATGGCCCAACAAATGGGTCTCAACGGCGAAGTCACCTTTTATGAGGGTGAAATGGGGGGACAGCAATATATCGTCACCGATGGCGACGTGCAAATGATCTTCTACGGCTACCCCGACCAGTTCAGCTACTTCACTTCCATGCTCACCCTTCCCAGCTCGGACATGAACGAAATGTATTATCGGGGCATGTATTCTCCTCCTAACGCCACGCTCGCCGATCCACTTCCGTTTGATCAGCGCGTCGCCCTTGCCGAAGAATTCCTCAACGCCCATAACCTGCTCGACTACCCTTACCGTGCCGAACCCTCCATCACTGATCCGAACGGCGTCCGCTTCGTCGAACTGCTCGACGGCATCCCCCTCGTCTATGGCGTGGGCAAAAATCCCGGCATGATCGAACGCATCAACATCAGCATTGACCCGGATGGGCAAATCTCCAGCCTCTTCCACAGCCACCACCACTACCAACCCCTCAACGCCTACCCCCTCCTGACCGCTGACCAGGCCTGGGCACGCCTCGGTTCCGAAAACGCCAACCGCGCCCGCTACGCCATCCTCGCCCCGTCCCAATCCTGGACCCGCGCGGGGTTGCCCCCCACCGAAAAAATCACGGGTTACCTCAGCAACGAAAACGGCGACACCACCTTCTACGCCGACGATGGCCGCTCCTTCCCCCTCCTCGACATCCCCGCGGATATGCCTCTTTATCCTTCCCTGGATATAAAGGGTACTGTGACCGACGCAGGCCTCGATTGGTCAGAAATAACGTTGACCGACTATGGCTATGGGAGCATGATGAGTTGCGGCGGGGGAGGCGGGGGTGGAGGTGGAGGAATGGATATTCCCGTGGCGAACTTTGGTGGAGGGTTCTTCGCAACAGTTGCCCTGGGGGATGACAGAGTTCCGCTTCCGACCGACAACGTGAACCCGCTCAAACTGGGCGACAGCATGGATGGTGTGCAAGGCACCTTCACCGTGTACCGCATCCTCCATGCCGATGGCACCGCAACCATGCAATACAACTTCTGGTATCCCGGCGATGAAAATCATCCGAGTTGGTTCGGGCAAATCACCGGGGAGACCCTCACGGGCATCGAGCCTCTGCAAAACCTCCCCATCAAAATCTGGGGGACGGTGTCCAGTGTCAACGAGAATAACGTCCCCATTATCACCGTGGACCGCTACGAAGAAGTTTACCCCGGCACGAGCATCCAGGTCTGGCAAGGCACCGAGCAAATTGTCACGCTGGATGGACAAGAGGTCATCGTCTTTACGAGCCAGGATGGAGAACAATTTGTGGACTACAACTCCATAGATAAGGAAGACTTTCTATTCGGAGAGGCAGGGATGGTGATCCTGATCGAAGGGTATGTCATTCCGGATAACACCTTTGCCGGATACCCGGTGATCAACAAGATCATGGGTGGCCCAGTGGATGGACAAACCACCCTGGAGAATTACACCCTCCAAAGCAATCAAATTATCGAGCTAGAGTACAGTCCTGATCCGGCCCAATTCCTCACCGGGCACGTGACCATCGAAAACGTCGAACTGATGTACGCCGCCGCAACCCTGACCCAATGCAATCCGCTCGTCTCCAATGACCCGGCCTACGCCTACACCCTCGTAGCCCAGCCCGTTTGGCGCTTCACCGGGCACTTCGACGATGGGCGCATCTTTGAAGTCCAGATTCAAGCCTTGCCGGACGAGTATTTGCAATAAATATGTAATTGTCAACAATAGGATAAACACCCGGAAAAAGAAGAGACGGCCTATCAAGGCCGTCTCTTCTTTTGATTTAATCTTTCTCCGGGTCCACCGGGGGACCGGCGGGGCCGTAATCCAACACCTGCCGGACTTGCGTTGCCCCTTCCGGCGGGCCGACGATGCCTTTGTCCTCCATAATTTCGACGATGCGGGCGGCGCGGGTGTACCCGATCCGCAGGCGGCGCTGGAGCATCGAAACAGACGCGCGCCCCTGGCGGCGAATCAGGTCGAGGGCTTCGTCCCACATTGGGTCTTTGTTTTCTTCCGGGGTCATGTCTTCAAACAACGGGACTTGCCGGAGGGGGATGCCGGGGTCCGGCATATCGGCGGGGGCGGAAGAGTGCATGACGCCTTCGGGGGTCGAGGAGGAGTCCGTTCCCGTGCCCGGGCCGGACGCCTGATCCCGCCAAAATTGGACGAGACGGGTGATTTCTGCGTCGGAAACGTACACGCCTTGGAGGCGGGCGGCGGCGGGGGCATCGGGGGCTTGAAAGAGCATGTCGCCGCGCCCGAGCAGGCGTTCCGCACCGGGTTGGTCAAGGATGACGCGGCTATCCACCATCGAGGAGACGGCGAAGGCGACGCGGGCGGGGAGGTTGGCTTTGATCAGGCCAGTCACCACGTCTACGGAGGGGCGCTGGGTGGCGATGATGAGGTGGATGCCGGTGGCCCGCGCGAGTTGGGCGAGGCGGGTGATCGTTTTTTCGGTTTGGTCGGGGGCGAGCATCATCAGGTCGGCGAGTTCGTCAATGATGACGACGAGCATGGGGAGCTTTTTGCCGCCAGAGGCCTTCATTTTTGTGTTGTAGTCGTCGAGGTTGCGGCACTTGGTATCATGAAATTTTTGGTAGCGGGTGTCCATCTCGCGGGTGACCCACTGGAGCGCGCCGATGACGCGTTCCATTTCGACAACGACGGGGGCAAGCAGGTGAGGGATGCCGTTGTAGCCGGTGAGTTCGACGCGTTTGGGGTCGATCATGATCAGGCGCAGGTCGTCTGGGGTGTTGCGAAGGAGTAGGCAGGCGATGATGGCGTTGACGCAGACGGATTTCCCGGAGCCGGTGGCCCCTGCGATGAGGAGATGGGGCATGTTGGCGAGGTTAGCGGTGATGGGGGTGCCGGAGACGTTTTGCCCCATGGCGAGGCGGAGCGGGGCAGGCCGTTGCGTGAAAATCTCACTTTCGATGACATCGCGCAGGGCGACGAGGGCGACTTCGCCGTTAGGAACTTCGATGCCGACGTAGCCTTTGCCAGGGACGGGGGCTTGAATGCGGATGCGTTCGGCGGCGAGGGCGAGGGCGAGGTCGTCGGCCAGGGCGGCAATTTTGCCGACGCGGACGCGGATGCGGCCATTGCGGGTTTCGAGGAAGTCGGGTTCGACGCCGTATTGGGTGAAGGTGGGGCCGCGGTTGATTTCGACGACGCGGGCAGGGGCACCGAAGGAGGCGAGGGTGTCTTCGAGGAGCAGAGCACGTTGTTTGTCGGCATCGTCATCCCCCTGGGTGTCGATGCCCTGATCGAGAATATCGGGGATGCTGGGGAGGACCCACGGACGAGTAGGCGCGGAGGCCGCGGTGTGCCCGAGGGTGATGAGCGGTTGGGGGGAAGGGGACGCGGAGGAGTGGGGCGGAGCGGCAGAGGTGGGGGAATGTTCGGGAATTGGCGACCCCGCGGGGACGGGAAGGACGGGGCGGGTGCGTTGGAAGGTGTCGAGGAGAAGTTGCCACGCCCGGGCGCGGCCCCGCGCGAGGGTTTCACTTAATGGATCCACCCAGCGGAAGAAGTCAGCGGCGGCGAGGTCGAAGGTGAGCATCAGCCCGGTGAGGAACCAGGCGAGGAGGACGACGAGGGTACCCCATTGGCCGATCCAGGCGATGAGGGTTTCGCTGAGGAAAGCGCCGATTTTGCCGCCCCCCTGCCCGAGGTCTGCCAGGGCGTAGGAGGTGGCTTTGTCGGGGGTGAAGAGGATGAAGTGAAAGAGGGTGAGCAGGTTGAAGAAGAGGAGGGTGAGGCCGGTGAGAGGTTCGGGGTCGAGGGAGGGGACGCGTTCGAAGTTGCGGAGGATAAGCCACAGGCCGCCGCCCAGCAAGGCGAGGGGGAGCATGTACGCACCCCAGCCAAAGACCAGGCTCAGGCCGCTGATCAGCCCTTCGGAGAGGTTACTGCGGTTGGCGGAGAAGAGGAGCAGGCCGATGACGAGGCCGAGAAGGGCGAGGATGACGCCGAAGATGTCGAGTTTGCGGTCGAGACTGAGGGAGGGGATGAGGGGTGGCGGAGGGGTCAGGTGCGAAGTGTCAGGTTTTTTGCGGGGGGCGCGGGGTTTGGGAGGGGAGGTTTTGTTGGTTTGTTGGTTTGTTGGTTTTTTGGCTGGGTGGGTTTTGGGCGCGGTGGGTTTCTTCCGTGGGGTGGGGGTCTTCGCGGGCGAAGCAGGGGTCTTTTTGGGTGCGGTGGGTTTGCGCGCCATGCGTTGATTATAGCATGTTTGTTCTGTGTTGGTCTCCCGCCGCGAAGGGTGGAAAGAGCGCGAAGAGGGGAAGATGAGAAAGAGGCTTTCGCAGACTGAGAAACACAAAACGCCCCGAAACCGGAGCGTTTTGTGTTTACAACATCTTTTAAAATCATCATTGAATCAGAATGATTTTTTCCAGATATAGAATAATGAACTGAGTGCGAATAGGGCCGAAGCCCCAACTGGAAACGCAGAGGGTTGGGATGGCGTTTGCACGGGAACAGCCATAGCATTTTCATCGCGAAGCACCAGAGGTAGGTAGACGTTGAAATTGGAGGGAGGGGGGAGGGTTGCAGTTGGGGAGGGTGTGCGTGAAGGCGTCGGAGAAGGGGTGTTTGTCCGGGTTGGGCTGGGAGTCGTGGTTGGGGAAGAGGTACCTGTGGCAGTGGCCGTTGGCGTTGGGGTTGGCGTATTGGTTGGGGTTGGCGTCAAGGTGCTGGTTGCGGTTGGGGTGAAAGAGGGGGTAAGGGTCGGCGTAGGTGTGAGGGTGGCAGTAGGGGAGGGTGTATTCGTGACAGTTGGCGAGGGGGTATGTGTTTGGGTGGGTGTATCTGTAGGCGTGGGGGTGGCGGTAGAGGTGGGCGTCTCAGAGGGAGTGGCAGTTTCTGTCGGGGTATCGGTCGGGGTAGAAGTCGCGGTTTCTGTGGGCGTCGAGGTGTTTGTTGAGGTGGGAGTATCGGTTGGGGTATTGGTAAGTGTAGGAGTGCTGGTTGCTTTTGAAACGGTAAAGTGAACGATAGAGGGAGGGGACCAGGAAAAAGATCCACTGGATTGTGCCCACGCAATCATTGTATATTCTCCATCCACCCAGGAATTCCACTCCGTTTGTGAAACCATGGGGCAAGGTTGCTGATTTCCAAATAAACAGTAGGGTTTGCTCGCGTCATTTCGATTGTTAAGGACGGTCCCATTTGGATCTATCAAGACCAGATGCGTTTTCGCTATCCCAACTCCATTGGTTGTTCCTACCCCTATATCCCAGGCCGTAGCCTCAAATGCGGTTTGAACCCTATTGATGATGTTTTGACCTTCGGTAGGCTTGGTGATTTGTACAACGACCTGCGGCATCGTGACGGTACGGACGCATTCTTGATTAAAAGTCAAATCGACAGAAAAGGATCCTATGGTGTGCGTTTGACCGTAAACAGCTCCATACCCACCAAATTCTGCACTCCAAGTGGCGACACTACCCGCAGGAATGACTTCGTTGGAGGGGGCAGATGTTGGCGGATCAAAACTATCGCCTGGATAGTAGGGGACAATACCCAACTGAAAATAATCTACAAATTGGGTTGGTGAATAATAATCTTGCCAGTTTAAGGTTGTCTGGGTCAAATAAACATCCACTGGATTAAAGTTTGTCAGGTCTAAAGTTAAGCGGTCTTGCGCTGTGACGGTTAGGGAAGTTGGACTGATTAAGTCGCAAACTGTTCCTGATGGCACGGTTGGTGTTGGTGTTGGATAGGGGAAAGGGATATAAAAAGTACCTTCTGTCGCAAAACTGGACCCGGCCCAGGTACTATCAATGGCCTGGACACTCCAATAATAGAATCCACCAGATAAATTTTGGACTGTCCAAGTTAGATTCTGATTGGCATTTCCGTTATGAACAATTTGTCGGTACCCGTTTCCTCCACAGGAGGCCTCGTTTGGACAAGCGGCAGGCCCTAAAATATCTGTCAAACCGGGGGCAGAGCCAATTCTGAGATTGTAGGAAAGACCATTTACTGGCGTTTGGGCATCGGTTGAAGCCTCCCAATTTAATGTGACCGTAGAATTGGTGACAGCCGAAACCAGATTATCGGGCGGGGTGGGAGCCGAATTGTATATTGTTCCATCATTTCGATAGAGAACTGAAAAAGAAGTTGAATAACTTTCACCTGTCAATAAGACATCCAGATCACCATCACGATCATAATCTCCCCACGCCCCCGCGCCATTATGAACACCCGTTAGATAAACGACATCTTCCGAAAAAGTTCCTCCTTGAGAGACATTATTTCGGTAAACGCGGGTTCTCCCTTCATATGGACAACTTACCTGGTAGCAACCCGTTATCAAAAGATCGAGGTCACCATCATTATCGTAATCCCCCCAGTCAACTGATCCTGAATACAAACTGGGAAATCCTGTAAACATGTTAAATCCCCCACCCGTATTCACATCATTCCGATACACATAGGTATAAGTCATATTGTAATTAACCCCTTCATAAACAAAGTCCAGGTCCCCATCGTTATCAAAATCCCCCCATTCGACAGCCCCTTGGCTTACTCCCGACATCGGTAAATCAATGTATGTGAAAGTTCCACCCCCCTCGTTTCGATACAGACGTACATCGTATCCCCCTTGAAAATTTTCGATCCCCATCCCGAGCACGAGAAAATCAAGGTCACCGTCATTATCATAATCTCCCCAATCGACAGAGGCCTCATCAAAGTCCATGGTGATGGAGGTAGGTGCATTTGTAAAGACATCATTGCCATCGTTACGATAAATTCTGGTTTTCCCCCACAAGCTAGCATCACGTCCCACTAATAGGATGTCCAAATCCCCGTCATTATCATAATCTCCCCACTTCGCATCTCCCCAATGAACATCCAAAATGTTTCCACCCACGCCTGTGAAATTTCCTGTCAAATTCCAATCATTCCGTAACACGTGGGTTGCAGGGCCACAATTAAGGGCGATGCACCCTGTGGTTAACAGGTCTGGATCGCCATCATTGTCGTAATCTCCCCAATCTAAAGAATCTGCGGCCCAGGCATAAGTCTTTACGACGGCAAATATTCCATTTGTGTTTTGGTAAATAAAGGTAGACGAGGTTCCATTTTCTTGTTTTCCTGATAACACCGCATCCAAATCGCCATCGGTATCAAAATCTACCCAAACAGCATCACTAGAGCCAAGGCTAATGAAATTTGTATTTACGTAAGTAAAAGGGTGACTTAATTCAGGTAAAAGATCCCCATTTTGAACTGCAACATCCTTATCTCCTTCACTTCCAAGCAGGCCAGGCTCGATTGCCCCCACTTTCTCCCTGGAAAAGGGTAATATCAAGGCCCATAAAAACGCCAACAAGATAAAAATTGGGAGCTTTTTCGTCGGGAATACTTGGAGTTTGAGCATCATTTTCCTCACTTTAACGATTACAGATAAGCTATTTTAGAAACGCAAAACGATAATATGGTGGTTATATGGAAAATGGACCGGCATCCCTCTGATAAAAGAATAGTCGGCCTCATGTAAAACTTCGGTAACTTTGCCTCTGCCATCGAGATACTCCCCAACACCCCTTCGGCAGGCAGGTTGAGGAAGGTGTCGAGGGCGAGGCCGTCGCCGGGAGGGGGGGCGGCTTGAGACGGGGCGGTGGCCGGGGTCAGGGAAACAACCAGGGCAAGGAACACCAGGACGAGGAATCCGGTTCGGATGCGGGAAGAAAATGATGGGGGAAGGAAGGATGAAGAGATCATAATAACCCTCTTTGGGTAAGGTATAGTGGTGCGATGACGATAAAGAATTATCCATTTAAATGGAGGGAAAATAACTGGTTATATGTCCCCTGTTTACCGGGATAAATGCCCCCTGGGCAAGAGTCAACAGTGTCCCCCATCATCGTCAGATACTACGCCTTCATCATCTGTCTCGCCCCCTGCAAGATTTCCTCGGCGGAACGCAGAGTGCCTTCGCTCACGTCGCCGAGCATGAGGGCGAGTTCGGTCAGGCGTTGGGGACCGTCCAGGGGTTCGACGAGGGTGGAGGTGCGGCCATCGTGGACGGTTTTTTGGACGCGGTAGTGCTGTTTGCCAAAGGCGGCCAATTGCGGAAGGTGGGTGATGCACAGGACTTGATGCTGTTGGCCCAACTGCCACAACTTTTGCCCGACCACCGTGCCTACGCGGCCCCCGATGCCCTGGTCGATCTCATCAAAGATCAGGGTAGGGGTGTGATCGGCTTTGGCGAGCACGTTTTTGAGGGCGAGCATGAGCCGGGAGGTTTCCCCGCCGGACGCGATTTTCGCGAGGGGTTTGAGACCCTCACCGGGGTTAGGGGCGATGAGAAATTGCACGGTTTCTAATCCGTGGGGGCCATAGGCCACTTTCGAGCCGTCCTCGAGTTGTGCTCCGTCGGGGTCGTGGGAGCGCTGGAAATCCACCTCAAACCGCGCCCCGGCCATTCGCAGGTCGTTCAATTCGGCTTCGATGGCGCGGCCCATGTGGGAGGCGGCAGTGTGGCGGGCGGTGGAGAGTACCTGCCCACGTTTGGCGAGTTCGCCCAGGAATTTTGCTTGTTGGCTTTCGAGTTCGGCGAGGCGCTCTTCGGCGTGGGTGATGTCGTGGAGTTGGGCTTTGGCTTTGGCGGCGAATTCGAGGACGGCGGGAATGGTGCCGCCATATTTGCGTTTGAGGGTGTGAATGAGATCGAGGCGTTCCTCGACCTGTTCGAGACGGCGGGGGTTGAATTCGATGGCTTCCAGATAGTCGCGGAGGTCGCGGGCGAGATCGGTGAGGGATTCGAAGAGGCCGGAGAGGCGTTCCCCCAGTTCGGCCTGGGAGGGGTCGGTGCGCCCCAGTTGGTGCAGGGATTGTACGGCCTGGCCGAGTTGATCGGTCACGGCCTGGTGTTCGGGGTCGCCTTCATCGAGGAGAAACAGGGATTGTTGGGCGAGGGAGGCGAGGGATTCGGCGTTGGCAAGGCGGGTGCGTTCTTGTTTGAGGTCTTCTTCTTCGTCAGGTTTGAGACGGGCGGAGTCGATTTCTTCCACCTGATAGGTGAGGAGGTCGGCGCGGCGGGCGGCGTCCCGTTCGGCTTCGCGGAGGGCGTGGAGGTCGGTTTGGACTTTGCGGAGGGCGTGGTAGGTGGTGCGGTAGGCGGCGAGCGGTTCATCCACCCCCGCGTATCCGTCGAGCAAACGGAGGTGTTCGCGCACGCGGAGAAGGGAGAGGTGTTCGGATTGGCCGTGGACATCCACGAGGTATTCCCCCAGTTCACGGAGCAGGCTAACGTTGGCGATGCGCCCATTGACGCGGGCGAGACTGCGGCCCTGCGTGCGGATTTCACGGGTCAGGGTGAGAAATTCGGGGTCGTCGAGAAGTTCTTCGCGATTGAGGATATCATGCACAGGTTCCCGGACGCCGGGGGGGATGCGAAAATCGCCTTCCACGAGGGCACGGTCGGCCTCGGTACGCACCCACGTGGCATCCACGCGTCCGCCGAGGAGAGCCTCGAGCGCGTCAATGATGATGGATTTGCCCGCCCCTGTCTCTCCGGTGAAGGTGATGAGACCGGAGGCGAAGTGCAGTTCCAGATGATCAATAATGGCGAAGTTGGTGATGCGAAGTTCGGTGAGCATGGAGGGGTTGGTATTCAGTAATCAGTATTCAGTAATCAGTATTCAGTCAGCAGTGTTCAGTGTTGTGTCAACTGTTCTACGGGGATTATATACGAATGCCGGAGAGGCGATAATAGACGGTGGAGGCGGCGACGAAGGTGTACACCCCGCGCCAGATCAGCGAAAACCCAAACGCGCCCAAGAAGTTCCCGGCGTTTTCGCCCATGAAGAAGGCGGCGGCAAATCCCAAGAGGGTGGTGCAAAGCGGAAAGAGCGCACCGATCACGACGGCGGCGGTAATGAATTGGAACAGGCGCATACTCCGGCGTTTTTGGATCGTCCGGCGGACGATTTCGGCGATGATGCCGCCCGCGGCGGGGGCGAGAAAAATGGTAAAAAAGCCCAGGCTGGGCACAATCAGCCCGCCGATGAAGGACAGAATTCCGGCGACAGGCACAGCGATGAAATAGTCACGGGCTTCGGCGGTGTCGAAGACTTTTTGCTGGCCGCGCACGCATTCCTTACAACGGTACCCTGTGGGGGTCAGGACCGCGCACTTGGCGCAAATCGGTTTTTCACAGCGATTACAGCGCAGAGTGGTTTCGGTGTTGGGGTGGTTGGCACAGTGCAGAACAGGGGCCTGCGTGGTGTCGGTGGGGGTTTCGTTCATTCGGTATCTCTTACAGCGTTTAGATTCATGCGGGAGGTCAGGTTGCGATAGAAGTAGCCCATATCCTGCAACCGGACAAAGTGGACCGTGTGTTCGCTTGCACGGACTTCGATGCGGTCCCCGTCCAGCAAGTCCACAGAGGGTTGCCCGTCCAGGCTGAGGGCGGCGGTGTGATCGGTGTGGACAACGATGGTGACGGAGGACCCTTCCGCGAGGACGATGGGGCGGTCAAATGACAGGTGCGCGGCGACCGGCACGAGCAGGATATTTCGCAGATCGGGTGGGAGGATCGGTCCCCCTGCCGCGAGGGCGTACGCGGTCGAACCGGTGGGGGTGGATGCGATCAGCCCGTCGGCGACGTAGTTGGTGAGGTGATGCCCATCCACGCAGGTGATCAGCTTGACCGGACGCATGGTGTACCCGCGCCCGACCATGACCTCGTTGAGGACATCCCACGCCCCCAGGCATTGGGTGCCCCGAAAGTGTTCGGCGTGAAGCATCATGCGCGGTTCTAACCAATACTCCCCTTTGAGCAATTGGGGGAGCGATTGGGGCCATTGTTCTTGACGAATACTGGTGAGGAAACCGATATTCCCCATATTGATCCCGACGATGGGCAGGCCGTGAGGGGCACACAGGTGCCCACTGCGGAGCATGGTGCCATCGCCCCCTAACGCGATCCACAAATCAAACGTGCCTTTGCAGACCCCTTCGACGAGGGCGGGGGCATTCATGGGGCCGTGCGTGGCCTGAAGCCCTTCGCCATGTAAAAACGCGGCAATTTTTTCCGCTTCCTGGATGGCTTTGGGCATTTTGGGATGGGCACCCACGGCAATATGTTCAAAGGAAAGAGGGGAGGCCATGCGGGAATTATACCTGGATGTCAGGGATCAGAGACGGTCATCGCAAATGTTGCGGAAGCCACAGCGGGTACAGCGCGCGGGCTGTTCGTGTGAGCGGGGGAGGGCGCGCTTGCGTTGGGAGAGGTGCATTTCATCCAGGAGCAGGAGGAGTTCACGTTCGAGTTGCGGGGTGTAGTCCACCTGGAAGGTGCGGTTGGGGTATTTGATGAGGCCATGCGTGGGGCGTTTCCCGTAGGTGCGTTGTACGAGCAGGCAATAGGCCGCGAGTTGGAAGATGTGGGAATCGTAGGGCGCGGCGGGGGTACGTCCGGTTTTGACTTCGATGGGGATGATCAGTTCCCCCTGTTCGAGCAGGTAATCGGGTTTTCCGGTCAGCCCGAGGCGGGCGTCGAAGAGGGGTTTCTCCAGTCGCCCCCAGCCCCCCGTGTCAGTGTACACGACCCTCCCCCCCGGCAGACCGGATGCGCGTTGCGCGCGCCCTGCCTGCCAAAACAGGAGGAGCGCGAGGAGAATAACAAGGAGGATGAGGGCTGGCATGGAGAGTCCCGACGCATTCCTACGAAAAATACATGTTCAGCAAATAGATCGTCCCCAAGACCAGGGCCAATAACAACAGACCATACGCCAGGCCACGCAACAGGCCCGCGGTTAGAACGGTGCGACCATGCTGTTCGTGCATTTCGGTGCCGGTGAGCATTTCGGCCTGGTTAGAGGAGGGTTCTCCGTCGCGCTGGTAGCCCCAGGCGCGACGACAGTATAGGAAACTGCCGATTTCTGAGGCGCGAATGATGTGCGGGTTGCGGGGTTCGTGCGTGGGGATCAAGTTTGGTCGGGGAGACGGATTTCGAGGGCGCGGAGGCTGTTTTCGAGGCGTTCCTGGCGGAGGCTGATCGTGAGGTCGCCACGGGTCCGTTCAACGATGCCTCGTACGAGGTCGGTCAGACGGCGCAGGCCCCCGGTGATGGCGTCGGAGTAGTCCATCGTGACGAGAACGCCATAGATTTCGTCCATAAGGTCCATCAGACGTTCGGCTTCGGCGGAATGTCCGCCGCGGAGGATGTCCAGGCAACGGCGGCGCATTTCGCCTACGGCTTCAGCCAATCCTTGTAAGTAGGTGCTGTGCTCGAGTTTGAGGTCTTCGGGGGTGGGGAATTCCTGTCCATTGAGGAGGGCGTAGACGATGGAGGCTTCGGCGAACTCTTTGAGGGCGTCTTGGGTGTAGCCCGCAAAGTACACGGAGGGGAATTCGTGGAGGTTGGCTTGCAGTTCGGCGGCCAGTTTTCCGGCGGCGTCAAGTTCGAGCATGGCGGCGTCATTGTCACTGCGGTGAACGGCGCGGATCGCGTGGGAGGCATGGCGGATGAGCGTGCGGGTGATGGAGAGGGCACGGTCACGGGCGGCCGTGCGGGCTTCCATGACGCGGTGGGTACGTTCGGTGATTTCTTCGAGACGATTCATGGGGTTATTCTTTTTCGGGGGGCATGCTATTCTGAATGGTTAAGGCAAGCCTTTCTTAGAGTCAGGTATACGTCATTGCGAGCGCGGATGTACTCATCCGACGCTTTGGCGGCGAAGCAATCTCCCAGCTCGGTCAGGGGGATTGCTTCGGGGTAAAGACCACCCCTCGCAATGACAGATCTCGCGACTTTAAGAAAGGCCTGAATGGTTAAGGCTCTTGGGGCGGGGTCGGCGGGCGGAAGAGTTTGGTGTACTCATCCAGCGATTTATCGTCTGAGGCCTGGCCGGGGATACGAATTTCGCCAAACACAGCCTCGTATTTGGCGAGGTTTTCCATTAGGGCGCGGTGGAGCAGTTTGGCGCTGAGGGGGGACATGATGACGCGCGCCATCACTTGAGCATTTTCTGGGCCGGGGACTTTGAGCGCAAAATCAAAGACAATTTCCGCAGGCATGTGGCTAAGGCGTGCCATATTGCTGTACACGGGGTGCAAATCTTTGGGGACTTCCATGGGGGGGATGGACATCGCGGGGAGGGAAGTGGGAGGTTTATTCATAGGAACTCGAGTGTGGGATTAACCAAAAACGACAGGATGCCAGACTACTTGTTCGCAAGCACGGTTTGCTAAAGTCAGGGGCATCCTGTCGTCAAGGGGTGAATATTCAGTTTAGAAGGGAATGTCTTCTTCTTCAGCAATGCCGCCCATCGCACCATCCCCTTGCTGGTACCCGTCTTCCTCCCGAGAGGAGAGGAACCGCACAGCCTCCGCCGTCACTTCAAAAGATGAGCCAGCAGTGCCATCCTGACGGGTAAAGATACGCGGGCCACCGGTGGCCGGGTCAATGTTCAATCGGCCTTCGATCAGGACTTTGCTTCCTTTGCGAAGGTACTGGTTGCAACTTTCTGCCGTTTTGCCCCAGACAGACACACGAAACCAGGTGGTTTCTTTCACGCGTTGACCGTTGGCGTCGTTCCAGGTGCGGTTGGTCGCGAGGTTAAGATTGGTGACGGCTTGCCCCGTCGGGGTGTAGCGCATTTCTGGGTCCTTCCCCAGGTTTCCAATCAAAGTTAATTTTTGGTACATGACAAGGCTCCTTTCATTGAGCGGGTAGGGTTTTCGTTTCGAGTGTCACTCACTCGTGCGATTTAAAGTACACTCAATGCTCAGAACAATTGTACTATGTTTCGGCGGTTTTTGCGAGGGAATTACGCAAAATTTTGTAACCTTTCCAGCGTCCATACATCCAAAGAGTAAGTATCAATTCTCAATAATACAGATAAGGAGCCTTCACCATGAAAAACCTACTCAATGAATCAATGCCCGATCGCATCTTTCGGATCGTCCTCGGAATTATTTTGCTGTACCTCGGTCTTGCGGGGGTTGTCTCCGGCGGGTTGGGGATCGTGGTCGACGTTGTGGGCGGGCTTGCCCTGGTCACTGGCCTGGTGGGCTGGTGTCCGGCGTACACCTTGCTCAAATTCAGCACGAAAAAATAAGATTCTACCGGGATTAACGGGAAAGAAACCGAAACTTTCCCTGGACTGTCCAATAACACAAACATGAATCAAACCGAATTTTTCGAGAAACTCAAAACCAACCCCCGCCCGGTCGTGGTAGACCTGTGGGCACCGTGGTGTATGCCGTGCCGGGCGATGACCCCGCTCGTCAAAAAGATGGAAAAACAATATGCCGGGCAAGTGGATGTCTGGAAAATTAACGCGGACGAAAGCCCGGACCTTCTCCGCGCCCTACGCGTCTTCGGCATCCCGACGATGATCGTGTACCGAAACGGGCAGGAGATCACCCGCCGGACGGGGGCACAACCCGAACAGGGGTTAGCCACCCTCTTCGAGACCGCACTCCGTCCGGGGACCGTTGCCCCAGCAATTCTGGGAACGAGCGAGCGTTTTCTGCGTTTGGGGGCCGGAACCCTGTTGGCGGGCATCGGGGTGGTGACGACGACCTGGATTCTCGTTATTCTTGGGGGCGTTGTCGCTTTCACCGGAGTGTATGATCGGTGTCCCATTTGGAAAGCAGTGACTGCTTTTGGGAAGGAGAAGATTTCGACCTTTTCCCGCCCAAAACGGCCAAGCTCCAATTAGTCAAAAAAAAATGCCAGCGCATTGCGCTGGCATTTTTTTGTATCAGGGTCGTATGTATTAGCCCTGGGATAAAGGGGTTATCCGTTTTCGGACGAGGTATCCGTGGTTGGGGTGTCCTGGGTGCCGGAGTCAGAGCCACCTGGGCCAAACCCGTCGAGGCCATCCCCATGTGGGCCGTGCCCACCACCATGTCCACCGCCGCCACCGTGTCCGCCGAACCCGTGTAAACCTTGTTCGAGCAGGAGATCGGCCTGGGCCTGGGTGATCAGCCCATCTGCGACGGCCTGTTCGAGAATGCTGGGGGTGACTTCGTCGAGAGCGGTTTGAACTTCTTCCCGAGTGAGGCCAGCGGCGTCGAGCAGATCCCCAACGGTGTGGTTGTCACGGGCGGTTTGCAGTTCTTCCACGGTCACGCCGAGAATGTCGGCAACGGCGGCGTCAACGTATTCCTGTAGGGCACTGCGAATGTACCCCTTTGCGCCACGCAAGCCGTTTTCGAGGATGTAATCTGCTTGCGCCTGGGTGATGACCCCATCCGCAAGGGCCTGTTCCACGATACCGGGGACAGCGGCTTCCATGGCGGTTTGGAAATCTTCCACGGTCAAGCCCGCGGTGTCCAATAAGTCGGGGAGACGGGTTCCGGCGTCTTTGGCCGCTTGCAGGTCTTCGACACTGATGCCGAGGATGTCCGCAACGACGGTTTCGATGTAGGGTTGGAGGACGCCATCGCCATTGAGGCCGAACCCGCCCATGCCACCGTGTCCACCACGTCCGCCAAAACTCCGCAGACCATTGGCGAGGATGGTATCGGCCTGTTCCTGGGTGATGACTTCATCGGACAGGGCCTGGGCGACGATGTCGGGGAGGGCCGCTTCGAGGGCGGTCTTCAATTCTTCTTCGGTCAATCCGGCGGTGGTCAACAACTCAGACATTTTGGTGCCAGCGTCTTTGGCCGCTTGCAGGTCTTCGACGCTGATGCCGAGGATGTCCGCCACGGCTTCTTCTACGTAGGGTTGAAGGGGGCCGTCGCCGTGTTTGCCTCCGCCCAGGCTTTGATCCTGGAACATCGCGCCATTTCCGAGCGCGGAAGCGAAGAGGTTGGTGGACTGCGTGCTTGCGGCACTGGCATTGGTGGCGCTATAGAAGCTGAAGGCCATCGCACCCAGTGCGAGAATGGCTCCCACAACGACACCGACTACAAATATTTTTTTCATGGTTAATCTCCTTTGATTGATGCCGCATAGTGATTTCGTGCGGCGCTTCATTTGGTATGTAGATATGATAGGCGATAGATTTGAAGAATTGATGAAGAAGGGGTGGAGATTGTATGGAGGATTTTATGAAGCACAAATCTTTTCTTGAGATTATAATAATTCCTGTAACTATTCACCAAGAGTAGGAATTTCCGAAAAAAAAGGATGGAAGGGGGGGGGTACATCCCCCCTTCCATCCTTTTTTTTCGAGTTTTACCTCTTTGAGCGTGGGTAATTACAAATTCCTTATGTGATCGACGATTCTGTTTTATCGTCTGGCTGAGTGGAGTTCATGGCAAATACCTTAAGAATGTCCTGAAGAGTAGGAATTTTTTTTAGGAATTTATCGAGAAAACCACTAAATGGTTTGTAAAGGAAGATGGTTGAGGTTTGTTTCGTGTGCAAACTTGCGAAACCTGATTTTACAAAGCACTAAGTTATCGGACAGGAATGACCTTAAAATAAGCCCTTAAAACTGAAAGGAAGATATGAAACGTTTACAAAAATCGATCAGAAATTATTTCGCCCCAGGGCGCAATGCACAGGCGACACAACCATCCATTTTTAATCCCCATGGTGCTAGCAAAATTATCAATGATTTTTATCTTACTACCAAGCCTGACCCGCAAAATGCCTTGGATATTTTTCGAGGAGAGTGGTCATCAAAATTTCCTCCGCCTTTTGCAGATCTAAAGGCAGGGGGTGCGCTTCTTTTCCAAGATGCGCGGTTTCAATGGTTTCTTGACGAAATTGGCGGGGTAACAGGAAAAACGACTCTAGAATTAGGCCCTTTGGAGGGAGGCCATTCTTATATGTTAGAGCAAAGTGGAGTCGAGAGGGTTATTTCCGTAGAGGCAAATACGCGGGCTTATTTAAAATGCCTTATTACAAAGGAAATCCTAAAATTGAAACGAGTCGATTTTCTCATGGGAGATTTTTTAACCTATTTGCGTGATCCATCTTGTCCTCAGTTCGATGTTGTGATTGCCAGTGGGGTACTTTATCATATGAGCAATCCGGTTGAGTTGATCAGCTTACTTTCAGAACATTGCCGGGAGAGTCTATTTATTTGGACCCACTACTACGACAAGGCTTATGTAGAAAGAAATCACCTTGAAGGAAAATTTCCTCAAACAGAAATCTCAAATTATAAGGGTTTTAACCATCATTTATATCTTCAGCTATATCAACAAGCCTTAAACCTAGATGGGTTTTGCGGAGGAAGTGAGCCTTATAGTTATTGGCTCACACGGGAAGAACTACTTGCTTGTTTGAAACATTTTGGTTTCACTGATATTCAAATTAATTTTGAACAACCAGACCACCCACATGGGCCAAGTTTTGCTTTACTCGCAAAACGTTCGGCTTAAGGGGTCTACAACGCTTAAGTCGTATCTTTTATGACCGTTCCTAGCGCAAACCGCCAGATCGCCCGCGCCGCCGGGGTGGTGATGGCGGGTTTTGTTTTAAGTAACCTGACCGGGTTGGTGCGGCAGGTGTTGGTCTCGAACGCGTTTGGTACCGGGGCGGAGATCGACGCCTTCAACGCGGCGATTCGTTTGCCGGATACGCTGTTCATGCTCGTCGCGGGGGGAGCATTGGCGTCGGCGTTTATTCCGACGTTTACGGGGTTTTTGGAGAAGGAGGATCGCGCGGGGGCATGGGAATTGGCCGGGGCGGTGTTGAATCTGATCGTGTTGCTTCTGGCCGCGGCGAGTATTCTGCTGGCGATCTTTGCCCCGTTCGTGGTGCGGATCGCGCTGGCCCCGGATTTTGCCCCCGATCAGCAGGCATTGACCGTCTCGCTGTTACGCATTTTGCTGATTTCGCCCGCGGTGTTCGGAGCGAGTGGATTGGTGATGGGGATTTTGAACACGCACCAATCTTTTTTGCTTCCCGCGCTGGCTCCGACGTTGCATTGGATCGGGTGGATTGGGGGGGTGATCGTGTTGGTGCCTCGTTTGGGGGTTCACGGGTTGGCGTGGGGGGCGGTATTGGGGGCGGGGTTGCATTTGGCGGTGCAATTGCCGGGGGTAGTGAAATTGCCCGGGGCGCGTTATCCCGCGCGGTTAGGGTGGGGGTCGCCGTCTGTCCGGGAGGTGATCCGGTTGATGGGGCCGCGGGTGTTCGGGACGGCGATTGTTCAATTAAATTTTTGGATCAACGTCTTGCTGGCGTCGGGGATGCCGGAGGGGAGTTTGACGGCGATTGGGGTGGCGTTTGCGGTGATGACGATGCCGCAAGTGGTGATTGCTCAGGCGATTGCGATTGCGGCCCTGCCGACGTTTGCCGCGCAGGTGGCGCGGGGGGAATTGACGCAGATGCGGGCGTCGCTGGCGTCGGTGTTGCGGGGGGTGCTGTTGCTGTCGGTTCCGGCGACGGTGGGGTTGATTTTGTTGCGGACGCCGGTGATTCGGGTGTTGTTTGAGCGGGGGGAGTTTGACGAGAATTCGACGCGGCTGGTGGCGTGGGCGCTGTTGTGGTACACGGCGGGATTGGTGAGCCACTCGGTGGTGGAGATTGTGAGCCGGGCGTTTTATGCCCTGCATGATACGAAGACGCCGGTGATCGTGGGGGCGGCGACGATGGGGTTGAACGTGGCGCTGAGTATCAGTCTGGCGGCCTGGTTCGGGCGGATGGGCTGGATGCCGCACGGGGGGCTGGCGCTGGCGTTGACCCTTTCGACGACGCTGGAGATGCTCGCGTTGCTGATCCTGATGCGACGCCGGTTGAACGGGCTGGAGGGGCGGCGAATTTTGCTGGGGCTGGGGCAGGCGACCCTTGGCGCGCTGGTGATGGGGGCGGCGATTTGGGGCTGGTTAGCGATGAGTGCGTCGGTGTGGGTGCAGGTGGCGGGGGTCGTGGTTGGGGGGGGGATTTATGTGGGGGTGGTATGGGCGTTGGGGGTGGAGGAGGTGCATGAGGGGATTAGGGTGGTGAAGAGACGATTGAAGAGCTAAACGATTACAAAGTTCTTGCGCGGTCAAGTATAATTCTCCTGTCCCCATCTCATCATAATCGCACAATGGAGGCCCTATGAGCCTTTACTCACGTTCATCCCGTACCCAACCTGACGCGACGGCTTTTTTACAAACGATTCCGCTCTTTTCCAGTGTAAGCGCGCCAGACCGGGCCGAAGTCGCCCAACGTGTCTCCCGGCATACCTACCCCCAAGGCGCCTTTCTGTTTCATCAGGATACCCCGGGGTCCACGTTGTACATGATCGAAGAAGGCAGTGTGCGCGTCTTTGGCGTCGGGTTGACCGGGCAGGAGCATACCCTCAACACCTTTGGACCGGGAGAAATCTTCGGGGAACTGTCCCTGATCGATGGGCGTCCCCGTTCGGCTTCGGCGATCACGATGTCGGCCTCGGTCGTCTGGATCCTCACACAAGTGGACTTGAATTATTTGCTCGAACGGTGTTCCTCCCTCTCCAAAGCCCTGCTCCGCCTCCTGGCCGAACGGGTACGGACCGCCGCCAGCCACGCCGAAGCGATCATTTTCCAGGACGTACCCGGTCGGTTGGCCTACGAACTGCTGAACCTCGCTGAACGGCACGGACGAAAAACGCCCGTTGGAACGCAAATCGACATCCCCCTGACCCAAACTGATCTGGCGACCATCGTCGGGGCCACGCGGGAGAGCGTCAACAAAGCGATGACCTTTTTGCGGACGCGCAATTTTATTCAAGTCGATGGGGTGCAAATCACGATTGCGGATTTGGAAGGCTTGCGCCGTGTGTTGATTGAGCGGGGGCGCTAACCGCAGAATCAAAAATCGCCCCAAACGGGGCGATTGATGATAGCGGAGAGGGAGGGATTCGAACCCTCGATAGTCCGAAGACTATAACGGTTTTCGAGACCGCCCCATTCAACCACTCTGGCACCTCTCCATGTGCATATTGCTTCAGCGAGGCGGCATTATAACATTGGGAATTGTAGATTACAATCTTGACTCTCCTGCAAAAACCAACCGCTTTAACGCAAAGATGCCAAGGTTCTATACCGTCAACGGCGAGGAATTACGCTTTTTTCATCATGAAACAGCCGCTTGAATCACGGATCAGGCAATCACAGATTAGTTTAAGATAACCATCCGTGATCGCCTGATCCGTGATTCGCAAAAACGCAAAAGGAGACTCATGCTCATCCCCAAACCCCAACCCGGCGAATACGCCCCATACACGATCCTGTACATTGACCTGGTTCCCGACGATGGACAGGTTTTGAAACACCTGCGCGACAACCTGGCCGCGACCCTGGCCTTTATCCGCTCCTTCCCGCCGGAAAAACTCGCCACCCCGCACCAACCGGGGGAGTGGACGATCCAGGAAATCCTCGTGCATCTCAGCGACTCCGAACGCATCTTCGCCTACCGCGCGTTGCGGATTGCCCGGCAGGATGCCACCCCCCTCTCCGGGTTCGAACAGGATGATTATGTCCCCGCCTCGCGGGCGAACACGCGCGGGATCGCCTCCATTTTGGAAGAATACGCCGCCGTGCGGTCGGCGACGCTGACGCTGTTCGAGAGTTTTGATGAAGAAGTCTTCGCCCGCACCGGAACCGCCTCCGAAAACCGCGTGAGTGTCCGTGCCCTGGCGTACATCATCGCCGGGCACGAACAACATCACCTCAATAGCATTCGGGAGAACTATTTGTAGGCGTTACAGATATGTCTCGAACCACGCCAATGTGTCCATCCACGCCTGGGTGGCCTGTGCCTCGACATAACGCCCCCCCGTATCGTTATGGAACGCGTGATCGACGCCGGGGTAGACGTTGAACTGGTATGTCACGCCCGTATCCTTCAACGCTTGTTCGAGGGCGGGGATTTCGGCGTTGATGCGGCTGTCTTGTTCGGCGAAAACGCCTAACACGGCGGCTTTGATGTTCGCGACGGGGCCAACGGACGGGGCACGCCCATAAAATGGAACCGCCGCTTTCAGTTCCGGGAGAGAAACCGCCATATCCCAGGTGATTCCGCCCCCAAAACAATAGCCAGTCATCCCGACCCTGGCGCTATCCACCATCGAAAGGGTTTGCAAATATGCAAACCCGGCGAGAAAATCCGCGACGTGGCGCTCGGTTCCGGCATCGCCCAACAAACCCGGGATTTGGGACGCATCCAGCGTGGCAGACCCTCCCTCGCGGGAGAGCAGGTCAATCGCCAGGGCCGCGTACCCGGCCTTGGCAAAACGGCGGGCGACATCTTCAATGTGTGGCGTCAGCCCGCGGTTTTCGTGGCAAACCAACACCGCGGGGACGACTCCCCCCGCAACGGGGGCGGCGAAATATGCGGCGATTTGATCACTGCCGCTGGCAAAGGTGATCCTGGACGCGGTCACCGCGGGGTCCCCTTCGGGCACGGAGAGCGGACTCTGCGCTCCGGGAACCGGAACCAGGCCCGAGGGAGTGGGGGCCTCGGGCGTTGTACCCCCGGCGGGCGGGGTCGCCGGTTCGGATGTGGGAACGGGATCAGTCGGGGCGGGAAGTTCATCGGGGGTACACCCCAACAAGCTCATCAACGTCACGGTCGCGGCCATGCCACCCGTAATGTGAACGAGCAGGCGGATGAACTGGCGACGGGTCAAGTCTCCGCTCCGATAGTGTTCGTAAAACTCCTCGACGAAATATTTTTGGTCAGCATTCAGGCTTTTCATACAGAACTCCTTCGTAGATATGATCCTCCTCGCTCCACCATGTTCCTTAAAAGAACAATGGGCTCCATTATACTGGCATTTTTCACCGTCTCTTGACACCCTTTCTTATCCCGGCTACCCTTAAACCCCTCATGAATGACCCCAAACAAATCATCCAAAAAGGGTACGACCAGATTGCGGAAACGTATCTGGATTGGACCCGAAAAACCCGCCTCGAAGAACGCGAAAAATATTCGAGTTATTTGCTGAACAACCTCCCTCCTGGCGTGCATATTCTCGAACTGGGGTGTGGCGCAGGCAAACCCACCACCCAACACCTCGCCGCCCGCTTCCGCGTCACCGGCGTGGATATTTCCGGCAAACAAATTCAACTGGCCCGCAAGAACGTCGCGGGGACGCGCTTCATTCAAAGCGACATGGGAAAACTCAATTTCCCCGTCAATAGTTTTAGCGGCGTGTGTGCCTTTTACGTGTTCAATCACCTCCCGCGCGAAGAACTCCCGGCGATGCTGGGAAAAATCGCCATTTGGCTCCAGCCCGGTGGGTTATTTGTCGCCAGTTTTGGTATCGCGGACGAAGCCGAAGCGTTTGACGAGAATTGGCACGGCGCGCCCACCTATTGGAGCAGTTACGCCCCCGAAAAAACCCGCGAACTCATCGAAAGTGCAGGGATGGAGATTGTCTCCGCCGAACTGGAAACGGACAAAGAATTCAAACTGCCCGTCACCTTTTTGTGGGTCGTGGCGAGGAAGCCCACACAATAGATTTTAGGTAACTACTCACTCTTAGAGTAAGGAACTCCGAAAAAAGTGGTGGACCTCCGAATTTTGAAGGCGTGGGGGGATGTACATTCCCTCACGCCTTCAAAATTCGACACTTTTCCCGCCAAAAACGGAAGAGCCACAGCTATTTACGGCCCCCACGAAATGACGGGCAGATACCATTTGTTTGCGGTAGAAAATTCCACTTCCACACGAGTGAAGTTGCCTTGAAAGTCAGCGACTTCGAGAAACAGATGCGCGTTGCCAATGTGCTTTAACGCCTGGGGTAGCAGAATAATATAAATGCCTTCGCCATAGCCAAAGATGAGATCAGCCAGTTCCGCGCCTGCCGGGCGGCCGGCGAGGGGGATGTCTGCCGTGATCGAGAGCGTGGACAAATCAACGCCTGTATACGCATCTGCAATCCCAAAAAGGATATGGTTCACCGACAGATTGTCCCCCGGACGGGGGCGGCTGACTGTGAGCGTAGGGCGCACATCGTCCAGGAACCAGCCGAAATCGGCATCATCGCCCTGGCCGGTGTTGATGGGACAGCCCATGTCCACCCATCGTGCAAACGTGATCTTCTGATCGGCGGTCAGGGTGCCGCTGGCGGGTGGCGGCATGATCGTGCCAGTGAAATCCAGATCAGCCTCGTTGATTTCTGCGCCGGGCGGGAGGGTGTTCGGGTCGCCGGGGACGGATTCAGTGGGGTGGTCGGCGTTCGTCCAGCCATCCAATCGCTCGCCGAAGATTTTCCAGAGGAGCAGACTGCGGCGGCTCTGGAACGGGCGGATATACCGGCTGGCGTTCGTCTGCCGCCAGACTGGGCCGCCCACGTTGACGAGCGGGGGGTACCCCCATTGGGCCTCTGAGTCGTAGCACAGGCGGGCGTAATCGCCGGGGAGTTCAATACCGGTGAAGTCCGGGCCGGGGTAGAGCGCGGTGTCGTCCAGGACGAGTTCGCCGGGCGGGGTGGGGTCGGTTTGGGTGTGACATTGGATACAATGTGTTTGCAGAATGGGGCGGATGTCCTGAAAGAACTCGACGTTCACGACACTCCTGTCCACCGTCGTGATAATCGGGTCGCCATTGGAGTCATGGCTGATCAACGGGGTGGTGTTGACCAAATTCCAGAATGGATACGTGTAATAATCGGAGGCGGCGGTCTCCTCGAAAGCGAGGGGCTGTTGGCTGTGGGCGTGACAGCCGCCGCAGTCATAGCGTGTTTCGCTGGGGCGGACTTGATGCCAGGTCTGCGACATCGTCAGCACCATGCCGTTGCGGTCAAGCATCTGGAACGTGAAAGGGGTATCGGCGGGGATTTTTGCCAGGAAACTGGTGTCCGGGTTGCCTTCGGGGTCGAGGATCGGGTTGCCTAATTCGTCGAACTTACGCAGGGGGATTTCACCCAAAATCCGTATTTTTTCGTTGATGTGATTGAAAAAATATTGCCCTTCGTGTGGGCCGTAACTGCGATGGGTGTTCGGTTCGAGCGCGATGATCCGCACCGCCCAGATGTCTTCGTTCGTGTACAGCCCGGCATCCGACCCCTGCCAGACCCAGTTGCTACTCTGGTCGTTTTCGGAGGTGTTGAAGGCATCCAGCCCGTCGAAGGTATTCGTCCAGGGGGTGACGTATCCGGGGAAGCTCTCCCGTTTGTAGAAACTGCTCGTCCCGATCAGGCCATAGGGCGATCCGGGAAAGAGTGGGGCGTGGACGCTCGTGTTTTCAGGTAGCCAGGGGAGAACGGGGGGTTCGTTGATCCCGTGAATATCGCTGTAGGGCACGACTGCCCGCGGCCAGACTTCGTTGTAGTTGGGGTCGTTTTTGATGAGGATCAATTCGTCCGGGTCCCAGACCGGATCGCCATTCGGCATCAGGTAGAGGCCCGCATCCACAGCAGGCCAGGGGGTTGGGCGGTCGAGGGCGTTGACTGGACCCGGCGACCACGCGACAAGTAGATGATTGTCGGGCGCGGCAGACGGGTGGGTGAACTTACCCGCGCGGGTTACGCCGTCCTCTAAGAGGGGGGCGGCTTCGTCATTGGCGGTGGTCATCGGGGTGATGGAGTACATCCCATAGGGGGTGAACCCCATCCGAAACGGGTAAATAAAGCCGGGGTCATATCCACTCCCGACCGTTTGGGTGATAGGTGGATTGTCGTCTATGAACGCGCTGTAGAAGGCGGGCATCCCCTCGGGATGCGAGATCGGGAAACGGTACAACGCGCCAAACCCCCAGTTGTTCAGGTTGTAGTAGTCTTCCATGACGATGTCTCCGTCGCTGAGTTGAGTCATAAAATGGAACGACCCGGCCTGTTTGAAGGAACTGACGAGTGGCCCCCAGTTCCGCCCGTCGGGGTAGATCGTCCAGATGCCCCAGTTGCGTTGGTCGCGCAAGCCCTGGCTCTCGTAGGTGGTGAACATGATGCGCCCGTCACTGAGCGGGGTGGGGTGCAGGGCACTGCCGATGGTCATCGGGGCGATGGGGATGACGTTCGAGCCGTCGTCGTCCATGACGAACAGTTGCAGGGTGGGGAAGGTGTAGCCTTTGGGCGGGATGAAGCCATTGCGGTTGCTGACGAAGACGATTTTGCCGCCAGGAAGCGGCGCGGGGCCGAGGTTGAGGATGCCATAGCCGAGGCGGTTGTATTCTGGGTCGGGGTCAACGGGGTTGGACTCGTCCCAGTTGCCCGCGCCGGTGTTGGGGGTGAATTCCTGGTGGGTCAACTGTTCGATCTGGCGCGTGCCCAGGTGGATGCGGTAGATGTCTGCGCCGGCGTAGGGAAGGTTGCCGCGCTGGGAATTGAGGTTTTCCGGCTGGACGTTGTGGAAGTAGCTGTAAACCACCCACTGCCCGTTGAAGGAGACGAACGGGTCGGTGACCGCGCCATCGCCACCTGCGACGAGGATTTCTTCGGTCCCGTCCGGGTGGAGGAGCATCAGGTCGGTGCCGGGTTCGATGCGCCCGGGGTGGAAGACTTCGGGCCAGACGATGTGTTCGTTGTCGCCGTTGCGCGGCTGGCGGACGTAGACGATGTCGTAGGTAATGGGAGGCCCGGTGGGGGTGGCGGGGGCTGAGGGCACTGCCGCTCTCGTATAGCCGCTTTCTCCAGCCAATAAAACCAGGAATAGACATAAAACGAATATTCGTCGTGTGTTCATCGTTTCTCCTACGGAAATAACTTGTTTTGGTCAGCTATTCACTCATCAATCATTTCTTGAAACACTAAGTCCACAAAGGGTTTTCACAAAGGGCACAAAGAAAATAAGAGGTCTTCTGCATGAGTGTCAGTGGCTTTATTGTATTTGAAAGGTTCGTTTCTCCCAACTCCTCTTTTCGGGGGGATGGGCGGATGCGCTCCGGCCTGAGGCTATGGGAGCGATTGAAACAAAAACGCCGCCCATCGGCGGCGCATTCGCTCTCAATTATTTTAGTACAACTGTTTCACTTTGAAACAGTTGTGAAATGGGAACTAATAGCTATTTCAAAGTAGTGAATCAGAAAACAGTTTTTATTGCTTTCTCTACTCCGTCAATCAACTCTTTAACTTCATCATCAGTGGGTTCCCTTTCCTTCGCGTGAGCACAAAGATTTCGGATATCACCTAATCTTTGAACCCATCTCCAATTGGGAATATCTAGAATATTAGCATCTTTCAGAGCTTGATTGTAGTCCGATAAAGCAGGGTTTTGCTTCTTCAATTTGATCTCATGATTCAAGCAAATTGCGGCCAGATGAGTTTCCAATACAACACCAGCCATAACACCTGCTGCTCTACGGTGGTTGGCTCTCAACAATTCCCGGCATCTGCTAATTTCATCATCAAACAATTCTGCTCTGAGCACTGAGGTTATATTAGAAAGAATTGAGTCCAATCTTGCCTCAGCAGACCTAAGGATTGCAATCTGCAAGAAGATTTTTGTCTCGAAAACATTTTTTGTTTCAAATGTATTAACACCCCCTCGGACAACTTTCAGGCCATTTAGATAATCACTTATCCCATAAGTAGAAGAGTCAATATCTTTCCGCTTTTCCACTTTATAAAGTTCGACAAACTCCTGTAATCTATCAGGAAGCAATTGTCGAACAACTGACAAAGAACGTGAATACCAAGATTGATACTCATTCGCTATCAGAATATATAACTTTTCTTTTTCCCCGAATATTTTTTGTCCTTTTGCAATTAACTCTTTTAATTCTTTTCGAATGGCATCATGTGTATTTGTCACGGTTTTATCATCTCCTATGAACATAAAAAATGCCTTGCACTTCAAACGCCTAACAAGCAGTCCAGAGAAATAGCGACGATAAAAAACAACTACCGATCAAAAAACCTTCGTATTCTATGAATGAAAAAGCCAATCCCTAAAGTACCGACAATGAGCAATGCAACTTCCCATTCATCCAGCCCAAGCAATTGAAAAACCCATTCCACAGCCATCCATAAATTTTGCCACTCTAATGAAAAATCAAACATAGATCACCTCTATAAAAACCCGCCTCGCACTCCAACCGCCTGACAATCAGCCCAGAACGAGACGGGTTCTCTAATCCAAATAATACCAAAATGTAGAGAAACTCCAGCGCAACTTGTCAGACCTCCCCCATTATACAATAACTTTGGCGTATCCTCCCCAACTTCATTCCTGCCATCCGATCCAAACCCTGTCAATCCCTGGTCTCGCCCGCTTTGTATCCGCAATCCTTGTTTTCGGGGTGGAAGTTAAAAACCAGATTGGGTGGTCAACGCCACCGTCACCTCATCCCGGTTGTGAAATAGTTGCCGTGCCCCGGTGATGGAATAGCCACTCCCCAGGATGCGCAGGGCGGCGTGGGCGACGTCCCCCATCCCTTTTTCGGGTAGTTTGAGGGTCATGAGGGCGAATCCTTTGGGTTTCAGGAATTTCGCGGCGGTGAGCATGACGCGGGCGGAGTCGCGGGCGTCCATCCGCATGTCGTTGAGGATGACGTCGAAGGATTCGCGGGTGGGGAGGTAGTTTTCGACGGTGGTGCGGATGTGGGTGATGTTGGGGAGAGGTTGTACTCGCGGGTCGAGTTCCGCGGGGTCTACGGCAATGACGCGGAGGCCGCGCTCAGACAGGATACGTGTCCACCCGCCGGGAGCCGCGCCCATGTCGAGGGCAACGCCGTTCGGGGGGAGTTCGAGGTCGAAGATTTCGAGGGCTTCGAGGAGTTTGAATTCGGCGCGGCTGATCTGGTTGGGTTCACGTTTGAAACGGCGTTCCCCCCCAGCCCAATCACTGAGGTTTTCGCGGGCGAGGGACAGCCCGAGGTAGGCGTCTTGGGGGGTGAGGGTGACGGAGAGAATCTGCTCGGGGTGTTGAATGTCGAGGGGCGCGCCCCATTCGCCGAGGGTGGCGGCGAGGCGGTTGTTGATGTCGAACCGGGTGTAGGGCCATTTGCCTTCGCCGAGGGTGCGGGTTTGCACGGAGTAGGTGCGGGTGGTATCGAGTTGGATGAGCAGTTCGCGGGTGTAGTGGACGAGGATTTCCAGGTCGTCGGGGGCGAGTTCGAGGGGGAAGTGGATGGGGGCGGGGCAGACGTGCCGCGTGAAAATGGGCGGGTGTTGGAGCAGGGCGTCTGCCAGGGTGCGCCAGTCGGATTTCGTTTGGGCCAGTCCGATGCCGGGGGTGATCCAGCGACCCAGGCGGGTCCCGGGAAGAAGCGCGCGGAGTTCGTTCCACGCGAGATCTGCGGTGGTGGGTTGGGTGGTGAAAAGGATGGGGGTATTCACAAAAGGTATTGTCTCACAATTGGGAAGAAACACGGATGCTTAAAAACAAAAACCCTAATCAGGGTTTTCATTCTACATTCTACATTCTACATTCTACGTTCTACGTTCTACGTTTAATCTATATCTCTGTATTCGGTGTCGATGATGACGTCTTCGCCGTCTTTTTTGCCTTTGGCATCCTGCACATCGCCGGGGAAGGTGCGTTTGATGTCATCGAGGTGTTCTTTGACCACATCCGGGGGGCAGAGTTCGATGAAGGCGGCGGTACCCAGCCAGATGATCATGGCATCGTCAAAGGGGCCTGGGACGAGATCGGGGCTGATGAGGTAGGCGAGGGTGCCGAGCGGTAGCAATTTGATGAGGGGATTAATCCGCCGGTCAGCCATCAGGCGGACAATCAGTTTGACCTGATTGCTGATGCCTGAAAAGAGGCCGCCAGGGGCGGTGATATCGCGGGATTTTTTTTGGTTGGACATGATTTTTACTCCAGGATGGTTGGCATTATACTATACGGGATAAGTCGGGTTGGGTTTCGACAGTATAATTGCCCGATGCCTCTCCTCCACGAACACACTTTCTCTATCCGCTTTTACGAATGTGATGCCCACGGGCATGTCAACAATGCCACCTACCTCCGCTACATGCAGGAGGCCGCTTTTGCCGCCTCTGCCGCCGCGGGGTACGACTTTGCGCGCTATGCCGCGTTGGGCCAATCGTGGCTCATCCGCGAGACGGAGATTGAGTACCTGGCCCCGCTGGTGTACGGCGATACGCTGATGGTCAAGACCTGGGTGGATGATTTCCGCCGGGTGCGTTCCCGAAGGATGTACGAATTCTACAAAAACGGGGGACCCGACCCGATTGCCCGTGCCCAAACGGATTGGATTTACCTCGACACGGCCACCTCCCGCCCGATCGCCATTCCCGATCATCTCAAAGCGGCCTTTTTCCCCGAAGGCATACCGCCCGGCATCCCCGCGCAAGAGGGGAAACGCGTCCCATTCCCCGAACCCCCGCCCGCGCCGCCCGGCATGTTTACGGCCACCCGCCGCGTCGAATGGCGGGATGTAGACGGGGTCGGGCATGTGAATAATGCCGTGTATTTGTCGTATATCGAAGATACGGGGATTCAGGTCGGGGTGGCGTTTGGCTGGACGATGCAACGCATGGCCGAGGCAGGGTTTGCCATCATCCCGCGCCAGCATCGGATAGAATATCTCCAACCGGCGTTGATGGATGATGAACTGGCGATACAAACCTGGGTTTCAGGCGGACGCCGTTCGACCGCGACGCGGCACTACCTCATTCATCGGGTCAAAGATGGCGCGTTGCTCGCGCGGGTGAATACGTTGTATGTATGGGTGAGTACGGAGAGTTTTCGCCCCATTCGGATACCGGGGGAGTTTTGGAAGGATTTTGAGCCGAATATAGTGGCGTGAGTTGCAGTCCCCGCATCCTTCGACTGCGCTGGACATCAGTAATATGTGGCCTTGAGTAAATTGCCGCTCCGCTCAGGATGCTCCCCTCGCGCAAGTTCATAAAATCCCCATCGCTTTTCACGTATCACGTATCACGCATCACGTCACCCACACCCCCCGCGCCAACTCATCTTCCAACGCCAGTTCCACAAAATCCACCTGCACCACGGTCACAGGCTTTTGTTGCACCACCCGCACCGGGTAGCCAGGCACCAACCCATACGCCTGTAAATGCGCCAACCGCGCCGGGGACAGCGTAGACGCAAACCCGGCCACTTTGACTTCATCCCCCGGTTTCACATCCGCCAACGTTCTGTTCGTATTCGTAGTAACGACTTCAGTCGTTTTCTTCGGAAAAAGCACAGCAAACATCTTCACCAACTTGGATTGATCAGGATTAATCGTGGAATATCCACACGTAGGACAGCACACGGTCGAGCACCCGCCGTGGAGGGGACACGCGCCGCACGCGGGGTTCGTGACCGGGTCAAACTGCGTGCCGCACATCGTACAGGTGATCATCGTCATAGACCCCACCCAATCGCCATCAACAGCCGGTACAACAACCCGCCGACCACAAACGCCAGCGGAAAAACAAACACCACCATCCCCGCCGCGATCCGGTTGCTGTGTTCTTTCGCAATCACCAGCACACTCGCCACGCAGGGGATGAACAGCGTCACCGTCACCATTGCCACAACCACTTGCGACGGGGTCAGCAATCCCTGGGCTTCCATCACAAACAGGCCGGTTGCGCCAAAATCCCGCCGTAAAAAGCCCATCAAAAAGGCTGAACTCGCCTCTGCGGGCAAGCCCAACCACTGCACAACTAACGGTTCCATCGCCCGGCTCAGCGCGTCCAACACGCCGAGTTTATCCAGCCCAAACATTACCGCCGCGCCGATCAAAAACAGGGGGACGACCTCTTTCAGATACCATTCCAGCCGCGCCAGGGTTTTGATCACCACGTTCGAGAAAATCGGCCAGCGCATGGGGGGCAGTTCCACGAGCAGGGCACTCCGTTCGCCGGGGGTGATTTTTGCGGCCAACCACCCGACGACCAGCAGAATCACCGCCACCACGCCTGCCCAGATCAGCGTCGCGGTGAGCGAAATCCCCGCGAGCATCCCCATCACCACGCCCAATTGCGCGGAGCAGGGGACAGCCAGCGCCAGTAACAGCGTGACGAGGAACCGATCCCGTTTGCTTTCCAGCACCCGCGTGGTCAGCGTCGCCATCGTCACACACCCCAGGCCGAGCACCATCGGCAGAACCGCTTTCCCGTTTAGCCCCAATGTTTGGAACAGGCGGTTGCTCAACGCCGCCAACCGGGGCAGGTAGCCGGAGTCTTCCAAAATGCCAAACGCCAGGAAAAACGTCGTCACAATCGGCAAAATCAGGGCGAGGGCATACGTCATCCCCATCGTCCACAGGCCGTAGTCGCCGACGAGAAATTCAACCACGAGCGGAAACGGAATGGTTTCGGTGAGCCGGGCGTTCACCCACGGGTTGATCACTTCGCCAAACAAATTTTCTTCCAACAACCCGACGAGAGTCCCTGCCCCGAAAATCCCCACAAACCAGTACAGGCTATACAACACCCCCGCCAGAAACACCCACCCCCAGACCGGATGCGTGGCCCACCGCCCCAACAGGGCGTTGACCCCCGTGCCGCGGTGCCCGGTCTCTTTGATGACACCCAACACCAACTGCTCGACAAACCGCAAACGCACTTTTTGTATCACTGCCGAAAGCGGTTCGACAAACGAACGTTGGACCTCGTCCCGTAAAGTGAGGAGGTCGGCGTAGAGGTTCGGGGCGAGGTGTTTTTGGAGCCACTCGCTCGTGACCACGTCCCCACTCAGCCAGAACAGGCCGAGCGCACGGGGGGCGATGGGCGGGGCCGGGATGCGAAGGCTGATCTCGGCCAGGGCGGTTTCGATTTCCGCGGGGTAGCTCAATCGGAATTGGGGGATCTTGACCCCGCGAAGCATTCCGCGCAAGGCAGAGGTCAGTTCGGAGATGCCCGCCCCGCGCGTGGCCGTGGTGGGGACGACCGGGATCGCTAACTGTCCGGCGAGGTGTTCGGGCGCGAGCCGTACCCCGCGCGCGTCGGCTTCGTCCATCATGTTCAACGCCAACACGAGCGGACGCCCCATCTCCGCGAGTTGTACGGTGAGAAAGAGGGTGCGGCGCAGGTTTTTGGCATCCCCGACTTGCAAAATGGCCTGCAACGGTTCGTCCAACAGCACGCGGGCGGTGACGAATTCGTCTTCGGTGTGCGGAGGCAGGGTGATGACGCCGGGGGTGTCGATGATGGCGGTGTCGGGGAGGTCGCGGGCGGTGCCGCGCGTGAGTTCTACAGTAGTGCCGGGGTAGTTGGAGACGATGACGCGTTGCCCGGTCAGGCGTTGGAAGAGGGCGGATTTTCCCACGTTCGGGTGTCCGATGAGGGCGATGGCCGCGGCAGAGGGGAGGGAGGAGGCAGGAGAATGATCCATATGAGAAATCAGGGGGTGGGGCTTTGGACGAGGATGCTTTGGGCGAGTGTGGCGTCCAGGTGAAGTTGGTGCCCGTTGGTGCGGAGGAGCATCGCGCCCGTACTACCCGTGCCGAGGACGGTGATTGCTACCCCTGGGCGCAGACCCTCGGCCTCTAAAAATTTTTGGGCGGGAAGCGGGGCATCCCACGCGACAATGTGTGCGGTTTGTCCGGCGGAGAGGGTGGCGAGGGGTTGGTGGGCGAGCGGGGCCGTGGCCTCCACCGTGGGGATGGGTTTCCCCTGCGGGCTGACCGACGGGTGCCCCAAAAAGTCGGAGAGTTTTTCGGCCACATCCGGCGGGGTGAGGTGTTCCAGGCGGCAGGCCAGGGCGTCAGCTTCCTCGAGGGAGAGGTGCAGTTTTTCGACCAGGAAGACCTCCCACAAACGGCGATGGCGCAGGACGTGCCAGGCTTGTAACCACCCGCTGTCGGTCAGTTCGACGCCTTTGTACGGTTCGTAGCGGACGAGGTGGGCGTCGGCGAGTTTGCGGATCATCTGGTTGGCGGAGACGGTTTGCACAGCCAGTTGCGCGGCGAGGTGCGAGAGGGGCACGGGGGTTCCCGGCGTTTGCTCGCTCAGTCCGGCGATGGTGATGAGGTACATTTCTTCGCTTTCGCTCATGGTGTTTTGGTTTACCTAAACATTTGATATGATTATTTTATGGTGAGCCTTAAGATACTCTCGCAAGGGCGAATCTCAAACGGATACCTGTCCTGATTTTGGCGTGACATTTGCCCCGTGGAAATTCGATTCTCATCGGATAGGTGGGAAGCCATACAGGCTCTTTGTGGTCTTTGTGCCTCTCCCCTTCGTGATCTTCGTGTTCATTTATCCCGTTTCGGCAAGATGAAATACGCAATAATTCTAATGGGTTGTTTGAAAATCTAAATCTAAATTGTAAAAAAAGAAACCAAAATTGATGTATGTATAAATAATATAAAACAAATGCTTGACAAATCAAAAATATACAGTAAGATATTGATAAGTTGAACCGAAAAACGAGAAAATCTTGAACTCGTGTTTTATAATTTCAACATGACTGTAATCACCCTTCCCTACCAACCCCCTGCCCACCCGCATTTGCGCCGGTTTGACCTGCGTCGGGACCTTGGCCCGGTCGCGGATTTAATCGAGATGTGTTTCTCCGACACCCTGGACGACGATGGCCGCCGCTACATTCGCCACATGCGGTCAACCGCTCGTCATACCGGCATGCTCCACCTCGCGGCGTTGTCCGCCACGAGTGATTCCGCCCCCTATTCGGGATTTGTGTGGCAGGAAGATGGGCGCGTGGTCGGGAATTTGAGTCAATTCCCCATGCCCGCGCGAGGGAAGAAAATTCAACTCATTGCCAACGTTGCAGTACACCCGGATTATCGGCGCAAGGGCATTGCCCGTGCCCTCACGGACGCGGCCCTCGAATACAGCCGCACCCGCAGAGTGGACGCCACCTGGCTTCATGTCCGCGAGGAGAACGCCACTGCCTTCAATTTGTACCGTTCGATGGGCTTTGTCGAACGGACGCGGCGCACCACTTGGGTGACGAAAGCGGCCAAAGAAACGCCGTCCGCGCTCGTCGGCCCGGTCGTTGGTCCCCGTTTGCGAGAGCACTGGCCCCAACAAGCGTACTGGTTCGAACAAATCCATCCCCCCTCCCTCGACTGGTATCTTCCCTTTAAAAGGAATTTATTTCGACCCGGGCTGATCGGTTTTTTGTACAGCCTGTGGGACGATACCCGTCTCAAACAATGGTCCGTAACCTGGCAAGGGCAACTCCTCGGCGTGTTGGTCTGGCAGAAGACGCACCTATCCACAGACCGTCTCTGGATCGCCTCCCCGCCCGAATATGAAGAAACGGCCATCCCCGCCCTCCTCTCGCACGCCCGGTGGGAATTCCCCTCCCGGCGCAAGCTGAGTCTGGAATATCCGGCATGGCGCGGCGCAGAAGCATTAAAAACGTTAGGCTTTACAAGCGAACAGACTTTAGTCTGGATGGAGTATCAGGCATGAGTGAATGCGCTTCGGCGGTCCTCGTCCAAAATTTGGACCTCATTCGCGAACCAGCGCAAACGGTCGCCGATTTGGCTCTATCGCAAGGCTGAAGAAGCCTGGTGGTCTGTCAAAGATCATTTTTAGGTTCGTAGTGGCGGTTTCAACCGCTTAAGACCACGACTGAAGTCGTCACTACCCACGCAAGTTTCAGGTTTGACAAACCACTGGCGCAGGTTTAAAAGTTCGATCATCGTTTTCGGAGATTCGGTCTTGGATATGTTGAGGCCTCCATACCCAAACTTGAATGTTCGAGAACCCACCCAAAAATAGGAGAATCCCCATGAATACCGAAGAAAGACTCAAAATCCTCGAAATGATTGCCAGCCAACAGGTCACCGCCGAAGAAGGCGCACGCTTATTGGAAGCGGTAGCGACCCCCGCCAGCGCGAGTGCCCCGACAGCGGCCCCCACCCCCGCGCGAGCCGCGGAAAAAGCACCCGCCCCGGTCGCGGACTCTGCCCCCGTCGTGTCCACCTCCAATGGGGGGGCCAAACGTTTGCGGATCCACGTTGTCGAAGGCAAAGGAACAAAGGTGAATGTCAACCTGCCCCTCAGCCTGATGGAAGTCGGTCTGCGTTTTGGCGGACGTTTTGTGGACGAATTGAAGGATTTCGACAGTGAAATTCAATTGCTGATGGAAGCCATTCGCCACGACGTGACCGGCAAGATCGTCGAAGTGGACGATGAAGACTCCCACGTCGAAATTTATATTGAATGAAGTGAGCCTTTTATCTGAAAACACAAGCCCGGGTGCAAACCTGGGCTTGTGTTCGTTCACATTTCAGTGATTTGATGCTTCCAGTTTTACGCAACAGCCTGATTGATTTCCAATAAAGCTAAGGTTCAGTTTTCCAAGAAAAAAGATGCACAACAAGCCCATTGATGTAACGGACGAACAATTTAACAAAACCGTTTTGGAAGCCCAAAACCTCGTTGTCGTTGACTTTTGGGCAGAATGGTGTCCTCCCTGCAAAGAGGTTGGCCTGTGGATGGAGCATTTAGCAGAAGTGCGTGGTGATAGGGTGAGGGTGGTTAAGGTGGAGGCAGATAATAACCCGGAAACGATTGCGGCTTATCGCATACGCGGTCTCCCGGCCCTTCTCTTTTTCCACCGCGGCCAGTTGGTTCACCAGCAGATGGATAGGATAGACGAAGCGGGGTTAGTTCACCTTGTTGAGACACTGTTACGAGAGGAGTAACTATGGAAACAAAGACAAGACGTCCAACCGGCATGTTGGCGTTTACAACCATTTGGCTCGGTCAGTTGGTGTCGGTGTTAGCGACCAATATGACCGGTTTTGCATTAACGATTTGGGCGTATGAAAAAACCGGGCAGGCGACCGCGTTGGCGTTGGTGCAAGTCTGTTTTATTACCCCATTTCTAATCATGTCTCCATTTGCGGGTGTGATGGTGGACCGTTACAACCGCAAAACGATGATGGCGGTCAGTGATATTGGGGCAGGGGTTGCGACCATCATTCTCGTAGTTCTCAACGCAATGGGGGGGTTGGAAGTCTGGCATTTGTACATTGCCGCCGCGATTCAGGGGACATTTAACACGTTTCAATGGCCAGCATATTCAGCCGCGATCAGTTTAATGGTGCCGAAAGAGCAATATGGCCGTGTCAACGGAATGATGGCTCTCGTCGAAATGGGGCCGGGCGTGCTCGCCCCGATGCTTGCGGGAGCACTACTCCCGTTCATCGGCCTGACCGGTATTTTAACCATTGACATTGTAACCTTCGTCCTCGCGGTGAGCGCGTTGATGGTGGTTTTCATCCCTCAACCCAAACAAACGGAAGAAGGCAAAAAAGCGCAAGGTAATATCTTGAAAGAGGCCGCTTATGGTTTCCGCTATATTTTTTCCCGCCCTAGCCTGTTAGGTTTGCAGTTGGTATTTTTCTTTGGCAATTTCTTCGTTGGAATTGGTCAAATGATCGTAGCTCCCATGATATTGGCGCGGACAGGCAGTAACGAATTGATATTCGGTTCCGTGCAGTCTATTGGGGCCATTGGTGGAATTCTTGGTGGAGTGGCAATGAGTGCCTGGGGTGGGTTTAAACGCCGGGTCCACGGGGTGCTGGCGGGTTGGCTCTTCTCGGGAATCATGTTTGCAATCTTTGGGTGGGGAAACAGTTTATGGGTATGGGGCATTGCCTTTTTCTTGAGTTCCCTTCCGATTGCCATTATCAACGGCTCCAATCAAGCCATCTGGCAGGCGAAAGTAGCTCCCGATTTGCAAGGGCGCGTATTCTCGGCCCGGCGGTTGATCGCCTGGTTCTCCAGCCCACTGACCCCGATCATCGGTGGCACTCTGGCGGACTATGTGCTTGAACCAGCCATGCAGGAGGGTGGGAGTTTGGTTAATACGTTTGGCTGGCTTGTAGGAAGTGGCCCTGGCGCGGGAATGGCCTTGATCGTGATTGCGGCCGGTATATTATCCGGTTCGATTGGGATATTGGGCTACCTGTTCCACCCCGTTCGCAACGCTGAAGATTTATTACCCGATCACCATCAGGATGCCGCCTCAGCGCAAGCCGCAGGACAACCGACCGATTCCCTGGAGAGTGCGCCTGCATAATCCCTATTCAGGAAAGATCCCGAAAAAAAAAGCGGGGACTGGTCATGTACATGACCAGTCCCCGCTTTTTTTTCGGGCGATCTGTATTCTTAAACGTTGACCGCCAGGGTGAGGGGGGCACCCTGGCGGTCAACATTTATATAATACAACCTTTTGACCCTTTTGGCAAGGGGTTGTGAAAAAATTGGTGGGAAATTTTGAGAATCCATCCAGCAGGATACTGGAATGCTTGGTGAACGAAGTCGTATCGCATATCTTACTTGTGCAAACTCGCGAAGACTTACTTTACGGTGTACTGAATATGGTAGACTTCGCCTATGAGCACAACCCCTCTTTTTTGTTCGACCAGTTCTCGGCAAGCCGATGAACAACTGCTAGGTACCGCGACCCGCGCGGATTATTGGCTGGCCCTGGAAGTCCCCTCGGCGTGGGGGCGGAAAGCGTTTGAGCAGAGCGATGTTCCCGCTTCGGTGAAAACGCGGCTTAACGAGGTGTTATCCTCGAAACCCAACGCTCGTTTGCAGGTCATCAAAAAAGGTTCGGAACTTTCGGGGGGCGGCGTGGCTTTTTTTGTGGCGGTTAACCATGAAGAGCATCCCAATTTGTACGAGTTTCGTTTGTCCCGCTACGAAGATTTGCTCGATCTGGATATTCCCGGCATTTTGGCGGAGAAGCAGGAATACTGGTCACATGATCGGAAAGCGCCGCTTTTTTTGGTATGTACGAATGGACGCCGTGATCCTTGCTGTACGAAATTCGGAGTGCCTTTTTTCCAGGAGATGCAAACCGTCGCGGGGGAGGATGTGTGGCAAACCTCCCACCTGGGCGGGCACCGTTTTGCCGCGACCCTGGTGACGCTCCCGCACGGGGTGTTTTATGGATACCTGTCCCCGGCGGACGCACAAACGATTGTGGACGCACAACGCGCGGGCGTCGTTCACCTGCCCCGGTTCCGCGGGCGATCCTGTTACGAGGAACATGTACAGGCCGCGGACACGTTTCTGCGTCAGCAGACAGGATTGCTTGACCTGTATCGTTTCAAATTGATCGAGCTTACCACGCTGACGCCGACGGAGTGGATGTTCCATTTTCTAGATTTGCACAGTCAACAAACGTACTGCGTGCAGGTTCGGAGCGAACCTGCGCCTGTTGAAGTGTTGAAAAGTTGTGGAGAAGAAGCCCCAACGCGGTTGACGCAATTTCGGCTGGTGGATTACGCGGCGTATGGGGATGTAGAAATTAAAGTGGGTTGACCCCCTTTCGCCCTTTTTTTTCGGGGAGTTTTCTCTCGAAGCCTGAACAGTTACCAAAAATAACTACTCAAGCCTAGCGGAAAGACATTCTGAGCGAAGTTCGTCTGCCAAACTTCAGAGGCTTTGCGAGGTCGATGGGTGTCTGCGGAGCGGGATTGTGTGCCCACCTCCCGCATCCTTCGACTACGCTCCGAAGACTACGCTCCGCTCAGGATGCTATAACGTAGACCTGTGTAAATGCAAACAAAAAGCCCCGGATGAGCCGGGGCTTTTTGTTGGTTCCCAATGAAGGAGGTTTGCTTGTTTTTCGCCTGATTTTCGCAAATGCGAAGATTCTATATGTCCATTGTATCACGAGAACTGGGATAAATTTTTTTATATCCAGTTTTTTAACGGTTTCAGGAAAACCGTTTTTGTGGGCGTAATCGCCTCTCGTGTTTGGGCTTTTGATATAAAAGCCCAATTTTCAGGAAAATCTTTCAGAAAAGAAACAGCTTAACCCGGATCGGTCATCCAGGTCATTGGATGGGTGCTGGGGGCGTTACGCCCGCACATAGGACACTTTCAATTCCAAATGACATCCGGGGATGTTCGACCACGCTTTTGCCGTGAGGGGCTTGTCGCCGCTTACAAGGGGCAACGCTACGGGAATTCGTGATCTCCTGAATTCGGTTTTTGGGGCCACGGGAAAAAGCGACGAAACCGAACTCGTTGAAGATCGGTGACGTACAAGGCCTTTCCGCCAAACCCCGCAGAAAACAATTTCCAGAAACGAACCGGTTTGCAAAAACCATTTAGATTTCCGTAGCGGATGGCAGGTGCGCCAACGGAAATCAGCGTCGCGTAGGAATTGTTTCCAAAACCATATGGAATTGTTCAAGGTACAGATTGCCTGTTACATATATCTGGTTCTCCCGTTTTTAGGGGAAATATCCTGAATTTTGAAGGTGACGGGGGATATACATCCTCCATCACTTTCAAAATTCGGGGTTTACCCGTTAATCCCGGGAGACCCATAATTCTGTAAGGGCAATGGATTCGGTGAGAAATCCTGGGTGGGCGGGAACCGATGAAATTTTTGGCATTTCATTTGGCCCACCCAGGAGCGCTCACCTTTCACGTTTTTACATCTAAGCTTCAAGCATTCCAGCCATCTCATGCAAGATTTGCTGTTTCAGGGTGCGTAACCCTCGAGACTTATGCTGGCGCACCAGGTCTTCCGAAATGTGCATGGCCTCGGCGATTTCTGCGGTGCCTTCGCCGCGGACAACGCGCTCTAACACCTGTTTGCGCCCGTCGGGGAGGGAAGATAATCCCTGGTAGAAGTGCGCTTGCCGTTGGTGACGTTCATAGGTCGCTTCGGGTTGCTTGTAGGGCGCATCGGCCAGGGAGAACTCGACATCTTCGAGGGGGACCAGCCCCCATCGTTGGGTGCGCCGCCGGGCTTCCCGGATCTTGTTCCGGGCGATGCCTTTTACATAAGCGGTAAACGGGACACCGTGCTGGGGTTGGTAGCGCCCTCGTTCGACTTCTTGGAAAGCTGTGACAACCGCTTCCTGAAAGATATCCTCGTCCGATTCGGTGGTGTTGTTCTGCGAATAAATAAACCTTCGCAGAGCCGTCGCCCCACCCTCTTGCTCCCAATCGGCCCAGGCATTGGCTCGATCTCGTTTGCAGGGGTTACTGGTGGGAAGTAAACGCTTGATCAAAAACTCTTCAGTATCCAGGCGTGACTTCATGACAAACCTCCAAAGTTTGTAAAGAAAACGGAACGGTTCGAATATTCAGTTGTTAAAGAGCGTCTCGCGAGTGCTATCAGGGATCCCTTCAAGAAGGGAAAACCCCACCAACTTGTTAATGCGCTTCCTGTGCTTTTTGTGACAGGTTTTTGCGTAGATTGAAGATTTTACTACAAAACTCGGTTCTCTTCAGATTTTTGGCTCTACCGTTTTTGCTGTGAAATGTTCGGAATTTTGAAGGTGTTGGGGGATGCACATCCCCCAACACCTTCAAAATTCCGGTTTTCTACACACTCTTTCCGGTAGAGCCAGATTTTTAGGAAAATCCGGCAATTCCAAATCTGAAAGAGTTTACGGTGGCAGAGAGGCAATTTCCAAGCTTTCTTCCACGAAAAGGAGAGAAAAGCCAGCATATTCAAAGTCGCCAAAACATTGGCTCAATCTTGTTGTCCGTATCCAAAGTGATGTTCCAGGTGATAACCTTTGGTTTTTGCGGTTATTTCAAGTGGAAACGTAACTACTCAGCCAGGGTAGAGATTAGCCCGAAAAAAAGGGTGAAAGGGGAATGTACATCCCCCTTTCACCCTTTTTTTCGGGGAGTTTTCTCTCGAAGCCTGAGCAGTTACGAAAAATCAACTAAAACTTGACCTTGTCAAAGGCGTTGCTTCATCTCATCGGCCCTCGCAGGACAGGACTTCCCGCAGGCGATGCCCCAAGCGCCCGGTCAGGAAGGCGTTAAATGGTTTCTTTGGCGTACCCTACGGAATTTGCGGATGAGAGTGGGAAAAGTCATCATAAGTTCCTTGTTTCTATTTTACTCGTAGATGCAAGTCGTTATGGAAGAAGTGCGCCCTTTTGGCGGGCACACTTCTTTTGAATGTATATCATTCCTAATTACGGTGTACTTTTCCATACCAGGGGCAAGTAAATGTGAACCTGGACTTCGTAAGCGCCCATATCCACAACGGGGGAGTTGCCGTTCCCCGTATCGGGTATGGATGAAATATTTACCAAGCGTGGATTCCCTTCTAGATCTATAGAAACACTGACACTCAAATTATTTCCGGCGTCAATGACCGGAGAGGTCGGTCGAAGATGTAAATCATCATTCGCGGAGTCGATAAACAAGGGATCGACATCTATGTTTCCGCCGCCATTAATTCCCAGACCAGGATCCCAATCGCTTCCAGAACCACCTGAACCCTCAATATCGCTGTAATAAATCAATGGCGCGCTTTGCTTACTTGTATTGTATATTTGTGTACCTGTAATTGCCAAATTGTTCCACAGAATAACGTTCGTCAAAATCGGATCGCTGTCGGATGCGTTGAATATTCCTCCGCCATAAAGGTCTGCAAGATTATGACTGAAAGTAACGTTTATCAAGGTTGGATTGCTGATAACATTCATCATTCCACCCCCGCGGCTTGCGGCATTATTAATAAAAATCACATTCGTCAATGTTGGATAAGTGTGTATCTCATTAAGGCAGTTCCAAGATTTAAATCAGTCAATGGTTATGATAAACTGAGCTTCAAAATCAAAGTAAAGGAAAACGAGTTGAAGCTCACGGTAACCGAAAAACAATTGCATCAAGAGACGGTCAAAG
>WBZL01000031.1_pt1 | contig 128001 bp, 121 predicted proteins | sample 5204291 | NCBI WGS metagenome assembly WBZL01 (sample SAMN12344345, study PRJNA552823) | activated sludge metagenome | biome: Activated sludge suspended growth; feature: Nitrification reactor; material: Wastewater; isolation source: activated sludge from nitrification reactor of wastewater...
ACCGCGGGGGGGATGGGGGGGCACGCGCACGGGGCAGGTCTCTCCGCCCGACATTCTCACATGACGAATACGTTGAACACGCCCGTGGAAGCGATGGAGTACGCGTACCCGTTTCGGGTGGAGCGGTACGAAATTCGGCGTGGGACGGGCGGGGTGGGCTTGCACGCGGGCGGGGATGGGGTGCGGCGGGATGTGCGGGTGCTGTACCCCGCGGAAGCCAGTTTGCTCACCGAGCGGCGGGGACGTGTCCCGTATGGGTTGGCGGGGGGCGGCGCGGGGGCTGTGGGCGAAAATGTGTTGATCCGCGAGGGCGTCGAACATCCGCTTCCCGCGAAAGGGCCGGTGGAACTTCGCACAGGGGATGTGTTGAGCATACGCACGCCGGGCGGAGGGGGGTGGGGGAAGGTTGATGGGGGAGGCGGATGGGGCGCGTTTGCGTGAATGGTTCGTCGGATGATCGATTGGAACGGTTGTTTTGTTTGAAGGATTTTTATGCTATGATGGGGAAGAACGCAAGAAAAGGAGTCATGATGCTCACAAAAGTACGCACATCAAAAAAACGTCCTACTTACGAAATCGCTGATCTTTTTCCCTCTCAGGGCAATTGGTCGGATGAAGAATATCTTGCGCTGGATACGAATCGCCTCGTGGAACTGAGCGACGGGGAAGTGGAGGTTTTAGACATGCCCAGTGATTTTCATCAATTAATTCTTGTTCGATTTATTACCCTGTTTTATCCTTTTGTTCTGGCTCATCGCCTGGGGCATGTGCGGATTGCCCCTCTCCGTGTCCGTCTTTGGCCGGGGAAAATCCGCGAGCCAGACCTGGTTTTTATGTCCTCGGCCCATGCCACTCGCGTGGGCGAAAAATTTTGGGGAGTTCCCGACCTGGCAGTGGAAATTATCTCCGAAAGCGACGAGGACCTGGATCGGATCACAAAAATGGACGAATACGCCCATGCAGGTATCCCCGAATATTGGATCGTTGACCCCTACGCGCGCACTGTTGAAATTTATTTGCTGAACGGAGAGGCTTATCAACTCGCCGCCACCCTCGCCGAAGGCCAAACCCTCACCTCCTCCCAACTCCCCGGTTTGGAGGTTTCAGTCGCAGAACTCTTCGCACCCGAGTAGCGATTCAATGTAATATTCAGCCTGCCTTTAAAATACTACAGCGGATTGAGAAATGAACGGATTTTTTCTGAGAATATCCTGGTTTTCTTATCTGTTTTATTCCAAATCTGTTGTAGACCTAAGTAGTTACGATTCAACGATTCGGCGAAAACGCAAGTTGGCAAATTTCTAATTTATAAAAATATACTAACTACTGACCACTAACTACTGACCACTGACCACTGAACACTGACCACTGAACACGGAGCCTCCCATGTGTGGACGTTTTACAATTACCGCAACCCCCGATCAATTACAACAAGCCTTCCCAGGCATCGCTGTTCCAGCGCAGATGACCCCGCGCTATAACATCGCCCCTACCCAGCCCATTGCCGTGGTGCCGAATGACGGGCGCAACGCCGTGGACTTTTTCGTTTGGGGGCTGATTCCCTCGTGGGCGAAGGACCCCTCGATCGGCAACAACCTGATCAACGCCCGCGGGGAAACGCTGGCCGAAAAACCCTCCTTCCGCACCGCGTACAAACGTCGCCGTTGTCTGATTCTGGCCGATGGCTTTTTTGAGTGGCGCAAAATCCCCGATCAAAGGGGCAAAACGCCCCATTACATCACCCTCAAAAATCGTCAACCGTTTGCGATGGCGGGACTGTGGGAGCAGTGGTTTTCCCCCGATGGCTCGGAGATCAAATCCGCCACCATCATCACCACTGAACCGAACAAATTGATGGCCCAACTCCATGACCGGATGCCCGTCATCCTCCACCCGAAAGATTACGCCCACTGGCTCGATCCGGGCGAACGGTCCCCCGCCGATTTACAACCCCTTCTGGTGCCGTATCCCGCCGGAGACATGGCCTTTTACCCCGTTTCGACAATGGTCAATAGCCCGGCGAATGACGTGCCCGCGACTGTGATGCCCTTGTAAAACAAGTTGTAAATTTGCATTGTAACTACTCAGACAGGTCTACGTTGTAGCATCCTGAGCGGAGCGTAGTCTTCGGAGCGTAGTCGAAGGATGCGGGAAGTGGGCATAAACCCGCTCCGCAGACACCCTTCGACTACGGGGTTCGTTTTCGCAAAGCCTTGGCTCAGAGTGTCCGCTAGGCCTGAGCAGTTACCTTGCACTACAAAAACTCATCCGGAGCGCGATTGGGAAAACCGCGCTTTCGAAGGAACACGATATGCCTCGCCAAAAACAAACTAAAGGAAAATGTGTGTATTGTGGTAAGGAATTCGCCAAATCAGGCATCTCTCGCCACCTGAAAACCTGCGCCACCCGCCAGCAAACCCTCTCCGAAGAAAAAGGTGAACAAGAGCGCCTGTTTCATCTTCAAGTGCAAGGCACCTGGCGGCCTGAGTACTGGATGCACCTGGAAATGCCTGGCTCCCTCACCCTGGAAAAATTAGACACGTTTTTACGCGACATCTGGCTGGAGTGCTGTGGGCATTTGAGCGCATTTACAATTACTGGAACCCGTTATGAGGTTTCCGTGGATCCAACCTGGGATTACTGGGGCGAAAAACCTCATACGATGAAACACAAATTGTCCACCGTTTTTTATCCCGGCCTTAAAACAGCGTATGAGTATGATTTCGGCTCCACGACCTCGTTGGACATTACCGTGGTGGCCGAACGTGAAGGGGTCCCAAACCGGGCGAAGCCAATCCACATTCTCTCCCGCAACGAACCCCCCGACATCCCCTGCGAGAACTGCGGCCAACAGCAGGCCACCCGCATTTACACATGGGAAGATTACAAAGCGTTATGCGATGCCTGTGGGGATGAATCGGGGTTTGACGACGAAGGCTGGCTCCCCGTCGTCAATTCGCCCCGCGCAGGCGAATGTGGTTATACCGGAGATGCCTTTGACGCCTGAGACTGATCTCTCTCTCTTCGACCCACTCCTCGCCGCCCTGCAACACCCGAATCCTCATGTTCGGGCTGGGGCGGCGATTGCTTTGGGCAAGACGGGCGACGCGCGGGCCATCGAGCCCCTGGTCGATACGTTGGAAGACCCCGTCCATCTCGTTTATACGAGCGCGGAAAAAGCCCTCGGGATGATCGGTAGTCTCACCCTTGGCTCGTTGATGGCCGTGATTCAAGACCCGCTCTCCCTGGATTCGGCGTCTCGGGCTTACGAAGCCTTGCGCGGTCTGCATGATCCGCAAGGGATCGATCTGCTCATTGCCGCCACCCACTACGATGAAAAATTGATTCGCTGGGGGGCGATAGAAGTTCTGGGCAATCTTCAGACCGAACAGGCTCTGCCCGCCCTGATCGAAGCCGCCCACCACCCCGAAGAAAACACCCGCCAGCTCGCCGTCACCGCGCTCGGCAAAATCGGCCACCCCGATGGAATCCACGCCATCACCGCCGCGCTGAATGACGCGGACTGGCAAATGCGTACCACCGCAGTCCGTGCCCTGGGGCGGATTGGCACGGAAGATGTGATTCTGCCCCTGTTGGCGAGCATGAGGGATGCCCATGTCCAGGTGCGGGAAACCGCCGCCCAAATGCTCCAAACCCTCCGCATTCCCCAGGCCTCGGAAATCCTCCTCACAGCCGTACACGGGACCGATGCCTGGACGCGCCGCCACCTCGCGCGAGCGTTGGGAGAGATCGGGGATCGGCGCGCCCTGCCGTTGCTGGAAAATCTGGCCGTGAATGATGACGATGTCCAGGTGCGGCTGAGCGCCGCGCAAGCCCTGGCAAAGATGGGGATCGCCCGCGGGGAGACGGTCATTCTCCGCACCCTCAACGCCCCCAGCGCCCAAACCCGGACCCTCGCGGCCATCGCCCTCGGAAATATCGGTAACCCCAAAGCGATCGCGCCCCTGCTGGAAAATGACATCCCCGGTAAAAAAAACGGAGCAGCGCCCCGTCAGGTGTCGAACGAGATCGTGTTTGCGCTACACCGGATCGGGTCCCCAGCCATTCCGGCGTTGTTGGACGCGTTGACCAGCCCGGACCGGGGAAAACAGGAAACGGCGTTCAAAGCGCTTGCGGAAATTGGACATCCTACTGTCCCCCATTTATTAAACCTCCTTCAAACCTCTGCCCAACCCCCCACGCGCCATCAGGTGCTCCGCCTTTTGGGCATGGCGGCTGACCCCCGCGCGGTCGAACCCCTCGCGGACATTTTGCGCCGAGGCGTGGCGTCCACCTTTTCCCTGCGCGGGTTGGTTCACGCGGTGTATGACCCCACGGTGGAAGAACGCAAACTGGCGGCGGAGGCGCTCGGCCAGATCGGGGAGACTGCGTGTGCTCCGCCGTTGCTCTCCGCCGCGCGGTATGATCTGGATCGGGAGGTGCGGGAGCGCGCGAGCCGGGCACTGGCCTCGTTGGGGGATGCCGAAAGTGTGTTACTGCTTGCCCAGCCGCAGGTGTTTGGGGAAGTCAGTCGTTCGTTGATCAGTCTCTTGATGTTTCTCACGGTGGGGTTTGTGATGGGGGCGTTTGCTCAGATGACGGGAGATTTTCGGTTGGGGTTGTTGACGGGGTTACTGACGGGGGCATTTGTGGGCGTGGTGGATGGGTGGGTGGGGCAAAATGGTGCGCGGGGTGCTGACGGGGGCGGGCACGGTCGTGTTTTGGGGCGTGTTCGCCCATATGTTTGAGGGAAGCCCCCCCCTGTCCGCGTTGATGTCCATTCCCCTGCTCCGGCTCGGGGCGGCGTTTTTTGGCGTTGCGGGGGGGCTGACGGGGATCATGGCGGTGAGTCCTGTCTCGCGTGAATTTCGCGTGCGCTTCGTCTCGCGCGGGTGTATGTTGGTGATTTTGCCGGTCGCGTTGGCGTTGGTGGGGGCGTTACTGGGTGGGGTGGCGGGGGCGGTGCTGGTGTTACGGGCGGATGATCCCGCGTTCTTCCAGTGGTTTGGTGGGATTGCGCTCGGCATTTTATTGATCATTACCTGGATGCAACGGGGAAAAAGATTGGAACTGCAAAAAGGTTTGTTGGTGGCGCTGGGCCTGTTGATGGTGATCGTGATCGGTGTGGTACTTTCGCTGGGAGTCCCCGTTTCGTTTGCGGTGTGTGCGCCCGTGTTTCCCATTGTTGGGGCATTGTTTGGGGTGCAGTCCCTCCCGTTGATCCGACGGCTGGCAGGGTTATTTGGCGGAATGATCGTCGGGTTCGTGGGGGCAGGTTTGGGGGCGTGGCTGATGGGGATGGTGGTATAACTTATAAGAACTGCCCGTAACATGAAAAAGTCAGAGAACCATAAACGATGTCCGCGAAATTTATTTTTTCCTCAATTATTTTGACGTTAAGCATTTTGTTGATCACGACCTCTGAGTATTTCTACTCACCGGCATCACTGAAACGACAACCCTCTTTTACCGAAATACTGGCCCCTGAAGAAGTTTCGCAAAACTATAAAATGTATGTGGGAAAAAGGATTACTCTTCAAACTTTTGGTATGGAAATGGTAACAGGAGGAACCGTACAGGGCTGTATTCCACAAATCTGTGATTGCAATCAGCAAGGGGGGGCAATTAAAGTGAGGGATATCCTCATTGCACAAGCTCATGGAAATGATTGTCTAATCGTCTGGTCCCCACTAAGACTTGAGTCCTTTGAAGGAGGCCCCACACTCTTAACGGGGACGCTTAGGGAAGCTTGGTATAACGATAAATATATGCAACTGGTTCTCGATTTGGATTTCAATGACTCCTGGATCTGGAAAGATGGAAAGTGGGAGTTATTGAAACCGGGAATTTGGGTCGAACCGCCATATGGACAGGGCGAATCCCCGCGTCCTATTTCTACAGATTTGCCAAGAGTTCAGGCCGAGATTCAAAGGTTTTTAAGTAACTTCTGGCCGCTAACACCTTTTCCATATTCCACACCCACACCCAAACCATAGGTTAGAATTAGAAAGTAAGCTGAATCAATTTACAAATAACCCAATTACCCAATCACTCAATCCCATGACCAACCTCCTCTACCAAACCGACTCCTACCTCCAAGTCTTCGTCGCCACCGTCACCGGCGTGGATGAAACCCATCACGGCGTGATCCTCGACCGGACGGCATTTTACCCCGGCGGGGGTGGGCAACCCGCGGATCGGGGGACGATCACGGTGGGGGAGACTGCGTATGCCATGCCGCGCATCCAACGCGTGGACGGGCAATTGGTTCACCTGTTGGAAGGGGATGGCCCTCTGCCCGCGGGGGGCACGGAAGTCGTCGGGCGGTTGGATTGGGCGCGGCGTTATCAACTGATGCGGACGCACACCGCCATGCACATTCTTTGCGGCGTGATTTTTCGCGATTACGGGGCGTCGGTGACAGGCGGGGATATGGAACCATTGAAGGGGCGGATGGATTTTGAATTCGAGACGATGCGCGCAGAACTGGTGGGGGCGATTGAGACGGCGATCAACAAAGAGGTCGAAGCGGCCCGCGAGGTCCGGGTGAAAATTCTCCCGCGCGAGGAAGCCTTCAAAATCCCCGATCTGATCCGCACCAAGATCAATCTCCTGCCCGAAGGCATCCCCGAAGTCCGCACATTGGAACTCGTCGGGCTGGATTTGCAAGCCGATGGGGGCACACACGTCCACAACACCTCCGAAGTCGGGCGAATGCGCGTGGTAGACTATAAGAGCAAGGGGAAAATTAATAAGCGGATTTATGTGGAGTTGGCGTGAAACGTATCTCGTATTTCGTATTGCGTAAGTTATCGATACGGAATACGAGATACGCAATAGTTTTTTGAAATTCTTGAAATCTGGAGGCTCATATGGAATACGATCTTGTTTTTGAAGGCGGCGGCGCAAAAGGCATCGTCTTTGTCGGGGCGATGCAAGAATTTGAGGCGCGCGGGCACACGGTGGGGCGGGTGTTGGGGACCTCCGCAGGCGCGATTACCGCGACCCTGCTCGCGGCGGGATACAACGCCAATCAGATGTTGGAAGTCATCAACGAACGTCTCCCGAATGGCAAACCGCGTTTTTCATCCTTCATGGATGTCCCTCCCCGGTTTGAGCAAACCATCATTGATATGAGTTTGACCTATCTCCTCTTCGGCAATATCGACCTCCCCCTCATTCCCGATCAACTAGAAACGCAGGTAGATGCCAAAATCATGAAAACCATGCTGGAATACCCCTCGTTCCGGCAAATGTTTTCCTTTGTGGAACGCGGAGGCCTGTTCTCCGGTGAACTATTTTATCTCTGGTTCCGCGAAAAACTGAACGCGGGCGGACGCGTGCTCGGCACCTCTACCCTGGGTGAATTCCACCAACGCACGGGCAAAGACCTGACCGTGATGGCCTCGGACACGACCGGACAGGAGTTGCTGGTGCTCAATCACCGGACCGCGCCCAATCTCCCCACCGCGTGGGCCGTGCGTATGTCCATGTCCATCCCCTTCGTTTGGCAGGAAGTGGTGTGGAAAAAAGAATGGGGCACGTACCGCGGCCGGGACATCACCGGGCATTGGATCGTAGATGGGGGCGCGCTCTCCAATTTCCCCATTAATCATTTTATTAACGACACGCAAGACATTCGCGACGTGATGGGCGATGAGAAAGGCTCTGGCAATGTCGTCGGCTTTTTGATTGACGACACACTGCCCGTCCCCAACTTGCCGCCCAAAGTCGTCGCAGAAAAACCCAAAACCGAACTGGATCGACGTTGGCTGATCGTGGTTGACCGGGTGGGCAACCTGCTCAACACGATGATGCAGGCCCACGATAAATCCGCGATGCTCACCTACAAGAATAACATTTGTCACCTGCCCGCCAAAGGTGTCGGGACGGTGGAGTTCGACATGCCCAACGAACGCATCCAGACCTTGATCAAATGTGGACAGGTCGCCGCCCAAGATTATTTCAACCGTCTCAACCGCACGGGCCGCGCGCGGACCGCGCGGGGTGGGCGTTAGCCATCGAACCCGAAAATTTAACGCATAGACGCATAGACGCAGAGACGCCAAGTCGCAAAGGTGTTTCGTAACTTTCAATTCTTTGTGATTCTGCCCCTTTGCGTCTTTGCGTTAAAAAAGGACTCCTATGCCCGACTGGAAAACCGTCGCCCGCCTCTTGCTCACCGCCCGCGCCATTGATACCCTCGAAGAAACCGAACTCGCCCCCAACGGCAAAATCACCTACCAATTCTCCTCCAAAGGCCACGAACTCGCCCAAATCCTCCTCGGCCTCGCCCTCGATCAGGGGCACGATGCCGCCACCGTGTATTACCGCTCGCGCCCGTTCATGCTCGCCAGCGGTCTGACCCCGCGCGAAACCTTCGCCGCGGATATGGCCCTCGCCAACTCCCCCTCCGAAGGGCGGGATGTCGGCGTCGTGTACTCCATGCAACCGCGGGAGCGCGCCGGGCGTCTGGCGGCCACCGTCCTGCCCGCGTCGGGGGATGTTGGGGCGCAGTACACCCCCGCGGCGGGGTGGGCGCAAGCCATTCAATATCACCAACACATCCTCAACGACCCCTCCTGGCTGGGTGCGGTCGCGGTTGCGCTCGGGGGCGATGGCTCGGTGGCCTCCAACGGGTTTTGGGCCGCACTCACCATCGCCACCACCCTCCGCCTGCCCTTGCTATTTTTCATCGAAGACAACGGCTACGGCATCTCCGTCCCCCGGCATTTTCAAACCCCCGGCGGAAATATCGCCGCCAATTTAAAAAGTTACAACCATCTGCACATTCTCGAAGGCCCCGGCTACCTCCCGCCCCTCACCGCCGACCTGATCGAAAACGCCCTATCCCACGTCCGCGCGGGGCACGGCCCCTGTCTGCTTCGCCTCACCGTGCCCCGTCTCCAAGGTCACACCTTCGGCGAAGATCAAACCGCGTACAAAACCAAAGCACAAATCGAAGCCGAACAGGAGCAAGACCCGCTCAAACTCCTGCAAGAATTTGTCAAAAATGATTTTGACTGGTACGCCCTCGAAGGCGAAGTAAACGCCCACGTCCGCCGCGAAATGGAAGCCGCCCTCAATTTCCCGAACCCCGACCCGGCAGGGGTGGAAGAGCATCTATTTGCCTCAGCCCAAGATCAGCATCCTGAGCGGAGTGTCGCCAGCACTCTTCGACTTCGCAAAGCCTCCGCTCAGAGTGCTGGCGACACGCAGGCGAAGGATGCCGGGGGGCCACGCATCAACATGATCGAAGCCATTCGCCGGACGCTGGAAACGGAACTGGAACGGGACCCGCGCGTGACCGTGTTTGGCGAGGACGTTGGCCCGCGCGGGGGGGTGCATCGCGCGACGCTCGGTTTGCAAGCGCGGTTTGGAGAAGAACGCGTTTTCGACACCTCCCTGTCCGAAGAGGGCATCATTGGCCGCGCGGCGGGGATGGCGATGGCCGGGTTACGCCCCGTGCCAGAGATTCAATTCCGCAAGTACGCCGACCCCGCGTACGAGCAGATTCACGATCTGGGGTGGGTGCGCTGGCGGACGGCGGGTAAGTTCACCGCCCCGGTGGTGGTGCGGATGCCGGTCGGGTACAGCCGCCGGACGGGGGACCCCTGGCATTCGGTCATTGACGAAGTTAGCTACGCTCACATGCAAGGGTGGCGGCTCGCGTTCCCCTCCAACGCCGCCGACGCCGCCGGACTACTCCGCACCGCCCTCCGCGGGGATGATCCTACGATCTTTTTCGAACACCGCGCGCTGTACGACACCCCGCCCTCTCGTCGCCCGTACCCCGGCGATGAGTTCACCCTCCCGTTCGGGGTCGCCGCGCGCGTGCAGGAAGGGAAAACTTTAACGGTGGTCAGTTGGGGGGAGATGTTGCACCGGTGCGTGGAAGCGGCACAACCGTTCGGGGATGAGGTCGAAATCCTTGATCTGCGGACGATCATCCCGTGGGATCGGGACGCGGTGCTGGCTTCGGTGCGGAAAACGGGCAAACTGCTGATCGCGCATGAGGACACGCGCACCGCGGGGTTCGCGGGGGAGATCAGCGCCACGGTCGCGGAGGAGGCGTTCACGGATTTGGACGCCCCCATTCAGCGGGTGTGTACGCGCGATGTCCCGATCCCGTACAATATCCCGATGATGAACGCGGTCATTCCGGGGGTGGATGAGATTCGAAAGAAGATGGAAGGGATGTTGACATGGTGAAACGGACTCCATATTGCGTATTCCGTATTGCGTAAGGTCAAAATACGCAATATGCAATACAAAATATGAACTAAAATTTACCCAAACAACCTATCTGGAGACCGCCCTATGTCCCAACAAGAAATTGAAGTGATCCTGGCCCGGCATCTTGCCGAATATCTCGCCATGCCGATCTTCATTGTGGAACCCAACGGGGATTTACTGTTTTATAACGAGCCTGCCGAAAAAATTCTCGGTCTTCGCTACGACGAGACCGGGCCGATGCCCGCGGCGGAGTGGGCGACCGTGTTTCAGCCCGTCAATGAGGCGGGCATCCCGCTTCCGGCGGAAGAGTTGCCCCTGATCATGGCGCTCTCCCAACAATCCCCTGCTCACAAAATGTTTTGGATTCGGGGGATGGATGGTCGAATGCGGCAGATCGAGGTGACGGCGTTCCCGCTCAAGGTGCAGGCCAATCGCTTTTTGGGTGCGTTGGCGATTTTTTGGGAAGTGCCGCAATGAAAACGACGTTATGGGGTACACGCGGATCACTGGCCTCGCCGGGGCCGGATACGGTGCGGTATGGGGGCAATACCTCTTGTGTCTCGGTGGAGGGGAGGGAGGGGACGTTGCTCGTGCTGGACGCGGGGACAGGCATTCGGCTGTTGGGCGGGAAACTGCCTGCGAGCGCGACGTGTGTGCATATCTTGCTCACGCATTTGCATATGGATCACTTGCAGGGCCTCCCATTTTTTGCGCCCCTGCGCCGTGCGGGGGTGGAAGTGCATATTTACGGCCCGGCGAGTACCACCCTCAGTCTGAGTTCCCGGCTCCAACGGTATCTCTCGCCCCCTCTCTTTCCGGTGAACGTGCGGGAATTGCCCTCGGACTTACATTTTCACGAACTCCCGGCGGACACGGTCGAGATCGGGGAATTTTGCGTGAAAGCTCAAATGGTCATCCACCCGAACCCGACCATCGGGTACCGCATCGAAGGGCAACAGGGAACACTTACTTACCTCCCCGATCACGAACCCGCCCTCGGCACCTCCCATTTCCCCCACAGCAAAGAGTGGACTTCCGGCTATCGTCTCGCGGAAGGCTCGGATTTGCTCATCCACGACGCCCAGTACACCAGCCCGGAATACCAGGCCCGGATCGGGTTCGGGCACAGCAGTATTGGGCAGACGTTTCAGTTTGCGGGGTTGACCCAGGTGAAAAAGCTCATTCCCTTCCACCACGATCCGACGCATTGCGATGATGATCTGGATAAGATGTTGGAAAATGTGATCGGGGAGATGCAACCGTCGTTTGAGGTGGTGCCGGGGAAGGAGGGGACGGTGGTCGAGGTGGGGGAATCGTAGATTACGTAAAACGATCCAACACCCGATAATACGCCGCCACAAACGGCAAATATAGCTTGTCCAAATAGGTGATAAATGATCGGGGGTGTTTAATGTCCATAAACGGCACACTCTTCCGTTTCCCGGCCAGCAATTCCCCCATTTCTTTGCCCAGATAACTCGCAATCGAGACGCCGTGTCCGTTGTACCCGTAGGCGTAGTGAATGCCGTCGAGCCGCCCGGCGTGGGGCATGAGGTCGAAGGTGATGCCGAGTTTGCCCGTCCACGCGTGGGCGACGGGAATGCCTTTTAACTGCGGGAACACTTCCACCATCCGCGCCCCCAGCACCCGCACACTCTCGTGCAAATCCAGGTCGGTGGACAGGTTGTTTCGCCCGCCGAAAAGCATTCGCCCGTCCGGGGTCAGGCGGAAGTAGTTGAGGAAGTGTTTGCTGTCGAAAAACATCCGGTTTTTGGGGCTGAGTTCGGCCTGCAACGTGGGGGACAGCGGATCGGTGGCGATGATGTAACTGCCGACGGGGAAGATGCCCATCCGCGCGCCGGGAACCAGCCCGGTCGTGTACCCGTTTGTCGCCAGCAGGACCTCGCGGGCGGTAATCTCCCCTTTCGCCGTACTGAGCCGGAACATCTTCCCGTCCCGTTTGATCGCCGTGACCCCGGCATGTTCCACCAGACACGCCCCATGCCGCGCCACCGCTTGCGCCAACCCGAAGACATACTTCGCAGGCTGGAGGCCCGCCGAGAATTCATCCACCAAGCCGCCAAAATACACCTCGCTCCCAATCTCCGTGCGAAGGTCCGCGCGGGAAACGATGTGCGCACTGTTGTAACCGAACTGATCTTTCATCCACGCGATGTGGTCTTTGAATCCTTCAAAATGGGCGGGTTTAAACGCCGTTTCCACATGACCGCACCGGGAGAAGTCGCAGTCAATCTTCTCTTCGGCGACGGTGTGATCGACGTGGTCAATCGAATCGAGCGACCACTGCCAGAACTCACGGGCGCGTTCCAACCCGTACATGTGCAAGACTTCTTTGACCGACGCTTTGAGGCCCGCGGTCATCATCCCCCCATTGCGGCAACTTGCGCCGAATCCAATGGTTTCCTGTTCCAGCACGGTGACGTTTGTGCCCGCTTTGGCGAGGACGAGCGCGGCGTGCAGGCCGGTGTACCCACTGCCGACGATGGCAACGTCGGTTTGGGATGGCAACGTCGGATGAGTACATCCGGGATGCGTGGGGAGGGTGGAGGGGGTGGGGAGTTGGGTGGTCCAGAGGTTGGTGGTTTGCATAGTGTATTCGTTAGATGGGCGAAGGTGGCTAATTTTACGGCAGTACCCATAACTCCGCCGCGCGCAACTCCAGCGTAAAACTGATCTGTCGGATGCTATCCTTTCGCTCGGCTTCGATGGCGACGACGATGAACTCGGCGAGGGGGAAAATGTCTTGGGGCTGGACGGTGACGGGCAAAAAGGGCACGGGACTTCCGGGGGCGAGGCGCGGTGGGTTGCGTAACAGGGCAGTGCCGAGGTTCACGGTCGTTTCCAGGTCGCAGGTAAACGCGGGGATGAAAAACCGGCGCGGGACGGCCCAAAATTGAGCGGCTTCGTCGTCTTTTTTGCCAAACGCGCCGTAGGTCTCGCGGTTGAGCCGCAAATTGCCGCCCACCACCCAAAACGGATTCCCCACTTTACCTTGCGGAATCCCCGCGGCAAAATTAAATGCCTGGGAGGAGACTCCTTTGACTTCATCGAGCAAAAGACCCTGCCCACAGCGTTGACACACCCAGGCAATCTCGTCCGGGACGGCAGGGATGGGGGTTTCACAGCGGAGACATTTTAAGGCGATTAATTCAACCATGGGGTATCCTTCGATTCAGCGATTCAGCGATTCAGCGATTCAGGCGATTCAGCGATTCGGCGAGGTGTAAATTAACGGGTTAACCTTGTATCTCCCGGGCGCGATGGACGCCGCCTTCGGTGCGGCGGTCGGTGCGGCGTTTGAGTTTGTCGAGGGCGCGGAACTCGAACACTTCTCCATACCGGAACCGGCGATACCCGGCGGTGATCGCCCCCACGCCCGCCAAGACTGCCAACCCGGCAAAAATCAGCCCGCCCAGCGCGTCATCATCCGCGGACGACGCCATCAACGAAAAATAAGAGACCATCGCGCACACATCCACGATCAGGAACGCGCCCAACGCCATGCCTGCGACCATGATCCCCGCGCGATACCACGTATTCCCCGGCGCTTTGCCGTACAACACGCGGCCCGAAAGCCCATCCACCGCCACCTGGAAGGACCGCCCTCGGTACAAATACCGGAGCACGTACAGCGGATAATACACCAAACCCATCCGCGGGTTCACCGTGCGGATGAAGGTTTGTTTGACCCGATCCACGTTGGACATTTTTTGGGCGCGGGATTCAAAATCATTTTGGGCCGTTTTTTCTGCGTCGCTCTGCGAGCCGACGGGTTCAAACACCATGCCGAGTTCGTGCAATTGTTCGGATTGGAATGGCTCGACCGGGGTTTGCATGGTGAATGGAATTTGTGTCACGCCGAATTCCCCCACATCGCACGCGGCGCCGTTCCACGTCATTTCCTCGGCGACCTTGACCTCGCGGGGGACGTACCGCGAATTTTTTCCACTCCCCACCTTTTCTTCGCCAAACACCCAGCCCAACACCCGCCCCCACCGCACCCAAAACGGCAGGTAAACGACAAAATCTTCCTGCAATTTGGCTTTTTGTGTCAGGTCACGGGCAATCGCCATGTTGCTTGTGAAAAAGGCTTTGGTGGCCTGCAAGGCCTGGTTTCGTTGAATCCGCAGGGGGACCTGGTATCGGCGCAGACCGCGTTCCCCGCGCACGAGCGAACGCATCTGGCAGTACGGGCATTCGACAATCGGTTGCCCTTCCGGGATGGGGACGATGCCCCCGCAGTTGGGGCAGGTGAGGCCGTGAAGAGGATCGGGTTGTTGGGTCATGTCGAGTTCCTGGAATTTTTCATCACACTTTCGCCGCTACCCATGCCGCGAGGGCGAAAAAGACCACTGCCGCGGGGATGCCCAACCCGAAACAAATCAACAGCCCAATGCCAATCGCTTCTTCCGACCCGAAGGCGACGCTGAACAACGGGATGGACGCCAGAATAATGAACACGACCAGCGTCAGCCCGGCAACGGCCTGGTAACTGGTTTCGTCTTTGGCGGGGAAGATGTTCGCGAGGGTTTTGCCGGTGGCGGCTTCGACCAGGGCGGTGTAGGTCTGGTTGTTGAAGGTGTATTTGTAGGTGAAAACGGGGAGGTGAACGAGGGCGGTTTCGGCGATCTCTTCCGGTTTGACGCCGCGGGATTGGAGCCAACGTTGGGCGGCGTCCACCGGGACGGAGGGGGGGACCGCGTCCGCGTCGGCGTGATGATCGTACTTCCGCAGGTCCCCCGCGGGGAGGGCGAGGCGTTTCAGTTCACTGACCGAGGTGGCCGCGGCAGGTTCGAGGTAGATTTGTTCTCGATTCCCGGCGCGTTGTTTGAAGTACCACATGGGGAAATATTCAAACGTCACGCCTGCGGGACGGGCTTTTTTGTCCAGGTCTTTGACCGTATCATTTCCCGCCATCCAACGCGTGAGGAAGGTGCGCGCTTTGGGTTCGTCCATCGTGGGGGCGAGGTACCAGTGGAAGACGACTTTTTTCTTGTCGAGAAAGACCGTGGAATTACAAAATGGGCAGGTGACAAACATCTGGCCTTCATCCGGGTGCAGTTCCCCGCCACATTGGGTACAAAGAAATTGGGTGCTGGGTGTGGCATTGGTCATGGGCGTATTATAATCAGTATTCAGTGGCCAGTAGTCAGTTTTCAGTAAGTTGAGACACACTCCTACTGAACACTGACTACTGAATACTGAACACTGACCACTGACCACTAAACACTGACCCCTGGAGAACTCCCCATGTCCAACCCCCGCGAATCTTATCCTGTCGTCGTTGCCGGTGTCCGGCGCGAACTCCCCCTCTTTGAGGTCGCCCCTGGCGTACGGATTGCCGTACTCAACATTTTGGGTGACACGGAATTTGTTCAAGCCTGTGCCCATGCGCTGGCCGCCAAACTCGCCGCCAGTGACTATGATGTCATTGTCACAGCGGAAGCGAAAAGTATCCCGCTCATTTATGCGTTGTCCGTAGAAACGGGGAAACCGTACGTCGTGCTCCGCAAACATTACAAACCCTACATGGGGGTGGCGCTCTCGGCGGAGACGCTCTCGATCACGACGGGGAAACCCCAAATGTTGTACCTGGACGAAAAAGATCACGAGATGATCCAGGGAAAACGCGTAGCCTTGTTGGATGATGTGATCAGCACCGGTTCGACGCAGAAGGGGATGCGGGCGGTGATCGAAAAGGCGGGTGCAGAGGTGGCGGTTGAGGCGGCGATCTTTACGGAAGGGGATTCCCATCAATGGGCGCACATTGTGGCGCTGGGGCATTTGCCGGTGTTTGTGGAATAAGCAAACTTAAGGGACGTTTATTTGAGGTTGTGGCGGCGTGCAAACCAACACCACAGGGTCCCCCTTAAATTTCGTCAACACCAATACCTTTTCTTCATCCCCTTTCAAGCGTAAATCACGAATCAGGCTCTCCGGTTCCAACGGAGAGCCGCGTTTTTTAACGGTCACTTGTCCGACGTGGCGTTCGCGCAAGTAGGCGCGGAGTTTTTTCAGGTTGAACGGCATCCAGTCTTCGATGGGCCACGCGCGGGCGAAGGGGGTGGGGACGCGGGTATCGGAAGTCAGGTAGGCGATGGTGGGGTCAAGTTGGGCGGCGTTGAGTTGGGCGGCGAGGGGGATGACGAGGCCGGCGCGGAGGATGGCGGGGTCAGGTTCGTAGAGGAAGGATGAAGGCGGAAGGATGATGGATGAAGGGGGGGCATCTCTGCTGTCGCTCACGAGGGTATGAGGGCCAGGGAGGAGGGTGGCACGGCGGGTAGCGGTTTTGAGGGGGCCGAACCAGAGGCAGGCTTCTTTGAGTTCACCGTGGAGGGAGATGAATTCGATTTCGCAGTCGTATTCTGCGAGTTCGTCCAGGTTTACGCCGGGGGAGATTTTGACGCCGAGGGCGGGGAAGCGGCCTGCCCCAAAAGACGGTGCTGGGGGGAGCCATGTGCGGATGATGTCGAGGGGTGGGGTGTAGTCGTGGACGGAGAAGGCGCGGCGGTAGTCGCCGCGGGGATGCGTGGTGCGGCGCGCGGGGTCGAAGAAGAGGGCGGTTAATTGTGAATTGTGAATGGTGAATTGTGAATGGTTAATTTTAGGGAAGGGGAGAGGAGCGGTGAGGTTGGCCTGGATGAAGGAGGTGTGGGCGGAGAGGCCGAGGGCTTGGGCGTTGGCTTGGGCGAGGTGGAGGCGGAGAGGGTCGAGATCGAGGCCGGTGATGTGTCGCCCTGTTGGGTTCTGGGGGAGGGATGCCAGGGCGAGGGTATCGCCCCCGATGGAGCAGGCGAGGTCGGCGATGTGAGGGAAGTCGCGGTAGCGTGCGGCGCGGTAGGCGGAGACTTCGGCGGGGGTGGCTTGTTCGAGGGATTCGCGGGTGAAGTACATGCGCGCGGCGTCGGGGAATTTGGATACTGCCGCCTGGCGGAAGATGGCGGTTTCGAGGGCGGCGCGGGCAAGGTCGGGGGGGTGTTGTTTGCTGAGGGTTTGAAAATGCGCGAGGAAGTTCGCCTCGCGGGGGTGGAGGGCTTCGGCGGCGGCCAGGGTGGCCTGCCCGGCGGGGGTGAGGAGGGTGCGGAAGGCGGCGAGATTCACGGGATTTAACGGTTTGTTAACAGTCTGGTATGATCGAGGCTTATGGTGAACATTTTACTGGTTATTTTGATTGTGTTGGCCTTGGGGTTCGTTTTTATGAACGGATTCAATGATAGTGCCAATGTGGTAGCGACGATTGTGGCTTCGCGGGCGATGACGCCACGAGCGGCGCTCCAGATCGCGGCGGTGGCGAACTTTGTGGGGCCTTTTGTGTTTGGGGTGGCGGTGGCGAAGACGATTGGGGTGGAGTTTGCCGAACCGGGCACGATGACGATGGTGGTGATTATTTCGGCGTTGGTGGGAGGGACGATCTGGAATGTCATCACGTGGCGGTTTGGGATTCCGTCCAGTTCATCCCACGCCCTGATCGGGGGGATCATTGGGGCGGTGGGGGTCAGCGCGGGGGTGGAGGCGATCCGGTTGAAGGGGTTGTGGGTAGTCATTTTGGCGTTGTTCACGTCGCCGCTCATTGGGTTTGTGGCGGGGATGTTGGTGATGCGGTTGATATTGTGGATGGCGCGGGGGGCGACGCCGAAGGTGAATATGTTTTTTAAGGTTGCCCAACTGCCCACGGCGATTGTGTTGTCGTTGAGCCACGGGACGAACGATGCCCAAAAAGTGATGGGGATCATTACCTTGGGGTTGATTGTCGCCGGGCGGCAGACGGATTTTGTCGTGCCGTGGTGGGTGATTTTGGCGAGTGCGGCCGCGATTGGGTTGGGAACCGTGGTGGGCGGGTGGCGAATTATTCGCACGTTGGGCGGGAAATTTTACCGGATTCGGTCCGTGCATAGTTTCGCCTCTCAGCTTTCTTCCGGGTTGGTCATTTTGGTGGTGACGATGCTGGGCGGGCCGGTGAGCACCACGCAGGTGGTCAGTTCTGCGATTTTGGGGGCGGGGGCAGGCCAGCGGGTGTCGCAAGTGCGGTGGGGCATTTTGACGGATATTTTGGTCGCCTGGTTGCTGACCGTTCCCGTCTCGGCGGGCTTGAGTGCGATGGCGTATTTTGTAATTCATTTTTTGACAGGAGTGTCGTAATGGGCGTGGCGCAGGTTTTTAAACGGAATAACAAAGAAGACAAATTTGTTCAATTGCTCATTGACCAGAGTCAGGCGACCGTGGAGGGCCTCCGTCTGCTGGAAAAATGGGCGAAAAAAGACCCGCTGGCCGGGAAGGCGGTGGAACAAATCCGCCGCAAAGAGTCCGAGGCCGATGAAATTCGCCGGATTTTGATTGATGAACTGCATAACACGTTCATCACCCCGTTGGATCGGGAAGACATTTTCAAATTATCCCTGCACATTGACGACATGCTGGACTATGCTTACAGCGCGGTGGAAGGCATGCAACTGCTGGAAATTGATGTGGACCCGCACCTGATCCAGATGGTCACGTACATCCGGGAGGCCGCTGAAGAAATCTCCCTCGCCGTTCAGCGGTTGAGCGCCAACCCGCGCGTGGCCGCTGACCACGCCTACCGCGCCCGCAAGCTCGAAAATCAGGTCGAGCACCAATACCGCCTGGCGATCAGCGAGCTGTTTAAGAAGACCAAAAGTGTAGAGCAAGTCATGGATGTGTTCCGCCGCCGGGAGATTTACCGTCACATCTCAAACATGGCCGGGCAGGTCAATCAGGCCGCGGATGTGTTGGGCATGATCGTGATGAAGATCACTTGACCTTGACACCGTGTTAAAGTGTAAAATTCAAGTTCTCAGGTAATTTCTTTCCGTATTTCGTATTCCGTAGAGAGGAAACACGAAATACGCAATACGCAATACGCAATACGCAATACGTTGTCAGAAAGGATTTTTCTGAATAGCAACCCAACTTCGTCAAATTCGTAAAATTCGTGTCGAAAAACGCTCATGTTCCAAATCGGTGAATTCTCCAAACTCGGCCAGGTATCCCCCCGGATGCTTCGCCATTACGACCAACTCGGCCTGCTCAAACCCGGACAGGTGGACAAATGGACGGGCTATCGGTATTACACCATCGATCAACTTGCCCAACTCCATCGCATCATCGCCCTCAAAGAAATGGGCCTCTCCCTCGAACAAATCGGTGACCTGCTCAAAAGCGGGGAAGCGCTCCACCCCGAACGCCTGCGCGGGATGCTCACCCTCGCCCGCTCGCAAATCGAACGCGAAATTTTCGAGAATCAAGACCGCCTGCACCGGGTCGAAGTCCGCCTGCAACAAATCGAAGAAAACGGCCCCTCGCCCTACGAAATTGTCGTCAAACCCATCCCCGCGCAAGTCATCGCCTCGATCCGGGAAGTGGTCCCGCACGTGCAGGACATGAGCGCATACTGTGACACGATTTACCCCGAACTCTACGCGGGATTACGATCCCTCAGCGTCACCCCCCTCCAACCGGAGATCACCCTCTACCACCAGGAAGATTACACCGAAACCGATCTGGACGTGGAATTTGCCATCGCCGTCCACCCCAAACATCTCAAAACCCCGCCCACCCACAGCCGCATCCAATTCCGCGAACTCTCTGCGCACGCCACCACCGCCGCCCTCATCTACGAAGGCCCTTTCCGCGACATGCTCGATGCCGTGTTATCCCTCCTCAAATGGATCGCCCTGAACAGCCACACCTTCGACGGCCCCCTGCGCGAACTTCACCTCTCCGGCCCCGCCCACGACGCCGACGACGGAGACACCATTCCCGTGACGGAACTCCAAGTCCCCATCCGCAAACTCACCCCGTAACATCGCCCACCCGCCCAACCTGAAACGCCCGAATTCGTTCGGGCGTTTTTTGTTTTCCCGATCCACGCTCATAGACTAAGCCCGCCGGGGGATGAAGTTCCCCGGCTATACAACGACGCCCGTTCAAACGGGCTATTTCAGCCGGATTGATCCGGCGTCGTGGGGTAGCCCGGCGACTTCATCGCCGGGCGGGGCCGAAATAAAGAGGTTTCCTGGCACGGGAAATCGTTCCCCGATCCGGCCCGCCGGGGGATGAAGTCCCCCGGCTATACACCGACGCCCGTTCAAACGGGCTATTTCAGCCGGATTGATCCGGCGTCGTGGGGTAGCCCGGCGACTTCATCGCCGGGCGGGGCCGAAATAAAGAGGTTGCCTGGCACTGGAAATCGTTCTCCCATCCGGTCCGCCGGGGGATGAAGTCCCCCGACTATACACCGACGCCCGTTCAAACGGGCTTTTAATTGAGCGCCATTCGTTCTACATTCTACATTTCCCTCTTGACTTTAACACCGTGTCAACCTGTATCATCCCCTCAGTATAAAAAATCACGCATCACGTAACACGTATCAAAAGGACTCCCCCATGAACCTCCCCTCCCTCCGCAAACTCACCGGCCTGCTCTTCATCGCAGGCGCCATCCTCGTCAACGTTCCCTACACCCTCCTCATCATGAACTTCGACTACCCCGACATCCTCCGCCAACCGACCGGGGACATCCTCACCCAATTTCAGGCGGGCGGCGACGCGCTGATTTACACCTGGCTCGCCTTTGCCTGGGTGGGTCTCCCCCTGCTCGCGGGCATCCTCCTGCTCCCCAAACTCATGCCCGACACCCCCATGCTGAAAGTTGCCACCACGGCAGGCGTCCTCGGTGGGATCACCCAAATGATCGGCTTGCTTCGGTGGGTGTTCGTCGTCCCGATCCTGGCGCAGACGTTCACCGACCCCGGTTCCAATCCCGCGACGAAAGACGCCGTTCTCGTCAGCTTTCAGGTCATTCACCAATATGGCGGCGTCGTGCTGGGCGAACATCTCGGTCAAGCCCTTACCATTTTCTGGATGATGCTCGTCAGCCTCACCATGTTCAAATCCGACCTCTTCAAACCCTGGTTGGGTTGGTTTGGCCTGCTCGCCTCTGCCGTGTACGCCCTCGCCCAAACCGAACTTCTCGCCACTATCCTCCCCAACTTTCCCGTTGTCCCCGAAGCGGGGCTGATCGGCAGTCTCCTCTGGCTCGCCTGGATGATCGCCCTCGGCCTCGTCCTCCTGCTCCGCCGCGCCTGACCTCTTCCGTTATCCGCTCTCCGTTTCACCCTTGACCTTAACACCGTGTCAACCTGTATCATCCCCTCCGTATAAAAAATCACGCATCAAAAGGACTTCTCATGAACCCCACCTCCTCCAAAATCATCATCTTCGGCACTGGCCCCCTTGGCCTCTCTGTGATGGATGCCCTCGTCGAACGCGGATACACCTCGATCACCCTCATCAACCGTTCGGGAAAAGTCCCCCAAAACGGGGGTGCGCCCGAAACCCTCCCCCGCGGGGTCGCGGTATCCCCCGGCGATGCCACCCAGCCCGATCAGGTCGCCGCGCTCGTCGCGGGCGCGGAAGTTGTCTTCCACTGCGCCCAGCCTGGGTACGTCAACTGGCCGACCCAATTCCCCCCGATCACCAACGGGATTCTCGAAGGCGTGATCAAAGCCGGCGGCGGAGAATCCCGCGTGCCCAAACTCGTCTTCGGCGATAACCTGTATATGTATGGCCCCACAGGCGGTCAACCCATCCACGAAAATTTACCTTACGCCGCCGAAGGGCACAAAGGCCGCACCCGCGCCGCAATGGCAACCCTGCTCTTCGATGCCCACCGCGCCGGAAAAGTGAAAGTGGCGATTGGCCGCGCTTCGGACTTTTACGGCCCGCGCGTCAGCGGCTCCGCCGTGGGGGACCGCGTATTTCCCGCGATTCTGCAAGGCAAAGCCGCCTCCACGATGGGCAATATTGACCTGCCCCATACATATACCTACATCAAAGACTTTGGTCGCGGGCTTGTCACCCTGTCCGAAAACGACGCCGCGTTCGGCAAAGCCTGGCACATCCCCAGCGCAGAGACGCTAACCACACGCGCCTTCCTGAATCTGGCGTTTGAAGTGGCCGGACAAAAACCAAAAATAAGTTCGATGAGCAAAATGATGTTGCAGATTGGCGGCTTGTTTGTCCCCGAAGCGAAGGAAATGATCGAGATGTGGTACGAGTTCAGCGAACCGTATGTGGTGGATCACCGCGCGTTTGCGAAGGTGTTTGGGGCTAAGCCTACCCCGCACAAACAAGCCATCCGCGAAACGTTGGAATGGTATCGAAATCAGAAGTAGCGTACCCTATGCTCGTCTTAGTCACAAATTCAGTGTAATTGCTCACGTTCAAAGGGGTAAAACTCGAGAAAAAAGGATGGAAGGGGGGATGTATATCTCCCCTTCCATCCTTCTCGGAATTTCCTTGGCGACTACTGAATTTGCGTTTTTGTAAATCACGGATGAGGTGATCACGGATGGTTCTTTAAAACCTATCCGTGATCACCTGAGCCGTGATTCAACCGGATGTTTAATCGTAAAAAAAAACGTAATCCCTGACCGTTGACGGTATATACGGAGATTATTTTATAGGTTCTAAATCCCTCAGGATCGCCCGTGCCTCGTCCAGTTTTCCGCCGAGGACGGCGGCGACGACTTGGTCGAGTTGTTGATTAAGCGCGTCGTCGGCGGTTTGGCGAAGGGTGTAGATTTGCAGGGGGAGGGTCAAATCGTCGGGGGTGAAGGGGAAGGCGGGGTCGAGGGTGCGGTGGGTGTCTTGCAGAATTTCCAGGTATTGGTAGCGGTATTCTTCGGTGGGTTCGAGATTCGTGCCTTCGCCGTAGTCGTTCCAGGTGATGAGTTGGATCACGTCGGGGTCGGCGGCGAGGGCGGTTTGCAGGGTGAGGCGGAAGGTCTCGCCGATTTGGGCGTCGAGATAGCCGTAGCTGTTGCCCACGCCCGCTTCGGCGTAGATGTCGTGGAAGCCGGGGAACGCGCCTGCGACGAGGTAATCCCAATTTTCGGCTTTGTGATAGAAGGCGGTCAAGTAGCCGATGAGGGCGGTGGGGGTCAGTTCGCCTCCGAGGGAGAGGCCCATGGGGGGCCAGGGGTAACTGAACGGGGCGGCGGGGGGGAGGGGATCATCTTCGGTGATCAGGAGCGGCGCGGGGGTCAGGCCGTCGAACAGGGTCGCCCAGTCCGTACGGGTGAAATAGGGCGGATTGCCAAAGACGAAGAGGACGGGGCGCGTTTCCCCGGTCGGGTCGGTGTATTTCAGGTAGTTGGGCGATTGAAACCAGGTGTCTTGCAGGTAGGCCATGACTTCTCGCCCGTGGGGGAGGCGGGCGTCGGCGGGGAGATGGCCGTTGTCGAGCATGTTTTTGACGGTGCGGTCTTCGTAACAGATGGCGAAGTACATGCCTGCGCGCTGGAGGTGGTCAAAGAGTTTGTGCGTGCTGGCGTTGATTGTGCCGTAGTCCCAAAAATCTTCCATGCCGTACCAGTCCACAATGACGCCGTGGATGCCGCTCAGTTTCATCAGCATGATCTGATATTCGAGCAGGGCGTCGTCGCGGGAGTCGTAGGGGCCGGTGAGCGGGGTGAAGTGGGAGGCGATTTCGGGACGGCCATTGGCGTCCGTTTCGGCGGGGTTGAAGTGGTCCATCGTCCAGTGCCACCCCCAGTAGCCGGATTCGGCGGGGGTTTGGTACCAGGGCATGTAGTGGGCGAGGAAGAGGGGGGAGGGAGCGGGGGAGAGGAGGGGAAGAGGGGAGGAGGGGGTAGGGGTTGGTTCGTGGGTGGGTTGGGAAGTTGGTTGGTTTGTTGGTTGGGCGATGGGGGAGGGGAGATGGGATGCGGGGGAAGTGGGGGCGGTGCAGGCGGGGAGGAGGAGACAGGTCAACAGGAGGAGCAGAAAACGGCGCGTCGGCATCATGCTCAAATTTTATCCCCCCTTGCGGGTTTGTGCGGAACGGAACCTCCCTCTCTCATGAAACGTCGTTAAAATGTTACCCCAAGGAGTACACATGAAACCTATCTTAACCTTTACCTTTGTCCTCGCCCTGGTGATGACCACCCTGGCGTGCGGCCTCACCTCCCAACTGCCGACCGCGGAACCTCCCACCTCGGAACCGACGACCCTCCCCACGTTGAGCGACGCCTCCACGGCCACCCAAACCCCCAACCCCCCTCCCACGGACCTCCCCGCGACCACCGTCCCTGAGACCACCGTCCCTGAGACCACCGTCCCTGAGACGACCATCCCCACCGCCACGCCCACGACGACCCCGGCCAACGAACCAACCCTCCAACCCACCACCCAACCCCCCTCCACCGCAAACGCCACCCGCATCCAGTTTGCGGCAGGCGGCACCTGGACCGAAGTGACCGCCACCGGACAGGCGAGCCAGACGTCCACCTTTGTCCTCGCCGCGGCAAAGGGACAAATCATGGGCGTCTCCGTTTTTGAGGGGCCGGGCTATTACCTGACCATTACCGGGGCGGATGGCACCCTCCTCACCCCGCCGGACACCGACGCCTACTTCTGGCGGGGCACCCTCCCCGCGACACAGGACTACGTCGTCTCGATCCTGGCCCCCTTCGACGCCTCCTTCACCCTGCGCGTGGCGATCAACCCGCCCGGGCAGAGCGAGCAAACGTTTGTGTATGAAAATGATGGAGTCAGTCTGGCGTATTCCGACGCATTTGCCCCGGTACTGTATCCGTACAACTTCCTCCAGCGGGACACTTCCACCCTGGCCTTGAACGTGCTCGACCAAACGTTTTACGACAAGACAAATTTGAGCGAGGCGTATTTCGTACTCAATCTGTTCGATAACCCGGCCATCGTGGCCAGTTGCTACGACGAATACTATGAACCGGAGACCGCCGTCGGCCCGGTGACCATTAACGGGATACCGTTTGAGGAAAGTACCGCCTTGGGGGTTGCGGCAGGGAATCTCTATGATCAGACCATTTACCGCACGGTGCAAAATAATGTGTGCATGGAGGTGGTGTTTTTCATGCACTACGGCAACATCGGCAATTACCCGCCTGAGATCAAGGAGTTTGATCGGGAGGCGTTGTTTCAGATGTTTGAGGACGTGTTGCGGACGTTGACGATAAAATGACCAAAAAAGAGACCGGTTGTCCGGTCTCTTTTTTTTGGTATCGGCCTGTTCAGGGATAATCAACTTCCGCGTGGCGCAGTTCGCCCACTTTCTCCGTCCAGCCCAGGCGGCATTGGGTACAACGGTAGACGTTGAACTTGTCGTAAAAGATGGCCGTGTTGTACCGGGTGATTTCGACTTCGTGGGTGTATTTGGTTTCGCTCTGGCCGTGGATGGTGGGGGTCTGGCAGGTGGGGCAGGTTTTGCGGTCCCATTCACGGAGGAAGGCGGCGTAGAAAAGGTGTTTGTCTTTTTCCCAGATGGCCTGCCAGTTTTCCGGGGCGGAGAGGGGGGTGGGGTAGAGGTAAAGATCGCGGGGGAAGCGGGGGTCTTCGGGGGGGGTGGGGGTCAGGCGGGCGCGGAGGGGTTGGTAGGGGAGGAGATTTTCCTGCAGTTCGCGGCGGAGGTGGGCGGTCAGGGCGGTGAGCCAGGCGCGGGCGCGTTCCCCGGTGGGCGGGGTGAGGGGGACGCGTCCCGCCTGGGTGACGAGTTCGAGCAGGGTCTCATCCGCAGGGGGATCGGCGAGGAGGGTTTCGAGGGCGGCAAGCCCCTCAACGAGTGGGGCGGCGTTGAGGAGGGCTTGCATTTCGAGCCGGTTGGCGAGTTCGTCGGGGTCATCCGCACAGAAGGTTTGGAGGAACTGACGGGTGAGGACGAGGGGGTCAGGCATGGTCAGGCCAATTGCACGGTCAACGCGGCGAAGGAGAGCGGGGGGAGGGTGCAGTGGACCTCGGCGGGAGTGACGCGCACGGTATCCAACGGGCGGGGGACGATCACGTTCGGAGTTTCGAAGGTGTTGGCGGCTTTGGCGTCCGGGCCGGTGAGGAGGTCGGCGCTTTCGCAGGTGGTGAAGGTGTGTCCGGCGAGGGTGATCTGCACTTCCGCGGGGTCGGTGAGGTTCCGGTTGGTGAGGAAGACGTGGAGGCGGTGCCCCGCGGGGTCCAGGATGGCGCTGGTGTCGAGGTAGGGGACGTATCCGTTCGTGGCGCTTTCGTACCCCGGCCCGTCCACGGCAACGCGCAGGGCGGTTCCGGTGCGGCGGGTGGACATCATCGCGAACGGGTAGAAGATGGATTGGACGAGCAGGTCATCCCCACGGGTCAGGAGAGGGGCGATGATGTTGACGATTTGGGCGATGTTGGCGATTTTCACCACGTCGGCGTGGCGGATGAAGCTGTTCAGGAATCCGGCGACGACGAGGGCGTCTTCCAGGTTGTACACTTCTTCGATCAGGTGGGGGGCGAACTTGCCTTCCCCGTCCATCTGCATATTTTTGTACCAGACGTTCCACTCGTCGAAGCACAGGTAGGCGCGTTTTTTGCTCCGGCGTTTGGCCTGTACGAAGCGGCAGACGGCGTCCATTTCTTCGATCTGGCGGTCTATGGCGTTGGTGAGGGCGAGGTAATCGGCGGTGTCGTTGTGGGGGTTGCCGACGTAACGGTGCAGGCTGATGTAGTCGGCGTAGTCGCCCAGGTATTCGAGGACTTGCCGGTCCCAGTCCATGTAGGTGGTCATGCCGACGCCGCACGAGCCGCACGCGACCAGTTCTATGGATTTGTCGGTGTCTTTCATCATTTTCGCCGCTTGTTGAGCGCGGATGGCGTATTGATCGGCGGGGACGTGGCCGAGTTGCCAGGGGCCGTCCATTTCGTTGCCCAAACACCAGAGGGGGACGGCGTAGGGAGTGGAGTGGCCGTTGGCGGCGCGGAGGTCGGCGTAGCGGGTGCCGGGGGGACAGTTGCAGTATTCGACCCAGTTGCGGGCTTCTTCGGGGGTGCCGGTGCCGAGGTTGACGGTGAGCATGGGGGTCCAGCCCATTTTGCGGCAGAGGGCGAGGTATTCGTCGGTGCCGAACTGGTTGGGTTCGAGGCTTTGCCAGGCGAGTTCGCGCACGGTGGGGCGTTGGTTTTTGGGGCCGATGCCGTCCATCCAGTGATAACCGGAGGCAAAGTTTCCGCCGGGGTAGCGCATGGTGGTCATGGCGAGGCGGCGGAGGGCGTTGAGGACGTCGGTGCGGGTGCCGTCGTCATCGGCGTGGCGGCTGGTCGGGTCGTAGACGCCTTCGTATACGGCGCGGCCCATGTGTTCGAGGAACCCGCCGAAGATGCGAGGATCAACGGGGGCGAGGGAGTAGGAGGGGTGGAGGGTGAGGATGGTAGTAAACATAATGGGAGAGGTGAATAGAAAAGGGAATGTTTGTGATGACTCACCGAGAACCAGGTGGGGTGGACGTGTGGGCATTCACCCGATTTGGCCAAGACTTCGACACGTCCACCCCACCTTTTGTGAGTAATTACGAATGTTTTTTGAATTGTAATCGTTTCATCCTATCCCATACAAGCCCGGAAGATGCCGAGTGGAATGCGAGTGACACACGAGTGACACAAGTATGGGGTATTGAAAAGGCATTTTTTGCGGGATGATAGAGATATTCCCTTCGACAAGCATTCATCTCAGGAGTATGTTGTGATATCCACCCTTTCCATCTCACCCACAGAAGAAAAAGCCTTGATCCACATGGCGGCTGAGGGCAATCTAGAGGCCTTTAACCAGCTTGTTCTCAGCTATCAAAACCTGGCTTACACCCAGGCCTGTTTCTTGCTGGACGATCCCATGCTGGCGGAAGATGCCACGCAGGAGAGTTTTATCAAAGCGTTCCGCAACATTCGCCAGTATATGGGAGGGTCGTTCCGCGCCTGGCTCATCCGGATCGTGATCAACACGGCTTTGGATATGCTCCGGTGGGGCAAACGAAATCCGCGCGAGCCGTTGATCCCCAAAAATGAGTACGATGAAGAGCTTGAACCCGGTTGGTTGGCCGACCCTGCCCCTTCGGTGGAGGCGCTTGTGGAACAGCACGAGCTGTCAAGCTACCTCTACGACCTGATACGGGAGTTGCCCGAATATTACCGGGTGGTGCTTACCCTGATTGATATGTTTGAGATGGATTATGCGGAAGTGGCGGAGGCGTTAAATGTCCCTCTCGGAACGGTGAAGAGCCGTCTGGCGCGGGCGCGCCGCCACATGCGGCATAAGTTGCTGGGTGATAACGTTTATGAACGATCAACCAGTCTTGGGGGAGAGTTGGTGTTTAGTTTTTGTTGAACCGGATTTTGCCGTTGAAAAGATTTAGAACCAAAAAAGGTGCGCCGTGCGAAGCACCTTTTTTTTACTTTAAACCTCCGTCCCCTCTTCCGGCTCCTCCCCCGGCAACGTGCGGAAAACCGTCCCATACGAGCGCATGGCGAGGCGCTGGAGCGACTGGAGGGAGGTTCCTATGCAGGAGTATGGGAACGAGACAAATACGTGACTATCAAGCACACGGGTGGATACCAAAACTTCGATAAATTTCGTTTACAAGTGTGGATTCAACCTGGGCCTCCCGTTTCCAACGACACTATTTCACCTTACCCCATCTGTAATAAATTTCACCCCACATTCGCGACAAAAGAGATCGTCTTTGTTCTTTATTTTGGTTCCACAATTTTTGCATTCGAATCGAGGCCAAATACTCCTTACCAAAAACACGATGCCCCAAATAAGGCACATAATCCAACCTAAAAGCACCACTCCATTCCAGAATATCGAATTCAAGGCTTGTTGGTACACTTCCATAGGAGAAGCACTATTAATATTTATTTCCGGAAGAAAAAGGTTTACTATTTCACCTATAACGATTATCAATATACCTTCGATTAGAAGAGTTTTACTTACCTTAGTCTTTATTTTCATTTTTTTCTTTACTTTTCTTGGTCCACATCGAAGATGAATTCTTCCGGGTTCATCCCACTCTTTACGGGTCCAACTGAAACAAGACTGAATACCCATTCCCTGAAATTTTTTCTGAGGCCATCCTGCGGCAGGCCGAAGAAGTTGAGGACATCTATCGGGTAATTCTTGCGAAGATTGCGGCGGCGTGTGCCTTCCCAAAAATCGCGCAGGGTGGTTTGAAGCGTGGTGAGGGCGACAGCTTTCTCGTTCACTTCGTGGGCGCGGGCGCGCAGTTTGCTATCCAGGGCAAGAAAGGCGGCTTCGTACTGGGTGAGCAAGGCGACCGCGTCTTCCAACGTGGTCTTCGCGAGGTAGTTCTTCCCGGCGGCTTGATCTTTGGGGCCGGTGACGGTGATGGCGCGTAACGCGTCGAGGCGTTGCGCGTCGCTTTGAGGGGCCTGATAAACGGGCATATTGGAACTCCTTGAACAAAAAAATAGATTTTTATCCCCTGAGGATTCCCCCGCTTCTTTCATCAAGAGAGCGAGTCCCCACAAGGGTGTACCAATAAGGTGAAGGGGGTGGCCGCGTAGGCGGTCTTTTCTGTAGAAAACACGGGGTACGCGGTCGCGTGGAGGACGTTAGCTGGCGCAGGAAGGGGGTATGTGGTTGGGAAGGTGCGAGAGGGTTAGTAGAACTTCAAGAAAGAAAATCATCCATCTCTGTTATTAACCGATCAAGATAGGGGATTTTTCTCCGTAGTTCTATGTAAACACAGGCGAAATCAAGTGCATCTACAGTCATTTTTGCGTTATTCTTTTCGTAGGTTTTCCCCCCAAGGACATAACACGCCTGAAGATCACTCGCAGGGTGAAATCTCATTTCCAGGTTATCGTTTTCAGGATCAAACCCCAGGTTTGTGCGAATGGCATCCATAGTAATAGCAGGGTCAATTCTTGGAAAATGTGTTGTTTCAGCCAAAAACCAGGCTTCAATTTCCATGATGGCAAGAATGAAGGTGACAGGAACTAAACTGGTTTTGATGTATTTGGGTAGATATGTTTCGAGTTTGGGAATGTCTGCGTGTGTGAAATTGGGTCGGACATCGCGCAGACCAATGAGCCTGGAATAACCCGCTATCGTGAGGTTGCTTTGCTCTTCCATGATTCTTGTCTTGACTTGTTCATCGCCTCCACAGTCATAGATCAGTACATAATATTCTTGGCGTGGGTCTGTTCTCGCCGCTTTAATTTCCTTGATGGAGCGTGACGTAGTTTTACCGCCACGTATTCTCTTTGATTCAATGAAGACCCTATTTTCCCCAGCGATTTCTTCGATCAATTTCTCGACGAATACAACTTCGGTATACCCTTCCACAAAGATAGCCAGTTTATTCATACCCCCTAATCTCCTATGCTAATGAGCTGTTGGCAAAATCCATTTCTAAAAAGGAGAAATTGCTTAAACCAGTAAACTTGAATTCCTCAAACAACTCCCTTGAATTCTCATAATTTAAGACTTGTACGTGATTCCCATGCCGTTGAAGAACAGACCATTCTTCAAGAGGGACACGATTCATTACAAAGCGGTCGTTAGTAGATAGGATTAATTGAATATTGGACGCCTTTGTCTTTTCTCGCAAAAGATCAATAAGGCGGCACGAACGGTCAAAATCCAGTCCTTCTCCAATATCATCAACCAGGATACAAGTGGATTTATTAGCCATGATTGAATAATTCACATGAATGAGTAGAGCTAATGCCCGGAACATTCCTGAAGACATGCTATTGTGATCTGTAATTCCTGGAAGTGATTTCTCCTTGACAAATAAACCGCCCACTTCACCTGGATAATTAGACTTAACCTGAATTGAGAGTAGCGGCCTAATACCAATTTCTTCTATGTCATAATCTAATTTTTGCATATCATCTATTAATTTTGAAGCAAAACTATTAGAAAATTCTTTTGCCGCTTTTTTATATAAATCGACTGTAACGTGTGGATCCCATTCATCAATATCCTCGATATTTTTTTCTGCAAGGATTGTTAATCGATCTTTTCCAAGAGCTGTTCCAAACCCATAGTGTCGAAGTGAAGTTCCCCATGCATTTAAGGGCCTTAAAAACTTGTGTTGGATAGCGTCTTGCCTAGCGACTGCCGCAAGTTCGCTAGGAGGTGTTTGGAAACGAATTCTATTGCCTATTTCTTCCGCTAAAATCATTCCTTCGCCACCTACCCCGCGTTCAAGAAGAATTTCATCATCAATTGAAAATCTTTCTTCAACTACTTCCTTCTCTTGGTATTTCAACACATAATGAAGTTTTTTATTATCGTGGATAAACTCAAAATTATAATGTCCAGATATATAGGGTGTATTGACTCCTGCTAATTGTCGCGCAAGGCCCCGAATCACATTGAGCGTGCGGGTTTTTCCAGATGCATTTTTGCCTACAATAAGATTTGCCTGGTCAAGCGAGAGGCCATCGAGGCGCCATTCCTGGAGTTCTCCCTCAAATTCTGAATATTTCACATGTTTTAATCGAATCATGATGTCCTCAAAGTGGGAAATTTACTCAATTCAAGATATCTTTTGAGGCAATTATACATCAAGCGAGATGATTAATTTCCATTCAAAATCAGCTTCAGCCTGTACTACAAAAAGTTTCGAGGATTTCATCACCCCAACCTCCCCCACACCAACGCCGTATCATACGCCAACCTCACCATCCCCTCCACCTCAAACGCCTCAAAAATCCCCCGCAAATCCTCCACCATCGGCCCAAAACGGGGATCATCCGCCTTTGGCGCTTTGAGGGTGGATAACGTCACCCCCAACAACGCGTCAAAATCGCACACCTGAACGTTGTCCAGGCTGTGCTCTTTGCACCCGCCTTCGCCAAAAAACTCGGCGATATAGCCGGGCAGTTTGCGCTCGCTGACGGGGGTGAAGTGTTCGTTCGGGTCAATGTGCTTCTGCCAGAATGCTTCAAACGCTTTTCCGAAGGGGGAACTGGCCCGTTCCAGGTTCCACGCCAGGACGACCCACCCGCCGGGCTTGAGAATCCGCAGGAATTCTTCCCGCGTCCGGGCGCGGTCGAACCAGTGGAAGGCGTTGCCCACGGTGATCAAATCCACGCAATGATCGGGAATGGTGGTCGCTTCGGCGGTGGTGCCGAGGCTGGTCAGGTGGGGATAGGCGGCGAGTTCTTCTTCGGCGACGCGGCGCATGTCCGGGTTGGGTTCGACCGCGTACACCGGGTGCCCGTGTTGGAGGAGGAGTTCGGTCATTTGCCCGGTGCCGGAGCCGATGTCGGCGATGACGTGTTCGGGGGCAAGGCCACATTCGGTGGTCAGCCATCCGATCAACGTCTGCGGGTAGCGAGGGCGGTAGCGGCTGTAATATTCGACGGTGCGGGAGTAGTGGGAGTAGGTGTCGGTCATTATGTATTCTCAGGAACGGCGTTGCTCACAGGTGTCCATAAGGAAATGCACCTTACAAGCAACGCCGTTCCTTTTAGCCTGGGATGCTAGAAATGCCATACCCGCGTTTATACAGGGTTTGCCCGCCATTTTGGTAGCCCTTTTCGGAGGGTAAATAAAACCCAAACGCATCGGCCCAGCGATCAATCATGTTGAACATGGTGCAGACGTACAACGCTTCCTGAATGGCCCGATCATTCAACCCCACCGCGCGCAGGGGGAGAATGTCTGCCGGGCCGACTTCGGCGGGGGTCAGGGTGATTTTTTCCAAAAAGCCCAACATCGCCTGCACTTTTTCGTTGATCGGAGCGGTGTGCCTGTCTTTCAAAACGGCCTGTACGATGGTTTCGTCCATATCGAGTACCGCAACTGCGGTATGGCTGTTCATTCAGAACACACACTGGTTGAGGCTGGAAACATAAGCCGCAAACAACTCCACCTCTCCGATGGACCATTCTTTGCCTTCCCGCATCGCTTCCTGAAAACAAGGCGCGACATGTTTACCGAACAACTCTCGGCGATAGGACATCACCAGGATCGGGCCGGGGACTTTTTTCCCTTCGGAAGAGAACTTGATCAGGCTGAGGATCAATTTCTGGAAGAAGCGGTGTCCGCTCTCAAGAATTTGTAAGCGCATGACTGGCCTCCAAGGCTTGCATCCCTCGTTCCAGGCGGGCCAGGCTGGCCCCGACGCTGGCGGACAGGGTGATTTCAAAAATGGCGTCCTCCGAGTATCCGGCTTTGCGAAGTTGCTGAACATCTTCATCGGTGACTTTGTAGGCGTGCAACGTCACCTTGTCCACATATTTCACTAACTCAGCCGGAATGGTCTGGGTTTCCCGTACACCGCCGCTTTTTTTTGCGGCATACGCTTCAATGGCCTGTCGCAGGGCGGGGGATACGGCTCCCCGGCTGGTGAACAGGCTTTCCACGGCCTTTTGTAATTTGATGGGGTAGAAATTTTTCACTTCATGCTCCTTCTCGTACAAACTAAAACACAAAAAAACAAACCCAACCTCCTCCTCCCCTCCTTATCTTCCTCCCCCCTCCATCCCCAACGCCTGCACCAAAAACGCCCACACATCCGCCCACTCCTCGATTTGGAAGGCGGTCGGTAGCCCCATTCCGTGTCCGCCTTTCGTTTGGATACGGATGAGGGTCGGGGCGTCCCCGGCTTGCGCGGTCTGCAGGGTGGCGGCGAACTTGAATGAGTGCGCGGGCACGACGCGGTCATCGTGATCGGCGGTGGTGATCAGCGTGGCGGGGTACGTGCCGGGGCGGATGTTGTGCAAGGGGGAGTAGGCGTACAGGGTCTTGAACTGTTCCGGGTCGTCGGACGAGCCGTAATCGCTCACCCACGCCCAGCCGATAGTGAACTTGTGGAACCGCAACATGTCCATCACCCCCACCGCGGGCAGGGCCGCGCCGAACAAGTCCGGGCGCTGGGTCAGGCACGCGCCGACGAGCAGACCCCCGTTCGACCGTCCCTGGATGGCGAGTTTGGGCGTGGTGGTGATCCCCTCGCGTATCAGGTATTCCCCACAGGCGATGAAATCATCAAACACGTTTTGTTTCTCATTTAACCGCCCGCCATTATGCCAATCCTCGCCATATTCGCCCCCGCCGCGCAGGTTCGCCCAAGCCAAGATGCCCCCCATCTCCAGCCAGACCAGCCGCGGCACCGCAAAGGCCGGCACTTGGGGGATATTGAACCCGCCGTACCCGTATAACAACGTCGGGACATGCCCGTCAAACGCCAAATCTTTCCGATGCGTGAGAAACATCGGGATATGGACGCCATCCTTCGAGGGGACAAACACCTGTCGGGTGACATATGCATCCCCTTCGAACCCCAACGGGGGCGTGAACACGACCGTGCTCGTGCCCCCGCGGAAATCGTACCGGTAAATCGTCGGGGGGTGGACAAAGGACGCGAACCCGTAAAACATCTCGTCCCCCATCCGCTCCCCCGTCAGGTTGAAGAAGTTCCCCACGCTCGGGATCGAACCCAGGCCGGGGAGCGGCACTTCGCCCAATTCTACCCCTTCCAAATCGTATCTCAGCAGGCGATGGTGAGCATCGTGCAGAGTCACGGCGATGAATTCGTTGTGGATCAGCGTCACCTGTTCGAGCGTGTCCGCACCTTCGGGGATGATGGTCGCCGGTTTGTCGGGACGGGTGGTATCGAGGGCGATCAACTGGTTACGGGGCGCGTTCAGGTTCGTGCGGAGATAAAACACCGGGCCATCATTCCCGATCATTTCATATTCCGCATTGAGGGTAGGGATGAGTTCAACCACGTCTAAGACATCCAAAGTTTGGAAGTCCGGGGAGGCCAGATCAATGTAAAACAACAAATTCCGCACATCCGTCCCCATCCAAACATGTAAAACAAGATACCGCCCATCATCCGTCACCTTGCCCCCAAAGCCCCACTCCTTGTGATCGGGACGTTCGTAAACAAGGACATCGTTATCCTGCGGTTCGCCCACCCGATGAAAATACAGCTTTTGAAAATAATTCGTCCCCGTAAAATCTTCCCCGGCTTGCGGGGGATCGTACCGCCCGTAATAAAACCCACGCCCATCCGCCCGCCACGCCGCCCCGGAGAACTTACTCCATTCGAGCACCTCGGGCAAATCCTGTCCGGTCGCCACCTCCCGTACCCGCCACGTCACCCAATCCGACCCCGACGCGCTGACCGCATATGCCAACCACTTCCCATCCGGGCTGACCTCCCAGACATTCAACGCCACCGTGCCATCCTCGGACAACGTATTCGGATCGAGCAGGACGCGGGCCTCGCCATCCAATGAATCCATGACAAACAACACATCCTGATTTTGCAAGCCCGTGTTCCGCAGTTGGAAATACCGTCCCCCGCGTTTGAGGGGCGCCCAGGCTTTGGCATAATCCCAAAGCTCCGTGAGCCGCGCCTGAATCTTCTCCCGCGCGGGAATGCGGCGCAGGGTGTCGAACGTGAGCGCGTTTTGCGCTTCCACCCACGCGCGGGTTTCGGGCGCGTCCGGGTCTTCCAGCCACCGGTACGGGTCGGGGACAAGGGTCCCGTGGTAGTCGTCGGTTTGATCAACGGTGTGAGCAGGTGGGTAGGTAAAATTTGTCATCAAAATTCCTTTTTGACGCAAAACCGCTAAGACGCTAAGGGGAAAACAAAAAAATCTTTGCGTCTTTGCGACTTGGCGTCAAGATTTAGCTATAAAGAGGTGGCCTCTCCCGGATTTGCAAATGAAACCACGCGACATCGTGCCAGCGCCCGAACTTCCACCCGACCGATTTGAACACCCCGATCGCCTCAAACCCCATCGCCCGGTGAAAGCCCACACTGGCCTCGTTTGGCAGGGTGATGCCCGCATACGCATTACAGTACCCGATCTCCGCCAGCCGGGGTAGCAGTGCCCCGTACAACATCCGTCCCAATCCCCGCCCCCGGTAATCGGCATGGACATACGCGGACACTTCCACCGACCATTTGTACGCCTCCCGCGCGCGGTGCTGGCTCCCGTACGCGTACCCGACCGGGACACCGTCTGCCTCCGCCACCCACCACGCCCACCCGGCCAGTGCCTTCTCGATCCGGGCACGGAATTCGTCCACGGATGGGGGCACCCCTTCGAACGAGATCGGAGTCTCGATCACAAACGGGCGGTAGATCGAGAGCAGGAGTTCAGCGTCATCGAGTGTGGCCTCGCGCAGGGTGATTTCTGGCATAGGAGAATTATAATGGAGGTATTCTCACAAACGGGTGAACCCAATGATGCTCTTCCAAATTTCCACCGATGACACTTCCCCCCTCGCCTGGCTGACCGTGGTCGCGTACTTGCTCGCGGCGGTGCTTTGCGGGATTGTAGCCCTGCGCGCGGATCGGGTTTTCCGCGATGCATTTACCCGCCAACACCGCTTGATTTGGGGCCTGCTGACGGTGGGGATGTTTTTCTTGGGGTTGAATAAACAACTCGACCTGCAAACCTGGTTCACGCAAACGATCAAAGATGTTGCCTGGGAACAGGGCTGGTACGAGGCCGGGCGGGCGATGCAAGTCTGGTTCATCGGAGGGCTGGCCCTCGTAGGGATGGTCGTCGGGCTGGGCCTGCTGTGGTACATGCGCCGGGTCTGGCGACATTATTGGCTGTTGTCGTTGGGGGTGCTGTTTCTCGCGCGGTTTGTAGTCGTCCGCGCGGCGGGGTTTTATGGGGTGGAACTGCCCCGATTATCGGAGTTCACGGGGGGAATCCAGATCAACTGGTTGTTGGAGTTTTTGGGAGCGAGCGTGATTGCCGTCGCGGCAGGAGTCAACCTTTGGCGAGGGGGGCGGAAAAGTAACATCTCAGGCCAATGAAGAAAATTGGCTTTTCTTTAGGGTGTACCGTCAATGGTCAAAAATTGCGCTTTTTTATTAAACACCCGCTTGAATCACGGATGAGGTGATCACGGATAGGTTTTAAAGAACCATCCGTGATCACCTGAGCCGTGATTCACAAAACTCAATTTGTGAACGAGATGAGTATAATTCGAAGGGAAAAATCCCCCCATCAAAATTAAAAACCTATGTCCTCTACCCAACTCTCCTTCCATGCTCCCGGGAAATCCCCGAAAATTGCCGTCATCGGTGCTGGCCCTGCTGGGCTGACCGCGATTAAAAATTTACTGGAAGAAGGGCTGACGCCTATCGCCTTTGAACAGGAAACAGAAATCGGCGGCAATTGGCGGTACGATGAATCTTTTCCCGGCGGGGGAGGGCTGGCCTACCGGTCTCTTATAACCAACACCTCCCGTCGAATAACGGCGTTTTCCGACTTCCCTTTTCCCAGCCACCTGCCCGACTTTTTGTCACGCGCTGACGTTTTACAATACCTGAACGATTACGTCGATCACTTCCAATTACGACCTTTCATTCGTCTCCAAACAGCCGTTGAACACATCACCCAGGCGGGCAAACAATGGCATGTCAGCGTGCGTACCCCCGCCGGAGAGCGAGAAACCCATCTCTTCGACGCCGTCATCGTCGCCAGTGGGTATTTCCGGCAACCCTTTACCCCCTCCTTCCCCGGCGCAGACACCTTTCAGGGGCAGGTGATACACGCCATTGACTATACCAGTTGGGAGGGATTTGAAGGCAAACAAGTCGTCGTGATAGGGAATGGGAGTAGCGGCGCGGATATTGCCGCAGAAGTCAGCCAGGTCGCCGCCTCGGTAGACCTCAGCGCCCGGACTGGGGTGTGGTTCATCCCCCATCAAGTCAACGGAAAAGCTTATGACCTTTATCGGAACCGTTTCACCGATTTGATTCCAGGTTTCATCAGTGCTCCTCTCTATCACAAATACCTGTTGAGCATTTATAAAAGTCTCGGGTTTACAGATGAAACGATGGGGTTGTTACAACTCCCGGAATTTGATCCCTTGCGTGCCCGGTTTATCCCCACCGCCAACGTGCTGGAGAAAATTCTGCACGGAAAAGTCCGTATGACGCCCAACATCGCCCGGATTGAAGCAGGGGGGGTGACCTACACCGATCATTCTCAGTCTCCGGCAGATGTCCTCATCTACTCCACTGGCTATTCACTGGGGTTCCCCTTTTTGGACCCGGCGCTTGCCCCAATCGAAGGAAAGGCTACCTTGCGCCTGTATAAACAAGTCTTCCATCCTACCCTGGACAATCTGGCATTTCTCGCGATGGGCCGTGTCATTGGTTCCACCTTTCCCCTGGCGGAAATGCAAGCGCGGTGGTGTGCTCGTGTGTTTGCCGGAAAACTCGAACTCCCTCCGTCCGCCACGCGTGCCCAGGCCACGGATCAATTCTTCGCGGAATGCGCCCGTGTGCGAATGGACCCGATGACCGTGGAAGTTGCTGAATACCTGGAAGATATCGCGGCCCTTCTCAAGGTGCGCCCTCAATATTTTAAACACCCGGACTTGCTCCAGAAACTCTGGTTTGGGCCTCTGATCTCGGCGCAGTATCGGCTGGATGGGGCTGGAAAATCGGAGCAAGCAAAGGCTATTATCATCAGTCAATAAAGCTTGAATCATGACCTCAAATCTTCTCGTTTCACTGTTCTCCCTTGCCATTCTACTCTCCGCCAGCATGACCATCATCGCACAAACCCGCACCCCCCCTCAACGCGGGCTGATTTACCTTTTTAAACCGCTCACGACCCTTTTGATCCTCGGCGTGGCCCTGCTCCCCGGCACCTTCCTGACCGAGCGTTATGCAGGTGCGGTTGCGTTGGGGCTAATCTTCGGGCTGGGGGGTGATATCCTGCTCATGCTCCCCGGAAATTACTTCCTATATGGGTTGGTGAGTTTTCTGATCGGCCACCTGTTTTACTGGGGTGCGTTTTTCCCTGCCTCGTTCGGGGGAAATTTTCTCTGGCCTCTGCTCCCCCTCCTGGTGTTGGGAGGGCTGATTCTGCGCTATCTCTGGCCCGGCCTGGCGCACGCGTTAAGAGTACCGATCCTCCTCTACGTGACCATCATTCTCGGCATGACGGCCCTGGCGGTTTACCTGCCCCTCCAACATCCCACGCCCGCCACCTTTTCCGCCGCCCTGGGGGCGATCCTGTTTCTGGCCTCCGACCTCTCCCTGGCCGTGAACCGTTTCCGCAAACCCTTTTCGCTCGTTCATGTGGTTGTGCTTTCGACGTATTTCGCCGGACAGTGGCTGATCGCTTTGTCCATCGCGTTGGGGTGAACGCACCGTAAACAGCAATTCTCGTTTTGAACGAACGGCGTTCCTTAACGGGTATCTTTTGACTTGAGTGAGATCGTTTTAAGGAACGCCGTTCGTCGGCTCGTGTCCATATCGAGAATTGCTGCACCGTAAAACCCAACCTTGCCCCTGCCCTCTCCCCATGTTAAACTACATGATCGCCATGCGCCCGCTGATTTTGTTTTCCCTTGCTTTCCTCGCCTTCCTGCTGATGGTGCCTCTCCGCCCCGTTGCCGCGCAGGAGATTGATACCCCCACGCCTACCTCCACCGCGACAGCCACGGCCACACCCACGCCCCCCGCGCAACCACAGATCACCTTCCCCGCGGGCGGAGACGCCGTGCAAGGGCAAGTGACCCTCTCCGGCGCGTCGGGCATCCCCGGGTTCTTTTACGCCGAACTCTCTTTCACCTACGCTGGCGATACCACAGGCACCTGGTTTCTCATTGAGGAGAGCTTCACCCCCATCCAAAACGGCGCGCTGGCGACCTGGGACACCTTTGCCATCACCGATGGGACGTATGATCTTCGCCTGCTGATCACGCTTGTGGATGGAAGCCAAATGGAAACCATCGTCCGCGGCGTCCGCGTTCGTAACTACTCCCAAATCGAGACCAGCACCCCTACCCCTTCCCTCACCCCGACGAACGCCCCCACGCTGGATCAAACCCTGGCCTTCACCCCTTCCGCCCTGCCCACGATCACCCTGACCCCGACAGGGACGCCCCTGCCCCCCACCGTTACCCCCCTCCCGCGCAACCCCGCCGAAATCGTCCCCCAACAGATCGGGGACAGCCTCCTGCGCGGGGCCGCCGGAACCCTCGCCGCGTTCATCCTCCTCGGCATGTACACCTCCCTCCGTCGCAGAAGAAGATAATTTCATTTCCGCGCCTTCTTTACTTCCGCGACTCATCGGTTTAGTCGCGGAAATAAAGAAGATGCGGAAAATATTTAGAACAAAATGACCCAAAACACTCCCAAACGCCCCAACCTCTCCACCCTCATCAACAGCGTCCTCGGCAGTCAACCTGCCAAACTCGAACCCGTTGCTCCCGTCGAAGAACCGGCCCCCATCGTCGAGACCCGCCGCGCCGCGTTCCAATCCTTTTTGATCGTCGGCCTCGGCAACCCGGGGCGCGAATATGCCAACAATCGGCACAATGTCGGTTTTATGATGGTGGATCGCCTCGCGGAGCGGCTGGGTGTCACTTTCACCCGCGCCCAACTCAAAGCCATCATCACCGATACCCGCTACCAGGGGCACAAACTCATTCTCGCCAAACCCCAAACCTACATGAACGAGTCCGGGCAAGCGGTGGCCTCGCTCCTCAACTTCTACAAAATCCCGGTCGAAAACCTGATCGTCGCCTTCGACGAAATGGACCTCCCTCTCGGCGAAATCCGTATCCGGCCCAAAGGCGGCTCCAGCGGGCAAAAAGGCATGAAATCCATCATCCAGAAACTCGGACACGAAAACTTCCCCCGCGTCCGGCTGGGGATTGGTCGCCCGCCGGGGCGCATCCCCGCGCCCGATTACCTGCTCCAGGATTTCACCTTCGACGAACAAACTCGCCTCGCCCCCGTCCTCACCGACGCAACGGACGCGGTCCTCACCTTTGTCACAGAAGGCCTGGAAATTGCCATGAATCGTTTTAATGGAATCATTAGCAATCAATAACCAGTGGTCAGTATTCAGTAACCAGTATTCAGTAACCAGTAGTCAGTTACCAGTAGTCAGTAACTGAACACTGAACACTGAATACTGAACACTGACCACTGAATACTGAACACTGAACACTGAATACTGAACACTGAACACTGAATACTGAACACTGAACACTGAACACTGAACACTGAATACTGACCACTGACCACTGACCCCCTCTCCAACATGCCCCTCACCGCCTCCGTCACCCGCCCTCTTGCCGAATCGTCTCCCCTGCAACGCCTGCTCTCGCAGGTGCGGGAGTACGAGGACGTGCCCAACCTGGCTTTACCGCGCCCGGCTCGGCTGGCCGCGGTGGCCGCGTTGTACGCGGGCCTCAACGTCCCCCTGCTTCTGATCACCGACCGCTCCGACCACGCGCTCGCCTTGCTGGATGAGTTATCGCTGTGGCTCCCCTCGCCCGCCATCCCTCGCCTGCACTTTCCTGAGCCGACCTCCCTCTATTACGAACGCATCCCCTGGAGTGATTCCACCCGCCGCGAACGTCTGCACGTCCTCACCCATCTCGCTTCCTACCACATTCCCGGGGCACGAACGAACCAAACCCCAGCCCCCATCGCCGATGACCTGTCCCGCGCCGAACACCGCGACCAAACCTGGGAACGGATCAACAACCCCACGTACACAGGGGGCGACCCTGCCCCGATCATCATCGCCACCGCGCGGGCGTTGATGACCCGCACCTTGCTCCGGCGCGATTTTCTCAAAAATGCCCGCACCCTCAAACCCGGCCAGGTCGTCCAGCCCAACACCCTCTCTCGCACCTGGGTGGAAATGGGGTACGAAGTCGTCGAAACCGTCGTCGCCCCCGGACAATTTGCGCGACGCGGCGGCCTGCTCGATGTCTGGCCCCCCGCGGAACCCGCCCCCATCCGCCTCGATTTTTTCGGCGACGAGATTGACACCCTCCGCCTCTTCGATCCGGCCACGCAACGCACTACCGAAAAAGTGGAACGGATTTTATTGACCCCCGCGCGGGAATTCATCTTCTCAACCAGCCAACCAACCAACCAACTGGTTAGCCCTTCTCCTTCCGAATTTGACATCCCTCTCCTCCACTCCCCCGCATCCCTCCTCGATTACCTCCCCGATAAAGCGCTGATTCTGCTCGACGATCTGGAAGCGATTGAACAGATCACCCACGAAGTCGAAACACAAGCCGTTGACCTGCGCCGCCAATCCATCGCGAGTAACACCCTCCCAGACACCTTCCCCACCCCCTACACACCCTGGAGCGAACTGCACGATGCCCTGACGTACAAACGTTTTCTGCAATTGGGACCGGCCACCGAGCTTCACAAGTCCGACGTCGCGCGGATGTTCACCCCCAATCCCCGGTTTGGGGGGCGGATCAAGGCGGTTTTGGATCACGTTCAGGTGCAGTTGCATCGCGGGGAGACGTGTGTCATTGTTTCCCGTCAGGCGTCCCGGCTTCAGGAACTTTGGAAGGAGCAAGCTCCGCCGCATCTGGTCGCCTCGTCGCCCCTTCATTTTGTCCAGGGACTCCTGTCCGAAGGTTTTCTCCTCGCCCCGCCAGGGGAAAGTCGCATTCATCTGCTTTCGGACGGTGAAATTTTCGGGTGGCGACGCGCCCAGCCGCGCAAACGTCAACAAGCCATCCACGATGCGCCGGAAGCGGCGTATGCCGACCTGCAAACGGGCGATTGGGTGGTGCATGTCGATCATGGGATCGGGCGATTTTTGGGGCTGGTTCACCGGCTGATCGAAGGGTTGGAGCGGGAATATTTGGCGGTGGAGTACGATGATGGCGATCAGTTGTTCGTCCCCGTGCATCAGGCAGACCGGCTCACGCGGTACATCGGCCCGGACGGGCGCGACCCCTCCCTGACCAAACTGGGCACCAACGCCTGGAAAAACGCCCGCGACCGCGCCGAAGAAGCCGTCGTTGCCGTCGCCGAAGATTTGCTCGAACTGTATGCCCAACGTCAAAACATCGCGGGGTACGCCTTCAGCCCGGACGCCGAGTGGCATCATGAACTTGAGGCCAGTTTTGCCTACGTCGAAACGGAAGATCAGGAACGGGTCATCGGGGAGGTGAAGCGGGACATGGAAGCGCCGCGCCCGATGGATCGGTTGATTTGCGGCGATGTCGGGTACGGGAAAACGGAAGTGGCCCTCCGCGCCGCGTTCAAAGCGGTGTACGATGGCAAACAGGTCGCGCTCCTGGTTCCAACCACTGTGCTGGCGCAACAACATTACAACACTTTCCGCGAACGGTTGGCCCCGTTCCCCGTGCGGGTGGAGATGCTCTCGCGTTTTCGCACCGATGCCGAACAACGGGAAATTCTGTTCCAACTCGCGCTGGGGGAGGTGGATATCATCGTCGGCACGCACCGTTTGCTCTCCGGGGATGTGGAATTTGAGGATTTGGGGCTGTTGATCATTGACGAAGAACAGCGGTTCGGCGTCACGCACAAAGAAAAGTTGAAAAAGATGCGGACCGAGGTCGATGTGCTGACGATGACGGCGACCCCCATCCCCCGGACGTTGTACATGGCCCTGACCGGGGTGCGGGATATTTCGACGATCAACACCCCGCCTGAGGAACGGCTCCCCATCGTCACCCACGTTGGGCCGTATGACCAAAGCGTTGTCCGGCAGGCGATCCTGCGCGAATTGGAACGCGGCGGGCAGGTATTTTTTGTCCATAACCGGGTGCAGACGATTTACGGGATGAAGAGTCACCTGCTCAACCTGATTCCCGAGGCCCGGGTGGGGGTGGCGCACGGGCAAATGCCGGAGAAGGAACTGTCCGAGCGGATGCAGGAATTTTCGTCCGGGGAGATGGATGTTTTGCTGTCCACGACGATTATCGAGTCGGGGTTGGATATTCCGAATGCGAATACGCTGATCATTGACCGGGCGGACACGTTCGGCCTCGCGCAACTGTACCAAATCCGGGGGCGGGTGGGCCGGAGCGCGCATCAGGCGTACGCGTACTTCTTCAAACATCGGAAAAAACCCCCGACGGAAGAGGGCCGCGCCCGGCTCGAAACCCTGGCCGAAAATACCCAACTCGGCGCGGGGTTTTCCATCGCCATGCGTGATCTGGAATTGCGCGGGGCGGGGGACCTGCTCGGCAATCGCCAACACGGGCACATTGCCGCCGTCGGATTTCATCTGTACACCCGTCTGCTGGCGCAAGCGGTTCAACAGCAACGCAAACTCGCCGGGAACAAAGCTGTGCCCCAATCGCTTGCCGATCTCGCGGCGGTGTACGCCCCCCGCCCGATTGTGAACGTGGACTTGCCGCTCTCGGCCACGATCCCGAAAGAGTACATCAGCGACCGGGATGCGCGTCTGCGCCTGTATCGCCGCCTCGCCGAAATCCGCAATCTCGCGCAGGTGGAGGCGTTGGCGGGGGAGTTTGCCGATCGGTTTGGCCCCCTGCCGCGCGAGGTGGAAGAGTTGCTGTACCAGTTGAAAGTGAAACTGTTGGCGGAACAGGCTGGGGTGACTTCGGTGTTTTCCGAGGGGCCTCAACTCGTGCTGAGGTTCCCCACCCTGCCCGAGGACGCGCCGCCCCGCGTGGTCCCGGTGGTGGCCCCGGACATCCGGGTGAGCAAAAACGCGGTTCGGGTGGTGCGGACGCCGGAAGTGGATTGGCGTCCGAGATTATTAGAAGTTTTAGGGGCGTTGCAGGGGATGGGGTAAAGTTTGGCGTTTGCGGTGTCAGACTTCGAGATTGAGCAAATATGTAACTGCTCAGGGATAATGCGGAGAATCTCCGAAAAAAAGAGATGAAAGGGGGAAGGCCTTCCCCCTTTCATCTCTTTTTTTCGGAACTTTCTACTCTAGGTTGAGTAGTTACGCAAATATTTCATAAAACTTATAGGTTTTTCTGGTATATTGTTTTTAAATCATAACTGCTCAGGCAAAAAGAGGAACTTCTCGCTCATCTTTGTCTTGAGTATCTTATCTTGAACAAAAGCATGCAGGTGAAAATTTTCGCAAACTTCGCTTTACATATCCAGTTACGCGGAGTATAATCGCCCGTTGCCCAAAACCCTTGTGTAGGAGAACGAAAATGGAAACAGAGGTCATTGAAACCACTGATGAAGTAGAAGAATTTGCGGAAGAAACCGCAGATATGGAAGCAACAGAAGACGATCATGAGTTGAAGCGTAAAACTCATTTGAAGGCGAAAGTTGCCAAAATTACTTTGGGGGGCGCGATTATCGATCTGGGACTTGAAAAACCTGGCTTTGTACATTTAGCTCGGATTCAGGAAGGTTCACTCAACCGCGTGGAAGATGTACTGTCCATCGGTCAGGAAGTGGATGTTTGGGTTCTGCGTGCTGATCCCAATCGCGAACATATCGAACTGACGATGATCGAGCCGTTGAAGTTCGATTGGCGTGAGTTGCGAAAAGGAATGGTTGTCACGGGGACAGTGTCTCGAATTGAAAAATTCGGAGCTTTCGTGGAGATTGGCGCAGAACGACCCGGCATGGTGCATGTGAGCGAGATGGCGAATAAGTTCGTTCGTAATCCGCACGAAGTGTTGACCATTGGCGGGGAAGTGACCACCAAGATTCTGGCGGTGAACAAGCAGAAGAAGCAGATCAAGCTCAGTATGAAGGCGTTGATCGAAAAAGCCGAACCCGCCGAGGTGATCCCCACCGTGCAGGAAGCTTTGAAAGACGTGAATGAAGACGACGATGCGCCTGTGCCCACCGCGATGGAAATGGCTTTGCGCGAAGCGATGCAACGAAATCGTGGAAGCGATGCCCCTCGCTCAAAGAAGGGCAAAAAATCCGGCCACCGCGATTTGGAAGATATTTTCTCCCGCACACTGCAAGGCTACGGCGACAAGTAATTCGTTATCATCGATAATGAAAAAGACCGCTGGACATCCAGCGGTCTTTTTTTGCTTTAAGGCTTCTGCCAGAAACCAGATGGAACCCCGAATTTTTGAAGGTGTAGGGGTATCGTCTCAATATGTCGGGGCAGGTGGGGTGGACTTGCGAAACCCTTGCCGGGCGCACATGTGGGCAAGTCCACCCCACCTGTTTGATACGTGGAGGGGCTGTGCATCCCTTTTCGGAGATTTAAGTGGACCCCGATTCTTCTAACCATTTCACAAGGGCCAGCAATCCCAGCCAGTACGAACGCCATCCGAACCCGGTGATTTTCCCTTTACAGACAGGGGAGAGCAGGGATGTGTGACGGAATTCTTCGCGGGCGTAGACGTTGGAGAGATGAACTTCGATGACGGGGATGCCGATGGCGGAGATGGCATCGCGCAAGGCTACTGAAGTATGCGTGTATCCGCCGGGGTTGAAGACCACCCCACTCGCCCAGGTGCGGGCGGATTGCAAGGCGTCGATCAGCGCGCCTTCACTGTTGGATTGGAATGCGCAGACTTCAACGCCGTGTTCACGTCCAACTTCGAGAATACGAGCATTGATGTCGTCGAGGGTAAGCTTGCCGTAGACTTCCGGTTCGCGGGTGCCGAGGAGGTTGAGGTTGGGGCCGTGGAGGAGGAGGATGGGTTTCATTTTTTTAGAAAACGCTCTGCGGGTTACTCCAGCACGTTCTTCTCGGCCATGTGCTCAACGGAGTGTTTGACCAACTCGCGAAGAACGTCCAGGTCGATGTGTTCGAGTTTTTTGATGTACAGGCAGGATTTTCCGGTGGAATGTTTGCCCAGTTTGCCGAGCAGGTCATCGTATTGATCAAACCCGGACATGATATACAGGGTGATGTTTTGTTTGCGGGGCGAGAAGCCGGTGAGCATCCAATCATTTTCGCGCCCGCTGGCATATTTGTAGTGATAATGCCCGAAGCCGATGATGCTCGTGCCCCACATGACGGGGTCGGAACCGGTGACATCTTTCATCAGTTCGAGAATGGTGAAACTGTCTTGGCGTTTCTTTTCGTCTTCGATGCTGTTGAGGAAGGCCGTGACGCTGGCATCGTTCTTTTGGGTTTTAAGTTCGGTCATGGGATTTAGCTCCTTTCCGGGAAGTTTCCTTTCTAAGTCTAAGAAGTTAATGAAAGAGGTTGAGATTATTCCGCGACTTCCTCTTCCACCTCAGCCACATCCAACCCGGCGCGCTTGCGCACAGCCTTCATAAACCCGAGAAACAGCGGATGCGGACGATTGGGGCGGGACAAAAATTCGGGGTGGAACTGCGTCCCGACCATAAAGGGGTGAACCTCCCGATCCATTTCGCAGATTTCCACCAACCGCCCATCGGGGGATTTCCCCGAATACCGCATTCCTTCTTTCGCCAAAACTTCCCGGTAAGAATTTTTGAACTCGAACCGGTGGCGGTGCCGTTCTTCAACCAAATCTTTCCCATACGCTTCCCCGGCGACGGAACCCGCCTCCAACTGACAGGGGTACAGCCCCAGGCGCATCGTCCCCCCCAGATCGGTAATGTCCCGCTGATCGGGCATCAGATCAATGACCGGGTGCGGGGTATTGGGCACAAATTCGGTCGAGTTCACCCCTTCCTCTTCCAGGACGTGGCGCGCGAACTCGATCACCTGCACCTGCATTCCCAAACACAGCCCGAGATAGGGCACTTGTTGGGTACGGGCAAACCGCGCGGCCAGGACTTTGCCCTCCACGCCCCGCTCCCCAAACCCGCCAGGGACGATGACCCCGTCCGCTTCCTTCACTTTATCCCATCCGCGTTCCTTTTCCAAATCCCCGGAATGGACCCACGCGATGTCCACTTCCACCCCCGCGGCAAGGGCGGCGTGTTTGAGCGCTTCCCGCACGCTCATGTACGCGTCATGCAGTTCCACATATTTGCCGACGAGGGCGACTTTCACGTGGGGCTTGGGTTTTTGAAGCTCATCGACCAAATGCTCCCATTCTGTCCAATCCGGTTGCTGGCGTGCTTCCAGTTTAGTGCGTTCCAGCAAATAATCGGGCAAGCCGGACCGTTCTACCAACAGGGGAATTTCGTACAAGTGTTTGGACGTCACCATCGGGATCACCGCCCGTGGGGTTACGTCGCAAAAGAGGCCGATTTTGCTCAGCAAATCTTTTTCCACCGGATAATCGGAACGAGCCACGATTACATCCGGCGAAATCCCAATCGAGCGCAATTCGCGGACAGAGTGCTGAGTCGGTTTGGTTTTTAGTTCGCCCGTCGCCCCAATGTACGGGAGCCAGGTGACATGGATAAAAACGGTGTGCTTTTTGCCGATGTCACTTCGCATTTGCCGAAGCGCTTCGAGAAAAGGCAGGGATTCAATATCTCCGACGGTTCCGCCGACCTCTACCAGCACGAAATCCGCTTCCGTGGATTTTGCCAGCATCAAAATGCGGCGTTTGATCTCGTTGGTGATGTGAGGGATGACTTGAATCGTCCCCCCCAGAAAATCGCCGCGTCGCTCTTTTCCGATAATCTCGGCGTACACCTGCCCGGTGGTGACATTGCTCATCTGACTCAGGCTGATGTCAATAAAGCGTTCGTAGTGCCCGAGATCGAGGTCCGTTTCTGCGCCATCATCGGTGACAAACACTTCCCCGTGTTGGTAGGGACTCATCGTCCCCGGATCAACATTGATATAGGGGTCGAGTTTTTGGACTGCGACTTTAAAGCCGCGCTGTTTGAGCGCACGGCCAATGGCCGCGGCGGTGACGCCCTTGCCGACCGAACTCACCACACCGCCGGTAAAAAATAAATATTTGGTTTTTGACATTTCGTTAAACTCCAGGTCCTTTGAATTAAAGTAATGACTCACGCAAAGGAGATCGTGCGCCAAAAAGGATGGATGGGTTTGTACATCCCCCCATCCATCCTTTTATCGGGGGTATCTCTCCAGAAGCGGTGAGTAATGATGAATTAAGGCGCTACCGTTTTGGCGTGAAGTGTTCGAAATTTTGAAGGTGGTGGGGGATGTACATCCCCCACCACCTTCAAAATTTCGGTTTCTTTCACAGTATTCTGGGTAGAACCTGAATTAAGCAACGACTTCGGGGAGGGAGGCCCTCCACCGATAAATGAACAGAATGAGACTTAAAGAAGTAGGGAGAGCCGTTGGTCGGCTCTCCCTACAAGTTTCTTAGGTCGTTTTGATGTACTGTGGACTTTGCATTATCCAACTAACTTCTCTAAATCCGCCGCGGCGCGGCGCATCTCCAAAAAGATCAACCCCAGACGCGCACTCTCGCGCGCTAACGCGGTTAAAACAGCATCTTCTCCAATAGCGGTCAGCACAACAAATCCTTTTTCGCCTTTGATATAGACCTCATCCAGCCCCCCGCGTCCCAACTCATGCGCGATCCGCTCGCCCAGACTGAGCATTGCCGCGGACATCGCCGAAACCCGATCTTCTTCAGACCCGGCAGGCAAGGCCGAAGCCATAATCAACCCATCAACTGAAACAACCGCAGAAGCTTCAATATCTGGCGAAGCAACTTGCAAATCCCGCAGGCGGGCAACCATTTTATCAACGCGAGAAAGTGTCATGGATATTCCCTTAGAGTAAAGTAGTTTAAAACGGGATATTAAATCAATACGTTGGAGAGTTTACCATAAGAAACCGACATTTGCATAATGGATTATGGCAAATTTGAAGAAAATTAAAGACCGCTCCCTGTCGAAGCAAACGCCAGCGCCAACGCACCCTTCACCCCGGCATCCCCACCCAACGCGGGCGGCACGATGTACGAATCGATCCCCTCCAGAATCGCAGGAATTTGCAAATAGCCATTCAGGAGTTTTTGCACCTTCTCCCGCACCAACGGGAACAACTGCGGCTGTTGCATCACCCCCCCGCCGATGATGATCCGTTGTGGGGACAGGGAACAGATAAACGACACCAACCCCAGTGCGACATAATGCGCCTCTAACTCCCACGCGGGATGACCTTCCGGTAACGAAGCCCCTTTCTGGCCCCAACGTTTTTCGATGGAAGGCCCGGCGGCCAACCCTTCAAAACAATCCCCGTGGAAGGGGCACGCGCCTGCGAACGGGTCCACCGCCCGGTCGTGGGGAAGCAAAACGTGCCCCATCTCCGGGTGCATCGCCCCATGCAGGAGTTTGCCCTCGGCCATCACCCCGCCCCCGATCCCCGTGCCGATGGTCAGATAAATGAACGTGTCCAGACCTTGTGCCGCGCCCCAACGATGTTCGCCCATCGCCGCGATGTTGACATCCAACTCGAACCCGACCGGGACGCCCAACCCCGCGCGGATCGGCCCCGCCACGTCCGCCCACGACCAGCCCGGTTTGGGCGTGGTGGTGACATATCCAAAGGTGGGAGAATTTGGGTTCAAGTCCACCGGCCCAAACGAGCCGATCCCGACCGAGGCCAGTTCCTCCGCGTGGGGTCTAAAAAATTCCAGTGCCCGGCCCATGGTTTCGTCCGGGGTGGTGGTGGGGAAACGGACAGTTTCCAATAAATCGCCGTTTTCGTTGCCAATCGCGCACACAAATTTCGTGCCGCCGCCTTCAATTCCGCCGTAGAGGGTCATGTTGAACTCCTGAAAAATAAAATATAGGTGTCTCTATTTTACTCTTCCCCTTCCGGGGTTGTATGAAAATCCCCCGGATTAAGGGCGAAAATTTCCATCTGCTGGAGCATAACTTCCCCGCCCTGGACAAAAAGCTCCAACCCCACACTGTCGGCGTGTGGGAAAATCAAATCAGTAAAACTGACCAGCCCGTGGTTCACGAACATTTCAATGGAAGTGCGGTCAATAAAAATGTGAAAATGGAGGGTGCCATCGGTGGGGGTAAACGCGGCCCAGTGCGGGTGGGCAAACCCTTCGTTAAAATCGCTTTGCCCCGCGTGGGTACGGTCCACAAAAAGTTGGCGTTTGGCCGGGGCATATCCGACGGTGGTGTATTCCCCCTCGCAGGTGCGGAGATGAAAACCTACCTGAGTGATAGGAGGGGCGAGATGAAATTCGGCAATGATTTCGAGGGATTCACCGGATACGTTCGCGAGCAGGTTGGTGTCGGGGTGGATAGGTTCGTTGTTCCAGGTCCAATGATTGCCGCGCAAATGGGCGATTTCCGGGATGGGTTGGTTTTGTAAACGGAGGCCTTCCGGGGTGCGGGTGAGGGTGAATTCGCGGGGGAGGGTCATCGAACCCCGTACGGTCTCGGCGGGGATGGTGCGGGCGTAGCGCCAGTTATTCATCCACGCGAGGGCGAGGCGGCGTCCGGTCGGTTCATCGCTCCACGATTGGGGGGCGTAGAAGTCCGCGCCGTAGTCGGCCCACAGCACGGTGGAAGGGGGATTTTCGGAGAGGAAGGTGTGCCCGTCAAAATGCCCGATGAAGTATTGCGTGCCCGAACCACCTCCGGGTCCGCCATCGCCGACGCCCATCGTGAGCACCCAGCGCGTGTTAAGGCCGCCATGGATCGGGAGTTGAAAGAGATCGGGGGTTTCCCATACGCCTTCGGTGGAGCCTTGATCGGGACCGAAACTTCCGCGATATTCCCAGGTGCGGAGGTTGGGGGAGGTGTGAAATTGAATGGTATTGCCCACCGCGAGGCACATGACCCAATGCCCGGGGGTGGCGTGCCCCGGCTCGTTCCCGTACCAGAAAACTTTCGGGTCGCGGAAGTCGCGCAGGGTGGAGGGGAGGACGGGGTTGCCCGCGTATTTCGTCCAGGTGCGGCCCCGGTCGGTGCTATAGGCGAGGCTTTGGCTTTGCGTGCCCTGCTCGGCGTGGTGGTGGGTAAAGATGGCGATGATTGCTTCGGTCCCAAACCCGGCGGTATTGTGCCAGTCAACAACCGCGCACCCGGAGAAGATCATGCCGTGTTCGTCGGGGTGCAGGGCGATGGGGAGGTGTTGCCAGTGGACGAGGTCGCGACTGACCGCGTGCCCCCAGTGCATCGGCCCCCAGACGGTGCTGTGCGGGTGGTATTGGTAGAAGAGGTGGTATTCGCCCGCGTAGTAAACGAGGCCGTTGGGATCGTTTAGCCAGTTGGCGGGGGGGGTGAAGTGGTAGTGGGGGCGGTAGGGATCGTAGGGATTGGGCATGGATTGAAGAATCATAAAACTCAAATTGAGATGCAATGTTGATTTTTAGCAGGTTTAGAAAAGTTCCCCAAAAAGGGTCGGTGGGGGATGTCCATCCTCCACCGACCCTTTTTGCCGAGGCGTTGAGTTGCGGGGAGTTCTTACGCGTGCGCGGGCGTTTCCGAATTTTTCTGGGTGTTTGGTAAAACGGGGGTAAACGAGGGGGACATGAATTTCAGCCAGAGGCGCATTTGTCCGGGGGTGCGGTTGGCCCAGGCGTAGTAGGGGATGGCGGTGGCGGGGAAAGGGGTCACCGCTTGGAGTTGGGCGGATGGGAGCGGGCGATAAAGGTGGTGATTCCAGGGTTCAACGGGGGGGCGATGTTCGGCGGGGAGGTGGAGTGTCATCAACCCGTTAAGCAGATCGGGGTGGTATTGCGTTTGGGGTGGTTGCATCAGGTCGAGGAACAGGTCGTCGAGGTTGGCCGTGGGATTGTCGGCAGATTCGAGACAGTAGAGGATCGGGCCGCGTTGGAGGGCGATTTTTCCGGTGTTTTCGGCGACGGCGGGGTGGGCTTCGAGAAAACAGACAGGCATGGGGAGGTGGAGGGTGAGGGTGTCGCCATCCGTCCAGGAGCGGGAAATTTCGTGGTAGGTGCCGGGGATGGGGGCGGGATCGAGCGGGGTTCCGTTGAGGGTGAGGGTGAGGGTGGGATCGGCGCACCAGCCGGGGATGCGGAGGTGCAGGGCGAAGGGTCCCTGTCCATGCACGGTCAGGGTGATGTCACCCTGCCAGGGGTATTCGGTGCGGATGTCGAGGGTGAGGGGAGTTCCGTCTGGGAGGGAATATCGGAGGGTGTTGTCCGCGTAGAGGTGTAGCCAGAGAGAAAAACGACTGAAGTCGTTACTACCGAGAGATGAATTTGTAGTGACGACTTCAGTCGTTGAAGAGGGGGAACGATTGAAGTCGTTACTACTGCTGTAAAAATAGCCGGGAAGGGAGGCGATAAGACGGGCGAGGTTGGGGGGGCAACAGGCGCAGGAAAACCAGGGTTGGCGGGTATGTGCGCCGTCGTTGGCGAGGGGGTTGACGTAAAAATAGTGCTGACCATCGGCGGAAAGGCCCGGGAGGACGGCGTTGAAGAGGGTGTGTTCGAGCAGGTCGGTGTAGCGGGCGTCGCCTGTGAGGAGGGCCATGCGGTAGTTCCACATGACGCTGGCGATGGCGGCGCAGGTTTCGCAATAGGCCTGGCGGTTGGGGAGTTCGTAGTCGTCTCCGAAGGCTTCGTCGGTGTGGCGCGCGCCAAAGCCACCGGTGAGGTACATTTGCCGGGAGGTGGCGCGTTCCCAGAGGCGGGTGAGGGCCTCGAGGAGGGCCGGATCGCCCGTTTCGGCGTAGAGGTCAGCGGCCCCACAGGTCATGTACAGGAAACGGACGGCATGTCCGACGGGGCGATCCAGGTCGCGAAAGGGTTGGTGATCCTGTTGGTAGGGACTGCCGCCAATGAGGCTGTGGCCGCGGGCGTCGAGGAAGTATTGGGCTTGTTCGAGGTATTTCCGTTCACCCGTCAGGCGGTAGAGTTCGACGAGGGCCATTTCGATTTCTTGATGGCCGGGGACACTGGGGCGTTTGCCCTGTTCGGCGGGGCCGAAGGTGTCGCAGATGAGGTCGGCAAATTTGCGGGCGGAGGTGAGGATTTGTTCGTCGCCTGTGGCGCGGGTCTGTGCGATGGCGGCTTGTATGTAATGTCCAGCGCAGTAAAGTTCGTGCCAGTCGCGGAGATTGGTCCAGCGTTGGGCGGCTTTGTCGAACATGAAGGCGGTGTTGAGGTAGCCGTCGGGTTGTTGGGCGGCGAGGATGGTGGGGAGGACCTCACCCCCCTGGCCCCCCTCTCCCACATGGGAGAGGGGGAGGAGAGACCAATAGACGGCTTCGAGCCATTTGTACACGTCGGAGTCGTCGAAGACGTAGCCTTTTCGAGGGATGTCGAGCAAGCCAGCCGCGCGGCGGAAGTTGTCGAGGCGACCGGTTTGTTCGAGTTGGGTAAGTTGGGTGGGGAGGGTGACTTCGCGGACGGTACGCAGACGGGGTGCCCAAAATGAATCGGACAGGGTGACCGCGTTGAGTGGGACGGGGCGGAGTTTCGCGTAGGGGCTGTGGGAGGTGTCAACGGGGATCATCGGGGGGTATTCCTAAAAGTTCTTTCAAATGCCTGTTTGTGTCTATTTTGGACCATATTAGCAAAGGAAACACAATTGTACCTAAGATGCCCGTGAGGGGCGCATTTTGTCATTACTCACGCAGAAAGTTCCAGAAAAAAGGATGGAAGGGGGATGCCCATCTTCCATCCTTTTTTTTGAGAAACTTAACCTTGACCTGTGTTACCGCCTTTTTATCCTTTAATCCCACTTGCGGCAATACTCTCCACAAAGGCGCGTTGCAAGATGAGAAAAAGAATCAAAATTGGGAGGGTAACCAGGGTCAGGTAGGCCATAATTTCGCCCCAGGCCACATCGAGTTGGAAGAAGTAGGACAGGCCGACCATGATCGGGCGGAGTTCTTCGGACTGAACCACCATAATGGGCCAGAGGTAGTCGTTCCATTTTCCCAGGGCGGTCAGAATAGTGACGGTGGAGAAAACCGGCCCGGAGATCGGGGCGATAATGCGGGTATAGATTTGGAACCAGCTGGCTCCATCAATCCGGGCGGCCTCGACCAGTTCATAGGGCAAACTTTTGAAGAATTGCACAAAGAGAAAGATAGAAAACGCGCTCGTGACAAAAGGCAGAATCTGAACGTGATAGGTGTTTAGCCATCCTTCCACAAGCCCTTCCGTACCAATCCAGGGCAGGCGGCTGACGATCAAAAGGAGGGGGATCGCAATCGTTTCAAATGGCACGATGAGTGTGGCAACAATGATGGAGAGAATGACGCCTTTGCCCTTCCAACGGGGAATCGCGATGGCAAAGCCCGCCATTGAATTGACTATCAGGCTCAGGATCACCGTGGTGGCTGTAATAAACACGGAATTAAAGATGAAACGCGCCACTGGGGCACGCCGGAACGCTTCGGGATAGTTGTTGAACGAGATGTCGCCAACCGGTAAAAAAGCGCGCATGGAGCCTGTATCCTGAAGGATTTGGAAATCCGGTTTGAACGAGGAAACCACCATAAACACGATGGGAAACAGAAAGAAAATGGACAGGAAAACCATAACCGTATAACGGATAAATTCTCCAGCACGATAAAGGGTGGTGGTGCGACCTATATTTTTCATGCGTCTTTCTCCCGAGTAAGGTAGCCCTGAATCAAGGCGATGGTCAGGACTAAAATAAAAAATACAACCGAAATCGCTGAGCCATAAGCAATATCTTGTTTATGGTAGCCGCGCTGAATGGCCTGATGGATGACCGTTGTCGTCGAGTCGAGAGGGCCGCCGCGCGTCATCACGTCTATTTGAGTAAATAAGCTGAACGCCGCCATCGTGATCGTGAGGAAGACAAAGATAAACACATTACGGAGGCCGGGCCAGGTGACATAGCGAAACTGTTGCCAGGCATTAGCCCCTTCCACGGCGGCGGCTTCATAGAGCACGCCGGGAATGGTTTGCAGACCCGCCAGCCAGATCACCATGTGATACCCCACGCCCTGCCAGATGGACATGATGATGACCGCAGGCATCGCGGTTTCAACCGTGCCAAGCCAATCAATCGGTTTAAAATTCCCAAAGGTCATGACGCTCAGGAGTTGGTTCAGGAGGCCATTGTTGCCATCATAAATAAAGCGCCACAAGATCGACACAATGACCATTGAAACGACCACGGGCATAAAGTAGATGGTTCTGAAAACATTGACGCCCGGAGTCCGCTTGTTGATGAGCAAGGCCAGCGCCAACCCCAACCCGCCTTGCAAGGGGACAACCACCACCGTGAAATACAAATTATTCAACAGGGCATGAATGAAGACGGCATCTCCCGCTAAGATGTATAGGCGGCTTCCGTCGGAAAGGTTCCAAAACTTGAATTCCTGAAGCCCTTCCAACTGAGGGTAGTCCGGGTTATTACGGGTAAATTCACGCGTTCGTGGGTAGGTTAGATTGCCTTCTTCGTCTAGGACAAGTTCCCCTGTCTCTTCATCCAGGATGGGATCAACCGTCAGGGTGCGAACCGTCAGCAGGCGGGCAAAGTTACGGGTACCGACAAATTCAGTCGGGTTAGGCGAGATCAACCGCTGATTGGTAAACGCCAGGGCAAAGGCCATAATAAACGGGACGATGAGAAAGGTAAAAAGCAACAAGATCGCCGGACTGGCCATAAGCCACCCCGTGACCGCTTCCCAACGACTAGCTGAACGATAGCCGACCGTGTGACTTTTCGAGACGGATGCCATATAAGCCTCCTTACATAAAGAATTGTTACCGAGTGCTTCGGAAAACCTGGGAAATGCAGGAATTTCAGGGCGATATTCCTAAACTTCCCAAGGCTACGAAACCCATTCGATCAAAAACAAGGGTGGGTGAGGGTTTCCCCTCACCCACCGTGTCATATGACTGTCAGATGATGGTCAATTTATTTGAAGCCGTACCCACCGTTCGCTTCAATGTCGGCATTGATTTCGTCGGTGGCCGTGTCGAGGGCGGTGATCACGTCCGCACCATTGGCGATGTCGGCCAGCGCTTTCTCAAAGGTCAGGGCGGCAGACAAGTAAGCCGGGGTGGGCGGGCGGATCAAAGCCTGCACATTGCTCAGTTGGAAGAAGATTTCCATGGGGCCACCGGGGGCATAGTTTTTGGTCATCGCCGCCGCACTGGGGGTGGAGGGGATCAGGCCAATGCCATCGGAGAAGGCCGCCAGATATTTATCCTGAAGGGCAAATTCGATGAAGGCATTCGCACCTTCGGGGTGGGCGCTGTTGGCGGAGACACCAAACTGCCAGGAACCAGCACCGATCTTCGGGCCATTGCCAAAGTCAGGGGCAGGCAGGAAGAGCAGGTCATCGCCAAAGGCATCGAGGGCGGCGAGGGCGGCCCAGTTTCCGTTCCATTGAAGGGCGTATTTGCCGTCAATGAAACCCGTGTCGCGATCCGCACCGTCTTGGGAGGTGCCGGGGGTCAGACCCCGTTCAAACAGGCTCTGCCACCATTCGCCAAAGGCAATCGCCGCGTCGCCGTTGAGGGCACCTTCAGCGGTCAGGTAGGTGGAACGATCAATGATGTCGCCACCAAAGCTTTGCAGGAAGGGGGAGAACGCGTAAGGATACCATTCACCCGTCCAGGCGGTGCCGAGGTCGAGGGCATATTCGAATTCGCCACTCCCTTGCAGGGTTACGAGGGCGGCATCAAATTCTTCAAAGGTCCAGGGTTCGTCGAGGGTGGGGATGCGGATGCCGTTGGCTTCCAACACGGATTTGCGGGCGAACATAGCGACGGCGGCGTCCCACAACCCGACGGAGTACACTTCACCGTCCCAGGTTCCAATCGTGCCGGGGAGGAAATCGTCCAGCGCGCCGTCACTGAGTTGGAGAGGTTGCATGTATCCGGCCCAGGCCCAGTTGGGCATCACGGGACCGTCTACGTCAATGATGTCGGGCAGGTCACCCGCCAGGGCGGCGGCGACGATGGATTCGTTGTAGCTTTCCTGGGGGAAGTCCTGCATTTCAACTTTGTATTCGCTCTGAGAAGCATTGAAGTCGTCAATAATCCCAGTCAGGATCGTGCGTTCGACTTCGTTCCCCGCACCGTGATACCACATGGTCAACACGGTCGCTTCGGTGGTCGTTGCAGTTTCGCCCGTATCGGTGGACCCGCTGGTCGAACCGGTAGCGATGGCATCGTTCTGAATGTTGGGGCCAACTTCCGAGCCGTCGAAACCGTACCCGGCGTTCGATTCGATGTCGGTATTGATTTCGTCGGTGGCTGTGTCAAGGGTGGTGGCCACATCCGCGCCATTGGCGAGGTCGGCAAGGGCTTTTTCAAAGGTCAGGGCGGCGGACAAGTAAGCCGGGGTCGGCGGGCGGAGGGTGCCTTGTTGGTTGCTCAGTTGGTAGAAGATTTCCATGGCGCCGCCGGGGGCATAGTTTTTGGTCATCGCCGCCGCGCTGGGGGTGGAGGGGATCAGGCCAATGCCATCGGAGAAGGCCGCCAGATATTTATCCTGAAGGGCAAATGCGATGAAAGCATTCGCGCCTTCGGGGGAGGTGCTGTTGGCGGAGACACCAAACTGCCAGGAAGCGGCACCGATGCGGCTCCCGTTGCCAAAATTGGGGGCAGGCAGGAAGAGCAGGTCATCGCCAAAGACATCGAGCGCGCCGAGGGCGGCCCAGTTTCCGTTCCATTGAAGGGCGTATTTGCCATCAATGAATCCGGTGTCGCGATCCGCACCGTCTTGGGAGGTGCCGGGGGCTAGACCCCGTTCAAACAGGCTCTGCCACCATTCGCCAAAGGCCAGGGCTTCGGGGCCGTTGAGGACGCCTTCCGCAGTGGTGTAGGTGGCGCGGTCAATGATGTCGCCCCCGAAGCTTTGCAGGAAGGGGGAGAACGCGTAGGGATACCATTCACCCGTCCAGGCAGTGCCGAGGTCGAGGGCATATTCAAATTCACCCGAAGCCTGAAGGGTTACGAGGGCGGCATCGAACTCTTCGAGGGTCCAGGGTTGGTCGAGGGTGGGGATACGGATATTGTTGGCTTCGAGGACGGACTTGCGGGCAAACATAGCAATCGCGGCGTCCCACAAACCGACCGAATAAAGTTCGCCATCCCAGTAACCCAGCGCGCCGGGCAGGTAATTGTCTACTGCGCCCGCGGGCAGGTCGAGGGGTTGCATGTATCCGGCCCAGGCCCAGTTGGGCATCACAGGACCGTCTACGTCAATGATGTCGGGCAGGTCACCCGCGAGGGCGGCGGCGACGATGGATTCGTTATAGCTTTCCTGGGGGAAGTCCTGGATTTCAACTTTGTAAGCGCTTTGAGAAGCATTAAATTCATCAATAATCTGCAGGATGATCGTGCGTTCGACTTCATTACCGGCGCCGTGGTACCACATAGTGAGGGTGGCGGGGCCTTCAGTGGGTTGTTCGCCTGTCGCTTCCGTTGTAGCGGGGACCTCGGTGGCGGCAGGTTCTTCCGTCGCGGAGGACTTACAAGCGACAGCAAACAGCATGAGCATCAAAAGGGTGAACAGGGATAAGAGTTTGGATTTCATGGGTTTCTCCGAAAAAAGGTGGGTTGAAAAGAGGTTTTGAAGTGAAAGGGCATTCGGGGGACTAGTGGATAGGCAAGCTCCTTTACTAAAACGTATTAGTAAACAAATAAAAAAATTTCGCTATGCGGAGGCCCGCATAATCAACGGGCACGGTAGCTGGTGTTGAACCGGGGAAGGGTCACTTTCACCATTGAGTAAGTGGCTCAAATGTTGCACCGCCCACACCCCCATGTCATAGTGAGGTAACTGCATCGTCGTTAGTGAGGGGTATAAGTGTGCGGCGATAATTTCCTGATTATCAAAGCCCACGATGGCGACATCGTGGGGAATGGAGAGCCCCAATTTGCGAAGGGCATCGTAAGCACCCATTGTCGTGCGGTCGTTGAAACAAAAAATCGCAGTAGGCGGCTGGGGTAACTGCATGAGGATCATCGCGCCGTTATAGCCATCTATAGACTCAACGGCGTTGGGATCAATATACACCAGGGCTTCGTCAAACGCGATGCCATATTCAGCCAGTGCATTTTGATAGCCCGCTAACCGCCCTATTGTGGCAGGAATGACGTGGGGATGGTTGATAAACCCAATCCGGCGGTGTCCCTTTTCGAGCAAGTGTTTCGTGGCCTCGTAGCCGCCCTGAACTTCATCGGGGACAACAGAGGGATAAGAGCGATCTTCAACGAAACAATCCAGCAAAACGGTGGGGATGTCGCGCAGGGTTTTGGGGGGCGTCACGGGCCGGTGGAACATGGTGGCGTAAATCATGCCGTCCACCTTCCGATCCAGCAACATTTCGATGGCGCGGGTTTCCATCAGTGGGTTGCCCTTGGTATTGATGACTAACAAAATTCGATCATGTTCCCAGGCGGCATCTTGGGCGCCTTCAATGACCTGCCCGGCGTGAGGGGTTGTGGCAATTTCGTCCGTGATGAACCCAATCGTATTCGTGCGCTGGCGTCGCAACCCCTGTGCCATCGCGTTAGGCCGGTATCCCAGTTGTTCAATCGCCGCCCACACCCGTTGTCGCGTCTCTTCGGGAATGCCGGCCTCGGAAAGATTGTTGAGCACAAACGAAACCGTCGTTTGTGAGACCCCGGCTAACCGGGCCACATCTTTCATGGTGGGGGAGCGTTTGTCTTTCTGGGACATTTTTTAGTCGGTAATACGTTTTACTAAATGGTATTAGTAGTATATAAAAAACCCCAAATCCTGTCAAGATGGAATTTGCGATTTGAAGGAAACCCATTCCCTTCAATACCCTGATTGACTTCACGCCTTTGTAAGAATAGAAGTAACTGGTCAAGGGTCATGCGGAGAATCTCCGAAAAAAAAGGATGGGTGGGGGATAGCCATCCCCCACCCATCCTTTTTTTTCTGGGATTCTCCACATACATCTGAACGGTTACACAAATGCTCCGGTTTTACCGGAGCATTTTTCATTTAAAGCACAACCTTGCCTGCCGTATATTTTTCCAACGCCGCCCGGTTCACCGTCACCCCCAGGCCGGGTTGGTCGGGGACCGTGATCGTACTGTCGGCGTTAAGCGCAAACCGTTCGTGCGTGATGTCCTTGTGGTAATACCGTTCGGTCGCGGAAATATCGCCGGGCAGGGTGAAGTTGGGGAGGGAGGCCAGCGCCAGGTTCGCGGCGCGCCCCACGCCCGTTTCCAGCATCCCCCCGCACCAGACGGGGATGTCCCACGATTGGCAGAGGTCATGAATTTCGAGCGCGTTCGCTAAGCCGCCGACACGCGCCTGTTTGATGTTGATGATACGGCACGCGTTCATTTCCAGCGCATACCGGGCATGGCGCGGCGAGACGATGCTTTCATCCAGGCAAATGGGCGTTTTGAACTGCCCCTGCAATTTGGCATGATCCCAAATATCATCTTCAAACAACGGTTGTTCGATCAATAGCAGATGAAGATCATCGAGCGGTAACAACGTGGGGGCGGACTCCAGCGTGAACGCGGAATTGGCATCGACCTGTAACCGGATCCGGGGGAACGCGGCGCGCACCGCCCGCGCGTCTTCCACATCCCGTCCGGGTTTGATCTTGATTTTGACACGGGTGTACCCCTGCGCGAGATACCCCTCGACCGTGTTCACTAACGCCGCGGGGGACGCCTGTAACCCGACCGAGACGCCCACTTCCACCCGCTCCCGTACCCCACCGAAGAGGGCTTTCAGCGATTTGCCTTCGGCCTGCGCCAGCAAATCCCAAAACGCCATTTCGAGGCCTGCTTTTGCCATGTGATGTCCGCGCACGGGGGATGACAGGGTGAAGTAATCCCGCGGGGCCGGCAGAGGCTTCCCCAATAGGGGCGGGATCAGGTAATCGCGCAGAATGTGGATCGCGGTGCCAACCGTTTCGTAGGAATATCCGGGATTACTATCCGCGACACATTCCCCGAACCCGGTCAGCCCCCCCGCCCGGACTTCGATCAGGACACATTCCCGATCCGTGGCGCGACCAAACGAGGTCTCAAATGGAGAGACGAGGGGCATACGAAGGTGGTAGAGGATGATAGAGTCAAGGTTCATAAAGGTGTCCTGTGTTTGATGGGGTGGGGTCATTCCCCTAACGTTCGCTCTCCATCGCTGAGTACATAAAAACTGCGTGGATGGTCTCCCTTTAAATGGACAAAATCCGTGATCAGGTACCCGCGGGCGAACAAATCTTGCAGGAGGGCGCGGATATGCAATCGCCAGGTCAGCCCCAGAGTGGGATCGACGGTTTTGAGGGCGTAAAAATCGGACGGGATTTCGAGCAGATAAAGGGCGGGGGCGGTTTCTGGTTGGGTGTCGGGGGCGGGAGGCAGATGGGGTGTGTCGGCGGGATGGGGCCAGTTCCCCGGGCCGAGGTGGGTGGGGTTGATGATCCCCGTTTCGGCGGATAGGTAATGGGCGAGATCAAGCTGGCGGCGCGGGCGGTTGCTCATCCGGTTTTGCACCCGGGGGGAGTTGACCCATAAATCCACCTGAAGCCGATCAGACGGTAAGCCCTGGTTGAGGCTGTCGCGCATGTCGCCGTACAGGTTGGGCGTGTAAGTTTGGCACACCGCTCCGAGGCGGGCGATGTTGAGGTGGGCATTGCGGCTGAGGAGGGGGTCGTAGGTCCAGGTGATGAGAGGGATTTCCTGGCGGCGCACCATTTGCCATTGGGCACGTTTGAGCATAAAACCAATTCCCTGACTCTCATATTCGGGCAGGACGGCCAGCATGTGCGAGCAGTGTTTGAGGTGCGCCCCCTCGGGGGCATGGGTGAGGCCGGGGAAGCCAAAGACAAAGCCCACCATCCGATCCTGATCAAACGCCCCGAGAATCACCCCGCCGTTGTGGGCGACCGTGAGCAGAAGGTGGTGCGGCACGACGGCATCGTCCGTGCCCCAAACCTGTCGTTGCAGGTCTTCAACGACAAACATATCGTCAATGTGATCGAGGAGGCGGAGGATAGGGGGCATAGGAGGCTAATTGTAAGGGTCACGCCAAACTTCGGAAGTCTTCAGGCCAACTTGGCGGCAAGAATTCGTTTGCAAAGGGCGTGTTTGAGCGGAGGATCAGCTGTTGGGAGACTTCCGAAGTTTTGGTTAATAGGTAGGGAGGGCACGGAGGATTTCTTGCCAAATGTCGGTGGTGTCCAGGCGGGCGGCCCAGGCTTCGATGTAGGGGCGATCTAATTCATCCGCCAGTTCTAGAATAATGCTGGCGATGTCGCGAGTGTGTTTGGGCTGGTGACTGATTTTGAAGAAACGTAGTTTACTCAGAATCAGGTCTTCTGGCGAATTGACATAGACCTCGCCAAGCGGCGGGCCTAAATCGAGTTTCACACGGCGGGCGAAGGCGGTCATGGCATATTCGTCGCCAATTTCTGGGCGGAGGAGAAAGAGTTCGGCTTTGTATCCGGTATGTAAGTGGATGGCGTTGACGGGGGTATCGGCACGGTTTTCAATGTAGATATCTAAAAGAATGTCAAAGGGAACCAGCATCGCGCGTTTTTCGAGTTCTTGGGAGAGTGATTTCATGTTTTCAAGCGGAACGTGGATCACCATGTCAACATCTTGCGTAGAGCGCGCTTCAGCCCAGGCGGCAACAGAGAATGCCCCCACAAGCATATATTCACATTGCGCCGCTTGAAGCGCCTCTAGCACGAGGCGTGCAAAATCTGCCAGCGTTAGAAATGTGTTCTCTCCAGACGTTTTCATAGGCGTTTCTCTCAACTTTCTTTGTTGTCGTCGTATATTTACCTGGCGCAACCAGGCAGAGTGATGAACACATTGCCAAACTCGCTGGGCGGGAGTTAATTGCCTGTACACAGCAATCTGACGAAGATCAACTTCGCGAACTGAGCCAAAAATCAGTTGGTGGTCTGTGGCACTCAGAGAGGAGTTTTGGACAACTATTGGGGAAGTCATCTCGGGGTCTCTACCAGTTGTAATCTCTGCAACTCTCCAATATTCCCCACCCCGGCGGCGAACATGCACACACGAATTTCGCGCTGGATTTCTTCGATGGTTTGCACGGTGAGGTCCACGGACTGTGCGGCGGCTTTGAGAAATGGCCCCGCCATGCCCCCCAGAGACGCGCCGAGGGCGAGACATTTGGCGATGTCAATGCCACTTCTCAAACCCCCGGAGGCGATCACTGGGAGGTGGGGCGCGGCGCGGCGCACGTTCAGGATCGCGTCTGCGGTCGGAATGCCCCAGTCAATAAAGGCCGCGGCCAAGCGTTTCTGGGACTCGGTTTCGGCCCGGTACATTTCCACCTGTGACCACGAGGTGCCCCCCGCCCCCGCCACATCGATGGCAGACACCCCGGCCTGTGTCAGCAAGCGCACATCTTCCTCGGAAAAGCCCCAGCCGACTTCTTTCGCGATCACGGGCACGGACAGCGCGCGGCATACCTGCTCGATCTTGTGCGCCAACCCCGCGAAACGGGTGTCTCCTTCGGGTTGAACCGCTTCCTGCACCGCGTTCAGGTGCAAGATCAACGCGTCGGCCTCGATCATGTCCACGGCTCGACGACATTCATCCAGCCCGTACCCGTAATTCAGTTGGACCGCGCCGAGATTGGCGAATAACAGAATGTCCGGGGCGACGGCGCGAACGCGAAACGTATCCGCTAGTTCCGGGTGTTCGATGCCCGCGCGTTGCGAGCCGAGACCCATCGCGATGCCCGTGGTTTGGGCGGCCTCCGCCAGGGTACGGTTGATCCGGCTGGCTTCTTCCGTCCCGCCTGTCATAGAAGAGATGAGGAGGGGGGCGCGCAAACACCGTTGGAAGAGGGTCAGCGTCAAATCCACCGCATCCAGGTCAATTTCTGGCAAAGCCCGGTGGATAAAACGATAACGTTCCAGCCCAGTGGTCAGGCCGGAACGCACGTCTTCATCAAGGTTGATCCGAATGTGATCAGATTTTCGAGAACTTAGTGTAGGCACAGGCGTAACTTTCAAAAAAACCCGGTGTTTTTCCGAGATGTAATGATCTTACCAGCCGGGTTTTAAGCTGTCAACAAACCTGGACGATGCCGACCAATGGGCGCAAAGGTTATCAGCCGCCTCCGCCCTGTTCGACTACGCAAAGCCTCCGCTCAGGGTGCTCTCAGACATGTGTAAGTTGGCACACCATGTTTGAGTGCTTGACATATCCTTGCTGGACATTACAATTGCAAAATTCTGTGTAAAAACGGAAGCCTTCAAAACCCTTGTATTAAAACTTCTGTTACAAATCCTGTTTAAAATCTTATTTCCTGGAGGAATATATGTCTACATCGCTTAATACGCTTGACGAAGTCAAAAAAATTATTGTCGAATTACTCGGCGCGGAGGAAGGAAAAATCTCTCCTGATGCCCGTTTCCGCGAAGACCTGGAAGCTGACTCGCTGGATTTAGTTGAATTGATTATGGCGTTTGAAGATAAATTTGGGGCAGATATTTCTGATGAAGATGCTCAGAAAATCACCACCGTCGGTGAAGCAGTCGCGTACATTGAAAAGAATATGTAATTTGGCGGATGAAATAACAAAATATAAAAAAGAGGCGCATCACGCGCCTCTTTTCTGTTTCTGTTGACAGTTTCGCCTATTTTGAATTAATATGCGTAGAACCCAAAATTCCCCCCCAGGAGAAACCGAAATGAAAAAGCAGTCCGTTCTATCTCTGATCCTTATTTTGATCTTGATGTTCTTTGTGGCCGCGTGTGGTGGTAGCAATGCGCCCGTGGCAGAACCAACCGCGGTCCCCGAGGAGGTCGTCGCTGAAGAACCTACAGCCGAAGAATCTGCCGTTGAAGAGCCTGCCACGCCAGTTCCCAGCGGAGGCGGTGAAGAACCTGTTGAAGAGGTTCCTGCCCTGGACGAAAATGGTGTCCCAACCGATGTTCCTCTCATGGACGGACTTTATGATTTGCGCGTGGAAGCCAATAATACGCGGATTATTTACAAAATAGACGGCACGATCGAGGATGTGGTGACGTACTATCAAGCGGAGTTACCCACGCTGGGATGGGGCCAAACGTTGGGAGCTGACTCAGCCGTTGGCGCGATGGGCATGATAGGTCGCCAAAACGAAAAGCTCGATAAGTTGTCGATGAACTTGATCTTCAACCCGAATGGGAATTTCGTGATCGTCACCATTGATGTTATCCGCGCTCGATAAGCACTTTTCTCGTTACTACTCAGCCAGAGCAGAGATTAGCCCGAAAAAAGGGTGATGGGGGGAGGCACATCCCCCCTTCACCCTTTTTTCGGGGATTTTCCTCACTAAGCCAGAGTAGTTACCTGTATCCTCGGGGCGGGAATTTTCCCGCCCCTTATTTTTGCCTGTTGGCATACAATACCTTTCACAAAGATGTCTCGTTGTAAAGCGTCGGATGTACCGATCTGCACTTGACATGACAAATAGCGCTCCAGAAAAACTGGCTCTTCCGTTTTGACGGGAAAATTCGGGTTTCCATCCCGTTCATCCCAGTAGAACCGGAAAGTCCAAAGCGTATTTTGTATTCCGTATGGTTAACATACGAAGTACGAAATACAACAAAGGTAAATTACTCACGTTCAAAAGGGTAAAACTCGAGAAAAAAGGATGGAAGGGGGGATGTACATCCCCCCTTCCATCCTTTTTTCTCGGAACTTCACTTGGTGAGTAGTTACCAAAAAGAATTAACCTGTTTACGAGGTTTTATATGAAGATTGCCATTATTGGTGCGGGAATCGGCGGCATGGCGGCCGCGTGGGATTTGACCCGTGCCGGACATACCGTCACCATCTATGAAGCCGCCAACCATGTCGGGGGACTGGCCTCCGGGTTTAAAGAACCCCATTGGGATTGGTCGGTAGAAAAGTTCTACCACCACTGGTTTCAGACCGATGCCCACATGCTCGGCTTAATCGACGAACTTAGCTTGCGTGCGAAAGTGCTCTTTCCCCGTCCCTACACCGTCCTGTACGATCAAGGCAAATGGTACCCCTTCGACTCCATCCCCGCCGCATTGATGTTCCCCGGCCTGGGCTGGGGGATCAACAAAATCCGGTTCGGGTTGGTGGGGTTGTACCTGCGCCTGACCAACAACTGGCGCGCCCTCGAACAACACACCGTCGAAACCTGGATGCGCAAATGGGCAGGAGACGCCGTCTACGAAAAAATGTGGCAACCCCTCATCATCGGCAAGTTTGGCCCCTTCTATAAAGAAGTGAACATGGCCTGGATGTGGGCACGGCTGAAAGCGCGCACTACGCGCCTGGGCACCTATGAAGGCGGCTTCCAGCAATTTTCGGATGATTTTGCGGAAAAACTCCGCGGGATCGGGGTCACGTTCGTGTTGAATACCCCGATCGAGCGCCTTCAACCCCGCGTGGCCGGGGGGGTGGAACTCACCTTGCGCGGGGCGGCGACCCCGATCGCCTACGACCAATGTCTGGTCACCGTTTCCCCCGGATTGTTATCGCAAATGGCCCCGGATTTGCCCGCGCCGTATTTGGCAGGCCTCAAATCCCTCAAACACATGGGCGCATTGGTTATGGTGCTCTCCCTCAAATATCAACTGTCGGAAGACGGCTACTACTGGTTCAACATTCCCAAAAACGCGGGCTATCCCTTCCTGGCGGTCGTGGAGCACACCAACTTCGTCTCGTCCGAACATTTTGGCGGCGAACATATTCTCTACTGTGGCGATTACCTGCCCATTGACCATGAATTTTTCTCGTTGTCCAAAGACGAACTGCTGGCAAAATTTCTCCCGGCTATTCAACGCTTTAACCCCAAGTTCGAGCCGGGTTGGATCAACAAAACCTGGTTGTTTAGCACCCTCTACGCGCAACCTGTCCCCCTTGTCAACCACTCCAAAAATATTCCGGATATCCAAACACCCATCCCTGGCCTGTATTTTGCCAGCATGAGCCAGGTGTACCCCTGGGATCGGGGGACGAACTTCGCGGTGGAAATTGGGCGAAAAGCGGCCCGTTTAATGCAAGCCCCCTCACACGATGCCTCCTGATACCCATTGAGAGCGGCGGATCTCTGAAAAAAAAGGATGGGCGCAAACTTGCGCCCATCCTTTTTTGTAAATGTTTTACGCGGCGTTTTTTCGCACGTCTCCTAAAACCTAAAAGGAGCCTGGCGTCATCTCGCCATTTCCCAAAATTCCGCGATCACTTCCCCGATCCGGGCATTGGGCGCCAGCAACCGCCCTCGAATGGCGGTGATGTCGATCTGGTGGGCGACGAGTTGGTGAATGGGCTGGGAAAGTTTTTGATCGCCCATGACGATGGCCCCTAACAAGGTTTTTTCCCCTACCATCAAACGGATGCGGTTCACATCAAAGTTACTTTGGGCGGCGATAGCTTCAGGTATCTCGCGCCAGGTTTCGCTATCCCCGCGGACAATCCCAATCGTGTCGTTATCGGGGACGCGTCCGCCGACCGCGCCGATGATGGTGGTCGTCAGGCCAGCCAGACGGGTTACGTTTAGGGGAATATTACGCACGTAAAGGGTATGGACCCCGGCCATATTCGCCCCCGCGACTCGGCCCTGATCACGGGCAGTCGGCCAAAGAACGTCCATCACTGGTTTGCCTGTGCTGGGGTCAAAATCCTGGGCGACATCTCCGGCCGCGAAAATATTGGACATGCTTGTTTGCATGGTTTTATCGACCACGACGCCTTTTTCGATCCTTACCCCCGCGGTTTTTGCCAGTTCCAGACGTGGCCCCACCCCGACCGCGACCCCCACGATATCGCACGAGATAGTATCGCCCGCTTTGGTCGTTACTCCACCAACACACGCTTCACCGCGCCCGAACAAACCGGCGCGTTTTTGGAGGATCGCTTCAATTTCTGTGTTAAAGTGAATCCTAGCACCCTCTTCCTGGAGCCGGTGTTCGACAATGCGGGATTCGGTTTCATCCAGAACATTGCTCCAATACCGATCCCCCCGCAAAAAGTAGTGGGTTTTGACCCCGAGCGCGAGCAGGCCTTCGACCAATTCCAGGGCTGTGATTCCCCCACCGACGACCACTGCCGCTTTGGCTTTGCGTGCGCGTTGAACAATTTCTCTGGCGTTGGCGAAATTATCGAGTTGGACCACGCCAGGGAGGGTTTCACCGGTTGGGAGTTTTTCACCGGGGACGCCGGCCGGGCGGGCTTCGGCTCCTGTGGCGAGCAGTAAACGATCAAAAGTGAGCTTGCGCCCGTCATGTAAGGTGACTTTTCCCGTTGCCGAATCGATATGGGTGGCCTGCATATTCAGAAATTGCATGCCCAGCCGTTTAAAGTCTTGAGGCTCGAAAGGGTGCAGTTGCTCTTCTGGGATTTCTTTGGTGAGAATATAGGCCAGGCCGGGGCGGGAGTAATACCCCTCCGGTTCTTCCCCTATCAGAATAATTTCCCCTGTTTTGTCGTGTTGTCGGATCGCTTCTGCGGCAGAGACGCCTGCCGCGCCGGTCCCGATGATTACATAGCGTGTCATAAGTATTTTATCTATCGAAGATTTCTGAACGTTCGAACCGCAGAACCCCGCGCGGGCAACGTGCCACACATTCCCCACATGTTAGACAACGACTGGCTTTGACGGGTTCGCCATTCCAGGCATGGCGGCGGACATCAATGGAGATAGGGCAATGAAAGGAACAAATGCCACATTGCACACAACGCGCAGGATCAGGGACGACCTGCCCTTGGCTGAGGGCTTCGCGGCGTGTTTTTTCAGGTTTAAAGAAAGTGTTGATATTCACAGGAGATCTTAGATACTTCGTAATTCGTTATTCAAACGCAACCGTTCAGATACATTTGGAGAATCATCCAAAAAAAAGGATGGGTGGGGGATGGTCATCCCCCACCCATCCTTTTTTTCGGAACTTTCTTCTCTTGACTGAATGATTACATTCAAATTTTACTATTTCAACAAGGTCGCGTAATAAATCGCGCCGATGATGTGAACGGTGGCCGCAAAAAAGAGGGTCATGCCAATGGGGACATGTACGGCGTGCCAGAGGGCGAGCAGACGGCGGGCCATCGCGAGCGAGGCAATTTGTCGTTGGAGGGTTTGGCGGCGCTGGATTAAGCCTTCAAGACGGGTGACTTGATCACGCGGCATGCCTTGCAACTGGTTTTTGAGTTGCCACCATTGAAAACGGGCTTGCCATTCGCGCAAACCGCGTCCGAAGATGAGGGAGAGATCACTCTCTCCGGCACCGCCTGCCCCTGCCAAGAGGGGCTGAAGTTGGTTGGCGGTACGGGGATAGGCTGTTAACCAGTCTTGCAAGTTGGTTTCGGTCTCGGAAATCGCCTGTTGCAGTTCATCTGATTCTATCACAGCGCCATCCACTGAACGGGGCACGGCGGTATAGATATAGCGTCCGACAAAACCACTTAACACGACCAGGGTCATGAGGAGGGTAACCACTCCCGCCAGCCCGTTGAACTTCCAAGAGGCGTGTAATAAGACCAAGTACGGGCCAACGATGCCCGTGAAAATGTGGAATTGAAGCCAGGTAGCCATTTTGCCCCACCGCGCACTCCGACTTTGTTTACGTTGGGAGTAAAGAAATTCCGTCATCAGCATCAAGATAAAGCCCAGGACGCCGAACGAGTGCCCAAAAAACTCGCGCGCGCCAGGAATCCCACCTTGTGTGACGACAATAAACAAATAAAGCACGGTAATGACGATAACGGCAACAAAGGCCAGCCAAAGTTCGCGAGTGGATTGATTCATAGAATTTGTAGATTAGCTTGCGTACATGAGACTCTACCGGAAATCCTGTGCAGAAACCATAGAGCCGTAAATGATCATGTTGAGACCCCAGGGGGTTTTATATCGTAAACCCTGGGGTCTTGAACATGCCGCATGAAAGGAATTTATTGGGTTGGTGTTTGCGTATGCTCCTTAAGCAAGGTGCGGATTAAGGTTGGTGACAGACCTGACATGTGGCGAATTGATCGAGCGTCAGTTGGGTGGTCTGTGTTGTCCGCGCACGGATGTTGGGAGGGGTAAATAAACTGGCCTGTTGCCCTCCCCCGAAGGTGGTTTCTGAGCTTTTCGGGGATGGAATTGGCGCGTCGTCCCAGTCGCCGGTGTCATGGCAGTCCGAACATTGTTGTCCATGCGGGTGGTCTGGATCATCGGGTTCATCATCCAGATGACAGGTGAGACAGTTATTACTGTTATCGTTATGATTAAAGTCCCAGTCATTAAACGTATGGTGGCAATCCGAACATTGGCCTGGAAAATGCCCATTGGGCGGCGTATGACACGATGAACAATTGTTTTGTCCACTGTGGTCGAAGGTCGCATCATTCCAGTTAGACGTGTTGTGACAGTTAGAACATTGTCCACTGTAGTGATTCGAGGGCGGGGTATGGCAGGAATCGCAGTCGGTCAGGCCGGTGTGGTCGAAGGTGGCGTCATTCCAGTTGGATGTGTTGTGACAGGTGGAACACTGCCCGGCGTAGTGGCCTGCGGGAGGCGTGTGACAGGAGGCGCAGTCGGTCAGACCGGTGTGGTCAAAGTTGACACTCCCCCAATTGGTGGTGCTGGTATGACAGTTGGAGCACTGTCCGGCATAGTGGTTGGCCGGGGCATCATCGGTGTGACAGGAGGCGCAATTGGTCTGCCCGGTGTGGTCGAAGTTGACACTGCCCCAGTTGGAGGTGCTGGTATGACAGTTGGAGCACTGTCCGGCATAGTGGTTGGCCGGGGCATCATCGGTGTGGCAAGAGGCACAGTCGGTCTGCCCGGTGTGGTCAAAGGCTCCTTGCCAGTCATTTGTGTTATGGCAGTTGGAGCACTGTCCGGCATAGTGGTTGGTGGGAGGGGTATGGCAGGAGGCGCAATCGGTCTGTCCGGTGTGGTTGAAGTTGACACTACCCCAGTTGGAAGTACTGGTATGACAGTTGGAACACTGTCCGGCGTAGTGGTTGTTTGGGGCGTCATCTGTATGGCAGGAGGTACAGTCCGTCTGTCCGGCGTGGTTGAACGTAGCTCCACTCCAGTCGTTGGTATTGTGACAGGAAGAACACTGTCCGGCATAGTGGTTGTTGGGGGCATCATCCGTATGGCAGGAGGCACAATCGGTTTGCCCGGCGTGGTTGAAACTGGCTCCGCTCCAGGTACCAGTGGTATGGCAAGTGGAACACTGTCCGGCGTAGTGGTTGTTGGGGGCGTCATCGGTGTGACAAGAGACGCAATCCGTTTGCCCGGCGTGGTTGAACGCACCCTGCCAGTCGTCGGTGTTGTGGCAGGTGGAACATTGTCCGGCGTAGTGATTGGCGGGGGCGTCGGAACTATGGCAGGCGGCGCAATCCGTTTGTCCGGTGTGGTTAAAACTGGCATTCGCCCAGTTGCTGGTGTTGTGGCAGGTGGAACATTGCCCGGCGTAGTGATTGGCGGGGGTGTCGGAACTATGGCAGGCGGCGCAATCCGTTTGTCCGGCGTGGTTGAAGCTCACATCTGACCAATTGCTTGTGGTATGGCAGGTGGAACATTGCCCTGCATAGTGGTTTGGAGGGGTATCATCGCCGTGGCAAGAGCTACAATTGGTTTGCCCGGTATGATCGAAAGTGACATCACTCCAGTTGCTGGTGGTATGGCAAGACGAACATTGTCCGGTATAAAAATGGTGAGTCCCAGGGACATCATCGCTGTGGCAAGCGCTACAGTTGGTTCGCCCGGTGTGATCGAAGGTGACATCGGCCCAATTAAGGATGTTGTGACAACTCGAACATTGCCCGGTGTAGTGATTCACAGGCGCATCCACAGTGTGACAGGACTGACAGTCGCTGGTCTCCACCAGCCCGTGATCAAAACTTGCGGGCGTCCAGGCGTCGGTCGCATGACAACCGGAACATTGCCCCGGAAAGTGATTAATGGGGGCATCGACCGTATGACAGGACGCGCAATTGGTGGCTCCCGCTAACTGATGGTCCAGGTTGATATCGAGCCATGACATGGGAGCATGACAGTTGGCACATGCCCCGCTAAAGTGGGCGGCAGGCAAAACATCCGTATGACAGGCCTCGCAGGTCGTGGGCGTACCTGCATATTGTTCGGAGGGATGACAGGTTGCACAATCGAGGAGGGCGTGCATCCCGATCAGGGGATAAAAGGCATGTTTGGCCGCTTCGCTCCCAGGGGGGAAGGAAATGCCTTGGGGGTTCAGCAACCCGACGGCTTCGGGGGTTGTGTCTGCCTTGGGATTGGTGGAGGGGCTGACTTCGATGCCAGAGATGCGATCTAAATTGCTTAAATCAGCTGTGGCATTTCCTAACATCAAAGCCAGGGTGGCAATTTTGGCTTGGAAAGCCTGGATAATCGCGGCATTTTCATTGGGGGCAATTTGGAGGGTAACCAGTGTTTCTTGAATCTGGTTGACCAGGGCCAGTAACCGAATGCGAAGGTCTGCCTGATTGGTAGGGTCAGCGATAACCGCGCGAGCGACAGCCTCAGACGCATTATCGAGCGCCAGGTCAAGGTAATGAATTGCGGTCAGTTCATGTTGGGTGCCTGTCCGCTCGACCAGGTCATTCATGCGTTGTTCAAGCAGGGTGAGTTCAAAGTAGGCTCGCTTGAGAGGATTTCCGGTAAAGTTTGCGCGTTGGCGTTCGGCCAGATACTGCACAGGGAAGGCGACATTTCCCGGCAAGAAGGGGCGAACTTGTGACAGAAAGAGCATGAAGACCCCCCCTAAAATCATGAGTAGAACCGTCAGGAGCGCAGCGCGCAGAAAAAATTTTCTCATAACATCCTTCTCCTACCGCATCCTGTTCTCTAAAGCTGAACAGGCATGGGTAACATGACTAATCTCCACCGGATTCGGCTTCATCTTCTAATCCAGTTGGATGGCACTCAATACAATTCGTGATGTCGGAAATCCCTTCCTCATTGTGTTCTTGTTTCATTTCAACCGGGTCATGACAATTATCGCAAGTGTATTCAACATAGGTTGTCACATGACAGGTTTCACAAGCGATCATGCCTTCGTCGCCATGATCGAGTGGGAAGGTGTGGGTTTTCAGGCTGGCAGGGAGCCAGGCCGTGGTGCTATGACAGAGTTCACATTGCACGCCAAAGATGCCCGCGTGGATGGGCGGTTCGGCATGGCAAGCGATACACTCTGCAGGGGTTCCGGTAAATTTCTGGTCGGCATGGCAAGCGACACATTCGATTTCGGCATGGCGTCCGTCTAAAACGAAGACACGGGCGTGGTCGAAGTCGTGCATTCGGTCAACGCCATCGTGACAAGCCAGGCAGTCTGAGCCAAATTCTTGTTCGTGGGTAGCCATAAAGACGGCGTCGGCCTGGGCGTGGCAGGTGGTGCAAATCATCATTTCAACCGTTTCCAGATTGGTCACATGACAGGAAGCGCAGTTGAGGACGGCGCCTGAAAAATCTGCTTGATGTTGCACCAGGCTAAACCGGGTTTGTGTGTCGTGATTAAAAGTCGTGTCGCCGAGGGTCGCGGGGCTCCAGGCTTCTGTCGTATGACAGGATTCGCATGTCGTTTCAAACAGTCCGGCGTGAATGGCGGGTTCGGCATGGCAAGCCACACATTCGGCGGGCAGGTCTTCAAACTGGTTGTTTACATGACATCCGGCACAATTCGCTGTGGCGTGTTGACCTTCAAGCGGAAAATCGGTCTGGCTGTGGTCAAAATCAGTCATACGATCCAGCCCGTCGTGACATTCCAGGCAATCAGCCCCGAAATCTTCTAGGTGCTGGGTCATAAAAGGGGTGTCATATGCGGCATGACAATCGGTGCAGGTTTGTTGATTGACACTAAAATCATCGCCTGCATGGCATCCATCACACCCCAAGGGGGCGGCGTTGTAATCGACTTGATGCCAGATTAGGCTGAAGGAGGTCACGGAATGATCGAAGTTTTCCAACCCCGACAGGGTGGGGTCAAAATCCGCTCCCTGATGATCGGAGTGGCACGCGAAGCAGGGGAGGGTGGTATCCAATTTTGCGTGCAAGCCGTTCAGACTCGTCAATTCCTCGTTCACTTCTGTGTGACAGTCCAGGCATAATACAGTCTGTTTCGTCTTGAGCGGTTGGTGGCAGGTGCCACATGCCGAAATGTCCGCATGAGAGGCCACCCCCCCGAGGGTAACGCCTTCTTTCGCTTTGGCGGTCAAGGCCCCGGGACTAAACATTTGTCCACCTGTAAACCAAAAAAGCAATGCCAAAATGATCGTTAAAACCAGAGTAAAAACGATCCCGGAAGGGGAGAGAAAAGGATGTTGTCGCCGCATAATTTTCGTTGTAGGCCTTATATTTGCAACGCCTGAAGACTCAGTCGGAATCATTTGCAAAAAGTTACGGGTATAGAAATTTCAATTTAACCTCTTTCTCATAAAAAGGATAGGGGTAGATGCCCTGCTTAAGAGAGGCAAGTGACCATGTTTGAGACCATCTGCGATCACGATTTCGCCCAGGGCCGTCCCGCCCTGCCTCAACTGTCCGCAATTCTCAATAAGGCCGCAAAAGCACGAATGGCGTTCCTTCAACGGCCACCCTGAAGTTCAAACGCGCTTCAAAAAGGAAGGCCGTTCGTCCAAAAACAGAATTGCTACTCAACTGGCTCTTCGTAAAATGGAGTTATTCGCTTTAGGGTATAATCGGGCCATCAATCTTGAAGCGTATCTACTCAGCCAGGGTAGAGATTAGCCCGAAAAAAAGGGTGAAAGGGGGCTGTACAGCCCCCTTTCACCCTTTTTTTCGGGGAGTTTCCTCTCTAAACCTGAGCAGTTACCTTGAATCTTATACTGTCAACGGTCAGGAATTGCGCTTTTTTCATGATGAAACAACCGCTTGAATCACGGATAAGGATTAAAGAATCATCCGTGAGCACCTGATCCGTGATTCACAAAAACGTAATTTGTGACCGAGATGAGTATATATCTCCCAATTTCTAAGCAAAAGGAGTTCAACATGCAACGAGTACTCAGCTTTTTCGCAGGCGCATTGTCAGGCGCATTGGTCGGGGCAACCCTGATGGTCCTCTTCACCCCTGCCCCAGGAAAAACAATCCGTTCAGACCTACAAAATCGTGTTCAAACCCTGCGGGATGAAATGCAGGGCGCCGCCTCGGCACGCCGTGCCGAAATGGAAGCACAACTGGCCCGCCTGCGCGCGCCACAAAGTTAAGGGCACAGACGCGCAGAGAAGAAAGTTCCGAAAAAAGGGATGGCCGGGCGGATGTACATCCGCCCGGCCATCCCTTTTTTCGTAGAGGCTCCACAGCCTCTATGTGTCAACCTGATTTTTGGATAGCGTCTAAGCCATCACCTGCTGATACAAAAGCTCCAGTTCAGACAACAACGCCGCCCTACGCTGGTTAATAAAAGTGAACACCGCCCGCAGATTGGTCCCTGGCTCAAACGCAATGCCCAAACGGTTCCCATGCGTCGCCCGTTTCACATGCCGGATTACTCCCAACAAATGAAGCGTTTCATCAGGCAACGGCAGAGAAAACCGCACAATCGAGCGCGCCCGTAAACGATTGGCCCCTTCCCCCGTCACGAGAACCCCTACCCCACTAATCGACAAATCCACCACACTGCCTTCAAAAGTCTTCCCCCCACTTTCCAACTGAACATCGAACGGCTCGCGCGGCTCTACCCGCGGACTCATCCGGTCGCCCAAATGCCCACTCACATAACTGAAATTTTTCAATACCGCTGTCCCGGCATGCAGGTCCACACTCTGCACCACTGCATTGACCGGTTCATCCAGCCAATCACTCAACGCAATGACATGTTTAGAAAGCGTCAAACAAATCGACTTAAAGGACTGGGGTTGAATATGCACCGCCTCCTCATACACAAAACTGACCTGGGCTTTATGAATCACCGGCATGCCCTTGTACATACTCAAGAGATCAATTTCATGTTTCCCGGCGGCCATCCTCTGCCAACTTGAAATAATTAATTCGTTCATCGATGCCTCTCTGTGATTCCGTTGAATTTTCTGCTCAAGTTGAATCTTTGACACACTTGGCTGAATAGATGTGGATTCATCAATTATACATCCACACGCAACCCAAAACGGCCTAATGTGTTGTACCTGAAAAATTTCCTCCCCTACATATCAAAACGATACAAAAACCATGAACCTTACAAATAAAATCGCGCTCATCACCGGCTCCGGACGGGGCATCGGCAAAGCCATCGCCCTTCACCTCGCCCATCATGGCGCGGACATTGTCGTCAACTTCTTTCGGAACCGCCAACCCGCCGAAGAAACCGCCGCCGAGATCAGAGCTTTGGGGCGCCGCGCCCATGTCGTCAAAGCGGATGTCGGAACCGCGGAGGGGCTGGATCACCTGTTTTCAGACACTGAAAAAGAATTTGGGGGATTAGATATCTTCGTCAGCAACGCCGCCTCTGGTTACAACCGCCCGGTGATGGAACAAAAAATCAAAGGCTGGGATTGGACGATGAACATCAACGCCCGCGCCCTTTTGTTTGGGGCACAACGCGCGGTCTCGCTCATGGAACCGCGCGGGGGTGGGGCCATCGTCAGCCTCTCCAGCCCTGGCTCCTACCGCGTCCTCCCGGAATATGTCGTCGTTGGGGCCAGCAAAGCCGCCCTCGAAGCCGTCACCCGTTATCTCGCCGTTGAACTTGCCTCGAAAAATATCGTCGTCAATTGCGTCTCCCCCGGCGTCGTCCTCACCGATGCCCTCCAACACTTCTCCTCCACCCGCAACGACACCTCCCTCATTGATCAAGCCGTCGCCAACACCCCCGCCGGACGCCTCGTCACCCCCGAAGATGTTGCAGGCGTCGTCGCCTTTCTCTGTTCCCCTGCCGCAAGCATGATCCGTGGGCAGGTCATCCAGGTAGATGGCGGCCTCGGCCTCCCCATGCGAGGAAACGCCGCCGCAGAATGATCCGCTACTGCGCTTTGTGTTTCCCTTTAATCTCCCGAATCTCCGCTTCCGACAAATCCGGGATCGTTTGGGTTTCGGTAATGCCCAGCGCGGCGCGTTGCGCGGCACGCCAGCGGGCGAGGCGGTCGGTGATTTCCGCTTCGTAGCCTACCTGAGAAGGGTTATAAAAATACGTACCAAGCAAATCTTTGGGCAAATATTGCTGGGGCAAAAAGTGCGCGAGGTCATCGTGTGGGTAAATGTAATCCTTCCCATGTCCCAACGCCTTCGCATCCCGATTGCCATCTTTGAGCGGGTTCGGCACCTCGCCCACCCCCTCCTTCTCGATCCGGTCAAACGCCTTGAAATAATGCGTCGCCGAGTTCGACTTCGGCGCGGTGGACAAATACAACACCGCGTGGACGATGGGGAAAATCCCCTCCGGCAGACCGATGTAATCGAACGCCTGCGCCGCCGCGTTCGCCACCACCATCCCCATCGGGTCGCCCATCCCAATATCCTCCCCCGCCAAAATGATCAACCGCCGCAGGATAAACCGCGGATCCTCCCCCGCATACAACATCTTCGCCAACCAATACAAGGCCGCGTCCGGGTCCCCCCCCCGCACCGACTTAATAAACGCCGAAATCGTATCATAGTGCGCGTCCCCATCTTTATCATACAACACCGCCCGCCGTTGAATCGACTCCTGCGCCACCTCCAGCGTGACGTGAATGACACCTTCTAGTCCAGCATCCTGAGCGGAGCCTGCCGCAGTCGAAGGAGGGGTGGACTCCACGGCGAGTTCAAGCGCGTTGAGGGCATTCCGCGCATCCCCGTTAGCGACATGGATCAAGTGGGCGAACGCGTCCTCGTCCACCTGCACCGCGCGGGTTCCGTACCCCCGTTCGCGATCCGCCAGCGCGCGGGTAAGCAGTTCCCGCACATCCCCCTCCTCCAACGGACGCAGTTGAAACACCCGCGACCGCGACACCAATGCCCCAATCACCTCAAAATAAGGATTCTCCGTCGTCGCCCCAATGAGGGTGACAGTGCCATTTTCAACATGGGGGAGCAGGGCATCCTGTTGGGCTTTGTTCCAGCGGTGGACTTCATCAACGAAGAGGGTGGTAGAAACACGATAAAGCTTTTTTCGCTCCTGGGCGTCATGAACAATTTTTCGCAAATCCGCGATTCCATTCAGAACGGCGGAGATGGTTTCAAAATGCGACCGGGTATGGCTGGCAATCACCATAGCCAGGGTCGTTTTCCCTGTCCCAGGTGGTCCCCAGAGAATGATCGATGAAAACAGCCGGTCGGCCAAGATCGCACGACGCAGGAGGCGGCCTTCTCCAATGATGTGCTGTTGCCCTACATACTCGTCCAGATTGCGCGGGCGCATCCGCGCGGCAAGCGGCGCGTCGGTTTTCATTTTTTGTTCGAGGGCATGGTCGAAGAGGTCTTTCATATGTCTCCCCATTATACTTGCCGCGGATGCTTGAGGGGTAGATTAGGTTAACTGACCGATAGGTTAATTAACCTAATCATGCTCATCATTCAAGTTCCCGTTTTACCTCCCCCACATCAAGGAGAATTTCATCACAAGTTCCAAGTACTATACTTTCAAGCATCATACTTTGAAGTATAAAACGATCAGCGCAAAAAACTCCTCACTTTGAACACAGATTTTTTTTGTCGGTGTGTACTTTTTCCCCTCACAAGCCCGAACCACCCGAATCGCTCAATCCTTTAAAAACACAACTCAACCGTCGGACTGGGTTCAGTAGCTTTATAAGTGCGTTGGTGGCAGAACACTTTTACCCGCCCGGCTAACACGGTACGAATAATGTCGGGATCATCGTTCATCAACCAATCGCGCAAATTCTCCACAGATAACATTTCCTGATACCAGGCGCGAATGCCTGATAGGTTAGGAAGGCGCACCTGATTCGCCTCCAACTCGGTGATTTCTGCCAGGACATCTTTTTCCGATTGCGCGAGTTCTTGGAGAACTTCATCAAATTCTGCTTTCGCAAGCTGATAATCCAGTTTGAGCTTGATCGCTTCCACTTTTTTCTTACGGATTTTCTCCAAACGGACACGTGCGGCGTTTAATTCAGCCGAGCGGTCCTGGGGAATTTTTTTCGTCGCGCAGGCAATCACTTCCTCAACCGGCTGTTGAAAAAATCGGACGAGGGCCTCGGTGATCATGTCTTCATAAGTGTAGTGCCGGGTACAAACACGCGTCGTGGTGCGACAACTGTATTGGTAGGCACTACAAACGTAGTCAACGCCCAAGTTGCGTCCAGAAGGTTGAGCGTGGATGCGGATCATTTTTGCGCCACAGTTTCCGCAAAAAGCAATGCTGTAATAGCGGGCCGAACCTGTATTGCCACGTTGGCTCCCCCGTCCCCGGCGGGCGAACTGGCGGTCTATCTCTTCTTGTTGTTCCGGTGTGCGCAATCGTGGATGATCGCCTTTCACAAACACCTCTTCACCAGAAACCCTGGCCCGATACTCTCCCAGGGGATACCTTGACTTGAGCAAACGCCGTATCACCTCCTCGTGCCATTGTTCTTTGTGGGAAGGAGCATATTCCGGCGCGCCCTCTTCATATCTCGTTTGTAAGCGCCGGGCGATGGTGACAGGTGAATTTCCAGCGATGAACCATTCGTCAATCAATTGCCGAATAGGGGCCTGCATCGGATCCAACTCCACTCCCACGGATTTACCCCTCTCATCCCGCACCGTCCGGTATCCATATTCTGGTTTCGCATACGGAAGTTTTTTCTCTTTCACGCGTCTTAAGACAGCGCCACGCCGTCGTTCCTGAGTTTGGTGCGTCTCCGCACGCGACATGGTAAGTTCCATACCGGAAGCAAAGATTTGCCCTACCGTGCTCTCTACGGGCCGGCCCGTTCGTCCGCTCCAGATTTTACAGCCGAATTCGTCGCAGAGCGCTTCGACCTGAACAGCCAGAGCATTGCGCCCTAGCCGGTCGCGCGCCTGGGTGAGCAGGTATTTGGGCTTGGCTTGAGTATTTTTTTGAAGCAGGTCAAATAATTGCTGATAGGCAGGAATATCGCGTGCCGCATCCTGATAGAAAATGTATGAACGTGAATAACCGGGCACACGGAGAATAGCGACCGGATAAAAGTTATTTTCGAGGGACATTTGCCAACACCAATCAAACTGCACCAAAGGGGAATACTTTTGGTGTTTGGTGCTGGTGCCGATCCACCAGATGACGGGGGTTCCGTTTGGATTAAGACGGGGACGTTTCATAGGGTAAGCCTTTTTACCCCAAGATTTTACCTGGCTTTATCTTTGATAGCAGTCGGAAAACTCATTAAGACTTCAATAAAGTGATCGCTTAATGCCAAACAGGCTCCCAAAACCAGAGAAGAAGCTAAATTTGAAAAAAATTGGAAGTAGGGTCCATGAAACATGGCAAGGATGTATAACCCAGTCGCAATAATTGCTACAGCAATAAACAGTGTATCTATTTTGGGAGTGCAATAAAACAACAAATTTTTCTGCCTTATAGCCCAGAGGAACACTGTTGCTAAAAGCATTCCAATATAAACCAAAGAAAAACTTAAGCGGGAGTCATTCAATAAAGTCAGAAGAAGAGTCAGGGGTATGGATAGTTTGATAATGTTCCAAAGTGCGGGACGTATGTTCTTAACCTGTTCTCGGGAAAATTTTCTTAGCCCCCATGTTTCTTTCACAATGACCTGGGTATCTATCCACAAACGTTTCTCCACAGAATCAGTAGCGGATATTTTTTTGCCCACTAAAGATCTACGGACATAATCCTGGATCTCATTAGCAATATCAGCATCTTCAGAATCTTTATCAAAGATCTGATACGTGATTTCAATAAGTTCTTCTTTGATTTTGTCTTTCATAATTCCCATACTTTTGTTTATCTAAGATGTTTTTGGTGTAAATACGGATTTCTGTTGAATTTCGCTTTGTTTTTGTTTTTCCCTCTTTTTTGCCATAAGTTGTTTTGCGTATTCTAATAATTCCGCCTGACTTTCATCATCCATTTCATCATAAGACTTAATTAAAGCTTGAATTCTAGCATTTGGGCGAGCTACACCAAGGATATCGTAAACCTCGTCTCCCAATTTAGTGGCAATTTTTTCAATTAAGTCTTTACGAGTAGGTTTATTTCGGCCATTCATGTAATGACTTAATAATTGATTAGATAAACCTAACCAATCAGCAAAATCCTTAAGCAAGACTCGTTCACCCTGGGCCATCTGCCATTCAAGATATTTTTTATCAAGCCATTGGGAAAATTCATTACGTTTGGGCATTTCAAATTATCCGGTACTGTTTTCGACTAACTCAATAGAATAAATATATCCTCTATTGTAGTCACTTTAACACTATGCAGTCTAACCGCTTGACAACCCAGATAAAAATACTATACTAAGTAGAGATACTATATGAGATATATATAGTATATTATGTATAAATACTCTATAATTTGTGCGGTGGATACTTTTTGTTTCTATCTTTATTATGGTTTGCTCTACTTTTACTCAAATTGTCCTTGAATATAGGCACTATCAAAAATTGAGCTTACGCGCCTTTGCTAACCAGATCAATGAGAAATCGATTGTTCATCTATGTCATCAAACGATTTCAAATTGGGAAAAAGGAATTTGCACTCCTGTATACCATAGCTTGATACCAATAGCGCTTCTATATGGTGATTGGCGACGTGATTTTGCCATCGATGCACTCGCAGCTCTTCACCCAAATCTGTACACACCTATTGGAGATATCGGGAAAAGATTGTTGGCAACAGAAGGCACTATCTTAGCAGAGCCAGAAAAGAAAGTCGGGAAAGCCCTCATTCCAAATATAGAAGAAATTTAGGAGCTAATAATGCCCCAAGCATCACCCCCTATCTCCTTAAATTCGTCATCTCAATCAACACGAACAATATCATCTGAAGCAGAAATGGTAATGGCTACTACTCGACACCTTGCCTATGCAAAACTCGCTTTTGATGTCGCATGTGCGGTGGACTCTTATCTTAAACGGAAAAAACAAACAGAGTCTCCCACGATTCAATTATCAGAAGATGCTAGTGACAATCATTGATATTTATCAATGAGCAGAACATACACAATTTAAGTCTTTGGTCATTCGACATTGATATGCCCCTCATAGTCATCTTCGTTAAAGGCGTTTTCACTCATTTACTCGGACAACTTGTCCTGGGCTAAAGGAAAGGATAGAGATGAAAGCCGCCCGATTTGTTTCAGGATTTCTCGGCTTGCTACCCGTGCCAAGCGCTTTTGTACCCTGCCGACCCAAATGGACGCAATAATTTTTTCGATTCAACTATATTTTCGATCATTTTTCCAATGGTCTTTTGGAACCATCTTCCAAGAAGTGAAAATTTATGAAACGCGTAACGCCCTTCTTTTTAATCGCCAGCGTGATGCTTCTGGCGGCATATTTTTGCGCCCTGGCCGGTTCAAATCTCACCCAGCAGGCCAACACGTTCGCAAACAGTGCCGCCAGTATAGCGCAATCTCAAGCAGTTGTCGAACAAGCCCAGGCCAATCAGCAAATGGCTGAAGCCCTCCAAACACAGGCGCGCACGAACACGTTGAACCTGTTGATTTTGGCTATCCTCCTGATCATCGTGTTAGGCATGGGCATCTACCTGAGTATGATGACGCACACGGCTCACCCTATCCCCTCCCTTTCCTCGCCCAAAGCCATTTCCCCTCTTCCCCAAAGCATTTATTTGAATCGCCCTTCATTCCCCGCGCCTCAACCTGAGTTGGATGACGCACAGCTTCGGGCCGCCGAAATTTTAGCGGCCCTACTGGAAAGCGACGCCTGGAAAACCCGATGAAACCCTTCGTAGCCTTTGCCTTAATCGTGCTGGCCTTTTTCGGCGCATTTTATATGTCCGCACACTTTGCCGTCCCAGGGGAAAATCTTTCTGCACCACTGGCTCCGGAAACGGATGCTTTTCCCGTCCCCGAGCCTCCCCTTGGCGGCGGACCCGCGGCGTATCGCGAATATGCGGACCAATTAGCGACCTCCACCGCCCGTCCGCTTGTCGAAGCGACACAGCACGCCCAACAAACGGGGCAAGCCCTGGAACAACACATTTATGTAGACGCCTTAACCACCACAGCGGGAGTTGCGATGACCCAACAAAGTCTCAATCAGACCGCGACCCCGCTGGTCTTGACCGCCACGCGCCAGGCCCAGGACACGCGGACCGCCCAAGAAAGCACTCAACAGGTCTTTGTGCTCTTGTCCATCACGCAGACCGGCGTCGCCGCACACACGGCCACCAGTCTGGTCCAAACGCAGATCGCCCCTGTCATCCAGGCTCAGGCAGAGGCGGCGCGGACCCTGGCGAATACCCGATGGGCGTGGCTCCTGTTCGCCGCCGTCAGCAGTGCCCTGGTTTTTCTCTTTTTCGTTGTGCAATACAAAGAATACTTGGATGATCGGCGCGTCAAACGCAACGATGAGTCTGTGCGGACACGTTTGGTTCACCGGGAGGGCGCTTCCCCCCTATTTGTGACCAAAGACGAACGTCTGCTCGACCCAGACAAAGCCTTCTTCCCCGACGCCTCCAAACCCGCCCCCAGTACCGAGCATCAAGAGCGTGTGACCCAACGCGCGCAAACGGTGCAACTCGCCCGGGAATTTGCGAAAGCTTTAAGTGCCGCCCCTGGCACCCATACGGCCAATTACCTCGCCAACCTGGCCCACTTGAACAACCCGCCCGGAAGTGCAGACGCACTGCCCAGCGCCTTGACGCCTGAAATTCGGTTCTTGGCACAACCCCCAGCCTATGCCGAAGAGGTCGAAAGCCGACTGCTCATGGAAAGTGAAGGTGTTTCATGATGACCAGCTATAAAGGACAGGCCCTCCTCGTGGCCAGCAGAATCCCCATCGTTTTGAAACAACGCGGGCTTGACCCGGCAGTGATTTCCGAGTTTACCCTCTGGGAAGGGGGTGGAGGTACAGTGTGGTTAAGCGCCGTGTTGGACCCGGCCCGCGTGGAAAAAGCGGAACACTATACCCATCCTCAAACGCTACATCAGCTTTCGACCGTTCTACGCGGTAAACCCGTGTTGCTTTCGAACTCCAATGGCTTGCGGTACTGTGTGCTCCTTTCTCACCGTCCACGGCTACCACAACACCTTGAACTTCCGCCTTGGCGCAAAGGTCTTTTGCAAATCGGGCGGACCCTGCAGGGGGAAGTCACGGTCAGGTATGAAGAACTGGGAAATGTCCTTATTGCGGCCATGAAACGCCAGGGAAAATCCACTTTGCTCCGCAGTCTCGCCTTACAAGCCCTTTATGAGGGCTGTCAGCTGATCGTCGCCGATCCCCAAGGGCTGACCTTCAGTGGCTTGCGGGGGCACGCGCAGGTCTTAGCCTTTGGCGATGAACTGCAGAGCTGTACCCAGGCCGTGGCGACCCTGCGTGAGGAAATTATTCGGCGCGCCCAGCTCTTTCGTGAAAAGGGGGCGGACAAAATAGAAACCTACAACACCCTCCCCGATATCGAGCCGCTTCCCCGGCTACTTGTTTTGTTAGATGAATTCAACGATTTTGTCCAAAACGCGCCCAAGGACACGCTCGCGATCGTGCGCCAGGCCGCGTTTGGCGCGCCCAAGTATGGGATCCATCTGGTCGTCAGCGGCCATTATTTTGATGAAGCGAGTGTGGGCAAAATCAAAGGCCAATTTGACACCCGCATTTGTTTTCGCCTGACCGAGCCGTCCGCCGCCCGTATGTTATTGGAGACCGAGGCCCCCACCCGCTTACGCGTGCCTGGGCGAGCCGTTACCAATCGCTGGGGCGTGGTGCAGACGTATGAAACCACTCTGGAGGGGCTGGCGGCGGGCGATGGGTTGACCGAAACCGAACGCGGCTTGATCGCCCGCCTCAAAGCGGAATATGAAGGGCGGCTCTCTTACCCGGCGCTGTTTGCCCTGGGCTTTAAGCGGGGTGCGGCAGACAAACTGCGCGAAGATTTTGTCCGGCGGGGCCTGGCACGCGTGCAACCCGAACAGGATAACGCCCTGGTTTTAACGATATGACCCCCGTGGCCTGGCTTGTCGCCTGCTTCACCCCCGATCACAAACCCCTTGCAAACCGGAAAACTTTCTCCCTGGCCTCCTGATCGGGAACCAGGATTGGAGCCGGTTTGCGTGGGTTTGCAAGGCTGGTAAGGTTTGCCGGTTTGTCGGGCAAACCTTACCAACGCATCTCAATCTCATCAAATATTAGAGGTAACTATGGCCAAAATCATCACCACCGTCAATCAAAAAGGGGGCGTGGGCAAAACCACCACCACCGTGAACTTAGCCTGCGGCCTGGCCTCGCAGGGATACCCCGTGCTCCTGATCGACCTGGCCCCGCAAGGCCAGATCGCCTCCGCCTTGAACTGCCCCCAAGACCGAGGCACGTACTACCTGCTCACGATGGGGCGCAGTCAGGCGGCGGAAATCAACTTCGTCAAAAGTCTGGTGCGGCCTACCGGGCGGGAAAACCTCTGGTACATCCCTGGCAATTTTGAAACCGTGCGCGCCCAGCAGGATGTGACCAGCCGACAGCCCCCAGCCTCCATTTCCTATCTGCGGGAAATGCTCGACCTCTTCACCCATACGGGGTTGCACTATCTCCTGCTCGATACCAGCCCCAGCATTGGCGGTTTGCAGGAACGGGCCTTGTGGGCGGCGGATTACGTCATCGTCCCCACGAACCTGGAATACCTGAGCAACGAGGGCGTCGCCAACCTGGCCCAAGACCTGCACGCCCTGGTTCAGCAACAAGCCTGGGCGGGGAAGTTGTTGGGGGTGTTACCCACCTTCTACGACCCGCGCCCCACCCCGATGCGCGAGGCCTACCAACATTTGAAGACCACTTTCGGGCCGAATCTACTCCCCCCCATCCACCGCTCCAGTGTCTTCGCCGCGGCCTCCGCCGAAGGCCAAACCCTGTACGAATATGCCAGGGCCCACCCCGGCAATGTTTACGCCCAGCGCGCCCGCCAACAATATGACCAATTGGTCAAAGCCGTCCTACGCGCGAAATAGGAGCCTGCTATGTCCCGAAACCCTTTTGCTCCCGAAGGGCCTAACCCGTCCCAACTCCCTGACACCTGGGGCGCCCCGCTCGTCGCCACCGCCCCCCCACCCCCTCAGGCTCTCCCTGCCTCTCCCTTGCGAGCGCACATCGCCGACCTGCCCAAAGCGAATTTTCAGCCAAGGAAACGCCCAGATACACGCCTCCGCGGCCCAGTGCTCTTTGTGCGAAATCTCATGGATTTGAAAGCTCCCTTGGAAAAAGCCGCTGACGAACTGGGCATTCCGCGTGACATGCTCGTGCGCTACCTGCTGGAACAAGGGCTGGTCGCCCATCAAAACGGGGCCGCGCCCTTAACCCCGAGCTTGCATCAGCGGCTGACCCTGTACCCGGACGAACCGGGCGGCAAACGCAAAAAGAAGGGGGGAGCGACGAAAGGGGTCGGGTTTCGGGGCTTGCCAGAAGACTTGCGGCAAGCTTTGGATGAGACCGCCCAAGCCCTCAGCGTCCCTCTCTGGCAGGTGGTCCGCCGCTTGTTGGAAGAGGGCCTCACCGCCTGGCGGGAGGGGCAGTTAAGCATCCCGGTCCAAAAAGTGCAGATGGAAACCAAGACCCTTTACCCCGAAGAGGCCGCATGAATTTTATCACCACAGCAAAAACGAAATCTTTTTCGGGACTGATAACCCCCTGGTTAGCAGATTGGGTAGCAGACGGTTATCACCCTGTTATCCGGGGGGATAGCGGGTGGGTTAGCACTGTCCTGCCACAACGCCCGACAAGGCCGTTGTTTTTTTACTCCGCCACCCAAAGACCTTTGGGCGCCACAGCATTGTCTACGCCCTTTTTCGGGCCGCGGGAACTTCGCACGTTTGAGGGCTTCGCGGCGGACAGGCTGGGATGGTTTCTTCCCTTTCCCTCCCGCGGGGCCGAATGGCCTGGGCCGAGTGGCCTCGCGGCTGGCCCACACGGCCGGCCGCCCCGCGCCGGCGGGCGAGCGCCCTCCGGGGCAGGGCGGAGGGCCGAACCGGGCCGCAAGAACCCCTGGGCGCGCCCGGACGAGCGTCCGGCGCAAGGAACCCCGCGGGATGACACTCCGCCTGACCCCGCCCTACGGGACATCATCCCACCCCGGCGCGGTAACCCTGTGGGACACCCCCGGGATCCCCTAACGGGGAAAACGGGCGGGAACTATGCGGGACGTACCCCGGGAGTAGCTAGGGAACCACGCACGGGGACGCGCGCGGTGCATGGCGCGGCGCGCTCAGGCGCGGAGTCATCCTAGGGGGGGGAGGCCGAATCGGTCAAAATACCGCGCCCGAATGGCGCATTTTCTCTCACTTGATTGGCCAATTTATTAATGGCGAATGGGTCAAAAACCGTGCCCCCATTGGTCAAAAATCATCTTTAAAGGAGTATTGTTATGGATTTTCCTCTCGAAATTCCGCGTCAGCCGCTTACGCTCGGCTTGACGGCCAACCTCTGGCCGCGCGCATATCTGGCGCTGGCCTATCTCGCCACGACCGGGTATGCGATCCGGTACGAACTACAAACGCATCTAAACGCCCATTACGGGGAACCCCCGGAGAGCCGTCAACTCCGGCATGTAATGGAACGCAAACTCCCCCAAACCGGCCTAATCATCGCCGAAACCTTTCATCCTTTTCAGAACAAAGCGCTCACCGCGGTACGCCTGACCCCGAAAGGGGAAACCCTCTGTCGGGAATGGGGCATGGACGTGGTGGAGTCGGAGTGGGCGCGGCTCATTCGCCTGCACACCGGGGCGTTCCAGCCCGCCCACACCGGGGCGGTGCTGGCGTTTCTTTCCCAGGCCCGGCGGCGGGGTTGGCAAACGCAGGTCGTGCCGACGGTGGACGCCCCGCGTGTCTATCCCGATGTCATGATCGAAAAAGACGGGCGACGCATATACGTGGAGGTTGAATTGAGCACGCAGAAATATACCAAATGGCAACATCTGGCGGCGTTTCAAGGTCTGGTTGCCATCTGTGCCAAAACCCCCGCCAGCCGCCTCACTCTGCAGCGAGAATGCGAAGAGCTAGGTCTGCCTGGATCGGCTACCGATTTGGAAACCTTGCATCGCCGGGCCAAAGAACCCTCCTATGGCTCGTTGTGGGAGGTGGAGTGGGGAGCCTGCCCTGGAGGTCCACGATGATTCCACCCTTCCCTAATTTTATCGCCTATCTGCGTGCCCAAGACCGGGCGGAAGCCACCGTGCGCGGTTATCTGGCCGACCTGACCGCCTGCGCCCACTGGTTTTCCCAAACTTACGACGAATCCTTCACCCCAGCCGCCCTCACCCCCAGTGTCCTCCGCGCCTATCGGCAAGCGCTCTTAATCGAAAAGCGCGCCAAAGCCAGCACCGTCAATCGCCGCCTGGCCGCTCTGCGCGTGTATGCGGCCTGGGCGGTGCAAGCAGGTGTGCTGGACGCCAATCCTGCCGCGCAGGTTCGGGGCGTGGCCCAAGTGCCCAGTGGGCCGAAGTATCTGGACAAAAAGGGCCAGGATGCCCTGCAACGGGTCATGGAACACGACCTGCAAGTCGCCCGTCTGCGCTACCCCAAACGCTGGAAAACACGCCAGCGCGATTATTCCCTGACCATCTTTCTGCTCCATACCGGCCTGCGCTTGCATGAGACCCTGGCGGTGCGCTTGGAAGACCTGGTGCTGACCGCCCGGAAAGGGCAGGTCACGGTTCAGGCTGGCAAAGGCAACCGGCAACGGACGGTCCCGCTCAATGCCGACGCCCGGCAAGCGGTCCGCGCCTGGTTGGCCGTGCGCCCTGCCACCCCGGACAACCCCCACTTGTGGCTGGCGCTGGAAGGGGAGGCGCAAGGAGAACTGACCAGCCGCGCGGTTCAACGCGTCCTGCATCGGTATGGGCAGGCGGCAGGTTTACCGCACCTGACCCCGCATGTGTTGCGGCACACTTTCGCAAAAAACTTAGTGGAACAAGGGGTGGGCCTGGAGAAAGTGGCGGCTTTGCTGGGCCACGCCAATCTCAACACCACGCGCATCTACATTACCCCTAACCAACATGATCTGGAAAAGGCGGTCGAAACCCTCGCCACCTTGCCCTGAAATGGAGTCTCCGATGAAACCCCCCGCCCTTTCTCTCAGTCCTCCCGTGCTCGTGCAACTCGGAAAGACCTCGATCGGTCTGCTCCCGGATATATCTGTGATGCCTGGCCAGCAGTGGCTGACCATTGAAAACACGCCTGTCGGGCGTGGGTTGGTCGCGTGCCTCGACCATGTTGACACGGTTACGGTCAACCAATGGATTCTTTGTCCGCATGATCGGGCCACGGATCAGCGGTTGGTCGAACTGATCGACATGTGCGCGAAATTACGTTTGGCGGCGCCCCGTTTGGTGCAATTAGATCTCGCCTTGAAGGCTCAATAACCTCGAAGTCTCGCATGTCCTCGCTCCACTGGCCGCCCCTCCCCCCTGAACTCATCGCTGACTCCAACCTCTCGGACCGGTGTTTTCGCGCGTTCGCCCGTTTATATACCCTGGCGTGGAACGGCACTTTCCTCACGCCCGTGCGTTTGACCGAAGATGACTTGTGCGCGATTCTACATAAATCGCGCACCCAAATGTACTCGCTCCTGGCTGAAATGACCACCGCCCACCTCATTCACTGGCATCGTGATGGCCGCCATTTTCGCATCACGCCCAACTTCAACCCGCCCGTGTCAACCCAACCTGGTGGTCAAGACCTCGCATCCGGAAAGCCGGACGCGCCTCTCCCCGAATCCGGAAATCCGGATTCAACGGGGGTTTTGAGTCCGGATTTCCGGATTCCTGTCCCAGAATCCGGGATTCCGGGACAAGGTCAAAAGCCACGCGCGTTAAAGGAATCAATTAAGCTTAATGATGATGATGAATCCTCTGAGGATCACCATCATCATGGCGCCGACAAATCCGGATTTCCGGACGCCTCTCCGGTCTTCAAAGCGGCCTGTGCCCAAAGCGAGCACTGGTTGCTCCGCGCCGGGGTTTGGCCCGACCGGGCGAAAAAACTTGCCCGCGTCCTGGCGGCCAATGAGCAGGTGGGCATGTCAAAACCGTTTCTCCCGACCCGGAGAGATGTGCTCGGCTGGGTCGCTTGCCTCACCCAGCGGGACGATATCGACAATCTTCCGGCGATCCTGGCCCAAAATCTCGAAAAAGGACGCCCTTCCCCGGCGAAATATCAGCCTCCGCGCCTTTGCCAGACCTGCCAGCGTGCGGAAGGGTCTTGTCATTGTGCCCAAGCGGCTTACGATTACCCGGAAAGCCTCTTTGCCCGCGCTTTAGACCCTACCGTGCATTCCTGGGTTTGCCCGGGTTGCCATGCCCTGCCATGTGCTTGCCTTTCGGCCCCCGAGGCTCAGATCGATGAATTGGATGTTATGCTGGAGGCCGTCCCCAGCTCCGACTCGCCTCCCCCCTCCTGGCCCGTGGAATTGATCGGGTGGGATGGCTCCGGGGTAGAACCCACGCAGGCCTGGAAGAACGCCTTGTACGAGTTACAAATCCAAATACCCAAAGCGACCTTTGACATGTGGGTCAGAGATACGCACTTGATCCGGTGGGAAAATCAGGGAAAGCAGGCGTGCTTTACCGTGTCCTGTCCGAATGCGTATGCGCGTGATTGGCTTACGGCACGGATGACCAGCACGCTGGCGCATATTCTACTCGGTGTGTGTAATCGGCAGGTGGTAGTCGAATTTATGGTGTCGAATGACGTAACATGAAAAGGGGACGTTGGATATTGTGTCGTAGGAGTTGCATAGATAGTGTACAATATTAACTGTAACTACATAATAGTTACAGTTAATATTGTACACTTATGCTTAGAAAAACGACTTTAGTTCATGCCCTTGCCCACTTTAGACAACAGGGGAATCAACTCAAGACCAGTCAGGCGCTGGCATTGGGCATTTCGCCGCGCACCCTATATACACTCTACGAAGAAGGACAGCTCGTGCAGATGAGCCGCGGGCTGTATCGTTTGGCCGAGAGCCAGCCCCTTGCCCAGCCTGACCTGGTGACCGTGGCGACCAAAATCCGGAAGGGGGTGCTTTGCCTGATTTCAGCCCTGGCGTTTCACGAGTTGACGACGCAAGTTCCTCATGAAATTTATGTAGCCTTGCCCAATCACGACGAAAAACCCCGCCTGGCACATCCCCCAGTGCGTTTTTTCTGGCTCACAGAACCCGTGTATCAGGCAGGAATAGAGGTGTATGAAATGGATAAAGTTCCGATCAAGATATATTCTCTGGAGAAAACGCTGGCGGACTGCTTCAAATTCCGCCGCAAAATTGGGGAAGAGGTGGCCGTGGAAGCGCTTCAACAAGCCTTTAGGGAAAAGCGCGTGCGTGTCGAGGCGCTGCTTCGGTATGCCCGGTTGGACCGGGTCGAGCGCCTGCTTAAACCCTATTTGGAGGTCTTGCTGTGAGGGAACTCAAGAACCTCGTCGCTTCGGTGCATCAACGGCTACTCAACCAGGCGATCCGACAAGGACGCACGTTTCAGGAACTGTTGCAGGCGTATGCGATTGAGCCATCATCCAGGCCATTGCGGAAGATGAGGTCTTTGCGAGGCATTGGCAGGCGGGGCGGGGCTGGATGAAGTAACGTTATAACTCCCCTTTGTAAGTCGAAGACCAACCCAGCATCGCCTTCCACTTTTGGGAGGGGGTGAATTTGAAAACGGTACTGCTCCGTTCGGGGCGCACGTAAAAAGTGCCGAAATGGCGGAGGGACACGCTTTCGCCGCGTTTCAGGGAGAGGTAGATTTCATCGAGGGTGGCGTCTAGGATTTCTTCGAGATGTTTTTTGTCGTCTCCGGTGCGGAGGGTGAGGCGTTCGAGGAGTTCTTTTTTGTCCATGGGGGTTTTGGAATTAGTTTGGGGCAGGAAAATCATCCCTTTCGAAAAATATTTTGGCGGTGCCAGGCCAGGGCGTCTACCCAGGGCCACAGGTCGGGTTCGGTGGGACCGAGAATGGACCGGCTTTCCAGGGTGAGGAGATGCCCAGGCATATTTTCCAGGGAGCGAAGTTCGGCGGACAGCGAAACGAGATATTTGGCCGTCACACCCAACAACCCCTGGTCGAAACTCCAATGGCACAAGCCGCATAACGCCATTCCATTATGCGGGTCATCTTCATGGCTGAGACTCCAGGGAATGATATGAGCGGCGTCCACTGCCGTGCGGCCATCCACGGTTAACATGCGGATGCCGCAGAAGGCACATCGATGTTGATAAAGTCGGACAATAGCCCGGCGAAATCCCTGATCCCGCACGGCGGGTTGATAGGTCTCCTCTGGGGGGGGACTTTCTTTGACTTGTTTGGTCGCTTGTTCAAGCAGAAGCTGGCTGTATAAAAAGGCGTGCAAATTCAGTTGGCTTTGTTCGCGGAGAGCCGGGTGCGCTTCGGGGGCAAAATAGGTTTGGATGAGCAGGGTTCGGAGGGCGTCGCGCGTTTCGGGGTTTTGGCAGAGCGTGTATAAAGTTTCATCTAGCCGTGCGCCAAGTATGAGTCTGCCTAATTGGGAGAGAGTGTCCACCTGGCGAGTGGTTTGCAAAGTCGTTTCCTGGCCGGGCTGGGGAACCAGATGCCAAAACCCGCTTGACCGTAAATGAAAGAAGGGCAAGGCTAGGTTACCCCGTCGTTCGGGTGGCATCACTTTGGTCCAGTAGGTAGCAAACAGTTCCCCTAACTCCGGGGTGATTTCGATGAGATTGGTGGTGAGCCGCGCCTGTGCGAAAAGGTCTAGCATGCTCAAGAGGAGTAAGGGTTTGTGGGGAGCCTGCCCGCGCGTGGTCGAGGTCCAGCCCCCGGTGCGGTCCGTGCGGAGGTGGGCGAGTTTATCGAGATAATAGGGTAAAGGGTTTTTGCTCACCAGTTACTTTTTCGTAAGGGATGCTCTGTTATTAGATTAGCAAGCTCAGAGAAACCCCTGATCATAAAACTTGAGAGGGCGTATCAGGAATCTGGTACAGCCATGCATCTTTCGAAGCTGAGCAGAGCACTAAATTTCCGCGGTTCAGATCATTTATTACGCTGATAACCAATTCTCCGAAACAACAAGGACAATACTTATCGCTTTCGGAGATCTTCTTAATTGGTTTTGGATTTGTTAGATATTTGCCCCACTGTTGTTCTAATGAATGACTCTTCAAAACCGCCAGCAATTTTTTTGCTTCCTCCGAGTTGAGGTGACCTGTTTTGTGAAGCTGTGCTAATTGAATTAGAGGAAAAAGTTTTTCTTCAATAGGCAAGCGGTAATTCGCCAACAAGGTGAATTGTTTGCGTAGATTTTCCACCTCAGCTGGCTGGGTGTTGATTTGGATGCGACTCAACGCCTCAAGGGAACGGATGCCAACAGCCTCTCTTAAATCTGCTTCATCTAGGGAGAATATGCCTTTTCCGAGGGCTTTTTTCACTCTTACGATCCAATCATGAACAGCCATAAACTTGAGCGTGTTTTTTTTGTCCCAAATTCCGGAGCGCCAATTTGGCGGAGTACGAAAGGCCTCTAAAATGAGGACAATTGCCATTGTGGATAATCCACCCGTTTCCCACAGTTCCACGAGAACATCTTTGGACTGTTTATTTCCAATGAACTCCAAAACAGCTGGTCCTTCTAACTGGACGGCCTGTGGCCATACGAAGGGGGCCCATGACCACCAAAAACATTCGATTAAATCTTTTTGTGTAAAGGAATCTACTCTTGAGGCAATTTCAAGAAGGATGCGCCCTAATGTAAAATGGTTTTGGAAAAGAAGTTGAGGGGAGATATTTTCCAGGAAGTTTGGATCAGCCAGTCGTCTTCCGTAACTTTTGCAGTAGTTAATGAGGTAGCTTTTCAATTGCTCGAGGGCCTTTCCTTGTTTTTTCTCCGTTTCAGCCTGTCGTTTTTGGACTTCGTCATCGTCTATCTCGCCTGTGTCCGTTATTATCTCTGGGGGTTCGGTTGGGGTTGTCAGCCGGAGCAGAACAAGCGAGAGTAAATCTCGCAATCCCCACACATTTCGGTCATAAGGAGAGTGCCGGTCAACATGCCAGTATAAATTCTCCAATAATTCTTCTTCCGTAATAAAGGCTTCCGGGGGAGGGGCAGGTGGGGCCTCGGCATCATTTTGGGAGGTATTTTTGTTTCGTCCCAGACGAGAAATTTTTTCTTGAGAGACTGTTTCATCAGAATATTTGGAGATATCCACTCTCTGCCACAGAAAATCCATTAATTCTTTGAAGAGCTTTTCTGCCCCTTCAAACGTTTCCATCTGGCTTTTGACACGCGCATGATATGAACGTGCGCCAAAGCGTTCGAGTTCGGCTGGATGATCAAGCCACCGATAAGGGGTGATGTTCGTCCCAAGTTCTAACTGGATGGCTTCGGCTGTGGTTAGTGCACTGGAAAGCTTGACAGAAAATTGTAGAGACTCATCTATTTGAACGGGGACTGAGGTTCCTGCCCGTAAAAAACGGAGGATGCCTTCGGTCTCATGCATTTCAGGTTTGTGTGAAAGTTTGCCGTCTAATTTAGTCTCTCTCACAATGGCTTCTGTTAGGAGAAAATTTGATTGAATTTTGGCCTTTCTCTCCGAAGGTTCTTGGTCTGTGATCGTTATTTCGCTGGCTTCAACAGGGAATATTTGTAACCCGGGTTCCTTGAGAAGGTAATCAAAAGCCTGTTTGTTAGTCGACCATTGAAAAGTAACCAATTCCAAATTGCCGCCATGAGCCCATGTTTTCAGAAGCGCTGGGCGCGTCAAGTTCGCACTCCCGCTGATACACCAGACTCCTTCAGACTCAACACCAATCATAGCCTTGGCATGTAATTGCCGTTTACCCTGTTTAGGATTGGCTCGATCCGCCATCAGGCTGTGAAGTTCAATACCTTGTAATAACTCGGGATCTTTTCCGAGATTTTTCCCATCTAAATTTGTTGTGGAAGGGCTGAAGTGTAGATCAACCTTCGAGGGAATTAATTCGTCCGACAACTTTCGTAATGCGCCAAAATCCCCATCATAGTAGGGCGAAAATACTTGGAGGCTTTTGATGGGTTGGTTAATCAAGCCTTGTGCTCGTCGCCAGCGTTGTAATTGATCCCAAATCGTTTGTTCATGGTTGTGCCAGATGTGAAAATCTTCTGGCTCTTGAGCCGGAATTTTTAACCAGGGTGTCTTCTCTCGGATATTTTGTAATTGTTGGCGAGCTGTAGCTGGAAATTGTCCATCCTGCTCAAGTTGGTCAATGAGTTGCCACGCCTGAATGAAGGGATAACGAGCGTCATCAGAGTCATTCTCGGCTTTGTAGTCAAAGCTCGAATATAGTTCGAGATTATGGCTATATCCATGCAACGTTAAGTTTCCACTACCAAGCAACATCCGGCCATGTTTTGGCCCAACCATGAAGAATAGCTTTGCATGTTGAACCCCTTGCCTTGCCCGTGGAAGGGGAACACAAAGATAACGTCTCCCCACGCCTGTGACAGACCGGACGCCCATGTCGAGCGCACCTGCATAACCATCCGGGTCGGCAATAATTAATATATTGGCACACCCTGCCCGATCGAGGGCAGAGGCAATAATCTGTTCATAGAAATTTAGATTGAGGGTATAGGTAAGAAAGATTGCCCCGGTAAATCCTCCCTCTTTAATTGCTTCGTCATTCTGGATGAAAGTTTTCAAATCAATGGTCATCTCAGATTGCCTCCAGAATCCGCTGCCAATAATCTCTCCCTGTTGGGCTTAATTCAAGATTACCTTCTTCTCCATACACCACCAATCCAAGATCAGACAACATCGTCAGGGCATTGAATAGCCGATTGGCGGCAAGACGTATTGGTTCCCGATAAGAATCAACGGCTTGAAAAGGCCATTTGAACCGGCCATCTTGAAAATAGAACTTGAAGGTGTCATATCCTTGGAAGCGCAATTTTTCCAGGGCAATAAATTCGTGTTGTCCTAAAATGAACTCCCGATATAACCAACTCAACCAATCCCCGACACGCCAACTGGGATCAGTCAGGAAAGCTTGCAATTGGGAAAAATAATCAGCCATTGGTAAACGTTGGTTTCTTGAAAGTTCATTCCAGACAGGAGCCTGTTGGTCGTGCCATTCGTAAAACCGGATGAATAACTGGGTAAGAATTTCAAGCCCGCACCGGAGCAACACGGCGGGATCGGTTCTTTGTCTATAGGCTTGCAAATAAATGGAGTACTCATCGAACCCAGTGGATAAGTTGCATGCTTGATCGAATTTTGCGTGAACTTCGCTCCAGTGGCCTGATAAGCCGACTTGGGCACATCTATCGTCCAGGTAGTCATTGGCTGATTGAGAAAAAACATGGTTGGGTAAATGAATCTTTGCCCACTCCAACCACTCTTCAAAACTCAGACTCCTTTCCTCTCCTAGCCGGAGCAAGAAGGCGCCCCAAAGACATTGCAAACCAAATGTATAAAGCTGGCGGATTTGTACCAATCTCCAACGGCGTGCCCAGTCACGAATTGCAGGGGAGGGGAGATACGGGGTGTTCGGGGCAAACTCTCCCAGGTACAGGGCTGTCCGAATCATGTCGGCCTTGAAACTCCCATTTGCCCGTTCGATCATATCGAGCATGACCCCTAATGCCAAACGCCGCCGAACATGCGGATGGTCATGATCAAGTTTGTCGAAACGGAAGAAAGTGTCCCGCAACAATTCAAGATCCTGACCTTGAGTCAAGGCTTCAGGGCACAGGCAACCGGTTTGACCATATTCTTCTGCAACCTTGTGGCTTATCTCCTCAATTTGTCCCTTTGCCGATAAGTGTTGGAAATATGCACTCTGTGAAATGGAGGCCTCATAAGCTTTGGCTAATTCCTCCCCGCGGTTGGTCAGCCTGTACACCCATTTAGGGTGTTCGCTTTCAGCGATGATCCCCATTACTTGCATAGCTGTCTGGTAGTATTGCCCAAAACCGCCCAGTGGATTCTCAAAATACTTGATAGCTAAAGAAATTGGATCGTCTTTTTCCCACCAAGATCGGACTTTAAAATTGTTTACCCCACCACCAACAAGCCCATTGATAATTTCTTTCCCGGCATGATGACTGTAAGCGCTGAGTACAAGGGCTAATTCATGATTATGAAAGAATGAACCCTTAAAATCTTGAAGCAATCGGCTGGAACCAGGTAGCCTGATGAAGCGATAGAGTACCCATGCATAATAGCTATAGTACCTTGCCCGGTCAGTTACTGTGATGATGCCAGGTATCAGGTGCTGCTGGTAACCCTGGGCGGTTCCTTCCAATCCGAGTTGATCTTCTCCTTGAACAAAATTGTCGGTGAGTTCACTTGTCCACTGAGGGGTTGAAGAGGCCATTTGGTATCCTTATTTTGAGAAATATTCCAATTCGTTGAGACGCCGCCGAGCTTCGGCAATTTCTTGTTCAGTAAATAGTTCTTGAAAGCGTTCTTGCACCATCAACACTTCCATAGAGTTGCGAAGTGCAGGTAACTCCCATAATTCCATTCATCCACTCTGGATTCCCTGTTTGTCAAGCAATCTTTTTGTGGCCTCTCCTGCACCCCATTGCTGTATCATTTGACGAAACCGGATACCGAATTTGTGTGCGTTCGCAAAATCGGCGACACCTATCATGGCGTGATGGAATTGTTCTTCTACTGGGTTCATCTTATCCTCTCACAACTCCAAATAAATGGTGGGTTTATCGTTTTCATCAACCATAAACCCTTGCCGTTTGTACCATTCAATCAGATATTCCATTGAAGTAAATTCATCTGGTTGAATCCATCCCCAGATATAAGCAACTTTCTTCTGCCTTTCGTGCCGAACCGTTTCTTGGAGCATCGCTTTTCCCAGGCCACGATTACGAAAAATCGGATCCCGTTTACGAATTGGAGGAAAGATAATGAGGTCTGTAAGGGTGGCTCCACCATCATCTTCCAATAGCAGATTGACCCGCCCGACACATCCTCCACGATAACTCACGTAGAGTTGATTCAAATTACCGTCTTCAACCCAATCCAACCAAAATTTTTCATCATAAAGATCGGTAATATATGGCATATTCGGAGACGGCGCAGGGTTGAGCCAGTGAAAAAGGAGTTTTTTCATCCCTACTCTTCCCTCAACTCCGCCATCCGGCGCAGAATCCTTTGAATGATGCCGTTCTCCAAAACATATCGCCAATGTCCAGCGTTAAAACGCTCACCCCGATTGCAGTAGGTCAGCAGGGTGATGAGTGGTTCCATACTGGCGGTTTGGATGAAATCCGGGTTCTTCAGCCAGGTTCCGGGATTTTTGGTGGGATACGCCACATCTGCAAACCAGGGTTGACTGGCGCATCGGAAAAACGCGACCACGTCCGGCGCATAATCTACCCAGGGAAAGGTGAGACTGCCATCGGGTTGTGGCTCCAGGCCACGGTCTTCCCTGAAGGAGCGGCCGGGGGCTTCGAGGGCGGGAAGAAAGGCGAGGAGTTCGTCGATCTGTTCTTTGGTGGGTGATGGCATGTGCGTTTCCTGGCACAGGGAAGGGGCTCAAGCCTGGCTCAAAATTTGTTTGACTCGCCCAACTATGCCATTGGTCAGGCGGACTTTGATGCCGTGTGGGTGGCTGGAGGAGTTGGTCAGGATGTCTTTGACAAGGCCTTCGGTCAGTTTGCCCGAAGACTGGTCCTGTTTTTGCACGATCTGCACGCGCAGACCGGGGCGAATGGTGCTTCGTTTGGTTCCGTCCATTGTCTTTTAGTAATATTCCTTGACATACCCATACGCCTTCTCGAACAACTCTGTATCGGTGTGCAATTTATATTTTGCCAGGGTTCTTCTCAGCGCCTTCCTCACTTCCCTCTTCCCCCCCTCCGTGGACTGCCAATCGGGGAAGCGGATTTGGCGGACGATGTCGTCGATGTCGTCTACGATGCGTTCGACCATGATGGGGGTGTCGGTGGTGCGGGTTTGTTGGAAGAGTTCGGTGAGGGCGGTTTTGCCGCGGTCTTCATCTTCGGCGGGTGGGACTTCTTTTTCGGCGTTGACCAGGTCGCGGGCGAGGTCGAGCAGGGCTTTGAGGAAGGCGATGCTGTGCAGTTGCCCTGCTTCATGTTGTTCTTTGAGTCGTTCGAGGCGTTCGGAGAGTTTGCGGTAGAGCGGGTTGCCCATGTGCTTGCGCAAACGGTCAACGATTTTGATTTGCAATTCTTTGGCTTTGCGGTCGGGGTTATCGGTTTTGAGCACGGCTTCGAGCAGTTCGGCGTCAAGGATGATTTCGTCGAGGTCGTCGCGGACGGCGGAGACATGCACGTTTTGGTGGATGAGTTCGATGGTCTTTGCGCCGAGCGAGTGCCAAAGGAGTGCGCCCGCGCCGCTGGTCGGTTGGACGGAGACGTAGACTTGCGAGAGCCAGCGGTAGTCGCTTTCGTATTCGGCGAGGAGCGGGTCGGGGGAGATGGCTTCCCACAGGCTGGAGAGGTAACTGTAATCGGCGGCGAAGGAGTCGCGCACATCGTTATTGGGCAGACATTCCTGGGCGGCGATGAGTCCTTCGTAGCCGTCGAGCGTTTTATCCACGCCCGCAAAGTAGGCGAGACATTTCTGCATGGCTGCGGGGAATTTGGTTTTGAGGTTGACGATATCCGAGACGACGCGGCGGAAACCTTCTTCGTCGAATTCGAGCGACTTGGCAACATCATCGAAGATGCCGAGGTAATCCACGATGAGACCGTGAGACTTTTTATCGCCGTAGGTGCGGTTGGTGCGCGTGATGGCTTGCAGCAGGGTGTGGTCGCGCATGGGCTTGTCGAGATACATGGCTTGCAGGATGGGCGCGTCGAAACCTGTCAGCAGTTTGGCGGTGACGATGATGATTTGCAGCGGGTCATTCGGGTCACGATAACGGTCGAGCAGTTTTTCTTCGTTGTCGCGGTCGCGCTTGTAGAGTCCATAGCGTTTGTCTTCGCGCTCCTTGCCTGAAACCGACATGACAATATCGCTGGCTTCGGGCGGCAGGTGCTTATCGAGCGCGGCTTTGTAGAGCAGGCAACTTTCCTGGTCGTAGGTGACCAGCATGGCTTTGAAGCCGTTCGGTTTTACTTTTTCCAAAAAGTGATGCGCGACATCGGCGCAAATCTTTTCGACGCGTTCGGGCACTTTGACCAGCACCGCCATTTTTGCGGCGGCTTTGCCGAGCGTGTCGCGGTCGAGGTCGGAGAGTTCGCCTGTGAGTTCTTCGTAGGCGGCGTCAATGGCGGCTTTGTCGATGTGCAGTTCGACGAGGCGCGGCTCGAAGTGCAGGGGCAGGGTGGCGCCGTCGCGGATGGATTCTTCGAAGCCGTAGCGGCTCATGTAGCCGTGTTCGTCTTCGTCGGCGCCGAACGCGTAGAAGGTGTTGCGGTCGCGGCGGTTGATGGGCGTGCCCGTCAGCCCGAAGAAAAAGGCGTTGGGCAGGGCGGCGCGCATTTTCATGCCGAGGTCGCCTTCCTGCGTGCGGTGGGCTTCATCCACCAGCATGATGATATTTTCGCGTTCGTTCAACACGCCGTCGGATTCGCCAAATTTGAAAATGGTGGTGATGATGATTTTGCGCGTGTCCTGTTTGAGCAGGGTTTCGAGTTCGGCGCGGGTTTCGGCTTTGACCAGGTTGGGGATGTCGGAGGCGTGGAAGGTGGCGCTGATTTGCGCGTCGAGGTCGAGCCTGTCCACCACGATGATGACGGTCGGGTTGCGTAACGCGCCTGCCATGCGCAGTTTTTGCGCGGCGAAGACCATCAGTAGGGATTTACCCGAGCCTTGAAAATGCCAGATGAGTCCCTTTTTGGTTACGCCTTCGAGCACGCGCTGGACGATTTTGTTTGCGCCTTCGTACTGCTGGTAGCGGCAGATGATTTTGAGGCGGCGCTTTTTTTTGTCGGTGGCGAAGAGGGTGAAGTTGGCGAGAATGTCGAGGAGCAGGTTGGGGCGCAAAAGATTGGGAATGGATTCTGCCAGTTGTTTGATATCAGGCTTGGGCGGAGTCGCGATGCGCGGTTCTTCATCCACCGATGCTTGATTCTGTTTACTGGCAGTTAATCTCGCTTTGAGTGAGTCGACAATCCACGGGCTCCAGTGTTCGAGGGGCGTGTGGATGGCTCCGTAGCGTAGGTCTTTGCCTTCGGTGGCGACGTTGAGGACGTTGCAGGCGAAGAGTTCGGGGATGAATTTTTCGTAGTCGTCGTGGAGTTGTTTGGCGCCGTCGACCCAACTGACGGCGTTGCGGACGGGGGTTTTGGCTTCGAGCAGGGCAAGCGGGATGCCGTTGACGTAGAGGACGAGGTCGGGGCGGCGTTCGGCTGCGCCCGCGCGGAAGGTGACCTGGGTGGAGGCGATGTATTGGTTGTTGTCTAGCCCTGAGCCTGTCGAAGGGTCGGTGAAACTGAGCAGGTGGATGGTGACGTGCTGGTTGTTTTCGCCAAAGGGCATGGAGCGTTCGCCGCGTAACCAGGCGGTGAATTCTTCGTTGGCACGGATGAGTCCGTCGGAGCGCACCGAGAGGACGATGGCGCGCAGTTTGTAGAGCACTTCGTCGGCGCGGTCGGGCTGGGCGGCGATTTCGGGGTTGAGGCGGATGAGGGCTTCGCGCAGGTAGGTTTCAATGAACACGTCGTTGACGCGGCGCGGCAACGTGGCGGCGGGGACATAATGCCAGCCTGCGCCTTTGTGATTGCGTCCGAGCGGGATGTAAGGCGCGGCGGGTTCGTGACTCTCTCTGCCTGTTACGGGCGGCGGTGTGACTCCCGTGAGCAGGCTGACGACGTAGTTTTCGACGGTGTTCTGTTCGTTGAACATAGGCTATCCCAAGTGTTTATTCAAAATTTCTTTTTTCAATTTTTTGCATGTTTCAAGATGTTCAAGTAATTGTTCGTATGTTTTTTCAATTTCATCAATCTTGCCAACAATTTCGTCTTGTTCTTCTAAAGTTGGAATTGGCACACGAATATTCAAAAGCATTGCTTTTGTAAGTTTGCGTCGTGTCATGGATGCGCTATCTTGAATTAGTCCCGTCAAGTTGCGATGCTGAAAATGCCGATACAACCAACGATTTGAGCAAATCTCAGTTTTGGCTTTGAATACATGGGCATGATTATTTACCCAAGATTTTCCAGTAGTCAATTGAGATTGCTTCCAATCTTGCCATTTATAAAAATGGTCGCCATCTTCACCGAGAAGCACAACTTCTTCATCGAAAATAAAATCGTCAATGTAATCAATAATTCCATTTGCGCCGTAATAAGGAATATCACCTTGTTTTCCCGCTCTTGTTTCTTGATTAAGTGGAACTCTGAAATTATCTAAATTTTCAGAGCATTCTTGCATAGTGAAGATTTTCCACTCAGGTTTGTTTGTCCAATCCAAACAAGAACGGACTAACAACTTCTTTGCGGCTTTTGCACTTTCTGCATAATTTACTTCGACATCATCCGCCGCCCAGAGCAGGTCAGCGATGCGGCGCTGTTCGTCCACGGGCGGGAGGGGGAATTCGTAATTGGCAAGGTGAGACCAATTCGTCCGCGGCGAAAGCGAGCCTGCCGAAGTCTTCACGGCATAGTCGTAAAACCCTTCCGATTGGCAAATGAACGGCACGAGTTCGGGTAACAACACATTCGGGTCTTTGCTCTCGAAGACATAAATGTCACTGGAACACACGCCGTCAAAGTCCGCAACCGCCACCTTGCGCTGGTACGCGCGCCGCTTGCCGAAAAGCACCTGTCCGCGTTTGAAGGTGCTGGTAAAGGTTGTCCCGTCCGCGACAAGTCCCCAACTGCGAATGTGCAGGTTCTCTGGCTCGATGTGTTCGAGTCCCACGAAGCGGTCAATGCCTGCGGATGCAGGGTCCGCTGTTCGGGAGGAATTAAGGCGAACTACGTCAGCGAATTTGACGAGGGTCATAATCTTGCTAGAAATTCTGAGGGGCGCAAAATAGGAATATCTTCAAAGGGATTCAAGACCTGCAAGTCAGCGTCACCTGAAACAATGCAATCCGTTTGTGCGGCAAGCGCGGCTTCGAGAAACTTGTCATCTTTGGGGTCGCGGCAAGCGGTTACTTTTTGAGTAGGCGTCACAAGTTCCCCCCGCAAGCGAATCAAGTTGACCAGCGCGGTGATGTCATCGGGTTCGATGTGATATTTCATGCGGAATTTTGTGCGCCCAAGCACGTCAATGATCTCGACTACGATATCGGTTGTGTAAATGGCGGTAAAGCGTCCGTCGCGCAGGGCGCGTAATACATCGCCCGTTGTCCCCTGCTTGCGAATGAGGGCGCTGACAAACACCCCCGTATCAATTACGGCGCGCATGGACTACCCCTGTCTCGCCGCTTTGATGTCGGCGGCAAGCTCATCTTCGCTGAATTCTGCGTTCACTTCGGCGAGACGAGTCCAAACCTTGTCAAAGCGCGCCAATACTTCAGTCTCCTGCAATTGCTGATAGCGCAGAAAATCTTCATAGGGAATTAGCACCGCTTCGGGGCGGGAGCCGCGCGTCAAGATCAAGGGCGTGTGTTTACTCACGACACCCTCAAAAAACGGACGGAATTTGCGCTGGAGTTCGGTCACACCGATAATATTTTGCATGTCAGGCTCCTTTATACATATTGTGATATGTATTTTAGCACATACCATGGAAGTTGCACTTGAAGATTTATGTGAAGAGTGTCCCGTCCACGATGTTGCCCCAACTACGAATGTACAGGTTCTCTGGCTCAATGTGCTCGAGTCCCACGAAGCGGTCAATGCCGGAGGAGGCGGGGTCGGTGGTGCGGGAGGAGGAGAGGTGGATGACGGAGGAGAATTTGACGGTAGATGTCATGCTTTCAGCGTTTCCCCAATTTCATCCAACACGCCAAAAATATCCATCGGCTTGCCAGAAATCACATCATCTTCTTTGACGTGAATGTGATGCGGAAAGTTTTTGAGTTTGGGGAAATGCGGGGTATTGTCCCAACGGCAGATTTGATTCCCATCCTTGTCCATCCATTGAAAACTGTAATCGGTGATTTTGAATTCATCTTCCGACTCTGGTTCTATGTATTCGGAAAATTCCAAAACACTGTCATCTGTCAACGTGAGGCGCGCGCGAATATAACTCTTTTGCAATCCCTCATATTCTCGAATGATTTGGTATCTGGTAATCAGCGGGCTGTTCAGAAGCAGGCTTTTGACGGAAGACAAGTAGTCTACTGGATTCATGAATTACCCCTCGCTGGATATTGCCGTCAACGTCTTGCGGAAACTCTTCGACATCTTGGTCAGCGACGCCCATTCAACATAATCCATGCGGTCGTCGGTTTTCCCCGCCTCATATTTTTTCAAAAACTCCGCCGATGTCATGCCGTATTGTTTCTCGTAATCTCCGATGACTCTTTCCATGTCTTCTAATTGCGAACGCAAACGGCTGACTTCAAGGTCAACCAATTTGTTCAGCGTTTGCGCGGTGACAGAGTCAACCTGTCGATTCTTGTAAAGTTCCGCCAGCCAGCGGACGCCTTTGGTATATTTTGTATTAGGAACATTTTGAACAGTCATGGGATACCTCTGTTTCGATTATACAACCTGTCTATCTTATCCAATTGGTAAAAGTTATCCTGTCCGCCACAAGTCCCCACCTGTGAATATGCAGGTTCTCTGGCTCGATAAGTTGTTCGCCATTTGCGCCAGCGACGCCCATTCTACGTAGTCCATGCGGTCATCGGTTTTTCCAGCCTGCCATTTTTTGAAAAAGTCCGTGGTGGACATTTTGTATTGTTTCTCGAATTCGTGCAAATCCTTCTCAGTCGCGGCAAGATCAATTTCCAATTGGTTGATCTCGATCCCAACCAGTTTGTGGATGTTGCGGGCAAGCGAATCGCTCAATTGACCGCTCTTGACCAGTTTGGTCAGTTTGCCTAATTCATGTTCGGTTTGGCTTTGCGAATAAATAGTCATAAGACACCTCAATCTCGATTATACAATATGATTCAGGGGCATGGTTTTCGTCACGCGTTGGACCTCATCGTGTGGAATGCCCCACGCTCCCGCCCGGCGATAGTTTTTCGCCATGTCCAGTAAGGGGGGCAGGAAAGCTTGAACGACAGACGCGCGGGGGAGTTCGGTGTCCAGCCAGAGCACCGGCGGGAGTTCCCAGCCTTCATAGGTAATTTTGAGGTGGACAAGGGCTTTGTCCACCGAGGAGGCAAGGAATTCGGCCCCAGTGGCTTCTTCATCCCAGGAAAATGTTGCGGGTAGGCGCTGGGTCGCTACAGCTTGAAGGAAGTGTAGCAACCCACGAAAAGGGGGAAAGACGCCACTGGCGAACAGGTGATGTTTCTCGCTGTCAATGGTGAGCCAACAGTCAATCCAGCCCGCGTGCTCATGCAGGTAATCTATTTCGAAGGAAAGGGCGGTCATTAGAAATGGACTCTTTACGCGGCCCGCAATCGATCCAACGGGAGCGTGGATAAGTCAAACCTGGTTTCTTCGCCCTCCAGGAAGGCGGCATAATCCAAGGCCAAAAAGTCTTGGAAGGCCTGGACGAAAGCGCTGACCCATTGGTGCCGGTCGAATACCGCGTCCAGCAGTTGTGCTTGTCTTTCGGGTTCGGGGTGGGGGTAGGTGGATTGGATTTGCAACTGGCAAAGACGGGGGTTGGGCAAGGCTTGGGCACGAAAGCAAAAGGTGATGTCTCGTAGGATGAAGGGGGTCCAGGATTCTTCGTCCTCTTGCTCATCGCGTGGGAAAAGCACTTCTAATGGGAAAGCCCCGTGTAAAATTTTCTCCAGTAGTTCAAACCAGGTCTGCCAAAGAATGGCCCGGTCCTCCATAAACATATAAAGGACTTCCCGGGTATCTACCCAAATTGTGAACGCGGGGACACTCTGCCCGCCATAACCCCCATAATGGCCGAAGACAAAATTGGCCGTGCTGACTGCCGGGCCGGGTGGGGGGGCAAAGCCGTGCGCCAGGTCATTTTCAAAGCTTTCGATCAGAAAATAAGGAAACTCCCACTCGCTTTTTGCGCCGGGGCACAGGAGCGCCATTTCCCGGAGGGCGTCTACCAACCCCAGCGCGAGCTGCATCCGGTCGAAATCCGCATCCACCACGCTCACCCCATCATGGTTGATGTACAAGTGGAAATTTTCGGACTCTGGCGAAACCGGCAACGCCCGGAAAATTAGCCCATGCCCTTCTTCTTCCCAGAAGAATTCGTGCGGCAAATGGTGGGTGGCCACCGCGCGGGCAAAGGTCAAAAGATCGCCAAAAGGGGGGAAGACGCTGGTCGCTTCCAGCGGGTGGCGTTGGTCATCCACGACCAACCAGGCATTCATCCAGCCATGTTTGGCACTCAGGGGGTCAAGTTCGAGACGAAAGGTAGGCATGTCATATATGGATCGCGATAGGGGGTGGGGTAAATCTGAGAGAAGTTGAAGGATGAGAGATTATTGATTCGCCCATTCAAAGTGTTGCTTCAGGTCATTACAGTTTTGAACAGGCAATTTCCCATCATGTTGAAGACGTCCAACTACAATTCCTGGTGCAATTCCAAGTCTCGTTGCAAAGTCACCAATTTCCACCTTGCTGTAGTGGCCCGCACGGGGTGTGAAGAAGCGATATTCTGCTGGCGGAATCAGAAAATCAGCCGCAAATTGGTTCGCCTCTTCTTCTCTCTCGTCATGTTCTCCATCATTCTCGATGAAAACATCACGCTTTCCGTGTTTTAGGATGTGTCCGGCTTCGTGAAAAAAGGTAAACCATAACTGGTCGTCCGTTTTATACCGCAAACTCACCTGGATTAGGGCTTTATGAGGGGTTAACCAACGCGTGGCCCCACTTACACGTACCTTGGGTAATTCTGGGACAAAGGCGACGGCTACTCCAACGTCAGCGCACACACGCATCACTTCAGGATGGAACACTTCAGGAGGTTGGGTGGTTAATTCACGGACCCTCTGCAAGGCTGACAGGAACTGATCGCTGTTATACGGAGCGCAGTCCAGCTGTTGGGCCTCGATTTCTCCTTTGCGTAACCAAGCAGAAACTGCAAAGGGATCACTCTCAAAGACTGCCGACTGCCGAAAGGCTGTCCCGGTTTCCCAAATTTTTTGCCACTGTGTTGGGGTGGCTATTCCAAAAAAATTAAGAACCTGCTCAAGCATCTCTACTGGGTCAGGATACTCACGCAACCAGCCAAACTCAACCATTTCTTTAATGGGAAATTGTTTTAACCAGCTTACTTGTCCTTCGAGCGAGTCACGTTCTGCCTGCCGTGCCAGGCTTTCGCGGTAATGTTGTTCACGTTTATTCCAAAAACTGGCAGGTGCGCCTAAAACACGTTCCAATTGCAGCGCTGTTGCCGGAGTAATTGTAGCTTTGCCCTTAATAATCTCGTTGATCGTTTTCTTAGGGCGTCCGGTACGCTCTGCGAGTTCAACCTGAGACATGCCTCGCTCTTCGAGCATTTCTAAGAGGGTCTCCCCAGGTGGGGAGACAACTTCAGGGAGATATTCATTTTGAAGATTAATCATGGGTATCCTCTATTCCGAGAATCATCACCGCACGGATGTTTTCCCAATCCATACCACCATCTTCCTTTAGGGCTGGAGGATCATCCGCAGGTACAAAAATTAATCGCCAGGGGTGGTCAAGATCAAGAGACAACTGTCCATGCCGGTTGCCTTTGAGTTCATGACATCTACCTGGAAGTGCCTTCATGGCACTGAGGGTAGGCGCGGCTTTTAAGTCATCCAAGCGTCGCCGGATTTTCTTCGCACGCAAGTCCCCTGCTCGACGTTTTAGAAGTTTATCGTTTATACATTCTTCACGGAAATCTGAGTCTGCAAACAGGATTATCAAATTAGCTACCCTTACCTACTTTGATGATTTCATTAACGAAAAGGGTTAATGAAATCATAACACAGTTGGCTTATTAAATGTTACAAACTTTCGTTTTTTGCAAGAATATTGAGCAAATCATCTAATTTATTCCTTAACTTCTCTGAACTCTTTTCCCACTCTCGTATGGCTTCCCGCACCCCATCGGCGGCATACTCACCTTTGGCTTCGCTAACAGTCTTTCCGCGCATGGTTACGCTACGTACATACAACGGAATGCTCAAATTCCCCTCGTTGGCGCGAATCTCATCCAAGGTCGCCGTCTGCGAAAAACCTGGCAGGTCGGCAAACGCGTGGTAAGCCTCGGCAATGCGCTGTTGATGCTCCGGCGTGAGATAACTCATACTGCGCTCGCGGGTCACTTCATCCACGGCGTTGATGAACAACACCCTGCCGCGCCGGGCCGCGGGTTTGTTCACCCGGCACACGACCACGCACGCTTCCATCGGCGAGTTGTAAAACAGATTGGGGCCTAACCCCAACACACAATCCACCAGGTCGGCGTCTACCAGTTTCTGGCGCATCTCGGCTTCTTCCTTGCGGAACAAGACTCCGTGCGGGAAGAGGATGGCACAGCGTCCCGTTTTGCTGTCCATACTTTTGAGAATGTGCTGAAAGAAAGCATAGTCCGCGCGGCCTTGCGGCGGCGTGCCGAGGAAGTTGCGTCCCCACGAGTCACTTGTCCATGCTTCGCGGTTCCATTGTTTGATGGAATAGGGCGGATTCGCCAGCACCACGTCGAAGGTGGCGAGGCGGTCTTTGTCGGTGAAGGCGGGGCGTTCGAGCGTATCTCCGCGGGCGATGGCGAAATCGTCCACGCCGTGCAGGGCCAGGTTCATCCGGGCGATGGAGGCGGTCATATGGTTGCGCTCCTGCCCGTAGAGTTTCAACGTGCGATATTCGCCGCCCTTCCGCTTCACCTCGTCCAGGGCGGAAATCAACATGCCGCCGGTGCCGCACGTCGGGTCATAAATTTTTTCACCGGGTTGGGGTTCGAGCATTTGCACCATCAAATGCACCACCGTGCGGTTGGTGTAAAACTCTTGCGCGGTGTGCCCGCTGTCATCGGCAAACTTTTTGATCAGGAACTCGTACCCATTGCCCAGTTCATCTTCGGGCACGTTGGTGAGGAGAGGGTGTGCTTGGAGAAATGCTCCAGCAAGTTCTTGAGGGTGGGATCGGGCAGGCGCTCTTTGTTCGTCCACGGGGCGTCGCCGAAAATCCCGTCGAGTTTCTCGGGGTTGGCGGCTTCGATGGCGCGGAACGCACTCTGGATGGCTTTACCCACGTCGCGCGGGGTCTCGCGTACGTCATTCCAATGCGCCCCCGCGGGGATGGTAAACCGCTCATTTGCCATCGCCGTCGCGTACACGGGGTCAAACGTCTCCACCAGCGCTTCGCCGTATTCATCATCCCACACATCCGACAGCCGTTTGTAGAATAACAGCGGGAAAATATACTGCTTGTAATCCCCGGCATCCACCAACCCGCGCAGGATGATCGCCGCGCCCCAGAGGTAGGATTCGAGTTCGGGTTGGGAGAGGCGGGAGGTCATTGAATCCCCAAACGATTTTTCAATTCTTGGAGATGTTCTAGAATATCGGGATGGAAGTCGAATTTACGCGCATGGGGTAGCGCTTCTCTGACCATGCGTTCAAATTCACCAAAGTTGATGTGCTCAGTTTGGATAAGAAAAACAATGTCCTCCAGATCGGTGTCAAAGCCGCGGTCCAATTTGCTGAGGGCAATGCTATATGGATCGGCAACGTAGATTTCCAGATTTCCGAATTGACCGATGCGGATCACGCGTTCCGCGCTTCCTTCTGGCAATGGAATAAATCGGTCAAGGGGAACGGGTTCAACGTGGATTTCCAACTCCCGCGCAATCTGCATGATGGTTTTATGCAAAGGGTTTGGATGAACATCGTCGCCAATAAAATCAATATCAATCGTCAGGCGTGGACTGCCAAGTAAAGCCAGCGCGCTTCCGCCAATCAGAATCAGCTGCGAGGATGGCGGGACGCGCACCCCCATATTTTGCAGGATGAATTGAATTTCGGCATTGTCCATAAGCTATCCTTTTCGGTATTCCAGCCCTTTGAGCCACACTTGTTCGGCGTGTTGGTAGGTGCCAAGCCAATTCGTAAACGAATGGCTCAGTTCTTTGTGACGTTTCGCCAACATACGCAAATTTTCATCGGGGTCGTCAACTGGCGTCAGGTTTAAGTCTTTGGCGAAATGATTCGGCAACGCGACCTCACCGATCTGATGTTTTTTTTGTAAATGCACAGCCGCACTGTAATAGCATAGAAGCGTCAAGCGCGCGGATGGTTCGAGTTTTTTTGCAATGGAGCGGACACGCACCGCATATTCAGGATGTTCAAGAAAGAGGGGAATGAGCGACAGCCGCAGACGGGCTTCACTGCTTTGTGCCAACCCTGCGATCAAGCGTGCAGGATGTTTATGTAAAGATTTATCATCATCCTTCCCACCCATGATGAAGTTGACCCCCACCGCATGAAGGGCATTGGATAGTTGATCGCCTGTACTGGTTGTTACGGGTTTCATGGAGAAATTATATCTTACAGGATCATTCATTCAGCCCCCCGTCATTCAACAAAACCCGCAACCTGGCTTCCGCGTCCTGCGCTCGCTTCCATGCAGATTTGAAATCTTCAAGCGCGACATTCAAAGGTGGGATGTCTTCGCCGATGGGCGGGAGCACATAACGAGAAATATTCAACGTCCAGTCTTCGGCCTGAATTGCCTCAAGCCTCACCACCCTGGCGCGGTTTTCGACATTTTCGTACGCCTGTACCCATTTTGAAATTTCTGCGGCATGCTCCAGATCGAGAAAGTTTTGCGCCCGCCCCTTGCGGAACAAGGACGACGCATCCACGATCAGCACCTGCCCGACCCGCGCGGGCGCCTTTCTCTTCCGCAAGACGAGAATACACGCGGCCAGCCCGGTCCCGTAAAACAAATTCGGGGCCAACCCGATCACCGCCTCCACCCAATCTTGTTGCAATAAATACTGACGAATCTGCCCTTCCACCCCCCCGCGGAATAACGTCCCCTGTGGCAAAACAACCGCCATCCTTCCCCGGCCCTCCGCCATACTTTTGACCATGTGCTGAACCCAGGCAAAATCCCCGTTCGAATCGGTGGGCAACCCCGCAAACGCCCGTCCCCACGGATCACTCTCCCACAACTCGCGCCCCCACTGCTCCAACGAAAACGGTGGATTGGCGATCACACAATCAAAAGTCGCCAACCCGCCCGTACTGGGGTCAGTAAAAACGGGATTGCGCAACGTATCGCCCCGCTCGACCGAAAAGTCTTCCAACCCATGCAGGAGCAAATTCATTCGGGCGACGGAGGCCGTCGTGAGATTCTTCTCCTGCCCATATAGTTTTCCATAAAATGTGCGCGGGTCGCCCCCTTTGGCGCGCACATGCTCCACCGCGCCGAGCAACATCCCGCCCGTGCCCGTCGCCGGGTCATAAATCGTTTCGCCTTCTTGGGGATCGAGGATGTCCACCATCAGCCGCACGACACTGCGCGGCGTATAAAACTCCCCGGCTTTGTTGTTGGTGGCATCCGCAAATTTTTTGATTAGAAATTCGTACCCATCCCCGATGATGTCACTGTTCACTCGTCGGTTCCCCAGCCCCAACGCCGAAAAATGCTCCAGCAAATCCTTGAGCAGGGCATCCGGTAACCGGTCTTTGTTCGTCCATTGCGCGTCGCCAAACACCCCATAAAGATGTTTTTGATTGGCCGCTTCGATGCCGCGCATGGCATTTTGGAGTGCCGTGCCCACATTGGCTGGCGTCTCGCGGACATCGTTCCAGTGACAAGCTTCCGGCACCTGAAAACGATGTTCATCCGCAAAGTCCTCGCCATACGTCTCCACCGCTTCCTGAAACTCCTCGTCCCACACATCACAAATCCGTTTGAAGAACAACAGGGGCAGGATATAACTTTTCCAGTCGGTGCGGTCCACCGGACTCCCGCGCAGGATGTTGGCGGCTTCCCACAGGTGGGATTCAAGTTGGGACAAGGTGAGGGGGGTGTGGAAAGGCAGGGCGCGTTGTGCCACCCCCACAGGGATTTTTGCTTTAGATTTTTCGGAGTCTGTCTGATACGGCGGCAAGGGAATCCCTCTCAAACAATAAGATGTCGTCAAGTATACTTGCATTCGCGATGCGACGCAATTTTAGCCATACCAACGATTGGGCCATTCTCGTCTAGGACTGGCTTTCAATTTTGGGTATTAGTTTCCAACCATCCGGCAATCTCATCTATCGCAAGCGACGAAGTGATCACCGTAAGCGTAAAGGCTTCCAATTCCGCATTGGAAGCAACCAGCCTCACCCCATTTTGGGCCAGGAACAACCCGGCGGCGGTGATCCCCGTCCGTTTATTGCCATCCACAAACGGATGGTTGTTGACCAGGGATTGAAGCAGTGCCGCCGCTTTGGCGAAAAGGTCAAGGTATAACTCAGCCCCACCAAACGTCGCTCTGGGCCGCATGACCGCGGATTCCAACAACCCCAAATCGCGCACCCCATGACTGCCTCCGGTTGCGTCAATCAAGCGGGCGTGAATAAATAGCACCTGCTCGACAGTCAGGTAACGCGTCATTTCTTGGCCAGGGCTTCTAAGGCAGGGCGATACTGTTCGATAAAGGCGTCCACCTGGCGGGCAAACGCCTCATCCACTCCAGCTTCCGAGAGCGTGGTTTTGACAGGCTGGATGACGATGCGGTGATGTTCCCGATCCAGCTCGACCGAAACCTCTGCTCCTTCCTGCAAGTGCAGATAGTCCAGCGATTCTTTAGGGATCGAAATTACGGTACTGTTTCCGGTTTTGAAGATTTTTCGTAGCATAGGTTTCTCCATGAGACAGCTTGTGCTTACACCGTAAGTATACTACATCCGATATAATCCCCCTATGCAAAAACCCTCCCTCGAACAACGTATGCGTGCCCTCGAATATTTTCATGCTCTCCGTCTACTTCCCGGAGCCTGGCCAGTCGTGCGGGTGGACGGGCGCAGTTTCTCCCGTTTCACCGAATCCCGCTTCGAAAAACCCTACGATGAGACGTTCCGGGACTTGATGCTTACCACCGCAAAAACCCTGCTCGAAGAATTGCACGGGCTGTATGCCTATACCCAAAGCGACGAAATCTCCATCCTGTTTCCCCCAACGTGGGATTTGTTCGACCGCGAAGTGGAAAAAATCGTCTCCGTTTCCGCGGGCATCGCCAGCGCCGCTTTCACACATGCGGTAGGAGAACTTGCTCACTTCGACAGCCGGGTGTGGTTAGGCGTGGACTCTTCTCTGGTGCTGGACTACTTCCACTGGCGACAATTGGATGCCGCCCGCAATGCGCTGAATAGTTGGTGTTATTGGACCCTGCGAAAAACCGGACTGGACGTTGCAACAGCCACTGCTTTATTAAAAGGGCAGGCCGTGGCCTACAAAAACGAACTGCTTTTTCAGCACGGGATCAACTTCAATGAACTACCCGCCTGGCAGAGGCGCGGGATGGGCTTATATTGGGAAACGTATGAAAAGGAGGGATTCAACCCGCTGACTCAGGAAGCGGTGACGACCACGCGACGACGCGTACGGGTGGATTTGGAATTGCCCATGAAAGACGAGTACACGGAGATGATCCAGGGGATTCTCGTGATAAATAGTGCATAAATCCGTTACACGACGGTTTTTCCAGGGGATATTGCCCTGAAAATGGGTGGGTTTGGGGTGAAAATTGAGTGAATATGTGCGTACAAGCGCAGTTGAACGAAAAGATTTGATTTTTTTAGCGTTTTCGTATAACGTATCATCCAATGGAAAACCTTCCTCGTGAAATCATTGTCTTGTTCAGTCCGACAGAAACGGAACCCAGTTCGTTTTTGCTCAGGTTGGCTGGTCTCTTTCCTGACCCACCAATCGCCCTCTCATCTTCTATGGTGGTCTCGCTTTGTACCCGGCAAATGGTATTTCCTGGACATCTGACCGCCTACGAAACCTTGAAATTAATGGCTTCTCTTTGGGGAATAAAAAATAACCAGCGGGTAAGGGCTTTATTCAACACGTTAGAACCCTCATCCAAACGCACTTCGCTATCTCAACTCCCCACGTCTACCCTACGCCTCCTGCACTGGCTGACGGCTTTATTGCCCGATCCGGACGTGGTGTTGGTAGATGATCTTGCTGTGGGCCTCAGTCCGTCTGCAAAACGCCAACTCTGGCAGAGGATGCAGGCCTCCCAAGAAGATCGCCCTCGCACGATCTTCTATGCCACACGGGATTTGGAAGCCGTCCGGAGCCTGGGGGATCAAGTATGGCTGATCGAAAATGGACAAGTTCAGGCTTGCTACCAACCTGAAACCTTGCCGGAAACTCTCCGTACCACCACCGGATTCGCACTTACGCTCAAAACGGCACGCGCCGCCGAACAATTTTGCAACCAGGCCTCTACACTCTCTTTTGTAAAAACTAGCCGCCTCTCTTCAGCCAATACGGTGGAAGTTTGGGTTCAAGAAGCGAAAAATCTCCTTGATCTCACATGGTCAGCCGGATTTGACCTGATTGGGTTTGAAAGTCTGCCCCAGCCAGGCGACGCGTCTTTCTGGTTGGATGCGATGAAACCGGATGATAAGCAACCCCCCTCGGTTTTCCTCAATGCGGACAATGCCAACATTCGTCCCCCATCCCTTCCCGCTCACCCCTTGCAAGCTGTTTTTTCACTGGCTTTAAACGAATGGCGTGGGCATTTTCGGAGTTTTTGGAAGGCAGGCAATTTGCTCCTCACAAGCATTTATTTGCTCACGGCATTATCGGGGTGCATCCAGATGTTCAATACCCCTGGAGATTTTTTGCGGCTCGCTCCTTTGTTTTTATTGTTTTCAGCCACCTTGAGTTTCGGGTTCGCGTTGGAATCGATCAATCGCCTGGGGTCTGCGGGGGAAGAGACCACGTTATTTCAGCCCGCCCAGCCGGTGAGCGCAACCCGTCCACTCTCCCGCCTCGCGCTGTATGATTTGACCCCAACCAGACGGGGAACGGTTTTAACCGGGATCGGGTTGGGGCAATTTCTTCTCTTGGGCATTCACAACTGGCCTATGTTGATTTTTATATGGGGTGTACAACTCTCTTTTCAGCAAGCGCTCTTCTTTTTGGGTGTCAGTTTTGTTTTTTGGGCGTTGACCGCATTCGTCTCGTTTAGTGGGGCGGTATGGGTTGGGGCACGCCTGTCCCGTCCGGGGTGGGGGACACCCCTGGGTTGGTTAGGGTGGTTTCTGGCGATTGTCAGCGGATACGGGTTGGCCTCGCTCGGTCAGCCTTTGACCTGGTTATGGCCGTTCGCCGGATTCACCGCGGCCTTTCAACGGCTTGCACATCCAGAACAAGCCTTATTGCCACTTTTTCTGTCACTGCTTGGAACAGGTGTGATTGTTTGGGGCGCATGGCGTGCTTTTCTTAAGCGTCCCGCCCTTTGGAAGGAAAATACCCTATGAAACCAGTCGCTCATTTTCAGATCGTGATATCTTTTCGCCAGCAAATTTCGCGCAACGAGGAAACCGAAAGTTATCAGGTGGAAGTCGTGCGCGCCCCCGGGTACGGATGGGGCGGACCGTTTTTGCCTTTGGGGCTGGACGAGAGTCATACGACCGCTCTCCGGCAGTTATACCGATCATATCTTGAACGGTTACACACGCGTGGCGAAACGATGGATGAACGAGAAATTGAACCCTTGCGGGTCGCGGGCACACAATTATTCCAGGCCCTCCCGGAGACGGTACAAGCCCGCCTCTATCAAACCCAAGCCCTGGCGCGGGAAAAAGGGCAAGCGGTGAACCTCGTCCTGGCTTTTGATCCCTCCGCCCGCCCTCTGCTTGCTTTGCCGTGGGAACTCTTGCACGATCCGGTCGCGCGCACCTTTTTGGGATTGGGGGGAGGTAGCCTGACGCGGCGGCTCTGGCTTCCGGGCGCACCCACCCTCCCACCCGATTTCCGCCCGCAAAAAATTGTCGGGATGTGGGCAGAGCCAGACGGGGGAGACCGATTGAGTACCCGCGCACAATATTCTCCGGCTCCCGGAAAGGGGAAGGATATTTTTTGGCTGACGGGGGCGAATAGTTTGGGGCAGTTGGCCCGGACGTTAGAGGCGCAGAAGGGGACGTTTGATGGTCTGCATTTGGTTGCCCATGGCCGCGCGGGGGTAGGGTGGCGGGATTTTTCCCTGGCCCTGGCAAATGAACGCAATCAGAGGGAATGGATTAGCCCGGATCGCCTCTGTGGCTTTTTGGCGGGGTATCCTTCTCTTCGGTTTGTGTATCTGGATGTGTGTGCGGCAGGAGGCTCACAAGCAGAGGGGGATATGCAACCGGGCGGGTTGGCCGCGAGTTTGGTGGGGGCAGGGATTTCAGCGGTCGTCGCCATGCAGGATAACATGTCGCAAGCCGCCGCCGGGGTGACCGCGCAGACATTCTATACCCACCTCGCACAGGGCGTTTCCATCCCCGACGCGATGGCGGCCGCGCGGCGCGCTGTACGTGTGACATTGGATGATCCCCTTCATTGGAGTGTCCCTGCGTTGTACAGCCAACAAAAATTGGAAGAAACTATCCGGTATCCGACGCGCCTCGCGGATGGGGTGCTGGACCGGATTACAGAGATTGTTCGGCCAGAGGGATTTGTGGGGGTGGCGACTCTGCTCCTGGCGGGCGCGTTATCAGTCACCTTCGCTGGTTTAAATGTGGGGCATTTGGGAGATTGGCGAGAACTGGCTGTGCCCGTGGCGCTGAGTATTTTGTTCGTGATCGTGGGGGCGGGGAGTATGCGGACGGGGCAACGGGCGCTGGGAGAAGAATTTCATCTGAACGGGCGCGGTTGGTTGGAGGTGTTGCTCCACAAGTATACCGGGGCGGCTGTGTGGGGGTTTGGGTGGTGGAGCCTGATATGGGCCGCAGGATTGGTCGGCACCTGGCTGGGGATGGGGGAATTGTTTGGGGAGACCGCGACCCGTGTGGGGTGGGGGTTGGGATTGGTGGGGTTGACCGGGGCAGGGTATGTCGGGGCACGACAAGCTATTCGTCAAAGCCGATTGTTTATGCGGTTGGGGAAGAGTCGGCGATTTGGACAGGATATATTTTTATTTTTTGTGCTGCCATTGATCCCCATATTTTTAGCCTGGTTGATCGAGTCTTCATGGGCGATTCTTACCGAAAGCTGGTGGGGGTTGATGTCAATCGTCGGGATGTGTTTCGCCTTAGCCTGGATAGTGCGCGGCACAACGGAGGGGTATTCTGAGGAAAAATAAGCGCGTATTCAGACTTGAAAACGGATTTCAAGATCGGGAAGCGCGGCGATGGGGATTGGCTCAAAGCGGACGCGCCCATCGGGATCGGTTTGGGCAGTGAGGGTTTGGGCGGAATAGCGGAGTTCCACCCCTCGCCCGGAGGGGTTGGTCAGGCCAGGGCGGTCGAGACTCACCTCCACGCGGCAAGCTAAGGGCGATAAGCGCTGAGCATGGAGGGTCACATTGAGGGGGAGCGGCTGTCCAGCACGGGTTTTGATAAGAGTCCAGTCGGAACTGGTGATTTTCGTTTCCCCTAAAATGGGGACAACCGGTTGGGGAGTCAGCGTGAGTTGGAGTTTCACCCAGGATTTTAAGTTTTCAGTTGCCAGGCGAGTCGGAGTTCCCCACAAGGTTTCCGCGAGGCCATGCAGATAGAGGGTCAAAGCACGAAGGTCATCCCGAAGGAGTGCGGAGAGGTGGGCCAAGGGTAGGGCCGGGTGCGTGGGGAGTTGCCCGAGGAAGCGTTCGGTGAAGTCGGCTTCGGTGGGCGTGTATGGAAAGTGACGGGGCAAGGCGTCCGCGAGGGTTTGGGCAAGATCGGACCATTCAGTTACATTGCCGAAGCGGGTGCGAAGTTTCTGGAGAAGATGGGCGGTGTATCCTTCCCGCGGAGAAACTGGCGCGGGGAGGGCGGCCATACCTTCGAAGGCGGTGAGGGTGAGTTCAAGAAGTTCCGCATAAGAAGTAGCACAGGCGGCACAAGTTTCGAGATGGGCGGTTTCTTCGGGGTAACGCGTTTCCAGGTTTTCGCCTGTCGCTTCGGTAGTAGCGAGTTCGGCAAGTTGCGCGTCATCCAGGTGTTGGGGGGCGAAGGTTGTGAGCGCGTGGTGTAAAGCTTGTAAAGGATGGTCTTGTTTACGGGTACTCATGAAAATTCCTCACCAAACGCGGAGGATGATAACCGAAACGCCATGTTTAACAAAAGGGAGAGGCTTTCGTATTCTTCTAAACAGGCCGGACACACATCAAGATGAAAGGTGATATCCGGGTATAAGCGATCTACATTTTCTCCACTTAATTCGTCAGTGACAAAGAGTGGAAGTTTATCCCGACAGGTCGGGCAAAATGTGGGGGCATCCAGCGGGGTGGGCGCTGGGATCAGTTGGTGATGGAGAGTGTATAGGGGACTATTCATTTCCGGTTTCCTTTTCTCCCTCAGAAGGGCTAGCATTAACCACTTTATCTAAGATTTCCAATAATTCCTGGCGAACTGAGGGAGGCAGTTCACGTAGGGTTTGGACGATACGCGCCTTGATCATGCGGATTTCGTGGGGACGTTTGCCGAGGAGTTCGGCGATTTCCTGTGGGCTGAGGCCGTCAAGGAAGTGCGCTTCCGCAACTTGTATTTGCATCTCAGACCGCAAGTGTGTTTGAAAGAGGGTTTGTAACCGTATGCGAACGTCTTGTGCAGTCACTTGATTTTCAGTGTCACGTGGATCGGTTTGGGGGCCTTGTGTTTCTTCCCAGGTGGTGGGGCCTTCGGCGTGGTTCTCGTTAAGTTCTTCAACGGAAAGCAGGGTGTCGTCACCGCGTTTGACAGCGGTCGCGCGTCGATGGTGATCGGTGCGCTTGTTCCGCATGATTTGGAGCAAGTAGGCCCACAAGGCGCGGGGGGCGTTCAAGGGGTCGCTGGGGAGGCGATGATGTAATTCTATCAGGGTTTCTTGTACAAGCTCGTCTTGTTCGGTGGGGTCGGCAGTGAAGAGCGGGACGTTTTTAGTGAGCCAGGTTTTGAGTTCTTCCCAGGCGCGGGGAAAGTGGGGATGGGTGGGTTGGCGGCAAACCTCATAAAGCCGTACGGCATAGCGTAGGGTAATTTGGGTACCAATGAATTTCGTGGCCTCTTGGGCAATGGGATTCTGTCCATCGAGGGTTTGCCAGATTTCCTGGGCAAGAGGGGGGACATCAACAATTTGCCACCCCTGATCATCGAGGTATTTCGTAACGATTGATTCGAATTTGAAGAAGTCCATGAAGATGAAATGACGACGAAGGGTCTTTATGTGACGAAGGAGGGCGATATTCAATTCTAACCCATTCGCCAAATTGTAAGTTTATCTTGGCACGATATGTTTTGTTTACTCCTTGCGTCTTTTTGAGCATCAGTGGCCACTGAAAAAAACTTTTGACACAAGGAGTAACACGATGTTTACAAAAACGTTTTTCCGCATCAGTATGGTTTGTCTGCTGTTGGCACTGATGGTTTTGCCCACTTTTGGGATGAGTGCCGCCCCGCTGGGGTATGCTGTCACCGACTCGCAAACGACCCTCCAATTGGGCCTCAGCCGTCCTACTCTGCCAGGAATTGCCTGTGATCCGGGCACGGGGGGATCTGGCGGTGGATGTGGGGGCGGATAGATTAAGCCGATACAACCGAATAGGGTAAAGTGGAAGGTGAGTAAATTTTACTCACCTTCCACTGCTTTAAGGTAACCCGACACACAAAAAACCTTCCCACCCCGTTGCCCCTAGCGCCCACCTCTCTCGTTGGGCCAGGGCCAAGGCTTGGGCAACCCCATAATCCTGCAAATAATAACGATAAAAAGCCAACATCAAAGGGGCGGAAGAGAGATCGAGTACGGGCCATAAACTCCCAATCACATGGTTGGCCTGGGCCGCCAAACAGGTCGCGGCCAGACTCAGATGCTCCTCGCCTTCATAAATCCGACTTTGCAACCCGTAACATGCGGATAGCGTGATCAGGGGGGGCAGGGGCGCGAGATCCCAAAATTGATCTAACCAAATATCCTGATCTGCCAGAGCCAATCCAGCCATCCGGCCTGTCTGTGGGTCATGGAAGGCGTGCGTCGCAAGATGGAGAAAGGCTAGATTGGGCAAGAGCGTTTTTTGAGCGAATGCAAGCAAACTCTCCCAAGTCGCGTCCGCGTTTACCCGCACCTGAAGGAACTCTCCCAGCAAATGCTGTAGAGCGTGTACTTCTTCCAGGACATACGGAAGGGCAGGGCGTTGATCCTGAAACGCGGAAAGGGCGAGCGCCAGGCCAGGTTTGAGGGCAGATGACGGCTTGGGGCGGGCGGCCAATTGTTCAAGCACCTGGAGAGACGGTACGCAGAGAGGAATACATTGGGTCACAAGTGGCACATTAGCGGTACCGGGTAAGGACAGCATGGCCCATGGGATTTTGTTCAAGGCCTGGTGCGGGGAGATGATTAAGCAAGTGGTGGGTTCAAGAAACGTGAGAAGCGTTGCAGGAAAAAGAAGTTGACTTAAGATGTCTAGATCGTCTGGGGAAAAATCGTCCACTTTGCCCTGGGCATGCGTCAGGAGTGTCAAGGTTTCTCGTGCCTGGGAAGTAAGATTCAAGTGCCAGGAATCACATAGGGTAGGGGAGAGGATGACGCCGAACAGCGCGTTCTCCGTCAAATAGTAAGCCACGGACACCCAATTCTCACCTAAATGCATCCCCAGAGAGGTGCGTATAGAAGACAGGGAAAAGCTGTTTTTTGAATTCTCCTCAGTGTGCGTTTGCCGCTCTAAGCGGCTTTGTAGGTCGTGATAGGCCTGATTTTTTGTACGCAATTGTTGGTGCAAGGCTTTGTTCCGCACACGTTGCACGAGGATTGGTTCAGAGGATGGGGCACGCAATGTGTCCTGAATGTGTGTAATTTCCTTTTTGAGTGCTTCAAGTTCCTCGGAAAGATAAGGGGCGCGACCCTTCTTGGATGCCGTCAACTGATGCACCAGGGTTTGGGCTTTGCTGGTTTCGATAAAAGCCAACAAGTCCTCCCCGGTGCCGTGCGTTGCCGCGAGTAGCGCCGCTTGATCGAGAAATTTTCCCACCCGTTCTTGGAGATACCGCCCGGCCAGATGTGGTTGCCAAAAATCCTGGCGTAGCACGCGCAAAGCCTCGCCTGCTACCCGATAATGCATAAGCGCCGTCTGCGGATCACCTGTTTGAACAGCCAGGCGTCCTAACCCCGCATGGGCTTGCCAGGCCAAACCAGGCACGGATTCCTGATTTAAAGCCAGAGCTTCTGTCCAGATGCGCTGGGCTTGGGAAAAGTGTGCCCTTTGCCAAGCCACCTCTGCCAGAGCCAGCAGGCAGGATTGCTGAAGGGTTGATATCGCCTTCTCTCGCGCAAATTGGATCGCTTGTTCCAGTTGTTGGGCGGCTTCTTCATAGCGGCTCAACTTCGTGAGGCTTTCTCCCATATGAAGTTGGGCGGAAATCGCATGGAGGTCAATGTGATGGGCACGAGAGATCGCAAGAGCTTCTTCAAAAATTCGAAGGGCGTCGGTGGGTTGTTGATGGATCAGGAACCCCACTCCCAACTGGTTCAAAGCCTGTGCTAAATACGCAAATTGCGATGTTTGACGAAAGCGGGTAATAGCAGTTTCTAGATGCGTGTGCGCAATCTCCCAATGCCCTAAGGCTAACCATCCCTGTGCCAGATATAGGTTGCTTTCTGCCTGACGATAAGGTTCATCCAGGGCATGAAAACGTGTGTAAGCACGTTCTAAGTGATGCAAAGCTTGTTGGTACTGTGTAAGAAATAGGCAAACTTCCCCCTGGTACAAGGCCGCCAGTGCACTCATACGGGGGACCTGAATCCGTTCATAAACTTCTTCCGCGCGGCGGAGCAAATTTAGGCTAAGAGGATACTCCGCTTGGAGCATATGCTGACGAGCTTGGTTGAGAAGGTTATCTGACTGCAAGCCCAAGATGTTCGTCTGTTTGTAAATTTCCCCCGCTTGAACCAATTTTTGCAGAGCTTTGTGCGGGTTTCCCATGTTGTTATGTACCTCAGCAAGGGCACTCGCACATTGGCCTTCCCATAGCGGGAGGTCGCTCCCAGCGAAGAACTCGATCGCAGTCAGAAAATGTGATTCCGCGGTGGCATATTCCCCGCGCCCTAAAAAATAGTATCCCAATTGAAAATGCGTCTTTCCCAATTCGGGCGCCACCCCTAGTGCTTGAAAAATGGCGAGGGCTTGATGCAAACGGGCGAGAGCATTCTCAAAATGCCCCTGACGACGCAGGCGGCTGGCATCTGACAGCCAACAACGCGCGCGGAAGAAAGTATCTCCGCGCGCGGCAAACGTCTCTTCGCTTTGTTGGATGTGTTTCTGTGCCAGTTCAAATTCCCCGCGCAGGATATGGGCGTAAGCCAGGGATAATTGGCAATGAGGGACCCATTCCGCGAGCGTGGCCTGTTGCAGTTCAGCAAGTGCGGCGGTGAGCTGTTGAACGGCGAGGGCGAAATCGTTACGCGTCCAGGGCTGGGCGTACAATTGACAATCGCACGCGGCGACCCATCCCGGCTCGGTCAGGGACACAAACCCCGCGCGGGCACGGGCGACAGCTTCCATCACCCGATCCGGACGCACCCATTCGTTCGCGGCGCGGGCGAGGTGGAAGGCGGCGAAGGCTTGTAAGCGCGTATCCCCCAGGCATTGTGCGGCGAGATCCGCCACGGTCGCGATAGCCCACCCCCGGCGGGGGGCGGTGAGACTGGCGGTTAGGGCCAGGGTGGTCAGAGCGCCTAAGGTTTCTTGATCCAGCGCAGGCAACTGTACTGCGTGAGATGGCAAATCTGCTTCGGGCAGTTTGCCTTGGAATAATTGTTCGGCGAGTTGTAAAAAAGGGGAAAGAGGATCGAATGTGGACATGAACGCACCCATCACCAACTGGTCAATAGCTAACGCTATTGTACCTGGAAAGGGGCGTTCAATGAGTTGGCCCTACTGGAAATGCCCAGAGAAGACCGATGAGTTTAAATGAATTTTGAAGGAAGCCTTGACGCGCGGGTGTGTGCCCCAAAATGGGTTACGTAGCTGGTTCCACCGTCAAGGTCAAATCCGACCTGAAGGAAGTCATCTGCTCGTTTAGGATTTCAGAGAGGAGGATCGGAGGAAAAGTGGCGCGTTCCTGTGAACGGAGGAAAACTGTTTCTGCGTACTCGCCCCATGTTAGCCGCGCTATCAAAGATGGCCAGGCTTGTGGCGGTTGTGTGTTAATGACCACGGCCAAGGCGAGTTGGAGTTCATCGGGCTTTTCCCCTTGTTGAGCCGCTTCAAGGAAAATTTTCAATTGTGTCTCAGTGATGTCAATTTGATCACGGACGAGCACATACCATGGGTCTTCCAGATCACTTGTTCCACGATAAGCTGGTTCTGGTCCGGTAGTAAGAAAAATGGCGTTGAGTTGAGCGATACTTTGGTTCCAGGTCATTCGCCAGTGATCTGCCAGTTGTTGGAGGGTAGCCGATGGGCGAGGAAAAGCTAAAAAAGGCAGTTTGACTGAAGCCAGCGTGGGATCGTCAATCGTTTCTGCATTTTCATCTTGTGCCATATCCAAAATATCTAAAAAAGCCTCGCGTAAAGCCGCCTCCTGGATGAGCTTTTTATAAAAAGAAGGATATTGTTGTTCAATATCTACGCCGTGGAGGGCGTCGTTAATTACGAGAGAAAGCATTTCTTGATCTGCCTCAGAAAGCGTTTCGTTTTGCGCTTTTTTAATCACCTGGTTCAGAAGTTCAGTGGCTTTTTCCGGCCATTCTCCATGCGATTCAAAATGAGCACGGTAAAGTGCAATTTTTGAGTCAATCTCGCCCCCCCTATTTTGTGAGGGTTGATTTTTTGTGTTTCTATCCATATATATACGAAAATGGCTTCTATTTCTTTTATTGTCCGAGAAATTATTCGTTCCCGGAGAAGGTAGGGGGGAAAACCCCTGCTTTCAGCAACTTTGTTTTCAGACGGCAGTTTAGTTCTGCTACTACCAGGAGTCCAGTTCCAAAAATTTTGGGGATTGTATGCGGTTATAAATGTTTTGACATCCTGCATTACGGCTATCATTCGTCATTGAACAACTTTTCCAAGTCTCGCAGGGCATAAAAGTGCAATTGATGGATGGCATTGACGGTTTTGTTAAGGGCGACAGCGATCTCTTGAAATGTGCGTCCTTCAAAGTAGTGCATGAAAATGACTTGTCTGCGGGTTGGGGTTAGTTTTTCGAGAATGAGGAGCAAGCTATTACGGAGACCAAGGTCACTTTCAATTTGACGTCCGGAGGGAATCGATGAATCGGTGAGGATTTCCTCCAATTCGGAAATATCTTTCTCTAAGATTCGGGAAATATTCTTAAGTTTTCCAGAGCATACATTACGCAGGACAACATACATCCAAGGCTGGAATTCGACATCATAGGGAAAGTGGGCAGTCAGAATACGTGCCGACGTCTCACGAGCAGATTCTTCGGCCAACTCCCTGGTTTCTTTTGTTTCTGGAAGCCCACACCGCAGGAAATAATGTTGGGCTGTTTTGCTCATATCCTTATACAGGGGGAGCCAGGCTTCACTCGAGCGTTGTTCTTGAAGTTCAACGAGGTAAGAGTGCAGTCTTTCATAAATCTCTACGACGCGCCAGACGTAATGTCGCGGCGTGGGGTTTTCGTGTCCATTCAGAAAGGACTGGATACGCCCCCTTGAAAGGTTTCTCTCGATAATGGGGCGCAAGGTCGCGGCCAAACTCTCATCTTTTTTCTCAGCTAGTTCTTGTAGCGCAGTCGTTAGGGCGATGCGCAGATCATCCTCACTCAGTGGCATGATGGTTGCCTCCCAATGCAACATATGATTAAGTAGGGGAAAGTGCGGGCATTATACGACGAATTTCGGGGATTTTCGGGAATTTGTGGGAGATTTAGGTTTTACATAAAAGATTTTAGAAGAATAACTATATATAGTATGTGAAAGCGGTGAATATTTTGTTTAACCCTCCACCATTTCTCCTGGAAAAAATATGAACGAGACCGATGCCAATTCAGTGATGACCGTCCGTGAGATTTCAGAGTTTCTGCGTTTGACAGAAGCGACTGTGTATAAGTTGCTCCATGAGGGGAAGTTGCCAGGTAGGAAGGTGGGGGGGCAGTGGAGGTGTTCGAGGCGGGCGATTGAGGGGTGGTTGGGGGAAGAAGATAAGGGGACGTTTAATGATAAGGAGAATGTTGATACTCCGCACATTCCTTTAGAGAATCATTCATAAAGCTTTTATCCATCATCGAAATCACCAATGGAGACATGTATGCGCAATAAAGTATTTCCTGTCAAACTATTATGGTTGCCCAAAATTATTTTGGGGCTATTTTCTATCTTTTTCTCCCTGCTTTTTTTGCTTAAATCATCAACTGTCAGCGCGTTTCAGCAAAATGAGTCGCTTCCCTTATTTGATCCTCTGGCACAAACAAGCGCCAGTGAATGTGCCCCGATTGATCTTGTGATTGCGGTCGATCAGTCCAGAAGTGAGAGTATTACTGACCCAGAGGATTTTCGAGATGAAGCCGCTCAACTTCTGATCACTGAATTGTTGGTCAATCAAATGTTTGAATGCCCAGATATTCAACACCGTTGGGCTGTCATTAACTTTGGGGATCGCGATCGAGCCGACAATTTGGGTGAGGCTGATATTGTTTACGAAATGAATGAGTTTGATACAGATCGTTTCTTTGACGAGAATGGTGTTGTCATTGAAAGTGAGATTTACGCTTTTATGAATGACATCCAGAATAGAATAAAAAGTGTGCCTGATAGTCTAGTGGGAACAGATTTTATGATCCCTTTCCGGGAAGCGCTCGACCAATTTGAATCTCCCCGATCTGAAAAAGATTACAAGAAGGTATTAATTATCATCACCGATGGGCATCCATGTGCCCGTAATGGGTATACCTGTGATCCAGATGCAAGCGGGTCCCCACAAATGACACAGTCAGAATTAACCCGCTATATGGATGATTTATATAGCCAATGGCAGGAAGATTATCTGAACCAAATTGATATTTACTTGATCCCAATCAACACGATTGCCAATTACTTGGATAGACAAACGACTTCATTTGAGTTTCCGACTTTTCGTTCTTATTGGGAAGTAATGGCAAAAGAAATCATTGAAGTCCAAAAAACAGGGCGTAATGTCACCAAAGCAGTAAGTGAGGTCAGCGCTGATTTTTTAGGGCGAAACGAGGTATACGATTTGGTATGTGATCGAAAACAAGGAACTTTTTTCATGCCACCTTTCCAAAGCCGTGCCCAAATTATTGTTCTCAAAGATCGTCCCGAAGATCAATTTACACTGCTCTACCAATTGGGAAGTACGAATATTGCGATCCAGAATGGGGAGATCGATCCACCTAACGCAGAGATTGATTTGACCTATCTTCCACTAGGTCGTTCAGAAATTTACGTAATGTCATCTCCGGTAAATACAGGCGAATGGGGTTTCGAAGTGACGGATTGTGAACGTGTTTTTGTTCGCGTGATTACCGGATATATCGATCCCTTTTTGGTCTCTCCGCCACATTTTGTAAAAACGTTTCCAGATACCCCATATTATAACGAAAGCAATCCCTTGAGATTTCAGGTGAGATTGGATGCGGAAGACAGCAGGGATATTCGGAATGATCTAGCACATACATCTTCATTTAAACTTTTGGCTTGGGTTTGGCATGAAAGTGAAAGCTTTGACCAAGTGAAGGAGAACCCTATTGAACTACTTCAGGTACCTGATACTACGCTTTTTGAAAGCCAGCCTGAAGATTACGTTAAAACTCCAAAAGAAGGTACTTATTTTATTCAAATTGCAGGAGTTTTTGATGAGAAAGATGTAGTAAATCCTACACGAATTGCACCTTACACGATTTTTGACAACGCTGAAGAGCCGTTTGAATTTCTTTCAAGGCCCCTCGGTGAATTTCAAGTGGCAATCCAAAGCCCCCAATCCTCCACTCTTTGGCAGTTGAACGAAGTGACTCCTTCGGGAGACCTTCCCTTATCAATCCCCATGGAATTTGCCCTGCTATGGCCTGATGGCACCTTGTTTGACGCTGAGACAGAGGGCATCACTGCTGATTTTGAAGTAACACTGCAATATGCCAATCATACTGAGACCATTGACTGGCAACCTCAGGACAGCATTTTCGTTGCTACACTACCCCCCCCCCCAGTCGGATTGGCACAATCCGGCGAATATACAGTCAAGGTGATATTTAACGGTTCTTATCGCGAGGATGTCTACTTCCTGGGAGATGGAGAGGCTGAAGTGGCTTTCTCTGCCTACACTGTTACAGGCATCCAGCCGGCCCTTAATCCCATCAACATGACATCGGATCAGATTC
>WBZL01000033.1_pt1 | contig 124510 bp, 121 predicted proteins | sample 5204291 | NCBI WGS metagenome assembly WBZL01 (sample SAMN12344345, study PRJNA552823) | activated sludge metagenome | biome: Activated sludge suspended growth; feature: Nitrification reactor; material: Wastewater; isolation source: activated sludge from nitrification reactor of wastewater...
AAACTTATTTTTGTCAATTTGTTTTGTTGAATGTAAATTGAATATGAAACATCGCTCATATTAAACATTAAACCCCAGTACTTAAAAATGAAATCCAGGTACAAAGTCAAAGACTCCGAATTTCCATATTTCGTTACTTCAACCTGCGTCGATTGGATACCGATTTTCATGAAAGAAAGTTATGCTGAATTACTTCTCAAGAACATTTCATTCTATCAGGGAAAATACGAAATGATCATTGTTGCATATGTAATTATGTCGGAGCATTTCCATATGATTGCCGCATGCGATCAATTGAGCAAATCACTACAATCTTTGAAAAGTTATACAGCTAAAAGATTCTTAGAGATGCTTGGTAAAGAAGAAGATCAAAGTACATTGACGAGATTCAAAGCAAGAAAGGCTCCGCACAAGACCAAGTCTGAATTTCAGTTTTGGCAGGAAGGTTTCCATCCAAAGCAAATCAGTAATAATTTGATTCTGAGACAAAAGATAGAATACATTCACATGAATCCCGTCAAAAGAGGTCTTGTTGAATTACCGGAGGATTGGAAATTCAGCTCTGCGGAATTCTACAAGACAGGGAAGCAGACGGAAATCGCAATAACGCGGTACATTTGATTGTATGCTTCGATCCCAAGCTGGGGCTTGGGATCGAGAAGAATTGTGTACGCGAGGAATCGTGTGTAAAGTAATTAAGAAACAATGTATTGTATCAAAGAGATCGGGAGGAGTTTTCTTCCCGGTCTTTTTTTTTGAACACCAGCAGATGTGTAGAGCCTTTCAGCGGTGACTTACAAGGTGCTACCTCCAATAGCATTTCATCTTAATACACATGAAACGATATTACAAGAAACCATTGCGCTGATATAAAGGTAAATGAAAACACTCCTCATCATAACTTTACTGCTTGCAGCAAACGCATCCCTTGCTGACAGAGGTGACTCTTTGCACATCATCACACATAATAAAAAACTTGTTGTGACGGATCCGTCAAAAGGTTACAACTCATTTAGCGAATGGGGAGTCTTTCCATCTGCTTCAACTTCATATCGCAAAGTGATTCTCAATATTACTTATGAATGCCCGGACGGACTTCATTGCGGTGAATGGGACTATATAGACAATATAATTCTCAAAAAATCCGGCGGCAAGAATTCATCAACACTTGACTATGAGATTGCACGTATGATTTCACCTTACGGTTGGAGGTTTGGACCCGACTGGAAATTTTCCTGGCATGCAGATGTTACAGATTTTGCCACGCTGCTTCATGACTCCGTAGAGATTGAATTCATTCACACCGGCTATGAAAATGATAAAGACAGGGGATGGCTTATTACTCTTGATTTCATTCTGATTGAAGGAATTCCCGCAAATGAAATTACAGAAATAAGAAAATTGTGGAACGGCACCTTTCCTTATGGTGATACCCTAAAAAGTATTGAAGATTTTCTCACACCTGTGATTCTTTCCAGTTCTCAAGAGACAGACTTTGTGCGGCTTAAAGTTACACAGACGGGACACGGAATGGATGACCTGGAAAACTGTGCGGAGTTTTGCGCTAAGCACAGGGATATCTTTGTTAACGGAGAGTTGCATGACCGGAAAAAGATCTGGAAAGAATGCGGAGATAATCCGCTGTATCCGCAAGCCGGAACTTGGATCTTTGACAGAGCTAATTGGTGTCCCGGTGCAATTGTATTTCCTGATAATTATGACATTCAGTTTAACGAAAACGATTCTCTGCAAGTTGACATCAATATGGATGAGTATGTCAATCACAGTAAACCAACTGCAAATTATCACTTCAGTTCCTTTGCAATCTTCTGTAAAGAACCCTGGGCAGAAAATGATGTATCAATAGAAGAGATTATTTCTCCGTCAGCCTCTGATGAAAATTCCAGACTGAATCCTGTCTGCTCAAATCCAAAAATCATCATAAAGAACAATGGCAGAAAAGACGTGACAAGTGTTGAAATTAATTACGGCATCTATGGAAAGGATACTTACACTTACAAATGGAATGGAAAACTCTTACCTGCACGAACGGAGGAAATAACATTGCCGGGAATTTTTTATTCACAATCGGCTACTGATAATTTTGTTGTTACTTTGTCTGAACCAAATGAGATGACAGATGAATATCCTTATGATAATCAACTTACTTCATCTATTCTTCAGACACCGGTCTATGATAAATTCATTCTTGCATTTCATACAAATAAAGATTCAACCTCTACATTCTATAAGGTCACAGATGCTGATGGTAAGACAGTAAAAGAAATTCACCCGGAATCGCTCTCTGCAAATTCAATATATCGTGACACCATTGATCTTCCTACTGGATGTTATACATTGACAGTCACCGACACTGCAGGAGACGGACTTGATTTCTGGTTCAATCCGGAAGGTGGATACGGCTATGTAAGACTGCTTGACATTGACGGCCGATTGATAAAATCATTTACTTCTGATTTTGGAAGCGGCATCATACACAATTTCATTGTGTCAGAAGAGATGCTCACATCATTTCCAAATGAGAAGCTTCCGATCGTGAATCCTTTTCCTGTAAGAAATCCCGGAAAGTTTGTGGTTGATATTTTTCTCGATGAACCGGAGAATGTCAACCTCATTATTGTGAGTGAGAAAGGAGAAAAGGTTTACGAAAGAATGGAAGAGAATTTCAAAGATGGGATATTGGACATTGACATAAGTTCCCAGCCGGATGGATTTTACTTTGTCAAGGTTGTTACGGGAGATGGAACTGTTGAGAAGAAGATAAAGCTGAAGCGGGATGGCTAGGCCTTTGTTTACCTTAAGCCTGAATAGAACTAAGAGCTCTAAAAGTTGAGATATGTCAGCAAGATGAAGAATTGGCTATTCGGTGAAACCTGATGGATCATTAAATTTTGAATCAGTTCAATCAGGAAATCAATTCAACCATTCTACCGGTAAGAATCATTGAAATAAAAGACTATAAACCGTATATTTACAACAAATTAAAAGAAAGAGGTAATAACTTTGCTTAAAGTTGTAATTCAGGACGGCGAGTCAATCGATAAGGCTCTCAAAAGATTCAAAAAAAAATATGAAAAATCAGGTTTGCTGAAGGAATTCAGAAGAAGGATGTTCTTCACGAAACCATCGGTTGAGAAGAAGATGGATAAAGAAAGAGCCATCAGAAAAACTAAGAGAATACTTGCCGAAGAAAACAGCTAAGAGTTGAGTTCATACATTATTTAAACCCATTGTTATGCGTCAATGGGTTTTTTGTTTTTGAAAAACACTTTATGAATGAAAGAACTTATCTCAGCTGAAAAAATTTCGAAACGAATCAAGTCTCTTGCCCGTAAGATCAACAAAGATTATAAGGGCAAGAAGCCGATATTCATTGGCGTACTTAATGGTTCGTTTATACTTATAGCCGACCTGGTGCGTGAGGTAAACGTTGACTGTGAAATTGACTTTGTGAAGCTCTCGAGCTACGGAGATGAGAAGATCTCATCAGGTCAAGTCAAGCTGCTGAAAGAGCTCAATTGCGAGATCAACGGAAGAGATATTATTATAGTAGAGGATATCATAGACTCGGGTCTGTCTGCAAGTTTTATACGTAAACTGATCCTAAAGGAAAAACCTGCTTCACTCCGTTTTGTAACTCTCCTCTATAAGAAAGATATCTGTAAAATTGATTTTGAGATTGATTATATTGGATTTAACATAGCCAATGAGTTTGTTGTTGGCTATGGATTGGATTTTGCACAAAAATACAGGAATTTAAAAGCTGTATATGTGTTAAAGGGATAAATTTAAAACAGAGCAATCAGAAATGAATAACACGGGTAAGAACACTAATAAGAACGGAGACGACTTCAACTGGAACAGGGTATTTAAAATAGTTCTCGGCTGGAGCGCTATCCTGATCGGATTCTTTCTCATAATGATCTATACCAAAGGAGCTGAAGGAAAATATTCGGAATTGAAATATGATCAGTTCCTGAAATTTGTGAGCGAAAAGAAGATTGAAAGTGCAGTCATAAAGAAAGCCGACAACAGTTACGAGTTTCTTGGAAAACTTAAATCACCGGAACCGCTTACTGTTGCAAACCGCACTGTAACCATAGACAGATTCTCTGTACTTCTTCCATATACAAACCTTGATGATAATGTACTGAAAGCATGGAATGAAGCCGGCATTCAATACAGTATTGAAAAAGATGACGGCGGATGGCTCGCACCGTTCCTCGGTGCACTGCCATGGATCCTGATCATTGTCTTCTGGATAATAATCATGAGAAGGATGCAGGCAGGTGCAGGAGGTTCAAAGAATATTTTTTCATTCGGAAAGTCTAAAGCCAAACTCCTAAGCGAATCTGCAACAAAGGTCACATTTCAGGATGTGGCGGGCGCTGACGAAGCCAAAGAAGAATTATCTGAGATTATCGAATTCCTTAAGACTCCGGCAAAGTTTCAGAAACTTGGCGGAAAGATCCCAAGAGGTGTTCTTCTTCTGGGGCCTCCCGGAACCGGTAAGACCTTGCTTGCAAGGGCAGTAGCGGGTGAAGCAGGTGTTCCGTTCTTTTCTATCAGCGGAGCGGATTTTGTTGAGATGTTTGTTGGCGTTGGCGCATCCAGAGTACGCGATCTGTTTGAGCAGGGCAAGAAGAATGCTCCATGCATAATTTTTATTGATGAGATAGATGCCGTAGGAAGACACAGAGGCGCAGGGCTCGGCGGCGGACATGATGAACGGGAGCAGACTCTGAATCAGCTTCTTATAGAAATGGATGGCTTTGAACAGAATAACGGAGTGATAATAATTGCAGCTACTAACCGTCCCGATATTCTTGATCCTGCGTTGCTCAGACCCGGTAGGTTTGACAGACAGGTAGTAGTTGACAGGCCGGATGTAAAAGGCAGAGAAGGTATACTCAGAGTTCATACGAGAAAGACTCCGCTTTCAAAAGATGTCACAATTGATGTAATAGCAAAAGGTACTCCGGGATTTTCCGGGGCAGATCTTGCAAATCTGGTCAATGAAGCAGCGCTTCTTGCTGCAAGAAGAAATTCGGAAATGGTAACAATGCGTGATTTTGAAGAAGCGAAAGACAAGGTTATGATGGGAACTGCAAGAAAGAGTCTCATAATTTCCGACAGGGAAAAGAAAACTACGGCATATCATGAAAGCGGTCACGTAATTGTTGCAAAGATGATCCCTGAAGCAGATCCTGTTCACAAGGTTACAATAATTCCAAGGGGAAGAGCGCTCGGTGTTACAACCTATCTTCCAATGGATGAGAAGCACACATATTCAAAGGAGCATCTCGAAGCTATGATCGCCTATGCAATGGGCGGACGTGCTGCGGAAAAGCTTATCTTCAATGAATATACTACAGGCGCCTCAAATGACATTGAAAGAGCTACGAGTATGGCAAGAAAGATGGTTTGCGAATTTGGAATGAGCGAGAAGCTCGGACCGATTGCGTATGGACAGAAGCAGGAAGAGATTTTCCTCGGCCGTGAGATCCATCAGCACAAGGATTACAGTGAAACTACGCAGATACTGATTGATGAAGAAGTGAAAAGGGTTGTGCAATCAGGCATGGACAGAGCAGAAAAATTGCTCTTTGAAAATATTGACAAACTGCATAAGATGTCTGATGCTTTGCTTGAACGCGAGATTCTTGACTCCGTTGAAATTGACATGATTATGAAAGGTGAAGATCTGCCTCCGTTTGTAAAAGCAGATACAAGCAGTACGGTTGCTGCAGGAACGGATGTTCAGGTAGAGAAGGAAAAGAAGGTTAAAGGCGACAACTATGCACCGGGAGATGTTGCACTTGCAAATTAATTGTTGCAATGAGTTCTACAAAAGCGAGTATTCACTCGCTTTTTTTTTGTGCAAGCGAAGATCAGCATGAATAAAGCTCAAAGAATAAAGAACGAATCGATCAGAAAATCTATTCATCTTTTTTCATCCGTCGTTCCGTTCTCGTATTACTTCATACCCAGGGAGATTGAAATTGTTCTGCTCTCTGTAATGCTTTTCCTTATGCTTTCCATTGACATTGGCAGGGCAAGATCCAAACCGTTCAGAGATCTGTATGACAGGTTCCTTGGAGATATTCTCCGGCATCACGAAACCGAAGCAGGCGGGTTTAAACTCACCGGAGGTTCGTATATTGTCATTGCCTTCCTGCTTTGTGCAATATTGTTCCCAAAACCACTGGCAATAACGGCAATGTTCATAGTGATCTTTTGCGATTCGATGGCGGCAATAATCGGAATTCTGTTCGGGAAGCACCGGATTGCTTTGGGCAAGACTCTTGAAGGCAGTCTGGCATTCCTGATAACCGGCCTGATCATTGTATGGCTTAGTCCAAAGCTGACACAGTCTATGACTGAATACTATGTAGCAGCTTCAAGTGTTTTGCTAACCACAGGCATTGAACTCTTGCCGGTGAAGGTGGATGATAACATAATCATCCCGATGTTTTTTGGTGCAGTCTATTTAATACTTTTAAAAATCTTTATTCAATAAGAATGTCATTACGATGCGGTATTGTCGGACTGCCTAATGTAGGCAAGTCAACATTGTTCAACGCTTTAACTTCTTCACGAAACGCTGAAGCAGCAAATTATCCGTTTTGCACTATTGATCCGAATGTCGGCATGGTGATTGTCCCGGATGAAAGAATGGATAAACTTGCTGAGATTAATAATCCGAAGAAGATCATTCCTGCCACAATGGAGTTCGTGGATATTGCAGGGCTTGTAAAAGGTGCTTCAAAGGGAGAGGGACTTGGAAATCAGTTTCTGTCCCATATCAGGGAAGTTGACGCAATAGTCCATCTGGTTAGATGCTTTGAAAATGATAATGTAATCCACGTCGAGGAAAAAATTGATCCTGCCAGGGATATTGAGATAATTGAATATGAACTCATACTTAAGGACCTCGACACGATTGAAAAAAGGCTCGACAGATCATCAAAGAATCTCAAAACAGGAGATAAGAAGGTTAAACTCGAAGTGGAAGTACTTAATGCCCTTAAAAATCATCTACTTACATCTCGATTAGCAAAGTATTTTACAGATACATTAACTCCGGAGGAAAAGCAAGTTATTGATGAATTACATCTGCTGACAGATAAGCCTGTTATCTATGTCGCAAATGTTGATGACAAAGATCTGAAAGGCAATGAATATTCTGAAATTGTAAGGGGTATTGCTGACAAGGAAAAGGCACAGTTTCTTGTTCTGTCAGTAGAAGTTGAATCCGAGATCGCTCAGCTTGAATCAAAGGAGGAAAAATCAGAATTCCTTGCTGCTCTTGAATTGGAAAACTCCGGTCTTAACCGGCTGATTCAGAAGGGGTATGAACTGCTTGATCTCATTACATTTTTTACAGCGGGTGAAAAGGAAGTTCATGCATGGCCAATCCATAAAGGTTGCAAAGCTCCGCAGGCGGCAGGAGAGATCCACACTGATTTTGAAAAAGGATTTATCAGAGCTGAAATCATGAAGTTTAAAGATTTTGCAGAGCTTAAGTCAGAAGCTGCCGTAAAGGAAAAAGGTCTGCTTAAGATCGAAGGAAAGGACTATGTAGTTGAAGACGGTGACATTGTTCACTTCAGATTCAACGTTTGATCAATTTATGCCAAGCAGACGTAAACCGTTTACCGTTAAGAAAGTCATTATGTAAGCAATTCCGGTAAACATCACAAGCTGTATCACCGGAAATTTCCAGCTTCCGGTTTCTTTCCTGACTATTGCTATCGTTGAAATGCATTGCAAAGCAAAGACAAAGAAAATTATGAGACCTGCTGATGTTGCAACGGTGAACAACTTCTGATCTGTTCCGTCAACTGTCGCATTCTTCATCGCCTGCAGCAAAGAACTCTGCATATCATCACCTGTGTCAGTTACCTTGAATGTAAGTGCAAGGGAACTCACGAAGACTTCTCGAGCTGCAAGTGTCGCCACGAGTGAAACACCTACTCTCCAGTCCATACCAATTGGTTTCAAAACAGGTTCAATGAATCGTCCCAAATCGGATGCATATGATGTTGCAATCCTCTCGGAATTGATCAGCTCTGAAATTTCATCTTCCTGCTTTCCCTCAGTATTTATTTGAGGACTGTGATTAGGGAAGTAAGTAAGAAACCATAATATGATTGACAAGTATAATATGACAGGACCGGCTTTCTTTACATACTGCATTGCATTGGAAAGAGTCTTAGCAATCACAACATTGATCTTTGGTTTTCTGTAGGCAGGCAGTTCCAGAATGAAAGATGAGTGGCCGGAGTCACCACTCAGCTTTCCGGCAAACTTATTTACAACCGAAGCGATTACAAGAGAACTTGCTATGCTGAAAATGTAAATTGCTGTCATCGCGATTCCGCCAAGCCATGGGCTTTCGGGCGGAAAAAGAAAGGCGATAAGCAAAGCATAAACCGGAAGTCTTGCACTGCAGCTCATCAGAGGCACAATGAATATTGTAAGAAATCTCTCGCGCTTGTTTGTAATCGTTCTGGTTGCCATGATAGCAGGTATTGCGCAAGCAAAGCCGGACAGCATCGGTACGAATGATTTACCGTTAAGCCCAATCTTTGACAATGGCTTATCAACTATCATAGCTCCGCGTGCCAGATAGCCGCTGTCTTCAAGCAGGCCGAGAATGAGGAACAAGAGCGCAATCTGAGGAAGAAAAACAAGCACAGAGCCTACTCCGCTTATAATGCCGCTTGAGACCAGATTTCCGTACCATGTATCACCTAGAGCCGACACAGCCAGATCTGATGCTATTGTAAAGCCTTCATTGACAAGATCCATCAGAGGAGAGGCTAACCAGAATATGAAAGTGAATGTGATTGACATCACTACTGCAAATATTGTTAATCCCCAGAACTTGTGAAGCAAAATTTTGTCAAGTGACAATGTATTCTGATCCGGTTTGTTCTGAGTAGCAGATGGATTGAGAACTACAAGTTTCTCATTTATCTTTGCAAGATTTACACCGCCATTGCTGTCTTCAGATTTCTTTGAATACAAGACCTCCTTTTCTATGCTCTCAATCTCTCTGTATGCTTCCAGCAGACTCTCTTTTCGCTTGTTATGCGGAAGTCTTAGAAGATTGATCTCTCTGCCTGACTGCTCTTTAAGAATGATCTCATTGATTGATTTTAGAAGCTTGTCTATCCCTCTTCCCGTTTTTCCGTCGACTGATACTACTCTGCATCCGAGCATTTCACTCAAACGGTTTTCAGAAATGTCAAAACCCTTCTTGTGTAAAATGTCTTTCATGGTCAAAGCCACAATAACATTGAATCCTGAGTCTTTTATCTGCTTTGCCAGCAGGAGATGTCTTGACAATTGACTGCTGTCAACTGTCACAATGATGAGGTCAGGAGTGCCGAACTCCGGATGTGAATGCAGCGATTGAACCGAGATCTTTTCGTCCGGTGAAGAGGGGATCAGACTTATTATTCCGGGTGAATCAAGAATGTTTGCATCGATAGCATGCTTGTTCAGAATCTTTGAAATGGAATACTCTACAGTTGAGCCGGGATAGTTTACTGTTTTATAATTTTTCCCGCTGAGAAAATTGAACAGTGTCGTTTTGCCTGAGTTTGGCTGTCCAACAAGACTTATGAGTGGTGTCCTCTTTTCGGTTATATTCACTTTTTGATAAGTATGCATGATGCTTCATTTTTTCTGATTGCAACAATTGTACCTCTTATGGAAAATGCCATAGGATCGCTGAAGACTGCACCGCTGAGGTATTCAATTTCCTGACCGGGAGTAAATCCAACCTCCAGAATCCTGTGAGCAGAAGGATGATCATTATCTACGTCCTTTATTATGGCTTTCTCACCGGGCTTGAGTTCGGCAGCTGTTTTCATTAACATTATTAAGACTTAATCCAAGTAAGAGTTCAAAGTTAAAGGGTCGTTGCTTCTTTATACTTACAGCTTTCCTGATTCTTGCATCTTGCAAAGACCTGAAATGTATGATCAACATTGGTGAGGTCATTCTCCCTGCAGATCTTGCTCTGAATCTTCTCAATAGCGGGATTCTCAAACTCAATGATCTTGTTGCAAAGTGTGCAGATCAGATGATAATGCATCTTTCTTCCGATCTTGGTTTCGTACCGTGTTCTGTCACCTTTGAAATTATGCCTGGTAAGAATTCCACACTCATTCATTAATTCAAGAGTCTTATAAACAGTTGCTCTTGAAACATTTACATAATCATTCTTCATCTTAAGATAAAGTTCATCTGCATCAAAATGACCGCTCATCCTTAGTGCGGCATCAAGTATCAGAAAACGCTCATTCGTGATCCGATGAGCGTTCTTCTTCAGATATTCGACAAATGTTTTTTTTATGTTGTCACTCATAAATTTTTTGTTGGCAATCTTAAGTGATTGGTTTAAGGGTCAAACTCCTGCTATTACTTTGTCCAATATCTCCATGCCCTCATCAATTTCTCCTTTAGTGATATTAACAGCGGGACGGAATCTCATGGAATTCTCTCCTGAACCGAGTATCAGCAGTCCGCTGTTCATTGCACTTGCAGTTGCCTTGTTCCTCATTTCGGAATCCTTGCAATCAAATGCACAGAATAGACCTGCACCACGTCCGTTTGAAAGCTTGTCCGGATACTTACTGATAAGTTCATAAATTCTGTCCAAAAGATATTTGCCGTTCACAGCGCAGTTATCAACAAGATTCTCTTCGTCTATTATCTCCAATATCTTTGTGAATCTTTTCATGTCAACCATGTTGCCACCCCAGGTTGAATTTATCCTGCTTGGTTTTCTGAATACATTTTCGTCTATATCATCAACTCTGTCTGTAGATAATATCCCGCAGACTTGTGTCTTTTTTCCAAAAGAAATGATGTCAGGCTGAACATAATGCATGTGAGCCCACCACTTTCCGGTCATTGCAATGCCTGTTTGCACTTCGTCAAGGATCAGAAGCATTTCATTCTCGTCGCATAACTTCCTAAGTGTCTGAAAAAATTCCTTTCTGAAATGATTATCTCCGCCTTCGCCCTGTATTGGCTCAAGAATAATGCACGCGATATCATCCTTGTTCTGTAAAAGCGCATTTTTGATCTGTTCAACTGCCGCTTCCTCTGCTTTGATCACTGCGGCAAGATTCTCATCATTCAACGGGAAAGTGATTTTTGGATTGTCAATTCTTGGCCAGTTGAATTTTGGATAATACATGACCTTGGTCGGATCAGTGTTTGTAATGGACATTGTATAGCCGCTTCTGCCATGAAATGCCTGTCTGAAATGTATAACCTGTTGTCCCTTTTCTTCCTTGTAACCTTTTGCAAAATTCTTTCTGACCTTCCAGTCAAATGCTGTCTTCAAAGCATTCTCAACCGCCATTGCTCCACCCTCAATGAAGAAACTATATTTGAAGTAAGGAGGCACCGCTATCTTAAAAAACTTCGAAACAAATTCTGCCTGAACTTCAGTGTATATGTCTGAAAGCGACGGCTTGTTTACGGCAACCTTCCCAATCTCATTTATGAATTGCTCGTTATCCAGTTTTGGGTGATTCATTCCGAGCGGATGCGAAGCAACATATGTGAAGAAATCAAGATATCTCTTTCCTGTCTTGGCATCATGAATGTAAGAACCCTTTGACTTGTTAAGATCAACCGTCACATCAAATCCGTCAACAAGCATGTATTTTCTCAGAACATCCTGGACATTTCCCGAATTTACTGACTCAGCTTTTTGATCGACCTGAATTTTCAGAGGATCCATTGTTTTTGTTTGTGTTAAGGTGGTCATGCAGCACTCCTGTGTTTAGATTTTTTATACTCTATTAATTTCGCCCATCAATACGGGCCTCTCCTTTTGATTTTTCAGAAACAAAGTGAAATCATCAACGATCTTCTTTCTTACAATGAATATCAATCCTATACCAAGATTGAATGTCCTTCGCATATCGTCTTCCGGAACATTGCCTTCCGCCTTGATCAATTGAAATATCGGATCTTGTTTCCAGGAATTCCAGTTGATGTCAATCGAAAATCCTTCAGGTACAACTCGACTTGTGTTGCCTACAATGCCGCCTCCTGTAATGTGTGAGATTGAACTAATGCTGAATCTTTTCAGACTCTCCTGAATTATTCCCAGGTAAGATCTGTGAACACGAAGCAACTCCTTACCCAATGCATTTTTCAGTCCCGGATATTTCTTCTTAAGATTTTTATCAGTACCAAAAACCTTTCTCACCAATGAATATCCGTTTGTGTGGAGTCCGTTTGAACGGAGCCCAACGAGCATGTCGCCGGCTTTGACGTTTGATGAACTCAATATATTTTTCCTGTCAACAACTCCCGTTATCGATCCGGCAAGATCAAAATCATTGCCGGAATAAATGCCCGGCATCTCAGCTGTCTCGCCTCCAATCAGAGAACATCCGTTGTTCTTACATCCTCTGGCAAGTCCGGATACTACTTGCTTTGCAGTGATAGCGTTCAGTTTTCCTGTTGCATAATAATCCAAGAAAAATAACGGAACTGCACCGCACACGGCAATGTCGTTGACACAATGATTAACAAGATCTTCTCCTATTGTATCATAAACGCCCAGTGAAGCTGCGATCATCAGTTTTGTACCAACACCGTCAACACTTGACACGAGAACCGGTTCTCTATATTTTCGGAAATTGGGTTTGTAAAAAGCCCCAAAGTTGCCTATTCCGCTGATTACAGAACTGGAAAAAGTCTTCCTGACAATTGGCTTGATATGGCTGATGAAGCGGTCTGCTTCATCAATATTTACTCCTGCGGACTTGTAATCTGATTTCACTTGCCAAAATACCGAAATTGCCTCTGTGATTCAATTCTATGATATGTCACCTTGATTTGATTAGCGCAACTTAAAGTATTAGCGAATCTATACTTCTTTGTGCATAAACAAATTATTCGACGAACAAACAAACCGGCATCATGACTGTTAAATATCACCCTCACTATCAACCGGTTTCATAAACTTCAGAATTGTCTGTAACGTGTCAGTGAAAATTTTTAACTTGGCACAACTTATAACAAACATTCTAATTGTCTTCAGAAAAGAAAAGGATCTGTCTTTGGTCGAGCCCGAGGAATATATCCACAGCTCTTATGTATTCCTTTGCGCAACGTGATGACACAAAGGTAGTGGACGAACCGCTCTACGGACACTATCTTCAGAAAACAGGAGCATTGCATCCCGGCAGGGAAGAGATCCTTGCAAGCATGGAAACAGATGGAGAGAGAGTTGTATCAGAAGTGATCTTAGGTGATTTTGAAGAGGAAGTATTATTTCTAAAGCAGATGACACACCATCTTGTAGAATTGGATAATTCATTTCTTGATGAAGTGATAAATGTTATTCTGATCAGAAATCCATACCAATTGATTGGCTCATTTCACCAGATCATAAAGGAAGTTACAATGACAGATATAGGTGTTGAGAAACAATATTCTCTGTTCAATGAGCTTAGAAAGCGCGGGCAAAACCCTGTGGTAATTGATTCAGGTGAGATTCTGAAATCACCGGAAGATCTGCTATGTCAATTGTGTGAGAAGTTGGGAATTGGATTTCAATCGCAAATGCTCAGCTGGAAAGCAGGTCCAAGGCCGGAAGACGGAGTGTGGGCTAAGCACTGGTATTCAAATGTTCATAAGACAACCGGTTTTGAGAAACAAGAAACCAGCACAAGAGAACTTCCTCCTGAGCTTATTCCTCTTTATGAAGAATGCGTTGTATTCTATGAAAAACTCTATAACGAATCAATAAAATCCTGATCATGCAGCAGAAATTTGATAATAGAAATGAAGACATTCTCGTGTTCATAAAAGACAAGCTGGTTCACAGAAATGAAGCAAAGGTATCTGTATTCGACAGCTCTGTTCAGGGGGGAGATGCAGTGTGGGAGGGACTCCGGGTTTATGACGGAAAAATATTCTGCTTTGAAAAGCATGTAAACAGGTTACAGGAATCAGCAAAAACTCTGTGCTTTGCGGACATACCTGATTTTGAATTCATCAGAACAGCAGTCTTCAAAACACTTGAAGCAAATAAGATGCGGGACGGAGCACACATCCGACTTACATTGACTCGCGGTGAAAAGATAACTTCGGGAATGGATCCGAGATTGAACACAAAAGGAAGTTGCTTGATAGTTCTTGCAGAATGGAAAGAACCTGTTTATGACAATTCATCTGGAATTACTTTAGTAACCACACACATCAGAAGAAATTCACCGCAATTCCTTGACTCCAAGATTCATCATAATAATCTATTGAATAACATACTCGCTAAGATATCCGCTAATGTAAGCGGAGCCGATGATGCTCTAATGCTTGATGAAAATGGATTTGTTTCGGAGACAAATGCGACAAATGTTTTTATGATAAAAAATAATTGTATCCATACGCCATCGGCTGATTCATGCCTGCCGGGTATTACCCGAAGTCTGGTTATAAGAATTGCTGAATCAGAACGGATCAGATGTTTTGAGAGAAACCTCTCTCTTTCCGAATTCTATAATGCTGATTTTGTATTTACAACAGGAACAATGGGAGAGTTGACACCGGTGACAAGAATTGACGGAAGAGAAATTGACTCACGTAAAGGAAAAGAATTATTCGATAAAATTAACTCGTGTTTCAGAAAATTGACAGAAACAGAAGGGGAGTTGCTGCCTTTCTGAAAGTACTTAGATTACCTTCATCTTTTTGAACCACCAATACATGATACCCGCTACGAATGCCATTATGATAAGGCTAATAACAAATCCCATCTCACTGTGAAGAAAAGGTATGTGATCAAAATTCATTCCAAACAGTCCGGTAATGAATGTCATTGGCAGTGTAATTGTAGCTACAATTGTAAGGAACTTCATCGTTTCATTAAGTCTGTTATTTACAATTGACAGATAAGAATCAAGCACACCTGTAACATAATCCCTGTAAGATTCAGATGCATCTGAAATTCTGACGAGATGATCGTAAACATTCCTGTAGTAAATTGATTCTTCCATAGATATCAAATCAGAATCAGCTCTGGTAAGCTTAAACAGAACCTCTTTCTGATATGATGAAAACCGCATAAGTCGGATCAATTCTTTTTTGAGAGATAAAATAGTCAGCAAGGTCCTGTTGCTTGGAGAAGATTTGAACATAACATCTTCCACAGAGTTGATCCTTTCCTCTACATCATCCAAGATCGGATAATAGTTATCTACAATAGAATCAAATATGAGATGCAGCAAATAGTCAGGACCTTTTCGGAATGAAGCGGCGTTAATGGAATTCTTCATTGAAGCTTCTATAGTATTCGCAGGCTTTTCATTATGAATCGTAACAAGAAAATTATGTCCCAGAAAACAGCTTAGGGAGAAGTACTTGATCTTCGAAACGGATTCATCCTGAACTATTCCGTTGAATACGATGAATAGATAATCACCGAAATCATCAAGTTTTGGGTGATGAACTTTTGAATCCTGTATATACTTTAGAGAGTCTTCAATTGCAAGCGGATGAAACCCAAATAAATCGTTGAGAATATGATGGCTTTCTTCTTCAGAAGCATCATAAATATCAACCCAAACCTTTTCATCACATTCAAAATCCCACTTTTTAAACTGAGTGTATGGTATGCCTTTAAGTCCGGTTTGTTCCCCGTAAATAGTTATGTTGATCATGGCTTGTCAATTATTATTACAAATTCACCCTTAATTTTTTCCGCCCCGAATTGCTTCAAGATTTCAGCAGCAGTTCCTCTGAATTGTCTTTCACTTTCCATGGTGAGATCAAATCCAACAAAAATGTTTCTCTCTCCGAAAACAAATGATATATCTTCAAGTATAGCACTTAGTCTGTAAGGAGCTTCCATTATAACAATGGGCCATTCCTTAGAAGTTAGTCTGTGCAATTCATCTTTGCGGATTTCCTTTTTGGGAGATAAGAATCCCGCAAAATAGAATCTGCTTATATCAAATCCGCTCAGGACAATTGACGCCAGAACTGAGTTCGCTCCTCCGCAAAACTCAACCTCTATTTCTCTGTCAAAGCACTCGTTCAGCAATTTGATTCCCGGATCTGAGAAACCGGGTGTGCCGCAATCTGAAATCAATGTAATGACTTTCCCGTTCAGCAGTTCCTCAATCACATCACTTGTTCCCGAGGATTCATTGTGCTCATTAATACTGAGCAACTCTTTTTTCAATTCAAAGAATCTTAGTAGCCTGGATGCCTCTTTGAATTCCTCGCAAACGACAATTGAACTCTGTTCGATCATTCTTATTCCGCGAATTGTCATGTCAGCATAGTTGCCTATCGGGGTTGTTACAACAAACAGCTTGCCTTTATTCTCCAACCTTTACCCCCTGTTTATGCCCGTGCTTCCATATCCGCCTTCACCTCGTTGGGTATCTGAGATGTTTTCACTCTCATCAAATACTATCTTCTCATACTTGGCAACGACAAGCTGAGCTATCCTGTCTCCGAAGTTAATTGAAAACGGATTCTTACCATGGTTTATTAGCAATACCTTGACCTCGCCCCTGTAATCTGAATCTATGGTACCCGGTGAGTTCAGCACAGTTATGCCGTGTTTCAGCGCAAGCCCGCTTCTTGGTCTTACCTGTCCTTCGTATCCTGCAGGAAGTTCAATAATAAGATTTGTTCCGATCAATGCAGTTTCAGAGGGCATAATCGTTATCAACTCAGTTGATGCAGAACACAAGTCAAGTCCTGCTGAACCTTCCGTTGAATATTCCGGAATGGTTGCATATTTATCGATTGAATACTTTCTGAATTTTACTTTCATCAGATTTTAAAAAAAATGGCAACCTGATCGGGTTGCCATTGAAATTCATATTAGTTGTACTGAACGTCCGTCATTTATGTATAATCATCCATTGAGAGAATGCCAAACAAGAACAAGATCATCATTACAAATATCGCAATTACAGAAAGTATTACATTTACTATGCCCAACCACATGCCGATCTTTGCCATGGTGCGGCCGTTTTCCGGTGACCGTCCTGCATCAATTTCTGCAAGTTCTTTTTTGCCGATAATCCACGCCGGAATTGCTACGAATATTCCGCAGGAAATGTAAGAAAGAATCCCAAGGACCAGAGAAATTATTGCGTTTGAACTTGCTCCTCCCTGCATGCCACTGGGAGGACCTTGATTGTAAGGCATTTGTGGTGGAGGTGGCGGAGGAACATTGTAACCTTGTGGAGGCGGAGTTCCCGGAGGCGGCGGTGGAGGAAAGTTTCCGCTGCCTGAATCCTGACTGTGAAAAGAGTAATACTTCATTTTGAGTCTCTTCGTTTAATTAATTAAATATATGTAGTGTATCATACAAAATAAATTCTCTTAAAAAGATTTGAATCACTTCAGGCGAAAAAATTTCTCGGCGTTTGCTGAGACAGTTTTGTGCAATTGCTCTGTCGATATGCCTTTGACAAGCGCGATCTTGCTGAGTGTATTGATCATGTAAGACGGCTCGTTCTTCTTTCCCCGATAAGGCACAGGAGGAAGAAACGGAGAGTCTGTTTCTGACAATAGCCTGTCAATTGGTGTGGCTGCTATCACTTCATCAAGAGTCGAATTCTTGTACGTAATGTTTCCGCAAAATGATACGTGACTATCAGGAATTGACAAGCAATCATTCAATTGTTGCAGGTCACCGCTGAAACAATGGAAATGAGACCTAACCGGAAATTGTTCAATCTCTTCCTTTATGAGCGAGATTGCATCGTCAGTTGATTCACGCGTGTGAATTATCACAGGCAGATCAAATGCGTTTGCAATTCTTATTTGTTTCCGAAAATATTCCCTCTGAATTTCCACGTTTGACGTATCCCAATAATAGTCAAGCCCTGTCTCTCCAACTGCGACGACCTTTTTCTTGGATAAGAGTTTTTCTATTTCACGCAGTTCATTTTCTCCTGCCTTTGAGACATCACATGGATGAATACCAAGCGCACAGTAGATCTGATCATACCTTTCACTCAACTCAATTATCTTCAGCGATGTTTCCAGATTTACAGCAGGGACTATTACTCTCTTAATGCCTGCCTCTTCGGCGCGTTTTAGAATGTCCGGGAGATTATCAGCAAGTTCAGGATAATACAGATGTGCATGAGTATCAGTCAACATTGCAGCGATTTCTCCGTGTTAAGTAAAATTAATTTTATAAGCTCGGAGAATCTGTCATAAGCCGCCTCACAAGCCATTACAACTTCATTGTGATTTGTTTCAAACTCAGTATTCTCGGATAGGATGTTAGAGATACAGGAAATTGCTATTACTTCGATGCCAAGATTTCTCGCTGCAATTATTTCCGGTACAGTTGACATGCCAATAGCATCAATTCCGGATTTCCTGAAGAACCTGATCTCTGATCTTGTCTCATAAGCTGGTCCGGAAGTACAACAGTATGTTCCAAACTTCAGATTCAGCCGCAGATCTAATCCCATTTCCTTGAGAAATCTTGTGCTCTTGAAGGTGTTAGTCATGGGATTACTTCCGGGGTATGCAAACTTTATCATGTTTACAAATGAAGTTATGACCATCAGGTCAGAAACTTTCAATACGGGGTTTATTCCTCCTGCAGCATTAGAAACAATGAGCAGTTTCGCACCATTCTCATAAGCCAGATTCACAAAAAAAAGAATCTCTTCAGAAGAATAGCCTTCATAGAAGTGCCTTCGCCCGGAAAAAATGATGACATCTCTGCCAAAGAGCATTCCTTCAATGGCTTTTGCTTTGTGAAATCCGGATGTGTCGGAATAAATTACTCGCGGGTTCAGGAGTTCATTGCTGATTTTGGAAAGCCCTGAACCAAGTATAATTGCTGTTTTCAAAGATTATGTTAGTTGAACGAGGCAAAATAAGTAAAAACACTTGAAATAAATAATATCTTAAGTTATGTTTGTTAGAAGAAACTTTAGTTTGATATAATGCGTTTATTTGGATAAAAACCCGAAATGAACGATAATAATCCTGAATCATCGATAAGTAAATCGAAGGAATATATGCTGAAAGCTTATCAACTGCAATTGGACGGTAAGTTTGAAGAAGCTATTCTGAACTATAAGAAGTCACTAAACATATTTCCAACACCCGAGGCACATACATATCTTGGATGGACTTACAGTTTTATCGGAGATTATGATAAGGCAATAGACGAATGCAAGACTGCAATTTCTTTGGATCCTGAGTTTGGTAACCCTTACAATGATATTGGCGCTTATCTTCTTCACCAGGGAAAACCGGAGGAAGCTTTAACATGGCTTGAACTGGCGCTGAATGCAAAGAGATTTTCCAACAAACATTTTACTTTGCTGAACATTGGTAAGATACTTGAGCAAAAGGGAATGTGGTTCGAAGCATTGGCTGAATATAGAAAATCAATGGAGCTCGCTCCGGAATATATGCCTGCTAAACAGCATTTCAACAGACTTCAGGGAATGCTCAACTAACTAATCAATAATCGAAAAATTAAAGTTCAAAAAATTTGATGAAAACAATACTGTTCGGATTGATACTCACCTTCGCAGTAACAACCATTAATGAGACAAATGCTCAGGGATTTACATTCAGGAATTTGGAACCGGTCTATATTCAATTGCCTTATATCCCTGATTCCACTCAGGTTGTTCAAAGGAGAGCAGTTGTTTCAAGCACTTCTTCCAGCCCGGTAAATTTCAGATTTGCCAGAATAGTCAACAACATGCCTACAAACTGGTACACGCAAATGTGTTATGATTTGTGCTATGCTCCATTTGTTGATACTATATCACTCCCGTTTGATCCGCCTTACGTTCTTCAGCCCGGACAGACAGATACTTTGTTCTATATCGACTTCTCATGCACAGGCAAAGGTTTAGGCACAGCCATTGTTAAGATGTATAATACTGACAATCCGTCACAGTTTGTGCAGGATACTTTTAAAGTCGAGATTGGCGGAGTAGGAATTACAAATATTTCTTCTCAGGTTGAAGGATATGAACTGTCTCAGAACTATCCTAATCCGTTCAACCCTTCTACAAGTATTACATTCTCAATTCCAAAATCAGGTGAGGTGACATTGAATGTTTATAATTCGCTTGGAAAATTGGTTGAGAGAGTGATTGATGGAAGTGTGCTTGCTTCCGGAAAATACAGGGCAGATTTCAACGGTGAGAATTTGACTTCCGGAATTTACTATTACACGATTTTTGCCGGTAATTTTTCTGAGACAAAGAAAATGTTGCTGATAAAGTAATTTCATCCGGAAAAAATTTTTGAAATTCTATTAACCTATGGCTATTACAAAGAAGAAAGATCTGACTTTTCTTGAGCAAACGTATATTCCCCAGATTGTGAAAGGACTTGGTTTGACATTTAAGCAAATGTTCAGACCTAAGTTTACGAGACAATATCCGGAAGAAAAATGGATTCCGCCTGCATCTTACAGAGGCAGACCTGTTCTGGTTCAGGAGGATGACGGCACAGAGAGATGCGTCGCGTGCGGCCTTTGTTCAAGGGTTTGCCCGGCACTTGCAATAGAAGTTCAGGCAGGTGAAACTGAAAGAGAAAAGGAGAGATACCCGGAGAAATTTGAGATCAATATGGTACGGTGTATCTTTTGCGGCTTCTGCGAGGAAGTTTGTCCGGAAGAAGCAATTGTTATGAGCAATGAATACGAACTTGTTTTCACAAGCCAGGAAGAAGCTGTATTTGGAAAAGATAAGCTGCTCATGTCAAAGGAAAAGTTGAAAAAGAGACTTGAGTTTCTGCAGGAGAGCAGATAACCTATGATGAGGTCAATTGTCATCATATTGCTTTTGATTTCTGCAGTGGATGTTTCATATTCGCAGGAATCAAATGTTGTTACATACTTTGATGCAAGTTTTGAGGACAAAGAGCTTGTTATCAGTTGGACAATTGAAAATCCCGACAACATTTCTCACTTCATAATTTCAAAACGAAAATCTTCTGCAGGTGAGTTTACTAAAGTCAGCGAGGTTCCGTTTAATAATTTTAGAAAAAAACAGGAAACAGATACTTCTTCCAGATATACGTTCATTTGCTCCGATAAGCCGACAGAGAATGGAGTGTATTTCATTTCATTGACAGTTTATGATATCCGCGGTAAAGAACTCATTCAGCCGCAGATACTCAAAATTGGGATCAATGAGATTCCTGAGTTTAAGCTAAAGCAAAATAATCCAAATCCCTTCAATCCGTCAACCATGATCTCTTATGAGATGTTTGTCCCAACAGCTGTAAAGATTTCTGTTTTTACTCTGACGGGACAACTTGTGGATGTATTGGTTGATGGCTTTCAGACGCAGGGAAATTATACAGTGACTTTCAACGCAACAAAATATTCTGAGATATCAAGCGGGATATATTTTTATAAACTTGAGACAGAATATTCTTCCGACATCAGAAAGATGATCTTTGCCAAATAAGATCATTTCCAATGCAGCTCTGTTGCATATCTTCAACTCCATTCTAAAAACTAATTGTAATAAATTGAAGATAGGATATGAAATAAGTATATTTTTGTAATGGAAGTTAAATCTATACTGTTTGATCTTTTCCTGCTTCTCGTATTTGTTCTACTGAATGCGCTTTTTGTAGCCGCAGAATTTGCACTCGTTAAGGTCAGAAAAACACAACTTGACCCGGATGAAGGCAAAAAATCAAAGCTTGCAATAAAGATAGTATCCCATCTGGATTCTTATCTCGCCGCTACGCAATTCGGAATTACAATAGCTTCCCTGGGATTAGGTTGGATTGGTGAACCTGTAACTTCAAGAATTCTCGATCCTTTCTTCGCATTAATGGGAATTGAGAACCCGAAGACAGTACATACGCTGTCTCTGGCCGTAGGATTTGTATTCATAACTTTTCTCCATATTATAATAGGAGAACTTGCTCCAAAATCTTTTGCCATACGACATCCTAAGTCCACTACGCTTTTTGTAGCAATTCCGCTCAACATCTTTTACGTATTCTTTAAGCCGGCAATATGGGTATTGAACGGAACTGCCAACTACATTCTCAAACTCATGGGAATGGATCCTCTAACGGAATCAGAGCGGACGCACTCTGAGGAGGAAATAAGGACTCTCATTTCAGAGGGAACTATCTCCGGAAGAATTGACAAGATTGAGTCGCAGATAATACAAAGGGTTTTTGATTTCAATGACAAGATTGCAAAAGAAGTAATGGTTCCGAGAAACAGGATGTTTGCAATTGATATAGATGACAGCAGAGAAAAGATAATCGAAAAAGTTATTGAAGAAGGATATTCCCGAATTCCGGTTTACAAGGATTCTATTGACAACATAATCGGAATTATTTATTCCAAGGATCTTATTAGTGCCGCTGAGCACAGGGAAATCATTCTTCTTCAGGATATTATCAGGCCTGCATTTTTTGTCACGGAGACAGTTCACATTGGCGATCTTCTCCGTCAGATGCAGAAGAAGAGAATCCATTTGGGTATTGTAAGTAATGAACACGGTGGCGTTGAAGGTCTGGTTACTCTGGAAGATATTATCGAGGAAATGGTCGGAGAAATCGAAGATGAATATGATACGGATTCAGATCAGGTATCAAGTGAAAAGAAGGGAGTGTTCATTGTGAACCCGAATATCAGTGTGGAAGAGTTCAATGAACAGTTCAATGCAGAGTTGCCGGTGGACATTGAACAATACACAACACTCAGCGGATTTCTGCATACTGTGACAGGGCACGTTCCGGAGATCTTCGAGAGGATTGATTACAAAGATCTGATAATGACCGTTATGAAAAAATCAGGTAATAAACTGCTTCAGGTAAAAGTTCAAAGACTCAAGAGTTACTAATAAATTTCTGATTCTACTATTTTTTTTTTGAAGAGAATATTTCAATATACCGGCAGAAAGTTCATACAGGTATTTTCGGAGATCGGTGAGTATTCAAGGATGATGCTTCAGGTGATTCTTAGCATGAAGCGTGTATTTAAGGACAGAAAACTGATCATCGACCAAATGATGCATGTAGGTGTGAACTCTCTGATACTTGTCAGTATTATCGGCATCTTTACCGGTGCAGTTTCCTGTTGGCAGGCAGCTTATCAGATCAAAGGACTCATCTCTTTCAGTTATCTTGGTTCAGCAACCACTAAGGCAATCATCATAGAGTTGGGACCGGTGCTTGCTGCAATTGTGCTTGCCGGAAGAGTTGGTGCATCAATGGCTGCCGAACTTGGTACAATGAAGGTCACTGAACAAATAGATGCGCTGGAGTCAATGGCAATCAGCCCATACAGATATCTTGCAATGCCAAGAATTACCGCAACAACAATCATGCTGCCGATACTCGTTATCTACGCAAGCACCATTGCCATACTCGGTTCATATTCTGTTGCTGTTTTCTTCCTCGGTGTTCCGTCTGATACTTTTCTGACAGGATTCAAAAAGGCGTTTGAGGTAAAGGATGTTTATGCTGCAACCATAAAGGCATTGTTCTTCGGAGTCTCAATTTCTTCGATCGGTTGCTTCATCGGCTTTCAGACCAGCGGCGGTGCGGAAGGTGTCGGGCTCTCAACAATTAAAGCATTTGTCATAGCCGCTGCATCAATACTTATTCTTGATTATATACTTTGGAACTTCTTAATAGGAATGTAAAATCAAAAGTATGAGCCTGCCGAATCATTTGCTGGGATTGAAAACCTGCACCGCAGAACAGATAGGGGAGATCCTTGAACGAGCATCTTTTTTCCGCAAATGTATTGACGAAAATACATCTTTAAGAAAATTCAAGAAAAGCATTAATGTAATTAATCTGTTCTTTGAGAACTCCACTCGCACCAGGATATCATTTGAGTTGGCTGAAAAAATGCTTGGAATGAATTCACTGAATTTTACAAATGAAGGATCATCAGTCTCCAAGGGCGAAAGCCTGCTTGATACGATCAAGAATTTGAATTCTATGAGATTTGATTTCTATGTTATCAGGCATTCGGTTCCGGGAGTTCCAAAACTAATATCTGAAATCGTAAGCGGGATCGTGATAAATGCCGGTGACGGAGCTGCTGAGCATCCAACTCAGGGACTGCTTGATATACTTACTTTGCAAAAGGTCTTTAGCAAGATAAACGGTTTAAAAGTTTGTATAGTAGGAGACATCTCACATAGCAGAGTTGCGATGTCAAATATTTTTGGACTTAACAAACTGGGAGCTAATGTCTCCGTGTGCGGGCCTTGTTCATTTATCCCTAAAGAAATTGAAGCACTCGGAGTAAGAATATATTACGACATAGATGAAGCAATACGTGAAAATGATGCGTTAAATGTTCTGAGAGTACAGCTTGAAAGAGATGCCGGAAACCAACTGCCTTCATTGCAGGAATATCATAAGTTCTATGGAGTTACAATGAACAGGCTCAGGCTCAACCCAAAAATTAAGATCCTGCATCCCGGACCGATGAACATAAATGTTGAGATTGATTATGAAGCATCCGTTTCTAAAAATACGGTGATCTTCGATCAGGTGACAAATGGACTTGCTGTGAAACTTGCCATATTTGATATGTACACATCAAAAGAAACGGGCTCATGAATTTATTGCTGAAGAATGCACATTTGGTGTCTCCGATTGACGGAATTGATTGTGTCTCTGATATTCTAATCAAAAACGGAAAGATCAGGGACATTGGCAAATCAATTAATCAGAACAAGACCTTTGAAACAATAGATCTCGCCGGCAAGACAGCTGTTCCCGGATTCTATGATATGCATGTTCACTTCAGAGAGCCGGGACAAACGCACAAGGAAAATATTGCATCGGGTTCTGAAGCTGCTGCCAATGGAGGATTTACCGGTGTGCTTTGCATGCCTAACACAAATCCTGCAATTGATAATTCTTTGGTTCTGAGAGATCTCATTGCAAAGTCACGTGACAATATTGTTGATGTTGATTTTTCAGTATGTGCAACCAAAAGCAGAAAAGGGGAGGAACTCTCACCGATACTATCGCTTAAAGAGACCGGTGCGCTGGCAATCACTGACGACGGCAGCCCGATTGCAGATTCTGAAATTTTGAGAAGAGTATTTGAATATTCGGCACAGACAGGGCTTCCTGTGATTCAACACTGTGAAGACTTGAGACTCTCAAACAATGGTGTCATTAATGAAGGCTTCATATCCACAATAACGGGACTCCGGGGAATTCCCGCTGTTAGCGAGACCTCCATAATTGCAAGGGATATAGAAATTTGTTCTTACATTAATGGTTCTCAGTATCACATTCAGCACATTTCATGCGGAGGCAGTGTTAAGCTCCTTAGAAGTGCTAAGAGCAGGGGATTACAAGTCTCAGGAGAAGTGTGCCCTCACCATTTTATACTGACAGACAGGAATTGCCTGGATTATGATACTAACTATAAGATGAATCCACCGCTAAGGAGTATTGATGATGTTGATGAAATTCTTAAGGGTTTGTCAGATGGGACCATAGATGTAATATGCACAGATCATGCTCCACACACGGAGTATGAAAAATGTCAGGGTTTCAATGATGCGCCATTTGGCATTGTTGGTCTTGAAACTGCGTTTGGGTTGGCTTATACTTATCTTGTTCGAAGGGATGTAATCTCGTTCAAAGATCTTGTAAACAAAATGTCTGTCAATCCAAGAAGAATTCTGGGACTTGAAGATGTTAGACTCAAAGAAGGTGAAGATGCAAATATCTCCGTGTTTGATCTTAATTCCAGGTGGACTGTAAGAAAGAATAAGTTTAAGTCAACAAGCTCGAATACACCTTTCGAGAAATTCAGATTGTTTGGCAAGCCGTATATGATACTGAATAAAGGCAGAAAATATTTTAGCGAACTTTAGTATGAGCAGAAACATTTCAGTATGCGTTCCGAAGGGGGGTGTCGGAAAGACAACAACAGCCGTCAATCTCGCATCATCTCTTGCAGTGGCAGAGAAAAAGACACTACTCATAGATGTGGATCCTTTCGGTGCATCAGCAATTGCACTCGGCTTCTCTCATGATAAGATCAAAGCGAGTCTGGCTGAAGTCTTCTCCTTTACACATTCTATTGGCGCTGCAATTCACAGAACTGATCTGAAGTATCTCGACTTTGTTCCGTCAAATGTTGATACGGTAAATATGAACGACAAATTTCTTAAATTCTCTGAAAACAGACTGGTCCTGAAAAATGCTCTCCAGGGGATTGAAGAATTTTACGAGTATATTATCATTGATTGTCCGCCTGTTCTAAAAGGGATGTCAACTGCTGCACTCGTAGCTTCTCACAGTATTCTTGTACCAATCAAGCCCGGACATTTTTCGCTTGAAGCAGTTGACAGATTGATAGACTACTTCAACTGGATAAGAGAGATTGCCAATCCTGATCTAAGGATTGAAGGAATACTCATGACCATGTATGAAAAAGATTCTAAAGTGACAAAAATTTCTGAAAGAGAACTTAAGCTGAAACACGGTTCTTATCTGTTATCGACAATGATCCCGAATACGAATCTTCTGAACGAAGCAAGTTTCTATGGAAAGCCGCTTTGCCTTTATAAGATCAACTCTGAAGGATCACTTGCTTATCTGAACCTTGCCAACGAAATAATCAATAACGAAAAAAAGAGATTAAAGGAGACAGCACAAATTTGATGGATTTCCCCAAGAATTTTGATTTTAAGACAATCGAGCAAAAATGGCGTGACTTCTGGGAGAGCAGAAAGCTCTATGAATCATCACCCAAACCAGGAAAGCCTAAATTTTCAGTAGTAATTCCACCTCCGAATGTTACAGGCATCCTTCATACAGGACATATGCTGAATAACACAATTCAGGATGTCTATTGCAGAATGAAACGTCTTGAGGGATATGAAGTCTGCTGGGTTCCGGGAATGGATCATGCAGGAATAGCAACGCAGGTTATGGTTGAAAAGGACCTTGCAACGAAGGGCATTAAGAAAGAGGATCTTGGAAGAGAGAAATTTCTTGAAGTCGTTTGGGATTGGAAGGAAAAAAACGGTGGAACAATCCTTAAGCAATTGAGGAAATTGGGTGCCTCAGTTGATTGGTCAAAAGAAAGATTCACACTTGACGAAGGGTTGTCGTTGAATGTAAGAAAAGTATTTGTAGATCTGTATAAGAAAGGTCTCATTTACAGAGGCAACCGGATTGTCAACTGGGACCCGGCTTCCAAAACCGCTGTCAGCGATGACGAGATCTACTATGAAGAGAGGACAGATAAGCTGTACTTTGTGAAGTATATTATTGACGGCTCAAGTGATTTTATTACGGTGGCAACGACCAGACCCGAGACTATATTTGGAGATACTGCTGTTGCGGTAAATTCTAAAGACACGAGATATAATGCCTTTAAAAATAAATATGTTAGGCTACCTTTATTAAACAAATTAATACCGGTAATTGAAGACGATTATGTAGACATTGAGTTTGGAACCGGAGCACTTAAGATAACCCCGGCACATGATATTAATGATTTTGAAGTAGGTCAGCGGCATGGCTTGGAGATAATAAACGTTCTTACAACAGATTCTATTCTCAATGAACATGCGGGTGAATTTGCAGGATTAAGCGTAAGTGAAGCTAGGGAAAAAGTTGTTGAAAGGCTTAGATCTGACGGACTTCTGACAAAGATCGAAGATTACACGCATAATGTTGCTGTCTCCGATAGAACTAAGGCCGTTATCGAGCCATTCCTGTCGGAGCAGTGGTTTGTTTCAATGAAGAAACTTGCTGAGCCGGCAATAAATGTGGTTGCTTCGGGTCAGATAAAATTCTATCCTGACAGGTATGTGAAGGTTTACAATCACTGGATGAACAACATTCGTGATTGGTGTATATCAAGACAGCTTTGGTGGGGTCATCAGATACCTATCTGGTATCACAAGCAAACCGGTGAAATATACTGTGAAGTCAATGCTCCTTCAGATGCTGAGAATTGGGTTCAGGATGAAGACGTTTTGGACACATGGTTCTCATCATGGTTATGGCCATTGAGTGTTTTTGGATGGGAGAATAATGAGAATGATAGATCAAATGAGGATCTGAAATATTATTATCCGACTGATTTTCTGTCAACTGGTTCAGAGATAATTTTCCTTTGGGTTGCCAGAATGATAATGGCCGGTCTGGAGTATATGAAGGAGATTCCTTTCAAGGATGTTTATTTCCATTCTATCATCCGTGATTCGAAGGGTCAGAAGATGTCAAAGACTTTGGGCAATTATTCTGATCCGATAGAGCTTATGGATACCTATGGTGCAGATGCTCTTCGATTTACAATTGTATATCTTGCGCCACTTGGAAATGATGTTCTCTTTGATGATGAAAAGACTCTTATCGGAAGGAATTTCATTACGAAGATTTGGAATGCCGGAAGAATGCTCTATACAAACCGTGAGAACATAAAGGCAGATCAGGCATCTTCTGATGAAGAAACATCCAATACTGATCTTGTTGATTTGTGGATTGATAGCCGTCTCAACAATGTAATTACCGAAGCAAAGGAATATCTGTATCAGTACAGGCTCAATGACTATACCAAGACTCTTTACAATTTTGTTTGGAATGATTTCTGTGACTGGTATCTTGAAATGTTAAAGGTGAAGATACAAAGAAATCCTGAAAATGCTTTGAACTCGATAAACAGGGCAATAGAAATCTATGAAGAGATTCTAAAAATTCTTCACCCGGTGATTCCTTTTGTAACGGAGGAATTGTGGCATCTGATGAAAGAAGGAAGGGAAGAGAGCAGCATATCATTTGAAAAGTTGCCTCAGCCAAGTGTACTTCTTTCGGAAAACAATTATGAAAATGAATTTGGAAAGATCACATCTCTGATCAACTCGATCAGGAATATGCGTGCCAACAACAATTTGAGTTACAGCAAGAAGATCAGCGCAAGGATCCTCCCGTTTGATACTCACATTGGCAAGTTGCTTGAATCCATGATGCCGTATGTTGAGAAGATCTGCAATATTGAAATCGTTGATGAGTCGTTTGAAGCATTTAAACTTATGAGTGCTGAAACTGTATCAGAAGGATTTGAGGTTCAGGCATTCTTTGAAGCCGATGAAATCGACGGCAAACAATTAGAAAAGATTAAGAAAGATCTCTCGAATCTCGAAAGCTATGTTGCAAACATTTCGAAAAAATTATCAAATGAAAACTTTCTTTCAAAGGCATCTCCGGATGTTGTAATGAAAGAAAGAGAGAAGATGTCGGAAGCAGAAGAAAAATTGGTTAAGCTCAGATCAATAATCAGCTCAGGTTAATTATGCAGTGTAGTTTTCCCTAAAGCGGACAATATCAGCTCAGTGGCTAAGTCTGCCGTTCTGTTTTTAGAATCCAATATCGGATTCACTTCCAGGATCTCTAGTGAGTTCATGCATCCGCAGTCTGCTACCATTTCCATGAGCAAGTGCGATTCTCTGAAAGTCAGTCCTCCCGGAACCGGCGTTCCCACGCCTTCGGCATAATCAGGGTCAATCCCGTCCATGTCAAAACTAATATGTATGTGATCAACTCTGCTTCTGAAATCAGCAAGTACTTTTGAAATAATTCTAGGGATACCTGCCTTGTCTATATCAGTCATGGTATAAACTTTGAGATCCATTTTCTTAACAAGTTTTGACTCGAGAAAATCTACATCTCTAATTCCAATGAGCGCTACATTTTCGACATCTACTTTTGGGGAAAATCCATTTATCCGGGTCAGTCTTTTATTCCCAAGGCCAAGTGCGATTGCCAAAGGCATTCCGTGGATATTTCCGGAAGGAGTTGTCTCTTCAGTATTCATGTCCGCATGAGCATCTATCCAGATAATTCCAAGTCTCTTGTTTCTCTTTCTGCAGTAGTTGGAGATACCTGCTACAGAGCCGATTGCAGTTGCGTGATCACCTCCGATTATGAGCGGAAAGTAACTTCTGTTCATGAGATTCTCGACTCTTTTTGCCAATATCTTTGAAGTCTTTTCTATTTCGGGAAGGTACTTCAGTTTGGAATTCCTGATCCGCTGAGTTTCGGAGATCTTTACATCAATATCGCCGAAGTCTGTAACCTTGTAACCAAGTCCCTCAAGTCTTGCCTCAAGGTTTGCATATCTGATGGCAGAAGGTCCCATATCAACGCCTCTTCTGTCAGCACCAAGATCCATTGGGAAACCAACAACACCGATTTTCTTGTTAAGTTTTTTGGCCATAAAAAATTTTGACAAATATACAGTTCAATTCAATCAAAGTTAATGACCTAATTGTGGATTCTTGATTCGAATTCAATTCTCCTTTGAATCACCGTTTTATACAGTTGACAAAAATTTGTATATAGAACAATCAAAAAAAAATACATATTGACATGATCAATCTTGAACTAAACCGACTAAAATTCTTGTTGTAAAACTAATAAATCCATTGAACAATAGATGAAATTCAGCTCAAAGCACTTTCTTAAATTCGTGATTTTAGCAGTACTTGGTACGCTATTCTTCAATTCCTGTGAACAGGATTTCACTGAACCTACAAACGGGAACGTAGAATTTCCGGATGAAATCAGCCAGCTTTTCAACACTCCATACACCGAAGAAAACCTGTCTTGTACAACTCCATCATGCCATGCTTCCGGAAATAATTCAAATGGACTAAATCTTCAGGATTGGCAAAGTACAATGAACGGCTCTCAAAATGGCTCCGTTGCAGTTCCGTACAATGGCTTTTGGTCTTATATGTATTCTGTAGTGAATTCTGACAGTAATGCCGGACCTGTTTCAACCGTCGGGTTATCTGAATTTCACAAACTCGACTCCTCAAAAGTTGCAATCATAAAGAACTGGATAGACCAAGGTGCAAAAAGCAAGGATGGAAGAGTAGCATTGTCAGATCAGCCAATAAGCGAAAAATTCTTTATTACAAATCAGGCATCAGACCTGGTCGCAGTGGTCAATTCAAAATCCAGATTAATAAGCAGATTCATACCGGTTGGTGGCCGGTCAAATCAGTTGGACGCTCCTCATTATGTTACACTGAGTCATGATAACCGATTCTTCTTTGTCAGCCTCATTCAGGAAGGATATCTTGAGAAGTATGATGTCGACACAGATTATCCGTTCAACAGGGAAGACAGAACTGCCGCAGGACTGAACCCTGCACATATAGTCATATCTCCTGACGATAATTTTGGATATGTGACAAATTTTGATGCAAGCGGAACACAAAGAACTGTGAGAAAATTTTCAACATCACCGCTGTTGGTTGTAGATACCCTTTCAAATGTAAGAATGGCAGCACCGCATGGAATGGCATTGAGTAATGACGGTAGCATCTTGTTTATATCATCACAGATAGGGGAGTATCTTTTCAGAATCACCACTTCAGATTTTGAAATTGAAAATTCTCTTCCGGTTGATCCATCTGTTCCACCATCCGGAAACGGAACGGGAGTATTCAATCCATATCAGATAGTATTATCTCCTGATGGCAGCAGATTGTTTGTTTCACTTCGCGAAGCAAACAAAGTTGGGGTATATAATTCACAGACTTTGGATAGAATCTCATTGATCGAAGTCGGTGCCAAACCCCTTCTAATGAAATTCACAAATGACGGGCAGTTTCTGTTTGTCTGCAACAGGAATAGTAATACAGTATCTGTGATCAGCTCAGCCACGCTTTCAGTTGTTTCAACAATTTCTAATGTGGGAATTCAACCGCATGGAGTTGATTTTACAAAAGACGGAAGCTATGCAATAATCGCATGTGAAACGCAAACCGGTTTTGACGGACATCATCCGCAGTCCGGGAATTTTAAGACTGGAGTTTCAAGAATGATAAAAGTGAGTGATTTTACATTGGAAGAAACAAGATTGCAGATGGGTTCATTTCCTGCCGGCATTGTCGCTGGAAGATAGCTGAATAATCTTGCAGTGCTTCTTGAGTTACGCCTTATTGGAAAAGATTACTTCGACAAAAGCATTTTTCTGACTTCGGTCTTTTCGGGAGTTTTGATCCTGTAGAAGTAAATGCCGCTTGGGTAATTTGATGCATTGAACTCAACTGAATGCTCACCGGCATCCTGGTTCTGATCAACCAAGACTTCAACCTGCCTTCCAAGGCGGTCATATACGGTTATGCTTACATTTGTAGAACTGGGAAGAGTATATGTAATTGTTGTAACCGGATTGAACGGATTAGGAGAATTAGTGGCACTGAAATATGATTCTGCAGAAGTACTGCCTTTGTCAAATCCCTCAAGAGCTTCTTTGTTCTGAATCTCTGAGACAAGTGCGATTCCAGACCTGAACTCTGAGGCGACATAATTCTTTCCGCTTTCGAAATCCAGTTGCACTCCCAATGCTTCATCTTCGGTTATCTCAAAGCCAACAGAAGAATTTGTCTTCAAATTGAAATTGTCCTGATCAAGTCTGATCTTGAGCTCTTTCCATCCCGTAAAATTCATCGAAACCGGTTCGGTTTCCAGAAGTGCATCTTTGGAAGCATCATATCGCATGTCATTATCTAGATCATAGATTATCTTAACGGTTACTACTGCGTCATTATTCGCACCATTTATCATAATGTTTACGAAGTTTCCGGGCTTAAACAAGTGCGGTCTTTTCAGGAAGATCTTTCCGATATATTCCGAAGGATTAATGATCTTTGTAGAGATGATGTCTGCATATCCATTCTCTTTATTGTCTTCAGAATGTGAATACTTCATTTCTAAGCCACCGAAGATCCAATCCGGCAGAGCTTTTTTGGAAAAGTCATCAATTATTTCACCTTGTGCAAATGAAACGTTGATTTCAATCAGGAAAATTAAAATGGAAACAATAATTGGGCAAACGAATCGCATAATGATCTTTAAGAGGGAAGTACTGTAAACGAATTACTTTATCAGTGTCATTCTTTTCACGGAAGTAAAGCCATTCACCTGCATCTTATACAAGTAAACTCCCGCTGACAAGTTTGAGGCATCAAACTGCTTACTGTAAACTCCGGCATCCTGAAATTCATTTACAAGAGTAGCAACTTCCTGACCTACTAAATTATAAACTTTCAGAGATACAAAGCCCTGAGTATTCAGTTTATAATTTATGATCGTTGCAGGATTAAAGGGATTTGGAAAATTCTGATAAAGTCTGTAATCATCAGACGGGCCGGTGTTTAGTTCCGTGCCGGTATTCTCCAAATTGTTATTCGATTGGTCTTTAGATTCAGCGATTCTGATTACGCTGAAGCTCAATACCAGCAGAAACAATATTTTGAAATATTTATTCATCATAGACTTTACAAAATTAGAGATTTCTTTTAAAACAAGCAATAGCAGATTCCATTATTTCCTGCCACCCAAAATGGGTGGCAGGGAAACAATATTAGGTTACTTAATTTCCAAAGCTACCAACCTGGTTGACTTATCAGGAGTTTTAACTTTGAGTACGACAATGTCACCCTTCTTCTTGGATGACAATATAGAATTCAGATCGCTTATGCCTGATATTTCCTGCTTATCAGCTTCTACTACAACCAGACCTTCACGCAATCCACGGTCAAAACCTTCTGAATAAGTCTTTACATCAACTATCTTAACCCCACCTTCAATGTCGAGTTTACTCTTTTCCTCTGAAGTAAGATCAACAGCTGAAAAACCTAATGTCTCGAAGCTCTGACTTCCTGCAAATCCCTTTTCTTCTTTCGGAACGGAGTTTTGAGCTGCCATGTCATTGTTTTCCACCCTAGGTTTCAGAGTAACTTCGACGGTCTTGTAACTTCCGTCTCTGAAGATTTTCAATTTTACACTCTCTCCGGGATGCTTTGAGCCAATTATTGTCTGCAGCTCATTCGCAGCATTCACTTCTTTGTCATCAACTGACAGGATTACGTCGCCTGACTTAAGCCCGGCATCAGCACCGGCTCCATTTGCAACCACATCCTGAACCAGAACGCCCTGAGCTTTGTCGAGACCGAGCCCCTTTGCTTCCTTAACATCTACATCTTTAATAGTGACACCAATGTATCCGCGTGAGACCTTTCCATTCTTTATCAACTCAGATGCGACATTCTTTGCCATATTGACCGGTATTGCAAAACCATAACCCTGATAATAGCCGTTTGTGGTTTTGATTGCAGAGTTGATGCCAACAAGAGTGCCATTTATATCAACCAACGCGCCTCCGCTGTTTCCAGGATTGATGGCGGCATCAGTTTGGATAAAGTTGTTGATTGCGTAACTGTTGCTGCCAATATTAATATTTCTTCCGATAGCTGAGACAATACCTGCAGTTACCGTGCTGTTGAGTCCAAGCGGATTTCCTATTGCCACTACCCACTGACCAACCTGCACATCATCAGAATTTCCAATTGTTGCAACCGGAAGATCCTGTGCTTCGATTTTGATCACTGCAAGATCCGTGTTTGGATCAGTTCCAATCATTTTAGCAGTGAATTCTCTTTTGTCAGTAAGTATTACCTTAATGCCTGACTCTGATGCACTGCTGACAACGTGATTATTGGTGATTATATATCCGTCATTGCTGATTATGATTCCCGAACCTGATCCCCGGTTTGGTGAATTGTCAGGTGGCATTTGAAAGAAATGTTCAAATCCCTTTGGCATCTCCTGAGTATCCTCTGCATCTGATCCGGTGGATGTAACTTCAATGTATGCAACAGTTGGTGTAACTGATTTCGCAATCTCAACGAAAGCGTCATTGAGACCTTTCAACTGAGTATTTGCTTCCTGTATTGGAGGAGTAGTCTTAAAATCGACCTGGGAACTAGCTACAATCGGCTTGATATTGCCGAAGTTTGCGATCAATAGCCCCCCAAAAGAAAGCGCCATTACTAGCAATAATCCCGCAAAGATTACTGATTTTTTTGACATTTATTTCTCCTTTTTGTTTTGTATTTGAATAAAAATTTTATGATCACTATAACTGATCGAAGACATTTCTTGCCCTTTGATAATTGCTCCCAATTGAGTTATCAAGCAAATGCTGTTCATAGAATCTGCAAAGTTTGTTCAGACTTACTTCGGTAGTAAGATCATCTGTCATGACTGGCTCTTTACTCAACCCAATAAGAAATTCCTTATCCGATCTGCTAAGCGTAAATCCTGATCTTGCAAAAAAAGTTTCGAATCTGTCGCTACCGGCATCCGGACTCAATCCCAGATATTCTGAAAATCCTATCAGGAATCTCAGAAGTTCAAGTTCAGGATTATTCAACACACTGTCAATGCCATGGAAAAATCCATTTGCCATTTCAAAAAGATTACCATCTGCAGAATTGACGGGAGTGCACCTGTTTATCAATTCAAGAGCTATGTATGCGGCCCTGATTCTGTCAATGTCGGTATCAATATTCCTGAACATCTCAATACTGTTTGCCTGAGAAAGAAGTTGAAGCTCTCTGCTTTCCTTAAAGTATATCATTGCTTCAATGCAGCTGAAACTGCCTGTGGAGCCATTGCGCGAATTCTTTCTTGCACCCTTATGTATAACGCTCAATTTTCCGAGCTGTTCTGTCAAAAGAGTCAAAATCCTGCTAGAATCAGAATACTTCATTGATCTGATCACAAAAGCTTTTGTTTTAACCAATGACATACGTCAGTTTGACAATGATTGTTTCAGAGAGGTTTAAATTGATGCATTTTCAAAGTGAGTCAGATTTTTGAATTCATTGAATCTGCTCATTATGATTCCGGTATTCAGATCTCTGATTCCGTCAAGTGAAAACTTCTCTACTGCAAGCGAAGCCATTGTGCTTCCGTAAATGATAGCCAGTTTAAGATTGCTGTCAGAGAGATCATCTGTCTTGGCAAGCCATCCCATCATGCCACCTGCAAATGTATCTCCCGCTCCTGTAGGGTCAAATACCTGTTCAAGCGGATATGCAGGTGCAGAAAATATAAACTCCGGAGTAAACAAAAGGGCACCGTGTTCACCCTTCTTTATGATTACAATTTCCGGACCCATTTTCATGATCTTTTTTGCCGCTGTAACAAGATTAAATTCACCCGATAGTTCTCTGGCTTCACCGTCATTGATTACAAGCAAATTAACAAGTTTCAGTGTTTCCAGGAGTTCATCATATGCTCCGTCAATCCAGAAGTTCATGGTGTCGCACATTATCAGTTTAGGCTTATTGATCTGACTGACTACCTTCTTTTGAAGGCTTGGATGCAGGTTGCCGAGGCATACATACTTACTGTCTCTGAAACTTTCGGAAATTACGGGATCAAACTTCTCAAATACATTAAGCTCGGTTACCAGTGATTCTCTAGTATTGAGGTCAAAATCATACTTGCCATGCCAATGAAAAGTCTTATCTGTTTTTGAAATCTCAAGTCCGGATATGTCTATTTTCTTTGATTGCAGGAATTCAATTTCCTCCTTCGGAAAATCATATCCGACTATACCTACAAGCCTTACTTCATCTGTAAAGTAACTTGCCGATGTCGAAATGAATGTTGCAGACCCTCCAAGTGTCCTTTCAGCTTTTCCAAACGGTGTTTCAATTGTGTCAAGCGCAAGTGATCCGATTACTAATAAGCTCATTTAAATTTTGGTTTTTGCAAAATTACCTATAATGCAAAGGTTATTCAAGAATTAATAAATGCCTTTATAGAATTCAAAATTGTAGTTTGAATGTTTCAAGTGTTTGCAATATCTTGAACAAAAAAAATAATGGACGACGATAACAAAATGGATCAAAACCCGGGTCAGCAAATTAATATTGAACTTGGAGAGAAAGAAGCTGAAGGAATTTATTCTAATCTTGCAATAATTTCCCATTCACCTGCAGAATTCATAATTGACTTTACAAGAATTTTTCCGGGGATACCAAAGGCCAAAGTTCATTCAAGAATTGTAATGACACCACAGCATGCAAAACTGTTTCTGAATGCAATGAAAGAGAATATCAACAGGTACGAAAGCCAGTATGGTGATATTCAGGTCATGACCGATCAGAGCGGGGGAGCAATGGGATTTCAGGTTCCGGTGCCACCAAAAGATGAAAAGATAAACTAGCCTTCAGCTCTTTAGATTCATTCGGAGAAAGTTTATGAGCCCGATTGCAAGAAATACAATATTTGCAATCCATGCGGTTAACATTGGATCAATATCTCCATTATAACCGAAAGTCTGTGAGATCTTAATGAATCCGAGATAAATGAATGTGACAAGAATGCTAATCCCAAATTGAAGTGCAGCACTACCTTTGCGCTGATTGAGGCTCAATGATACACCGAAGATGATCACAACCAAATTTGCAAAGGGAAAGGAGAGCTTTGAATAATAATCTACCTCTGCACGGGTTACATCCTGACCCTTGTATTTCATTTCATCAATGAAGGCTCTCAGTTCGGTAATGACGAGCTCGTCAGGCTTTTTCTGTTTTATGTTGATCCGCTCAGGCGTCAAAGAAATATTTGAATTTGCATACAAGTTGTCTTCGTATGAAGAATCCGAGTATGAGAAAGATACAAGTCCGGATGAATCAAATGATCTTGAAGTTACTTTTCTTAAGAGCCACTTCTTGGCTGCATCATCCCAGGTTATGTTTTCTGCATCGAATCTTTCTCTTAGGTCTGATAATTCTCTGTCACTGAAGATCTGCAAAGATACTGACTCACCCGACCGACTGCTTTCATTGTATGTTCTTATAGTGAGTATCTGATTCTCAGAATCCTGTATGCTTAGGTTCTGAATTACTCCGGGGGTCTTGTTCTTGCCAATTTGCTCTCTTTCTATTTCAAGCTTTGCGGCATTTGAATAGGGGACAACCCATCCGTTGAAATAAACGGAAGCAAGAGTTATTAATATGCCAAATAACAGAAGCGGAAGTGAGTACCTGTATATGCTTACTCCTGCAGAATTTACTGCTGTCATTTCGGAAAGTGAAATGAATCGGCTGGTTGTAAAAAGAGTGGCAAGCAAAATGCTTACAGGTGTAATCAATTTGATTATCTCAGGAATGAAGTAAACATAATACCTGAAGATCAAACCGGCAGATAGTTTCTTGTCAATGAACTTGTCTATATTCTCAAAAAGATCAACGAGAATGAACAGGATTATGAAACAGAGCAAGCCGAAGAAGAAGTTCTTCAGAAATGACTTCAGAGTATATTTATCAATTAACTTCACAATGAATTTTAAACATAATACTGCGGAGATTAAAGGCATTTCAAGGCTTGCATCTGCAATTGCATCGGATGACCTGAAAAAGGTTAGACATGAGATTGAATCTTGCCTTAGTTGGATTAACGAGGAAAAAATATACGAAACAATCCTGCAATCTTATTTATTTTGCGGATTTCCCGCAATCATTGAATCACTCAGGATATTCAATGAATTGACCAATGGGTATAGGAAAGCTTCTGAGGAATATGATATAAGTGAGTTTCTCAATCGCGGAGAAAAGAATTGCAAGTCAATTTACGGCAGAAACTTTGAGAAGCTTATGCTGAATATGGATAGTCTTAGTTCTGACCTAAGACTATGGATGATTCTTGAAGGCTACGGAAAGGTAATGGGAAGAAGCGGATTAAATTTGTTGGAAAGAGAATTTGTAAATGTTTCCATACTTTGTACAAGGTATTACGAGAACCAATTGTACTCGCACATAAAAGGTTGTCTTAATAATGGCGCCAAACATGCAGAAGTAGAAGAAGTGTTCAAATGCCTTGAAGGGATTGCATCACACAGGAATATTGAGAAGTCTTTGGAGGTTTTGGATTCAATGAAGAACAAATAATTGTTGTATAATATATATTATGTAAAGTTGTGTGTGCGTTCTCTTCACAGCATCAATAATTATTGGTCGGATTCGCTCCCCTCACATATTCTGCAGAGTGAACGTAGACAAGAATTTTGTGAATCTGGTTTACTGGCTCTTGATGGTTCAAAGAATCTTTTTTGTTTACCAATGTTCTTGGTTGTTCACAACCTTGAAGTTGCTTGAAGCAATATTGACACAGGCCCATGTTAACAATGCAAACCGGAAATCATATAGTTGAACTTTCCTATAAAAGCAAAACATTGTATTGTTTATTAATACTCAACTCGTGAAAGTCAATTAGCTGAACAGTACAGCATTGCTGTCCAAGACGTTTTTAATTTTCGAAAATTCTTTCGAAATCAAACCGGGAAGTTTGAAAAAGATTCGATTCGGAAAAACAACCCGCCTCAGCATAATTGCCGTTAAGAAATTGCGAGGGACGGCGTGAACGAGAATTTCCTGTTTGACGAACACAAACGTGCTAACGTTTGGGTGAGGAGTTGAAATTCTCGTAGCCGTACCGAGCAATTTTAGGCAATTAGGCTGCAGCGGGCGACTTTTCTTTGCCAAGCTTTCTTTTGGTCGTTCAAAAGAAAGCGGAATAACTTCTTGCTAAATATTTTGTTAAACATTTCAGCTAAAAGATTTCAATCATTTTGGACAGATATGACAGTACAGTGATATTTTTGAATACTAATTCATTTCATTTCGTAAAATGAATAACTAAATTGCACACAATGGAAATCAATTATTATCTAATCGTAAGTGCACTGCTCTTCACAATTGGTGTCACAGGAGTGCTCATCAGACGAAATGCAATCATAATCTTCATGTGCATCGAATTGATGTTGAATGCGATCAATCTTTCGCTGGTTGCCTTTTCTTCTTATCTTGGAAATGTTAACGGACAGATATTTGTGTTCATTGTAATGACCGTTGCTGCCGCAGAGGCAGCTGTCGGGCTGGCAATTGTCATAGCCCTGTTCCGTAACAAGGAAACGGTTAACATCAATGAAATCAATATTCTCAAATGGTAAACTGAAATTTAAATGACCGCATGGAAAGCTACGTATACCTCTTAACAGTTATACCGCTTATAGGATTTTTGGTTTCTGGAATTCTCGGAAGGAAGATCGGGAATGAAAAAGTTGTTGGTTCAATCTCGAGTCTTGCGGTATTCATTCCGTTTATAATTGGCCTACTGCTGCTTTCAGAATTGATCTCAATGCCTTCGGATTCGAGAACAATTCTTGTCAAGTATTATGAATGGATAACAGCCGGAACTTTCACAGCTTCAATCTCCTATCTGATTGATCCCCTTTCAATAACAATGGTTCTCATTGTCACAGGCGTTGGAACACTGATTCACATTTATTCTATTGGCTATATGCACGGAGATCCGGGATTTGCAAAGTTCTTTGCATATCTTAATCTCTTTATTTTTGCAATGCTCAATCTTGTCCTTGCCGATAATTTTCTTTTGATATTTCTTGGATGGGAAGGCGTTGGACTCTGCTCATACTTATTGATAGGATTCTGGTACGAACAGAAATTTACCGGAGATGCGGCCAAGAAAGCATTCATAGTCAACCGGATTGGCGACTTTGGATTCATGACTGCCATGTTCTTTATCTTCACTTATTTCAGTACACTTGATGTTTCAATTTTCAATCAGAAGCTGGCGGCATATTCTGTTGGTGATCCACTGCTGATGACCATTGCACTTCTGCTGTTTCTAGGTGCTACAGGAAAGTCTGCGCAGATACCTTTGTTTGTATGGCTTCCTGATGCTATGGCCGGCCCCACACCTGTATCAGCACTCATCCATGCAGCTACTATGGTAACTGCAGGAATTTATCTGCTGGCAAGAACTTCGCTTCTTTATGCACTATCGCCTTTTGCCATGACTGTTGTGTTTGCAACAGGAATGCTTACTGCAATCGTTGCTGCGGTTATTGCATTGAGGCAAAATGATATAAAGAAAGTACTTGCTTATTCAACTGTGTCGCAACTTGGGTTCATGTTTATGGCTTTGGGAACCGGGACATTCTGGCTTGCGATCTTTCACGTTATGACACATGCCTTTTTCAAAGGATTGTTGTTCCTTGGAAGCGGTTCCGTAATTCATGGCATGCATGAAGAACAGGACATAAGGAACATGGGTGGGTTAAAGAGCAAAATGAAGATCACCTTCTTTACTTTCATGATCGGTACTCTTGCAATATCCGGTATTCCTCCCCTATCCGGTTTTTTCAGCAAGGATGAGATTCTCTATACGAATTTTCTTTATGCAGGAATTCCTCCGTATTTATTGTCTCTCATAACAGCCGGTATGACAGCGTATTATATGTTCAGACTTGTTGCTCTCACTTTTTACGGCAAGCCAAGATATGATGAGTCACACGTTCATCCTCACGAATCACCGGCATCTATGACGGTGCCGCTCATAATTCTTGCAGTGTTATCCGCAATCGGCGGGTTCATTGGTTTGCCTCATTTTACGGGATTTCACAATATCTTAAAGGACTGGCTTTCACCTGTCTTTGCAAAAGGTACTGAAGTAATTCTATCGTACCGACCTGAGCATGAACACTCACTGAGTGTAGAATTCATTCTTATTTTTGTTTCAATTGCGGTTGCATTGACAGGTATCTTGATCGCATTTAAGAGATTTGCAAACATTGATAAGATCGGAGCTACGACTCCTGTTTCCAAAATTCTTGAGAATAAACTCTATGTTGATGAGATGTATGACAAGGTTATCGTAAGTCCGATTCAGAAGACATCTGAAAATTTTCTATGGAAGATATTTGATGTTAAGATCATTGATGGTGCAGTAAACGGTATAGCAAGGTACATTTCCAATATCGGGTTTGACTGGAGGCGTTTACAAACCGGAGTGATTCAGGATTATACTACAGTCTCAGTTGCAGGTGTTATCATAATCTTACTCTATCTGCTTTTTATCTGATTTCAATATACACATCATTAAGAAGGCGTTCGGTATCTCCGAACGCCTTTTTAATTACTATTTAGCATTCTTCTTTAAAATATACGCGGCTATATCTGCTAAATCCTGATCTGACAATACACTTTCGTTGAAGAACGGCATTGCGCCGTCTCCGAATCTCACATTGTACGTTATCGATTTCACATTTCCTTCAAACTCATCAAAAATATCCGGAACTTTCTTTACTGTTTTGCTTGAGCCGTGGCAAAGCCCGCATGCATCATTGAATTTCTTCTCACCTGCAGCTGCGTCACCCGACAATGCCATTATTTTCTTCTGAGCTTCCTTTAGCTTTGCCTTATCTTTCTGAGGCAATGATATAGTTTCATACTTAATTTCGTCCACAGGATTCGGATTCGGAAGAGTGGCATAATACTTGTTCAGATTGTCGATTTGTTCAGGTGTCATAGGGGTTTTCATTTTCATATATGATTCCCAGCAAACAGTTGCGCCGCTTGCATTAGTTGTAACATCTGCACCGGAAAATTTCCCATGATAAACAGCTTTTCTCTTGTCGGCTCCCTGTACATTTGAGAAATACTTTGTCAAGGAATTCTGCAGATTGCTGCCGTCACCATGGCAGTCCGCACATGCAATGTTGTTTTCTTTGGATTTAGCATAGAAAAATTCTTTTCCGGGACTCGATTGAGTAGTGGTTGTAGTTTCTTTTCCGGAGCTCTTTGAATCCGTCTTGCCTTTCTCGTCAGTCTTTTTAACCGACTCGTTCTCAGTCTTATTTCCGCATGATGAAACGAATGCCAGTAATGTTATGAACAGCATCACTGTTAGGGCAAAGAGTCTGTTAGATCCTTTCTGATTCAGCATTTGATTATGTTTGATTAATTATATCTGCAAATTCGTGTATTACGCTTTTACATTCAATCTTTTTTCTGATTGATTCGTAGAGTTCAAATCTCAACTTATTAAAGAAATCCATAGAGCATTTTCTTTCCATCCTTTGGTTTCTTCGTGGGGGGAGGTTCGTAGAAAGGATTGAAGTTGATTCCAATATATGCAGTGCCCCAATTGATTTTCTTCTGCTTAGATTCGAAGTAATTGTATCCTTCCCCTATCGGATAATAAATGTTTGAAATATATCTTCCATACTCATCGTTCAGCGAGGCATCCTGACTTCCCCATTCAATGTATCCGTCGCGTTTCGTGTCTTTCAGTATCAAGTTTCCTAAGTCATACTTCACCCCTGCAACTATTCCTATAGAATTGTCGATCATTACTTCTATTCCTGCATTGAAGTTCACGCCCATCCTGAAGCTGTTGAGATTCACACTTATTGAATCATTGAAGCCCGATCTCCGGCTCAGGTTTGCTGAAAAAAAGTTGAAGTTAAAATTTGCATTAAAGAAAGGCGAGATAAGCTTTGTGAATGATGTTGGTGCAAGCTCAAATCCTAATCCAATTCCAAAATTGCTGAAACTGTAATCATATTCTATTGGCCTTTGCTGGTATGTATTGTTCACAAACTTAACCAATGTGGTGCCGGTTCTGACTGCCTGAAAGTTATTGAATCCCGTGAATGCAACAGACAATACAGCTCTTGCAATTGAGTACTTGTCAAAGTTAAACTTTGCGCTTCCTGAAAACATCATTCCCGGCTGAGCTCCAAAATGATTAGCAAACAGACTTGAGTCAATAAAGATATATCCAAGTGAATCGTAGTTTACATAGTCGCTTGACTTAAGTTCATCATAAGGAAATACCAATCCAAATGCACCTTGGAAAACAATCTTTCCTGCTTGTGAGTATGTGTTTTCAGTTGATGAAAAAAGCAATACAAGAATGACGAACAGAATTTTTGTAAACCGTTTCATAATGATTGATTTACTGTTTAGAAATAATTTCATAGACAGAAACAATTGCTGCAGTCTCTGCTCTGAGTTTTCGGCTTCCGAGTGATTTTGTCTTCCAGCCATTCTTAATCAACAGTTCAATTTCCTTTTCATCAAATCCTCCTTCGGGTCCGATCAACAATGATACATAGTTAGAATCTGTAAATGCATCTATTGTTTCATTCACATTGCTGAATTCATACATCACAAACTTGTTCTGATCAAATTGTGTTTCTTTAAGAAGATCATTCAGCTTTACAGACTCATGAAATTCTGGCAGCCTGCATCTTTGTGACTGACACATTGCTCTTATTATTATCTTTCGGATCCTGTCAGTCTTCTTTCCGGCATAATCAGATCTCTTCACAGTGTTTGTCGTAATTACGGGTACGATAGAATCAACCCCAAGTTCCACAGTCTTTTCAACGGCAAATTCAAACCTCTCTCTGTTCTTTAGCGGAGACATGAAGAGTCTTACTCTGACTCTTGGCTCAAAGAGATCTCTTTGCTTTCCGTGAATTGTGCACAATGCCTTACCATCTCTGATCACTGAGATGACGCAAAGATAAACATTGCCTTCGCCGTCTGTAACAGTTATTTCTTCACCCGTCTTTTTTCGGAGAACCTTGACAACATGTTCAAACTCTGACCCTGTGAGTGTCAGTTCTTTCAAGTCGCCTGAAACATTTTTTGGTTCAGTATAATAATATTCCATCATTCTTTTTTTAGAATGCTGCGCTCAGATCAAAAATTATCTGCGGTACAAATTTCTTATCTTCTTTTCTGAAAGCAAAGTCAGTTCTTCCTACCAATCCAAACGGCAAAATATAATTCAACCCTGCCCCAAAGCCATTGTGATATTTTGTTTCAAAAAAGTTGCTGTTCTTGTTCCATACAGTGCCAATGTCAAAAAATACTGTTGCATAGAGCGCAAACCTGTAACTCATCTTCTTCAGCATTGAAACCTGATTGACGGCCGGAATACTGCTACCCTTAAAGTATGTTTCCTTTACGACCGGGATTCTGATTTCATTGAAAAGACCGAATCTGTTCTCTCCTTCGTAAACCAGTTTCTTATGTCCGCGGATTACTTTATCATATCCAAAGAACTCTCTCATGTAAGTAGGAATTGTTCCTCCGAAAGCAATTGAGCCAAGGGTGGAAGTTCCCAATGAAATTGCATAACTGTCAGACAGCTTTATGGGTATGAACTTTCTCACATCTATGCTTACCCTGTTGAAGTCGATCAATTGACCGAATCCTGCCTTAGTATACTCCAATGACAAGAGAGTACCGGCCGTTGCGTATTCATAGGAATTACGGGTATCATACCTTCCGTTAATAGTGAATGTAGCAAACATATCCTTCCCGTCAGTAGAGACAGTCCTTCCCGGCTCGTATTGTGATGTTTCGAGGAAATTGAACCTAAGAATCCCGGTCATTGATACTTCCCTGCTGAGGTACTTGCCTAAAGAAACTGCTGATTTGAAATTCTTCAATGTGTAATTCTCATCTTTATCCGGAATCTCGTTTCCCGAAGTGGTTACAGTCTGCAGACTCTTATTTACATTATTGGAATACCCTGCGCTGAATGATGAGAAGAAGTGGGCATCTCTTCCTATCCAAGGAATTGAATAGCTTAGTGATGCAAATGGATCAGAGCCGATTCCAAAGCTTGCAGACAATGTCTCGTTTCTCCCCCTGAAGTTCCTCCATATCAGATTCAGACCGGCCCAAAACTCCGAGAGCTGTCCGTTTCTGAAACCGCCTTGTGGAAGCGGTATCAGATATATGCTTTCTTCAAATACGAACATCAGATCAATCACATTCATTGAATCAGTTGGCACAGGATAAATGTCGATCTTTGTGAACAAGCCGAGATTGTTGAGTCTCTGAAGATCATCCTTCAATAAATTTTCATCAAACCTGGAATTCTCCATAGACTTAAGTTCACGCAGAATTACGTCCTCGTCAGTGGTTTCATTCCCGGCCAATATGATATTCCGGATCCTGAGATTTGCAGGCAAGTTTAAGCTGTCATTAGACGAATCAGTTTCTCGAGAATTAGGCAATTGAGATTCAGCTGAGGTAGTCAGACAAATTGCAAAATATATAACTATGAAAAACTTCAGCTCTTTTTAGTTAAGTTCATTAGTTGACAAAGACTTAAGCTGTTTATTCTTATTCAGTAATTGAATAGACTCCGGTGATCCCGGTTTGACCAGCAAGGACAAATTTATCAATTTCTCAGCTTCATCAAACTTGGAATGATTCATAAGAAAATTTGCTCTGTTCAAATAAGCTGAATAATACGCATTCATGATGAAGTTATGGTGATAATCAGATCTTTGAGTAACGTCAAACTCAAATTCAGGATTTTCATAATTGTCGTATCCTTTTTCCTTAGTATATCTGAAGAGTAGCCCCTGCGGAATTCTTGAGTAATCCCTACCAAACTTCTCATTCTTATCCTGCTCAATTTCAAGGGTTGAGTAGAATGTTCGGTCAGGATAATTCTTGTCAACAAAACTATTTAGAAGCGCCGTGAATGAAGATTGGATCTTCATAAGATCCTGTCTGTCAACTTCAGTCTTAGGTGAAGTGTATCTATCAGTATTCTTTTCAAACTTGAGCAGTTCTGAATAATATGCATCAATTTCAGCTTTGCTCTTTTCACAAATATCCGGATAGTGCTTCTTTAAGTAATCAAAGTACCAGCTCTTTCTCAGAAGCTCTTTGTCAATCACTGCAATATCCGGGCGAATATTTCTTACAAACTGCTGATAGATTGAAGATGAGATCCAGAAGTCCCACTGTGTTGACATTATGATTGCATTCTGATCTGCCGACTTGAATACATTATATGTGTAATCATCAACAAAGAAGTTCTTGCTCTCGTCAGTCTTTTCAAAATTCAAGATTAGTGGCAATACAGGAATCAACAGAAAGGCATATCCGATTTGGCTCAGATTGTCTTTCAGCTTCGCAGCAATCCATAACATCCCCATACTTATCCATATTCCGGCAACTATGAATGCCAGCAGAAAATAGGAATCAATATCGTAAATGTCGTAATTTATTGCGTACAGAATACAGAACACGAACAGAAGCAGCGTGAAGTAGAACACTCTCTTTGCTTCTTTGAACAACAGAAGCAATCCCGGTATGGACAGAAGAAGCGGAAACACAATATACTCCATTGGGAAGCTCTTAGTGAAATATGAAAATTGTTTGCCTGCATTTTCAAATGAAGAGAACATCCATACACTGAACTGCTTGCCTGTAAAATGCCTCCAGAAGTTTTCAAAGTTGTGCGGGTTGCCCCAGCTTATTACATTGTTGTCTGCCCTGACTATTATGTATGCATAAACTGACAATCCCAAAATGAAAGGGATAGCCATGAAAAGGATTCGCCTAAGTGACAAAGCATTGAAACCATTTGAAGAAAAATACAAATAAAGACAGCCGACAGACAGAAAGACGGTTGAAAGATGATTGGTGAAGCTTAACCCTAAAACATATGCAAATGCCAACCAATACCTGTCGCGTGTAAGGTTTCCGTTTTCATCAACTTCTCCTGAAGCTTTCAGTATCAGATACAGGCATGTTGTGATCAAAAGCGTATGGAGCGAATATACTTCAATTGCGTTTGCAGTGTCCCAGAAAGTTCGCGAAAAAGCAAGGATCAATGATCCGGAGAGACAAATATTCAGAAGCACAGTTTCAGAAATCCTGACCTCTTTCATCTGATCAACTATTCTCACTGCAAGCAGGATCAGAAGATTGAAGAACACCATTATAGACAGAGATGAGAAGACCGCACACATGAGGTTCAGCCGGAATACTTCATCTCCAAAGGGAAGTCGCGTAAATACATTACCAATAATTGTAAACAATGGATATCCGGTCGGATGTGCAACTCCGAGTTTTGCAGCAACAGTAGCCAGCTCACCGGAATCAATGAATGTTACCGATGGTGCAAGCGTAATGAAGTAAACCACAAAAGGAATTGCGAAAGCAAGCAGAGAATAAATAATATTTGACTTTTTGTTAATGATCATTGATCACTTATCTTGGTTGAATTGCGATTGGCTTGTTCAGAAGACAGTTGCCTTGGATTGAAATTTATCAGCAAAAAATAAAGGGACAATTCACCATGAATCATCCCCTCTCAATAAATGCTTTTTGACGCAATTTCCTAGTTCCTGCAGTAGTTGTTGTAAACTCCGTCAAGGAAATTCCACATAAGTGTAGCCGACTCATCAACCGTATTGACAAGTCTTTTCTGGTCTTCAAGAGTTTTGTTCTCCTTTACCATGATGTCCATTTCATCCTTTGAATGATAGACATCGGCTTCCTCATGAACTTTGAAGAATTCAACTGCTCTTTCAGTGTCAATTCCATAGAAGTTCTTCAATCCGTCAATCTTTGTTCTTGAAATCTGAGGTACCTGTGATTCATAAGCATACAAAGCTGCAAGTCCAAGAGTGAACTCCGGTGATCTTGTGAGCTCATACATACCGTCCACAAGGTCTTCAACTTCCCTGATAGGTTTTGCTTCTTTCACTTCCGCCTCGGTAAGACCAAGACTCTCAGCAAAATTTATCCACAACCTCGGATGATCAGCAATCTCGGTCTTGTAACCTTCTTCATCTGCAAGATTCTGCATTAGTATCTTTCTGATTTCAACATCTTCACAATTGGAATGAACACAACTTACGAATCTCGGGAAATGTTTTACGAAATGGTAATACTGTTTTGCGTATTCACGAAGCTCTTCTTTTGTCAGTTTACCTTCATTCCATTTTTGATAGAAAGGATGATTGAGAAGACTCTTTTTTTCGATTGTTTCGGTAACCTCATTGACGAACTGTTCTTTTGAAAGCATGAATTCGAATTTTTGTTATTGAATTGAAGCAAATTAAAAAATATTAAAACAAATTGAAACTGACACAATCATGAACAATCAGGTAGTTGCCGGTTCGGAAACATAGTCACTAATAGGAAGGCAGCTGCAAACAAGATTCCTGTCACCATATGCGCTGTCAATTCTTCCCACTGCAGGCCAGAACTTGTTGAAAGCAAATTCAACCGGAAATGCCGCTTTGTTTCTGCTGTATTTGTGATCCCAAATATCATTAGAGATTCTCTTTGCCGTATGAGGCGCATTCTTCAAAACATTATCTGTCGAATCGTAAATGCCATTCTCAATTTCCCTGATCTCTTCCCTTATGGAAATCATTGCATCACAAAATCTATCCAGTTCGGCTTTTGGTTCGCTCTCTGTCGGTTCGACCATCATAGTACCCGGAACCGGGAATGATACAGTAGGAGCGTGAAAATTATAGTCCATGAGTCTCTTGGCAATATCTTCTACTTCAACTTTAGCGGATTGTTTGAATTCTCGCATATCAAAAATCAGTTCATGGGCCACGCAATCATTCTCGCCTGAATATAACACTTTGAAATGGTCAGCCAGTCTTGCCTTGATATAGTTGGCATTCAGTATGGAATATTCGGTAGCTTTCTTCAACCCGTTTGCGCCCATCATTTTGATATAAGCATAAGAAATTATTAGTATGCTTGGACTTCCCCATGGTGCTGCAGATATGGCCGATATTGAATCCTTTGTTCCAATATTAACTACAGAGTGACCTGGCAGATAGTCCCTCAGCTTTTCTGTTACACCTATGGGACCCATTCCCGGGCCTCCTCCGCCATGTGGTATGCAGAAAGTCTTGTGCAGGTTAAGATGGCAAACATCCGCACCTATCATAGCCGGGCTGGTCAATCCAACCTGTGCATTCATATTGGCACCATCCATATAAACCAGACCTCCGTTCTCATGAACGATCCTGCAGATATCCTGAATTGCTTCTTCAAATATTCCGTGAGTTGACGGGTACGTTACCATCAACGCTGCAAGTTCATCTTTATGGGTTTCAGCTTTCTGCTTCAGGTCAGCAACATCAATATTACCCTTTTCATCACTGCTTACGACAACAACTTTCATTCCTGCCATTACTGCGCTTGCTGGATTAGTTCCGTGAGCCGATGAAGGAATAAGGCAAACATTTCTTTGTGTATCACCATTCTTGAGATGATACTGTCTGATCACCATGAGTCCTGCATACTCACCTTGCGCACCTGAGTTCGGCTGCAAAGAGATTGCCGGAAACTGAGTTATCTTGCTGAGATCTTTTGAGATTTCATTTATGATATCCATATATCCCGCTGCCTGTTCAAGCGGTGCAAAGGGATGAATGTTAGAGAATTCCGGCCATGTGACACCGATCATCTCGGCAGTTGCATTGAGTTTCATTGTACAAGAGCCAAGAGGTATCATTGATGTTGTAAGAGAGAGATCCTTGTTCTCAAGGCTCTTCATGTATCTTAGCAACTGCGTTTCTGAGTGATGTGTATTGAATACCGGATGTGTGAGATAGTTGCTCTCTCTAATGAAATTTAAAGGAATTGTAGATTTCAAATCACCAACAAGATCATTGAAAATCTTTTCATCAATCTTCTTGCTTGCAGCCACACAGAAAATTGTTGCCAGAGCTTTAACATCGTCAATTTCATCGGATTCACTTAGTGAGATTCCAATCTTATCTGTTGAATATCGAAGATTTACTTTTGAAGCTTCTGCTAATTCTTTTATAACATTCACTTTAGACGGATCATCCGAAAAATCCAGTTCAAGAGTATCGAAGTATGACTCATTTGTTTGCTTGTAACCTGCGTTTGCAAGCAAAGTGTTCAATAATGAAGTGAGGCAGTGAATCTTGCAGGCAATGTTCTTGAGTCTTTCAGGTCCGTGATAAACTGCATACATACTTGCCATTACCGCAAGCAACACTTGCGCTGTACAGATATTACTTGTTGCCTTCTCACGTCTGATATGCTGTTCTCTCGTCTGCAAGGCCATCCTGTAAGCTCTGTCTCCGTTGTTATCAACAGAAACTCCAATGATTCTTCCGGGGATCGATCTTTTGAACTTGTCCTTAGTTGCAAAATATGCAGCATGAGGTCCGCCAAATCCCATTGGTACTCCGAATCTCTGAGTATTTCCCACAACAGCGTCTGCACCAAATTCTCCGGGAGGCGTAAGCAGACAAAGTGACATTATGTCTGCGGCAACAATTGTGTTAATTTCGTTGGATGCTGCATTTGCAAAAAATTCCTTGTAATCATAAATCTCACCATTCCCTGCAGGATATTGAACAATGACTGCGAACAAATCTTCGTTAAGTTCCAGGTTTCTGTGATCACCTGTAATGACATTAATACCAAGAGGCAATGCTCGTGTTCTAATGACATCCAGAGTCTGCGGAAAAATATTCTCTGAAACGAAAACAGAATTTGCGTTTTTCTTTGCACTTGTTCTTGTATGGTAGAACATCAGCATAGCTTCGGCAGCTGCGGTTCCTTCGTCAAGAAGGGAGGCGTTTGCTATGTCCATTCCGGTAAGATCAATTACCATAGTTTGAAAATTCAGCAACGCTTCAAGCCTGCCTTGAGATATTTCAGCCTGATAAGGAGTGTATTGTGTGTACCAGCCCGGATTTTCCAGTATGTTTCTCTGAATAACAAAAGGAGTTTTTGTGGGATAATATCCCATTCCTATGTAGGACTTGAAAGTCTTGTTCTTTGAAGCAATGTTTCTTAGCTGACCGACAAATTCCTGCTCGGTCATTGGTTTTTCAAGTTCAATATCACTGCCAAGCCGAATCCTTGAAGGGATAGTTTTTTCAATCAACTCATCCAACGAATCAATTCCAATGACTTTGAGCATTTCCTTCGTATCTTCAGCATTTGGTCCAATGTGTCTGTCAATAAATTTATCGGGTGTATTAACGTATGACATTTGTAGTTAGTGTGAAGTTAGTTTTTAATCAGATAACGCAATATAGAACTTATAGACGGCAAACTAAATTCCATAACTATTGCAGAAAATCTCAGTTGATAATTGAACTGAACTGCAGTAGAAAATATATGCCTGTAAGCGCAACAATTGCATGAATCAGAATCACAACTAAGCTGGACTTTCCCGCAAAGACCTTTGCGCAGAACATCCCACCTCCAATCATGAAAGCAATAAATAGCAGTATGATCGCTTCTGTGGGGCTGTGCGAGTCTTTATACGATGATACAATTATCAGTGGAGCAATTCCCCCGAGGCCGAAAGCTCCATGCAGAATGCCAACCAATAAGCCGACTTTTCTTTTTCTGATTCTTTGAATCAAGAGATAGAGTCCAAGGAGAACTACAATTGCATAAAGCAACAGTACAATCTTAAGCATTTGTTGTTTTCTTTAATTTTGTCATTAGTAAAGCATGCCGGTAATATCTGATTAACAGTCTGAAAAAACAGGGACAATATTTGTATTAAATATAACTTTAAGGTTTGTCATTAATAGTATATTTTTGCCCGATGCAAATTCAAAAGCCGAAAGGCACTTACGACCTAACTCCGAAAGAGGCATTTCAGAGAACATATCTCGAGAACTTCATAAGGAAGGTTTTCGACAATTACAATTACAGAGAGATCAGAACCCCTACTTTTGAGAATACAAAATTGTTCAAGAGAAGCATTGGGGAGGAAACGGATATTGTCTCAAAGGAGATGTACACTTTCAATGATGATGAATTCACTCTGAAGCCTGAGATGACAGCACCTGTGATAAGAGCCTATATTGAAAACCGAATGTTCAATGATGCTCCGCTTCAGAAGCTGTATTACATCAGTAATATGTACCGCAGGGAGAGGCCTCAGGCAGGGAGATACAGAGAGTTTTCTCAGTTTGGTGCTGAATCAATAGGCAGTGCTGACGTAACTGCAGATGCCGAAATGATCTTCCTTGCAGATGCAATTTTAAAAGGATTAGGACTCAAGAATTATAAGATCAGGTTAAATACAATTGGCACAATAGCCGAGAGAAGTGTTTTTATAGATGCCCTTAAGGCTTATTTGTCAGATTTTTCTGCAGAGCTCTCAAATGACAGCAAGCGAAGACTTGAGAAAAATCCTTTGAGGATACTTGATACGAAGGATCCAAAAGATCTGAGAATCTTGGAAAATGCTCCGGTGCTGACTGATTTTCTTAATGACAGTACCAAAGTGCAATTTGAGAAACTTCTGAGCATTCTAAAAGAACTCTCAGACAGGATTCATGTTGATTCAAGACTCGTGAGAGGATTCGATTATTACACATCTACCACGTTTGAATTTGTTACAGATACCATTGGCGCACAGAACGCACTTCTCGGCGGAGGAAGGTATGATATGCTAGCAGAGCAACTTGGAGCCGGGCAGACTCCTGCTATTGGCTTTGCCGCGGGAATGGAAAGAATAGAGATGGCTTTGAAAGCAGAGTCTGTAGATATTCCCAAAGAGACTGAGATAATGCTCTATATTTGTTCTGCGGGTGAGAGTCCCAGAGAAAGGGTTCTTGAAATAATAAACAAACTTCGTGCAGAAGGAATCAAATGCGAAACTGATTTTCTTGGGCGAAGCGTAAAATCTCAAATGAAGGATGCCAACAGAATGAATGCAAAGTACGTGATTGTTCTCGGTGAGGATGAGATCAATAACGACACGGCTGAATTGAAGCGAATGTCAGACGGCAATACCCAAAAGATAAGCGGACTTAAACAAATCATTAACTACCTGAAGAATGAGGACTAAACAGGTTCGTCCCGAAAAACTCGACTTTGAATATGAGTTGTATGTTTACAAAGATCATGATGAGATTACCGGGAAGGATTTCATTGCATTTGATTTCAGAACCAAGAAGGTCTTTGAAAATTTCGCTTATAAGATAAACGTAATCCCAAACATAGTATCAGACAAGCATGAGCTCTCATTCAATATTGAAGGACTTTCAGCGCCGCAACTTGATTTTTCAAGATCAGGAACCGCAGGCTATGTGTACAGGTTCTTTGATTACAAAAAATCCGAATACACATTGATGATTTCAAAGTACAGAAAGAACAAGACGATTTTTCGATTCAAGGTCACCGATAAGAGTATTAAGCTTACACATGATCCGGATAAAAAATTCATCAAAGTAATAATGGAGGACGAAATTGTTTCCTAAGTTATTTGAAATAGGTCCTGTACCTGTTTACAGTTACGGATTGATGCTTGGCGTGACATTCATAGTTGGCAGTATTTTATTCAACCGTGAACTTAAGCGTAACGGATATTCAGAATCAATCGGAGCAAATCTTGTTTTCATTTGCCTGATTGGTGGGATTCTCGGCTCTAAGTTGTTCTATGTGATCGAAGAATGGAATTTCAGCTCTTCAAAACCGTTATCGGATTTTCTCACCAAGGAAGTGTTGCTGTCCCCTTCCGGCCTCACATTCTATGGCGGCTTGCTACTTGCAATTGTTCTTGTTGCGCTTTATTGCAGATCAAAGAAGATTCCCGTACTCAAAATGTTCGACATGATGGCACCTTCTGCGGCACTTGGTTACGGAATCGCCAGGATCGGTTGTCACTTATCAGGTGATGGAGATTACGGCATAGAGGTAAATGGTACAATGTGGGAGTTTTTAGGGTACAGTTATGCTAATGGTACTGTTCCAACCAAGCCGGGAATACTGGTCCATCCAACTCCGATGTATGAGCTCATTGCTGCAATTCTGATCTTTGCATATCTTTGGAGCATAAGAAAGGATTTTGCCGTGCCGGGAATTGTCTTCGCTTATTATCTTATTCTGGCAGGATTGGAAAGACTGCTCATTGAATTTATCAGACTCAATCCAATAGTAATCGCCGGCTTAAGTCAGGCTCAGCTAATTTCTTTAGGAATGATGATTGCCGGAATTATTTTGTTGATATCCCGTAAAAGGCTTGAGAAACAGGCTGAAATTGTTGCGGCATGATGCAGTTCAAGCTTTATTCAAAACCCGGCTGCCATCTTTGCGATGAGATGAAGACTGACCTTTTGAAAATAACTTCAGGCACAGACATACAAATTGTCGAAGTGAACATAAATTCTGATGAACAATTGGCAGAGAAGTATGGTGCAAGAATACCCTTGCTTGAGCAAAACGGAAGAATAATTTCCAAATTCAGGCTAAATGTTGACAGAGTAAGAAAATTGTGTGATTCAATTCAGGCAAAATGAAAACCTTGTAATTATTGAGCTACTTCACTATTTTTGCAGTTTAAAATATTTAGGTAAAATGAAACGAACATATCAGCCAAGTAACCGTAAACGAAAAAACAAACACGGCTTCAGAGAACGAATGGCCACAAAGAACGGCAGAAAAGTTCTTGCAAGGAGAAGAGCCAAAGGAAGAAAAAGGCTTACAGTAAGTGACGAATTTACAAGACGTCCGTGATAATCAATTGAATTGTCAGACAATTCAGATAAGAGCGGCCAACCGCTGAAAAATGAGAGCCTGCCGAAGGCAGGAATACTTCGAGGACATGACGCGTTTCAAAAGATTATGAAGAATCCGGATGTGTTTTCCGGAAAGTATCTCAAAGCATTTGCAGACATAAGCAGAACAGGTCTAAACGATTCATCCAAAAGCCCGCTGTTTACTTCAAGAGTAAAAGTGGGCTTTATTGTTGCAAAGAAGAAAGTAAAAAGGGCTGTACAAAGAAACAGAATCAAACGCTTGATGAGAGAAGATTACCGAAAATTCAAATCAAAAAACGACTTCATAGATAAAGAAATGTCACTGATCTTTTCACTCACTGATGACGGCTATGAGCTCTTTCGAAAAAGACCGGGGATAAGATCCGGGATATTTGAAATTGATTTGAAACTCATCTCCGGAAAAATTATGGCCTCAATAAGAAGATCATGACATTTCTTGCAATACTATTTATCAGGCTTTATAAGAAACTTCTGTCACCTCTCTTACCATCATCATGCAGGTTCTATCCTACATGCTCAGAGTATGCGATCGAAGCTTTGGAAACACACGGATTTATTCACGGCTCATGGCTGTCAGTCAAAAGGATTGCCCGGTGCAATCCCTATTGCAGTTGTGGTTATGATCCTGTTCCACAAAAGAAGTGTGAGACAAACTCAAAAATCACAAAAATAAACATCGGCAAATTTTAAATGGATAAAAAGTCTCTGTTAGGCTTTGTACTTATAGGTATCGTATTGATGATATGGCTTTACTGGAACAGTTCAACTCAGCAGGAAGCCATGAAAAAATCCAAAGTGCAGGCAGATTCAATTCAACAGTTGCAGAAGCGTGATACGATAATCACACCTGTTCTCACGAAAGATACGACTTCAAAAGATACGTCTGCATCAACAAAGAGCAACATCGTTGATTCAGTAATGCAAAAGTCAGGGAGCCTGTTCTACGGCCGAAACATCTACAACGGAAAAGCTGAGAAAGAAAAAGTGATTATGCTTGAGAGTGACAAGATTCTCATGGAGTTCACTAACTACGGCGGATGCATTAAGAAATATACGATCAAGGATTATCAAACCTGGGACAAGAAGCCTCTTCAACTTGTAGATTGGAAAAAGGGTAAAGAACTAAGTCTGCTTTTCACGTCAAAAGAAGGAAAGCTCATTAACACAAAGGATCTTTTCTTTGATGCTGATTATGCTGAATGGCAGAAGATAGATCTTTCAAAGGACAGCACATTCAAGTTGACCTTCACTTTGCCCGCAGGCACTGATTCTTCCGGGAAGATCATCATAACATACACTTTCTTCAAAGACAAATATGAATTCGACGTAGATTATGAATTCATCAATTCAGCTCAGTTCATAGCAAACAATAAGTATCAGGTAATCTGGGAATCGTCTTTGAACATTACGGAATTCAGAAGTGATCAGGAAGTTACTTATGAAGAGGCATTTGCACATATGGGCGGAGAACTTGAAACACTTGATGCAGCAAATCTTGATGAAGAATACAAAGGCGATTTCAACGGCAACACTGATTATGTCAGTCTGAGATCTAAATATTTCGGACTTTATTTGATCCCAAAAGATAAACCCGGTGACGGTGCATATCTTTCAGGATTCAGAGAGAAACTGCCAAACGAAGGACTCCGTGAGAATTATTCAATTGGCGTCAAGATGGATATTAAGAATGATAAGACGGACAAATCTTCATTTCTCATTCTGATAACACCTCTGGATTACAATATTTTGAAGAGCTATGAGAAGGAGCTTGAAAAGACAATGAGATTCTCGCTTGACTTCATTGTCAGGCCAATTGCACAATTCATCATATTGCCGGTCTTCAAATTCCTTCACAGCTTCATACCAAGCTGGGGTCTTGTGATCATTCTGTTTGCTCTCATAATGAAGATTGTCTTAACTCCTCTTACAAAGTCTCAGACCAATTCTATGAAGAAAATGTCTGAGCTGAATCCAAAGATAAAAGTCATAAGAGATAAGTATAAAGATGATCCCGTTAAGGCAAATGAGCAGATAATGAAGCTCTATAAGGAGGAGAAGATCAATCCTGCAGGCGGTTGTTTGCCAATGCTGCTTCAGCTTCCGATATTGTATGCTCTATTTGGCGTTTTCAATTCAACCATAGAACTTCGTAACGCCAGTTTCCTTTGGATAAAGGATCTTGCTTCACCTGATGTGATTTTAAATCTTCCTTTTAAGATACCAATATTCGGAATCGATCAGATATCCGGACTTGCACTGTTGCTTGGAGTAACCATGTTCTTGCAGCAGAAAATGACAATGACCGATCCGCAGCAAAAGGCATTGGTGTATATTATGCCGGTTATGCTTACACTTCTGTTCTTCAGCTTCCCGGCAGGCTTGAACTTGTATTATCTGATGTTCAATGTCTTTACGATTGCAGATCAGTACTGGAAAAAGCTTAAGACCTCTGATGAAAAGAAGGAATCTCCGGACTCTAAAGAGATTGTGCCTGCTGCAGTTTCGAAGAAATCTAAAAAAGGGAAATGACTCTTCAGCTCACAACTTATTATTAGATGAGTTCTGATGCAGCAAGGAATATAGCAGTTATACAGATTGGAAAGATCGGCGATATGATACTGATGACTCCGTTATTCAGGAAGTTAAAATCGATCTTTCCGGATAGTCATTTATCGGTTCTCGCTTCACCGGCAAATTCTTTGATTGCATCAAACGATGCAAATGTTGATTCTGTATTTCAATATACTAAGAATCCCGCTGCCGATATAAAGTTGCTCTTGTCAGATCTCCGCAAGAATGATATATGGATTGATACCAAACCGGAAAACTCTGATACTTCCCGACTTCTTCTGAAGTTGCTTACTCCCCGCTTCTCTCTTGGATACAATAATGGCAAGAATACATTTGATGTTGACCTTAGTGTATTTCAGTCGGGAAAGCACGCAGTTGATATAAATCTTTCCCCCGTTCGATATTTCGGAAAGTCCATAACTGCTGAAGACAGGCTACCGGAAATCAGCTTAGATGGAGAATTGAATGAAACAGAACTGAAGCTTGCTCATGATAAATCCGGGAGTAAAGTTGTAGTTAATATTTCAGCCGGCAAGAGTGGCAGGCAACTGGATACTGAAATATGGAGCAAGGCAATAAAAGAAATCAGTAACAGAGCCAAGTTATCAATTTACACTATCTCTCATCCGGATGACGAGAAACTGGCGGAAAAGATTTCTGCAAATACAGGTTCCGGTAACATTCATACAAAGGACATACTTGAAACTGCAGCTATCATAAATATTGCAGATTACGTAATTACTCCGGATACATCCATAGTGCATATATGTTCAGCTTTTAACAAGCCTGTTACGGCACTCTATCCTGCGGTGGAGTGGAACTATGAGAGATTTGCGCCATTGTCGGATAATTTTGAGTCAATCATTTCTGAATCACCAGACTCCATAAAATCAATAAAGCCGCACGAAATTGCAGATGCATTCATGCGGCTTTATGATAATGTAAGTAGTGGAAATGCCGAGAGTCGAACTCGGGTCCGAAAAGAAGACCATTAGAACGTCTACATATATATCCGGGGCTTTAGATTTCGGAGAGATCAGGAAGCCCGGCTTACCTTCAATCCCCTATTCTGATATTTGATTCACCTTCACTACTCAGAATCTCGTTCCGGCTATCTTATCTGAATGATGCTTTCAGACCCCGATAAGAGAGGGCGCTGAAAGCAAGGTGCTTATTTAATTAAGCAGCCATAGCGTAGTTATATTCTACGTTGTTGTTGTTTATTGTTTTTCTGCATTTTTAAAGTGGTTGCAGGAACACTATATGCAGTTCCAAACATCTTTCAATCCGTCGAAACCGTTGCATTCCCAAAATTTCAAAGAACTTAGCTTACAGAGACGGTTAATTCTTAACCGGCTTTCACATTTGAGCTAACAGATGACGATGTAGTTTTAGTTTCAACCTTTGTAATTTCCAGTTCCTTAGTATTCGCAGAATCTCCGGATTTATCGTTGTAAAGTATCCCGGCAGGAATAACAAGGCAATATCCAAGCACAAGCAGAATTGGTGCAACAACTGTAGGCATAAAGCCGTCAACCGAATTTGCATCCATCAAAAAATATCCGATAATGATAATGACGATACCGAGTCCGATAATTGAATAGTTCTTTGCTGTCATTGCAAAGTGAAGATGACTCTGTTCATGTTTGAGTCTCTTTGTCTTGATTGCAGCTACACTTTTTGTTTTAGCTTTTGCCATTATTGTTGATATTTAGTTTCGATAATTCGTCGAGATAATATGCAGCAGTCAAAATGCCCTTTTGAAAATTACCCAAATCGAAATTCTCATCGGGTGAATGTGCATTCTCATCAGGCAAACCAAATCCGAGTAGTATTGTAGGAGCCTTCAGAATTGTTTGAAACACATTAACGACCGGAATTGAACCGCCTTCTCTTGTGAACAATGGATCTTTTCCAAACGCTTTCTTCATAGCAACAACTGCAGCTTTCATGGCCGGCGAATCCAGTGGTGTCAATGCTCCGTTGCCGCCATGTAACGATTTTACGACCACTTTAACTGTTTTAGGTGCGATCTTCTTCACATAATCTTCAAATAGTTTCTCGATCTTCTCCGGTTTCTGATCCGGTACAAGCCTCATAGACACTTTTGCCCCGGCCTTTGACGGCAAAACAGTTTTAGCGCCTTCGCCCTGGAAACCTCCCCAGATTCCGTTACAATCCAGTGTAGGGCGTGCAGAGACCCTCTCAGGGGTACTGTAGCCCTCTTCTCCAAATACTTCGTCTATATCCAGACCTTCTTTATACTTCTCTTCGTCGTAAGGCAATTTTGCATATTCTTCTCTTTCTTTCGGAGTAAGATCAATCACATCATCATAAAATCCCTCAATTAAAATCTTCCCCTTATCATTCTTCAGTTTAGTGATTATATGAGCAAGTGCGTTTATGGGATTATCAACTCCTCCGCCATATGAACCTGAATGGAGGTCTCTGTTCGGACCTGTGACCTCGATCTGCATATACGCTAATCCCCTCAATCCATAGCAGATAGATGGAATGTCTTTTCCGAACATAGAAGTGTCCGACACAACTACATAATCGCATTTAAGAAGTTCCTTGTTCGATTCAATGAACTCGTCAAGATTCACGCTTCCGATTTCCTCTTCACCTTCAATGAGAAACTTCACGTTAACCGGAAGAGAGGAATTAAGCTTCATGTGCGCCTCAATGCTCTTGATGTGGACAAACACCTGGCCCTTATCATCAACTGCTCCCCTGGCATATATCTTTCCGTTTCTAACAGCCGCCTCAAACGGAGGATCAGTCCATAGTTCAATTGGATCAACCGGTTGAACATCATAATGTCCGTAAATGAGTATTGTTGGTTTATCCGGTCCTGCTTTGAGCCATTCTCCGTAAACAACCGGGTGAAGTTTTGTATCGTATATCTTCACATTTTCCAAGCCAATCTCACTCAGCTTCGAACTAACATACTCTGCGCACTTCCTTACATCGCCTTTATTCTCAGGATTAGTGCTTATTGAAGGTATGCTCAAAAACTCTTTGAGTTCTTCTACAAAAGCATCAAAATTATCATTTATATGACTTACAATCTTCTCCATATCATGTATTGAATTATGTCTGTGAATAATTACTTGGTCTCTATGAGTTTCAGATCATCCTGGGCGCTTTGATTGCCCGGATCGAGTTCAAGCACTTTCTTGTAGCTGGCTTTTGCCTCTTCAAACTTGTCAAGCTGCACTTCTGATCTGGCTTTCCAAAGCCATGCCTGTACGAATGAGTTGTCCATTGATATGGCAGTGTTGAATTCCTTTATGGCATCATCATACTTCTGCAAGGAATACAGAGACAGTCCTTTGTAAACATATGCTGCGAGCTGCTGAGAACCAAGACTCAGGGACTTGTCAAAACTTGCAATTGCTCCCGTATAATTCTTTTCGCCAAATTGAACTATCCCCATTTGATAGTAAGTGTTATCATCGGTACTGTCATGCTGGATAGCTTCTTCAAAGTTCAGATAAGCATTTGTATAATCTTTGTTACCTGCATGAATCTTTGCAAGCATTATGTGGTCTTCAAGATCAATGATCTCCGGGTTCACTTTTGCAAAAAAGTCGAGCGACTTATTATACTCTCCCTTATCATGATATACATATGCCATGTATTTGTATGCTGAAGAAAGATCCGCATCCGGATTATTGGCTACGATCTCATCAAGCTTCTTCAGAGCTTCATCGTATTTCTTCTGACCGTAAAGTGTTTTTGCAATGTAAGTTTCTCCTTCTATGGAACCTGGTTTCAGTTCAGCATACTTCTTGAATGCATCAAGCGCATTGGGATAGTTTTCGTTGAAGTAGTACAGTCTTCCAAGCTCAAGATATCCATCAGCAAAATTGTTGTCGAACTCCACTGATTTCTTATAAGCATCAAGAGCTTCATTATATTTCTTCTGTTTAAAATACACCTGACCCAATCCAAATTGTGCACCTGCGCTTTTCGGATTCAGGCTGAGAGCCTTCTGATAGTTATCTACAGCCGGTCCGTAAGCCCTTCTATAATAGTAAGCATCTCCGAGTCCAACAAAAACATCCGGATTATTTTCTGAGATCGTCTTCGCAAAAGTTAATGTGGTAATTGCATCATCCACTTTACCTGCATTAGTATAACTTTGCGCTTGGGCAAAAAGGACATTCAAATTCTCCGGTTCTTGTGCAAGTGCCTTTTTGTAGTAAGAATCTGCTTTTGCATAATCCTTTTTTGAACTGAAGAGGTCACCCATGGTCTTGAGTGCTTCCACTCCTTCATCGTCATCTCTCAAAGCCTTTGTCAAATAAGTTTCTGCTTGCTTGACAGCGCCTGTTTGAAAAAGCGAAAGGCCGTAGTAGTAGTTTGCCTCGTATCCTGTCTCGCTGTTAATGGATGATTTCATGAGTTCAACTGCCTTGACATAGTTACCACCTTTTGCAGCCTTAATTCCTGCATCGAGATTTTGAGAAAATGCGGAGCCGGAAACAGCAAGTAAAAAAAATACAACGAGAATCTTAAAAGTTTGCGTGTTCATTTGTTAGATTATTTGTACAATGTTCAGTTAAGTTGAATAGTTCTTACCGGTTGACTTACCGGAACAAGGCCATTTTTCAGAATTATTTTCTGCCCGTCCGTTCTGATCATGAATGTTGTAAAACCTGTTGAAAGCCTTATGTCCTGCTCAGTTGTGATCAGGTAAACAGTTCTTCTGTATGGATAATTTCCATTAGCGAGATACCCCTGATGGAACTCCGCAAAATCATCCTGTCTGCCGCTGTCTCTTATTTTCGAAATTCTCAGAGGTCTGACAGTTGAATCAATTTCGTCCTGAACTCCCTTTGAAAGCCAACTCATACTGATGATACCGACACCGCCTTTTGAATCACGAATTGAATTCAGTATCTGCACTGAAGTTGAACAGATTGTTGAATTATTGCCGTAATCAGCTCCTTTCAAAACACTATCCTTCACATAATCAAATGTTGAAGAATTCTTTCTTTGAATGAATGGCATGATCTTATCACCTGCCGAGCCGGCAAAAGACTTCAGCATTTTGTTTTGTTCTTCGTCTTGCGAGGAAATTGCCGACCATTGTTTGATTTCACCGGTCAGCACTTTTCTTAGATCCTCAGATGTTACTCTGATAATTGGATTTGACGGATTCACAATGAATGCGATTCCATCAATTGCAATCGGGTGCTCTTTGAACTCTGTCTTATTTTTTTCAAGAATTTGCTTTTCTTCCTGATTGAACATTCTGCTGGAAACAATGATCTTAACGTCACCATTGATGAGATCAGCAATTACTTTGTTTGTAGGAGCAAATTCAAGTTTGACTCTAGCTTCTTTGTTGAGTCTTTCAAATTCTGCGACTTCAGCCTTCATCAACGGCTCCTGATTCTCATCAACAGCCATTTTCATTTCACCTGTAGTAGATGTTGATTTTATCTCGCTGAAATCACATGAAGAAAAACTCAGTGCAAATGAAAGTGCGAAAAAAAGTGAAATAATTTTCATGATCATTTCCCTCCCAGAAGTTTCTCTCTTTCCTCTTCGATCTTTTTCAAGCGTTCAATGTTTTTGTTTTGTCGAATCCTTGAGAATGTATTCACAAATCTGTACACACCATAAGCAATCAGCACAAATCCAAACATATACTGTGTTGTTGAACTGCTTTTTGGAAAAAAAGAACCTGTTAGTACTATGATTCCGACTGTAAGAGTAATGACAGCCGTTACGAAATTTACTATGATTGCTGCGTTCAATTCACTATCGATCAGATCGTCTTATTCTTCTTCTTCTTTTTCTTCCGTCTCTGTTGTCTTTTTCTTGTTTCCTAGAGAGAAACTGAATGGAACACTTACCCAGCATTTTACAGGCTGTCCATTCTGAAGCGCGGGGGTAAATGAAAGTCCCATTACCTTATCGGAAACTTCGTCTCTGAATACTTCCGGACCGCTGATACCGCCGACCTTTATTACTGAACCGTCAGTACCGACAAGAACCTTTGCAACAACTCTTCCTTCAATCCCTGATTGTCTTGCAATTTCAGGGTACCTCATCGATCCTTTAATTGCTCCAAGATTTACTGCAACCGGAGCTTTCTCAACTTCAAATTGCTGGAAAACATCTTTCTTCTTTTCTTCTTTCTTTTCGATCTTCTGCTCTACTTTTTTCTCTTCAACTTTTCCAGTGAACTCAGCATTCGGATTAACTTTAGACGGATCATCTGTTCCTGTTGAAGCTACCGGAAGTTTAACTTCTTCAAGTTCCTTCTGACTTTTAAGTTTCACTTCTTCCGTCACAAGTTTTTTGGCAACCGGTTCAGGAACAAGAGCCGAGAGATCCTTGAGAGCTACTGCTTTTGGTTCTTCGATAGGTACATCCTCAATAGGAGGAGGAATGTCCAGGTCCTCAAGGGTAATTTCCCTCTTCTGCATTTCATTTTTTTCCTTTTCAGATCTCACTTTGTCCATATACAAAGCGAAAGCGTATCCTGAAACAAGTATCAGGTGAAGTACTATTGCAAAGATAAGTCCGCGTGTGACATACTTCTGATAGAACTTCTGAAGCTCAGGCGCACCATACTTCATCTTCTTTTCAATTTCTTCGAAGACCGGTGTGTTATCTGTTGTGTTTGACATTTTTCCCTCCTACAGGTTAAAGGGTTATTTGATTTTTTTTAATATTACTCTTTGATTGATTGATTGTTCCAAAAAAGAATCAGAACAATCCTAATTAAAACTTCCATCAACGTTTAGGTCCGAAGTATGGCAAAACGCCTATCGGATTACTGAAGTACTCCTTAATCACATCATTGTCATACACAATCGGCTTCTCTTCTTCAAATGATTCATCTTCCGTTTCCTTAACATCTGAAATCTGTTTAATCATTTCATCAGTTATCTGAATTGTTGAGGCATTGTAGACTGCCAGTCTATCGCTTCCTTCCGTAAACATTGCAAATCCCCTTGGGATCTTCTGCCTCTCCGGAATTTCGGCATCAAATCCGTTATATACTCCTGACTTTGGAATTACACTGGGATCAAGAACAAACTTCTCTCTTCTCTCCGTAAAATAATTTCCAGTCAGAAGGTTCCTTAGATTATTAGCAAGCATCCATTTATAATCATCTTTGGAATACTCATACTTGTTTGTGAAGTCTTTTGGCGCAAATGCTACAACCCTTGCAGTTCTGCCTTTTGAAACCAGCACAAGAGTACCCATCGGGCAATCTTCGAAAAGTTTTTCCGCATCCCCATGCTTCATTCTGATACAGCCGTGGGAGCTTGGCCTTACACCAAGGTGAGCATAATATCCCGTACCGTCTATTGAGTGAAATCCAATTCCCTGGTTGAACGGCATGAAGTGGTACATGTTAGAACTGTTGAACTGCGATGACTTATGATGTTCAACCTTCATGAAAATAGCAAACAAACCCGGTCTTGATTCAAGTGAGGTTGGTCCGCCATATTTATTGCCTGTTGACACCGGAAAAGACTGCGTTTTTCCGTTTCTCCAATGCTGATAAAGTCTTTGCTCATTCACATTAAGTTCGAGCCAGCAATCCAAATTAGTATATACAGTATCCCTTACTCCAGGTATGAGATCATTTTCAGACAGTATGTTGAACTTTCCGGCATTATATAATTCCTTGCCCCGAACTTCGAAATAGTCGTTTGATACAGGACTGAATTTCTTGTTGAGAAAATTACTTTCTACAAATCCTGTTACAACGAAAATGACGATGCAGAACGGAATTGCAAACGAATATATTTTACTGCCTCTCAGCATGCTGAACTTAATGAAGCTTGTAAATTAGTAATAAAAATTATTGATCATCATTCAAATGAATGGACCAATTCACAAAATTTCAATGAAAATATCAAATTATAATTTAATATTAAACATATTTGTTTCCTTTTGGGCTTTTTGAAACTTCGCTGCAACCTGATATACGTTTAGCCAAATTTGCCTGTAACGTATTCTTCGGTAAGTCTTTCTTTCGGGTTTGTAAACATGCGGCGTGTTTTGGAGAATTCAATCAACTTGCCAAGGTAAAGAAAAGCAGTAAAATCGCTTACCCTGGCGGCTTGCTGCATGTTATGAGTGACTATTATGATTGAATACTCGTCTTTGAAATTGTAGATCAGTTCTTCAATCTTTGCTGTAGAAATCGGGTCGAGAGCGCTAGTCGGCTCATCCATAAGGATTATCTCAGGATTTACGGCAATTGTTCTTGCAATGCATAGTCTCTGCTGCTGTCCGCCGGACAGACTCACTGCCGGCGATTTCAATCTGTCCTTTACTTCATCCCAAAGCCCGGCATGTGTCAGGTTTTTCTCAACGATTTCCCCGAGTTCAGATTTTTTTCTGTTGCCGTTCAATTTCAGTCCTGCAACTACATTCTCAAATATTGACATAGACGGGAATGGATTAGGTTTCTGGAAGACCATCCCGACATTCTTGCGGACATCTACTGCATTGCTTTCTGTTATGTCTTTTCCATGTATCTTAATGCTTCCAATGACTTTGGATTTTGGTGTCATTTCATGCATAAGGTTGAGCGACCGCAGAAACGTTGACTTGCCGCAGCCAGACGGACCAATAACAGCTGTTACTCGATTTCTTCTAATCTTTAGATTTATGTCTTCAATTGCCGGTCTCTCGTTAAAGAAAACAGACAGGCATTCTGTCTGAACAGCTATCTTGGATTCCTTTTCGTGTTCTTCTGAATCCGGGCTGTCAACAATTGAGATGTCTTCGGTACTTTCCCTCTGATCAGACAGAGGATTCGAACTTGTTTCGAGTGACATATCTGACAATTAGGTTAACAACAAACACAAGCAAAATCAAAACAAATGCACCGGCCCAAGCTTGTCTGTGCCAGTCTTCATATGGAGAGATCGCATAAGCAAATATTTGCAGAGGCAGAGCTGCCATTGGCTGATCGATAGAGGTCTGCCAGAAAGAATTGCCAAAAGAAGTGAATAGCAACGGAGCTGTTTCACCTGCGGCTCTTGCAATTGCCAGCAGAATTCCGGTAATAATACCAGATGATGCAGTCTTCACAACAACGAACAAAGTAGTTTTCCATCGGGAAACACCTAATGCCAGTGATGCTTCTCTTAAAGTTTGCGGAACAAGCCGAAGCATTTCTTCAGTTATCTTAGTGATCGTTGGTATCATGAGAATTCCCAAAGCAAATCCACCCGCCAATGCGGAAAATCTCTGCATTGGCAAAACGATTATTCCGTAAGCAAATATGCCAACTATGATCGAAGGTATTCCGCTCAGAACATCAGTCGTAAACTTGACAATTGTTGCAACAATGCTTCCCGAATATTCTGATACATAAATGCCGGCAAGAATTCCAACGGGTATGCCAATAATACTGCCCAATCCAATTAAAATAAGACTTCCCACTATTGCATTTGCCATCCCTCCGCCTTCTTCACCAACAGGTTTGGGTAATTGCGTGAAGAAGTCGAGGTTCAATGAAGACAATCCGGATTTGGTTGTGAAGAAGAAAATGTAAAGCAACGGAAGAATTGTAATGATACCGGCAATTACGCAAAGACTGATCATCAGCTTGTTTACAATTTTTCTCCTCGTAAGATTTCGGGGAGTGCCTGATATGGTCTCGATGCCGGTCATGCCTTTCTTGTTACGCTGTATATAAGAAGTCGTGCAAGCGAATTGATTACAAAAGTAACACCAAAAAGAATCAACCCTACTTCGATAAGTGAACTGATATGTAAGCTGCCTGAAGCTTCAGCAAATTCATTGGCAATTACTGAAGCCATTGAATAAGCAGGTTCAAACAATGATGCCTTTATCTGTGCCTTGTTTCCAATTACCATAGTTACAGCCATTGTTTCACCAATTGCTCTTCCGAGTCCAAGCACTGCACCGCCAAGAATTCCGCTTTTGGCGTTCAGCAAAGCCATCTTGATTGCCTCCCATCTTGTTGCTCCTAATGCATAAGCTGCTTCCCTCTGAGATGCCGGAATAGCTTTCAAAACATCCCGGGTAATTGCAGAAATTATAGGCGTTATCATGATTGCCAGAATGAATGAAGCAGTGAGCAATCCTGTTCCATAAATCACGCCCTGAAAAAACGGAAGAAACCCAAATGCGGATTGAAGGAACGGCTGAACTGTTGTTCTCATAAAAGGGGCGAACACGAAGATTCCCCAGAACCCGTAGATTATGCTTGGAATCGCTGCAAGTATTTCTATGAGAAAACTAAAGGGTGTCCTTACAGATTTTGGTGCAATTTCTGAAAGGAATACGGCAACGCCAATACTTACCGGCAATGAGATAATCAGTGCGAGCAAAGAAGATACTATTGTTCCGTAGATGAAGGGCAATGCTCCGAATTCTTCGGAAACAGGATTCCAGTTTGAGGAAAAGATAAATCCGAAACCGAACATATCCCTGCTCTCTTTTGAATCGATGAACATTTCATAAGAAATAAAGACCACCAGGGAAACAATCATAAAAGCAAAAATCAGGGTGATATTTTCGAAGAAAATATCACCAAGCTTCTTCTTAGTCTTTATTTCTTTTATTTGGGTATCCGTAATTCTGAATTAATGTTAAGATGACACTTGAAAATTTCAGAAAATTAATATTCTGAAATGGAAAATTTCATTAAGGGAATTACTGAACTTTGATCATATTAACTTTCTGCAAAGCCTTTTCAATCACCACTTTTGGCAGAGGTGCATATCCTAATTCAGAAGCAAAGACTTCACCTTTTGTAAGTGCCCAGTTGAGAAACTCCTTTAGTGTCTTGCCCTTATAAGAATCCTTCTGGTTCTCGTAAACGAGAAGGTAGGTGTAGCTTGATATCGGATAGGAATCTTTGCCCTTTGCGTTTGTAATTGACTGCCTCAGATCATCAGGCATTTCAGCAACAGACTGCTCAGCAGCTTTGGAAAGTGCTTCCAAGGAGGGTTTAACAAATTCTCCGTCAGCATTCTTTACCAGTGCATACTGCAGTTTGTTCTGCAAAGCATAAACAAGTTCTACATAGCCAATTGAATACTCGAGTTGTTTTACAAGCCCTGTAACACCTTCATTCCCCTTTCCGCCCTGACCGACAGGGAATCTTACATCTTTGGCAACACCTACTTTTGTTTTCCATTCTTCACTTACTTTGCCGAGAAAATCTGCAAATACAAATGTAGTTCCGCTGCCATCAGTTCTGTAACAAACAATTATATCCTTGTCAGGGAGTTTCAGATCAGGATTATCTTTTGCAATGATCGGATCATTCCACTTCTTGATGTTGCCCAGAAAAATTCCGGATATGGATTCAGGAGTGAGTTTGATTTCTTTGTCAATTCCCGGAACATTATAGGTCAGAACAACGGAACCGATAACTGTAGGAATGTGAATGATCTTGTTTGCGCTTTTCTGATTAGCTTTTTCAATCTCTTCATTTGACATAGGACTATCAGTTGCGCCAAAGTCAACAGTACCTTCAGTTATCTGCTTAATGCCACCGCCGCTGCCTATTGACTGGTAGTTTATCTTTGCATCCTTGTCAACTTTTGAATACTCATTGAACCACTTCGAATAAAGTGGATAAGGAAAAGTTGCACCGGCTCCGTTTAGTTGGGATGTCTTCGGCTTCTCTGTCTTCTCGTTATTGCCGCAGGAAATCAGGAACAATAAGCTTACACAAAAAATTAATACTTTGGTCATTTTGTTGATTTATTTCTTCAAAAATACCTAAACACGATTGTTTTCTGTGTAAACAAATTGTAAAGTGAATAAAAAAAATCCATTTTCTTTTCGAAAATGGATCTTACAAAATGTGCTGAATGAAATGAGACTTACTTCACAATCGTCATTTTCTTCGACTTCGAGAAATTGCCTGCTTTGATCGCATAAACATAAGTGCCGCTTGAGAGTCCGTACTTTGCCGCGTCAAACTTCACTTCATATCTTCCTGCATCTCTCCTGTCATTAACAAGCTCGGCCACTTCCTTTCCCTGCATGTTATAAACTTTCAGACTCACCTGGGAATTTGCAGGAATTTCAAATCCTATTTTGGTGGAAGGATTGAAAGGGTTCGGATAATTCTGAGAAAGTTCATAGCCGTCAGGAATTGTTCCGTTTACTCCGGAAGTTATGTCAGTCAAAGGGAATGTTGTCTTTAACACATAAAGTCCGGTCTGTCTGTCAGATGCAATTATCTTTCCGGAAGGCAACATGTATACTCCCCAGCATCCGTTGTAGCTTTCGTTGTTATTTGAAGGATAAGTATCATACCATGCGATTTCAACAGGCACATCCGGATTTGAAATATTAATAACTCTGACACCGGCAGAGTAATGGGCTATAACGCCAAAGTTTCCGTAGATTTCTATGTTGTGAACAATTGAAGTCGTGATTCCGGTTGGCTGCCAGGCAGTCACAAATACAGGGTTAGTAACATTTTCTATGTTCCAGACTTTCAGACGATATGGAGCTGTACCGATTTCATCCGTTACGAACAATCTTTTGTTGTTTGTTGTAAGAGCAGTATTGTGCGGTCCTGCACCGGGAAGGTTATCGAACGTAGCGATCGTTGACATGGAATTTTTGTTAGTGGCATTTATGACCGAAATGTTCCCGTCAAAGATATTTGCCGTCCAGATTGTATCATTCACTATTCTGCAATCATGCACATAAAAATTTGTCCACTTGCCCCGCAGAACAGGTGTTTCGGGATCAACGGTAAGATCAAGAATTGCAATGCCTCCGTTAGAAACAAAGCTTGAGTTTGCTCCATTGAGATAAAGATATGGACCCGACTGAGAAATTGTATGAGTAGTGCTGTGGCCGGCAGGCACGAATTTTTTCACAAAGTGTATTGAATCCGGAAGGTACTGCAAATCGACAATTTGAATTCCACTGTTGTTTGCCTCTGAGACAATATATGCATAATGAGAATACGTCTTCATCTCTCGCCAGGCGGATGTTGGTCCGGTAAGAAAATCTACTTCTCTGATATTTGCAGAATCAGTTACGTCAACAAATGCAGTTCCTGTTGCGCATCCGAGAATTGCATACTCTCTTCCGTTTGGAGCCGTGTATCCCCATATTGCAGAATAAAGAGTGGTACTTGGGTGCTGGTTAAGATTTCTGAGCAGATACATGCTCTGATTCGGCAATTGAGCCGGGGAGTCATTGGTTATGATAAGACACGACAATACAATTACCAGAAGTAGGATCTTTTTCATTCTTATTTTTTGGGGTAGAATTTTATTTGGTTAAGATCATTTTCTTTGTTTCGGAATATTTTCCGTTGAAGCCAATAATATCCATTCTGTAAAAATAAGTTCCGCTGGTCAAACCATACTTGGCGGCATCAAATTTAACTTCATAATTGCCGGCGTCTCTTCTGTCGTTTACAAGTTTTGCAACTTCTGCGCCCTTCAGATCAAATATACTCAGTTCCACATTAGAATTTTCTTTGAGCGAGAATCTGATCGTAGTTGAAGGATTGAAAGGATTTGGATAATTCTGTTCCAGTCTGAATTGCTCTGGATTTGAAGTTGAGTAATTAGAAGTTCCTGTCATCGGAAAATTGGTCTTGATAACGACCAGACCGTTGCTCATATCTGAACCGATTATCTTGCCGGAAGGAAACTTGTACACACCCCAGCAACCGTTGAAATTATTGTTATTATTAGCCGGATATGAATCATACCAGGCAACTTCAACAGGTGATGATGGAGTTGAAATATCAACTATCCTGATGCCCGCAGTATAATGAGCAATAACAGCGAAGTTACCGTATATCTCTACATTATGAACAATCGAATTTGTAATTCCGGTTGGCTGCCATTCAGCAACTCTTGTAATGCTTTCAAGATCGCGTATGTCCCAGACAAAAAGTTTGCCTGCAGGATTTGCAAGTTCATTTGTCGTAAGTATGTGGCTTCTGTCATCTGTAATTGCCGCGTTGTGAGTAGATACAACTGCAGTTGGATATGCCTGCCATGAGCGAACAGTCTGCAGACTGCTCTTATTCCCCGCATTGATGATGGTCATCTTTCCGCTATAAATATTTGCTGCCCAGATGGTATCATTAAGCACACGGCAATCGTGAACATATTCAGTACTCCATTGTCCGAGTTTAACAGGATTCAAAGGATCAATGACATCAACAACAGTGACTCCACCGTTTGCCGTAGCGTTGCCGCCGTTCAGGAAAAGGTAATGGCCAGATTGAGATATTGAATGAGTCTTTGTATATGTAGGATAGGACCAAACTGATTTCAGACTTACAGAATCAGGCAGATACTGAAGATCAATTATCTGCAGTTTGCTGTTAGTTCCTTCCGAGACAACATATGCGTAGTGAGAATAAGTTTTCATTTCGCGCCATCCGCTGTTAATACCTGAAACAAAATCAACTTCTCTGATATTTGCAGAATCAGTGATATCGACAAAAGACGTTCCGGTTTGAGTTCCGAGTATGGCGTATTCCCTGCCGTTAGGCGCAGTGTAACCCCAAAGCGCAGAATAACCGGAGTAGGTGTCTATGTTCTTTAGCAGATAAGTATTTTGATTCGGGAGCTGGGAAAAGACAGAAGTTGAAATGAGAAAACAGAAAATGGCTGTAAGCCAAAATTTAGGCATTGACAATGTTTTACTTTGTGAAAAAAAATTTCGTAAAAATACGGAAATTGAATAGTAAATTCCAATGACAATTTAAAAAGGTATACAAAAGCTAGGTATAGGCGTTAAAATGGAGTTATTGATTACAAAATAATTCACAAATAATTTACAGGAATGCGATTATGTATTCATTGACCCAATCCATGGTCACACATAACTTGAATCTATGGGGTGTGCGACTTCGTTTCAACTTTTCCCGCAGGGACCCCTTTGGGGCAACTTTTCCCGCAGGGACCCCTTTGGGGCAACTTTCAACTTTTAACTTTTGCCTTATTAATGTAAATTTGCACGGAATAAATCTTGCCCCTGTGGTGTAAAGGATAGCACAAAGGTCTTCGGAACCTTTGGTCAGGGTTCGAGATAGCTCAGAAACAAAGTTTTTTCCTCCACTTCACACTTCTTTTCATACTTTCAGACCATACATTTCATGCTTTTTTGAGTTCCAAAAGGAGTTGAAAATGTTTCTTTCAAAGAGGCAAAACGGGTTTTACTATTTGTTCATTACAGATGAGGAAACCGGTAAAAGAAGTATGGTTTCATGCCGCACAAAATACAAGAGTGAAGCTCTTAGATTTCTTGCAAACTTCAAAAGCGGTCTCAAGGATCAAAAGAGATGCAGACCAATTCAGGTCTTTCATCTTTCAGACCTTCAAAGAGAAGTGATGAATTATGTTTCACAAAATCTTAGAAGAACAACCTGCCTAATATACAACAGAGTATTAAAAGACCTGCTGAGAATAATCGAAAACAAACCACTAAAACTCATTTCAATTAATGACATTGAGAAATTCAGATCCCAAAGACAGAGAGAAGTAAATCATACAACTGTCAACATTGAACTTTCTACAATGAAAGCAATATTCAACATTGCTGTAAGATTTGAGTGGATCAAATCAAATCCCTGTAAACAAGTCAAGAAAATTGAGATACCTGAAAAGGAAAAACTTAGCTTTGATGAAATTCAATTGAAGCTTATAATTGAAAATGCAAAGTCAGACCTGATGAAAAGAATAATCAGATTTGCTTTGTTGACGGGTTGCAGATTGAATGAGATCCTGAATATTCAATGGAGAGATATTGATTTCATTACTGAAACACTCAGCATAAGGAACAAAGAGAATTTCAGGACAAAGACCGGGAAGCAAAGACAGATCCCTCTTTCCAATGGACTTGTTGAATTGCTCAATGAAATGAATGCTCTGTCAAGTGGAAGGAATGTTCATTCCCTCAGTGATCAAAGCCAATATATTTTTTCCTTGAGATACGGAGCAAGAATGAGAATTGATTATGTGAGCAAGGAATTCAAGAAGATACTGAGGTCTCTTAACTTTCCGGAGAAATTTCACTTCCATTGTCTAAGGCATACATTCATAACAAACCTTATAAAAGCCGGAGTGAACATTAACTATGTGAAAGAGATTGCCGGGCATTCAGATATTCATACAACCATGAACTACATTCACATATTGACAGAGGATCTGAGGGCAGCTGTGAACAAAATTAATTTAGTATAACAGGACTTAACTTTATTCTAAAGAATTTCATAACTAAATTTATTCCAAATTGCTTGAATAGTTTCATGTTTCACAAATCATAAATTTTAGATTATGCTGAATTTCATAAAGAAGTTTATTACTGGATCTGAAAAAAGTGATGCTTCAATTAGGAATGATCCCAAAAACGAACATTACTTCAAATTATTATCTGATTTTCTTTCCGATGGGATTTTAGATGAAAACGAGAAAAGAGAACTAAAAGAATTTGCTGAGACCAACAATATCAAAGAAGAAGAACTTCTGACGGCACACAAAAAAGCCGGGTCATTATTATTCCAAAACATATCGAGTGATGGAAAAATAACAGATGATGAAAAGAGATCACTTGAAGAATTGTTAAGTTATTTTAACGTAAGGACTGAAGATTTCAATTTTGATCAAAAGGCATTCAACAAGTTCTATGCGTTGGGTCTTATAGATAAAGGCATACTGCCAAATATTAAGGATCATGATGTAGATGTTGTATTTAAGAAGGGAGAGATATTGCACTGGGCTTGTCCCGGCGCACTAAGAAAATACAAGAATGTCATAAACAGAGTTAATTATGGAGGTCCAGCAGTTTCAATCAAAATAATGAAAGGTGTGAGATATAGATTTGGATCAGTTGGTTTTTCAACTCAATCAACTGAACACTTAATAAATGAAGATGTGGGATCATTTTTTATCACAAATTCAAGAATTGGATTTCGAGGAGAGAGAAAGAATTTTGCTGTTCCACTGTCTAAGGTCTATTCATTTCAATTAACGCCGGCAGGCTTAGAAATAGTCAAGGAGGGAAAAGAAACTCCATATATTATTGGTCTTGAGGATTATGATGTTCCATGCATGATGATTTCGCAAATAATAAATAATAACTAAAGCTTAATTTTGAAAATCAAACATATTGAAACAACTAAACAATTTCTATTATTAATTAACGGGAGGGGTTATGAAACATTTAATCATTGCTTTACTATTATTCTTTGCGTGTTATTCAAATTCAAATTCACAAACTATTTGGTTTGAATTATCTTCCAACAGTTTAAACAGTCTTCATGAAGTACAGTTTGTAAGTAATCATACAGGGTATGCAGTTGGTGAAAACAAAACAATCCTGAAAACTACAAACTCTGGAATGAATTGGTCTTCTTTGGATATTGGTTCATTAAGCTATACGCCACATTTTTATTCTCTACACTTCTTTAATTCAGATACGGGCTATGTTGTCGGAAGTGGATCAGGAGGATCAGGCTCATTTCACAAAACAACAAACGGCGGATTAAATTGGACAAGCACAGAACCATATGAAATTGTTTATTCAGTTCATTTTGTATCACAAGCCATTGGCTATGCTGCTGGTTATCACATTAATAAGACAATTAATAAAGGTAATACATGGAGCGTTTATGGCTTCGGAGATCATGTCATAAATTCAATTTCATTTTCAAACATAAATACCGGTTATGCCGTTGGCAAATCGCCAAGATTTAATAATCCAGTGGCAAAAATGTATAAAACAAGTGATGCTGGTGTAAATTGGCTTGCAATGACACCCTCTTCTCCATTTCCACTTACTGACATATTTTTTGTAAATGACTTCGTTGGATACGTTTCAAGTGAAAGTGGTAGAGTTCTCAAGACAACAAATCAGGGAAATAATTGGATATCTGTTTTTGTACTTGGCATAACAGATGATTTTCAATCTTTGCATTTTGTGAATGAAAATACTGGATTTGTTGTAGGTGAAGGAAGTACAATTGTAAAGACAACTGATGGGGGTGCTTCATGGGAAGCTTTAATTTCTCCGTCAAACTGGACATTAAATGATGTTCACTTCATAAATGATAATACAGGTTATGCTGTAGGTGGAGGCGGAACAATTATCAAGACTACAAACGGAAGTACTTCATTCAGTGGAATTAGGCTAAATGTAAAATCAATCAATGAAGGACTTTACTTTCCATTGTTTAATTCATTATCAAGAAAAGACACAATGACGGCATATCTACAAAGTTCATCATTTCCCTATTCAATAGTTGACAGTGCAAAAGGGATTATTGACAGTACAAGTTTTTCAGGTTTATTCACTTTCAATAATGCTCCTTCCGGAACTTACTACATTGTGATGAAACACTTTCAGAGTATTGAAACATGGAGCAAACCCGGAGGAGAAGTTTTAGTCAATAATGGTTCAATTTACAATTATGATTTTACAACTTCTTCGTCTCAGGCATACGGAAACAATCTAAAGCTTAAAGGTTCTAAGTATTGTGTATATACCGGCGATCTCAATCAAAGCGGGTTTGTAGATGCAACTGAATTGTCAATGATTGAAAATGATGCAGCAAATTTTCTTGCAGGGCGTTTTGTAATAACTGATTTAAACGGAGATGAAATTGTAGATGCTTCTGATTACTTGATAGTTGATAACAATGCTTACAATTTTGTTGGAGTGGTAAGACCGTAAAAAGCTAATTGTTAATTAATATTATGGGAAGGGGGGAAACTATTGATTGATGTTAACATTTTTAAGTTTGCAGAAGATGACAATTTATGGTTTGAACTTAAGCAGGAATGGGAAAAAATAATTGATAAAGAAGTAGAACTTAGAAATTTTCTTGAAGGACATTTAAGAAACAATCTTGAGAGTTTTGACCTGAGTGCAGACAATCTGAATAGCTTCCCTGAGAGATTATGTCCTAAAATAAAAAACTTGTTTCAAGATCCCAACTTTGAATTTCATCTTTCGCTTACGTTCACAGAAAGGAAGTCCATGAATACTTCTGATGACATTTACCAAATTGAAGTTAAGTTCAATAAAAGCAGAACAAAAGTTCTGAATAAAAAGGAACTGAATGATTTCATGGTAAAGTCCTTGATCAGAACATCATATGAAATAGGATATTTGGAGGCATATATTAGTAGAATTGATTTGGATATAAGACTTCTAAGGAATGATAAAGAGCATATTGTTATAAGAGAAGACATCATTAATGATCTACCTAAGAAAACTAAGTATGAATTAATTTTGGCAAGGGTAAAATACAATAGGAGCAGAAATGGTGAATTACATGAATTTGAAGATTACTTAAAGAGAAGACATGGTTTGAGTTCTGATCCAGAATACATTCACTTTCTAAGAAAGGAAATCGGTATGAAGAATATAAGTTACTCTGCACTTGAAAAATCCCTTGAGAGATTTAGAGACAAAGAAGGATTGAAAAATCCCTGACAAATTGTCGGTAGAATTGCGTGTATCTTTGTAATAAAAGACTACATTGTCAATTACAACAAATACATTAACAAAAAATATTAAGAGTAGCAGGGGTTTTCTATTGATGACCCTTCCCGGTGCTCGTAGTCTTTTTCCCCTGACTACTCTTCTAAATACAAAAAAGATAAATCATGAGCACACAAGATCCTCAAATTACCATTAAGCCAAATGGTAGAGTACTATTGACCCTTCCTGAAAAGGATTTCAAATCAGTTAGGCAAATCGGATATATCAAAGACCGGACATTCTGCACAGCTAAGAAACAAAAGCATTTATACAGACAACTAAATGGTTTTGGACTTTGCTATAAACTATTGTCAGAGGGCGGTATTTATTTTGACAAGATCAAAATTGAATACGGGTTCAAATTTCTTGAAACCACAAGGGAGTTTTATTTGGCTCATGGTAAATTCAAGCATTACCAGAACAATGACCTTGAAAAGCAGATATTCCTCCCATTAGAACAATATGGAATGGATAAGGTTGAAGAATGGAAAATCAAGAATTCAAGAAAAGGAAAACCAATTAACGCTGACACAAGTAAATTGCAGTTTCAATTTGAAATCAATTTGAACTAAGTCAATATTATAAATCGGAAGAATGCAAAGCATTCTGATCCCCTCCCCCCCCATACCTGCTGATTAGTTTGCTTTGCATCTCCTTAAAAAAACTCAAAAATGCAAAACATAAAAACAAACAACATATATTTTCCATTGTGCCTTCTGAATTACATTGATAATGAAGATGAAGAAGAAAACATGCACTCAACTTTCACTATCCTCCCGGATATATCGACAATTGCGGGAAAGCTGATTTCATACGGGATTGTTGAATATGCAAAAAAACTTGAGAGAAGTTGGTCTATTTCCCAAATTGAAGACTATGAAATTTGCAGACACATTCAAGAACAAAATTTAACGACCTATCAGAGCAGTGATCCACTTGATAGATACATAATACTTGCAGCACAGTGTTTGCGATTAAAAATTGGAGACCTTGAGATAACAAAGTTGAACCACAAGCATCTTGATGATTTTCATTATCAATTTGAAAATGTTCACGGCAAAGATGCAAAGGTCAAAATTCACAGAGATATTTTGTTCGAGGTAAGAGAAAAGCAATTTGATGAGCGTATGTTCCGGGTTTATTGCGGAGTTTTGTCCATTATCGGTAAAAAGCCTTATGTTCGGATCACAATGAAAAGAATTTTATATGCCATGTTGGGCTGTAAATCTGAAAAGGTCTTTAATGAAATTGAACATAAACAGAAACTGCTGAGCGCACGACAAGTAAAGACAACAATTGATAAGCTCAGGGATAGAGGATTTTTTGACTACGTTACTCATGCAAAGAGAATGACATTCTATTCAACTAAATTCAGAGACCCGGCACTGAATTCAGTTGTATCTGAAGGAATAGCAAAGAATAAGCTGAAGAAAGAAAAATCAAAATTGAAGAGCGAGATGCTGAAAAATGACATCGAAGAAAAATTGAAAGTTCTTCGATCCGAATATCTCCGGAAACAAAATGAACCAGTTCAGGAAACCGGCAATATGGAATTGTTTCGTTATGCCGGAAAATGTTAATGATGAGTAAAGATGGAGCAGACTATAACATGAAGTTGTATGCAATCTCGCATGTAAACTTTAATGATACTGTTCTAATGATACTTTAGTAATGAAACATATATAATGAAACGAGAGAATGATGATATGTATTTCCCCTCTCTTTTAAAAGCATTTGTAAATCAAAACTAATAAAAATGAAGATACAAACCATTGCTCAGATGCTGTATAAAGCTCATAGACGGCTTCTAAGACACTTTCTAAACCATATCCACTAATAACATAACTTATGAATTGCAAACACAAGAAAACAAACGGAGAAACCTGCAAAAATCTTGCCTTGAAGAAAGACAAATACTGCTACTGGCATTCAAAGAAGATCCCGGACAAAGAAAAGAATGATGCAAGGAGCAGAGGAGGAAAGCAAAAATTGATAAAGGTTTCCTGCGGCGGCATTCCTGAATTGAGATTGAACTGCATTGAAGAAGTAATTCAACTAAACTCATTAATCATAAACGGAACATTGAAGAATGAAATTGATTTGAGGGTTTCAACCGGGATCGGATATCTTCTCAATATTCAAATGAAAGGAATTGAGCTGTCCAATTTTGAAAAGAGAATTTCTGCAATTGAAGAACAAATGAAAAGCTATGAAACTTGAAGCACGGCTCAAGACAATTGAAAAGGAGTTAGGAGCAGAAAACACCTTAACATTTGAAATGTTGATCTCCCCTGAGTTTGTGTATAAGGGAAAACCTTTTGAAACAACTGATGAGATATTTGATAAACTTAATGTTCAAGAGTTGCCTTCGTATCTGTCAAATGAAGAAATGGAGATCCTATATGAGAAAGGAATTTGGAAGCATTCGATAAAGCAGACATTGGAAGCAATGAGGAATAAGATATGAGTTGAAGTGGTAATAGATATGGGTTATCTTGCAGAAGTTGAAAAAACTCAAACTGCGAATTTGACATAAGTTTCTTTTTACAAAGACCCGTTTTGGTTTAAAGGTTTTCGCAGACCTGAGTTTCCTTAACGGGTTATTTGTTTATTGAAGGAATTTCAAAAGAGAAGAAATACCGGTCTTTCAGTTCACACTAAAGTTCATACTATTTCATACTACTTTTGTATTAACTTAGTATGAAGCGGAAAGAGGAATTGTTTGATTTTGGAGTAAAAATAAATCTTGCCCCTGTGGTGTAAAGGATAGCACAAAGGTCTTCGGAACCTTTGGTCAGGGTTCGAATCCTTGCAGGGGTACTTGTTCCTCACTCACATCAGATTAACCGCATCCACATCAATCGTTACCATAACCGATCTTGAGATTTCACTCAATGAATGATGTCTTGTCTTGCGCAATATTGATGCAAGATAGCTTCCGGCAGGGTCTCTGTCCTTTGGAGATTTTATCATAATGTGAAACCTGTGTTTGTCCTTAAGCTTTGAGAATAGCGGCTGCACCGGAGGGAATACATTAAGGATCTTCTTCTTATCTGATTGTGTGATGAACGTAAATAGTTCTTTGGCAGAATTTCCGGCCTGTGTCAAATTCTCACTCTTTAGCTCAACCAGAGCTATCCTGCTGAATGGAGGATATGTAAGTTCTTTTCTTAGTCTTATCTCACGCTCATAGAAACCCTTATAGTCATGCGACTTCACGGAATTGAAAACGAAGTAATCTGCGTGATTTGTTTGTATCAAAACCTCTCCCCTCTTATTGCTTCTTCCGCTTCTGCCTGAAACCTGAGTTAGTATCTGAAATGTCTTTTCCGTTGCCCGGAAATCTGGATTGAGCAAACCAATATCTGCATTTATTACACCTACCAAAGTTACATTTGGAAAGTCTAACCCTTTTGAAATAATCTGTGTGCCTGTAAGTATGTCGATCTTTCCGTCGTAAAAGTCCTTGAGAATCTTCTCATACTTTCTGCGCGATGTCAGTGTGTCGGAATCCATTCTTACTATTACTGCCCTTGGAAACAGTTTCTGAAGTTCTTCCTCCACTCTCTCAGTGCCTGCGCCTTTTGGGGTAATTGCCCGTGAATTGCACTTCGAACACAAACCGGTGTAAGCCCTTGAGTAACCGCAGTAATGGCATTTCATCAATCCAGCTTCTTTATGATATGCCAGTGCAATGTGGCATCTCTCACACATTTCTACATTGGAACACGTTCTGCACTCAAGATATGAATGATACCCTCGCCTGTTCTGAAGGATTATCATGTTTTCCTTAAGCAGCAATCTCCTTCCGATTTCGAAGATCATTTCCTTTGAAAGAAATCTTACACGTGATTTTTCAAGTGTCTCCAGAAAATCTTTCTTCTCTTCCTCATCAAAAGAATCCTTGTCACTTAGGTCAACTATCCTGATCTCCGGCATTATACTGTCAGACACGCGTTCGGGAAGATGTACCAGTGTATATTTTCCGGTTGCAGCATTGTGATATGATTCCATTGAGGGAGTAGCCGAGCCCAGGAGAACCACAGCATTGTTAAGACTTGCTCTGTAAACAGCAGCATCCCGGCCGTTGTACTTTGGTGAGGTCTCCTGTTTGTAAGAGCTGTCATGCTCTTCATCAACTACTATTAGTCCTATGTTCTTAAGAGGCGCAAACAACGCAGACCTTGCACCTATAACAATTTTGATTTCCCCGCTAAGTATTCTGTCAAATGTATCGAGTCTTTCACCATCAGAAAGTTTGCTGTGAATTGTACCAACAGTATTATTGAACACAACTTTGAATCTGTGAATAAGTTGTGGAGTAAGAGATATTTCCGGAACCAAAACTATTACAGTCTTTCCTGATTCAATGCACTTTGAAGCAACCTTGATATATACTTCTGTTTTACCGCTTCCTGTAACTCCGTGAAGCAGATAAGACCTGAAGCTTCCAATGTCTATGCTTTCAGATATTTTATTCAGAGCGTTTTGCTGATGTTCATTCAGCTCAATTTCTTTCTTTAGCTCTTCATATTCACCTTCATGCTCACGCATTACGCGCTTGTCAGTTACTCTTAAGATCTCAAGTTCTGACAATGTCAGCAATTGTGTAAGAGTTATTCCTGTTTTTGCTGCAAGTTCTTTGTAATCAATCTTTTTCCTTTCATCTACAATCTTAATTGCATCAGAATATTTTGGTGAGCGAAGCTTGTGTTCCTTAAGGATTATTTCGTAGTCGCCTATTTCCTTGCCCTTGGATACTATCTTCTCGAATTTTTCTTTTGTTGGAAGTTCATATCCTGTAACCTGTGAAAGAATATTCTTATCCGAAAGATTCTCAAAGTATTTCTTAAGATTCGACAGTCCTGATCTTTTTTCAACTTGTTTGACCGTAAGAGCTTTGTCATCTGCATTGGAAAAAACGTTCATTATCTCATCATAGATTCTGCTTCTCAATCCGGCTGATGCAAATTTCTCTTTCGCACCGTCACTCAATTCATACTTTAATGTTGATGAAAGATTGGATTTTCTTGGAACGCAGGAAAACAGAACTTCTCCCGGAGGCGCGATATAGTAGTCGGAGATCCATTTACAGAATGAAAGTAGTTCCCGGCTGATTACGGGAGTTTTGTCAGATATGAACTTAATTGGAATCACCTTTTTTAGGTGAGTGCTTTTTGATAGTCCGACGATGATTCCGGTGACAGTTCTCTTTCCGAATGTTACAACAACTCGTTTTCCTTCATTTGCTTCATCTGCGAGATGATCCGGAATTGAATAAGTAAACAGAGAATAAAGAGGAAGATCAAGTGCTACTTCGGCAAACATGATATGAGATGAGAGAAATCTGAGAATAATTTTTTCATAGTATCAGATTAACGATCTTTCAGGATCTTCTGAACTGAATGGTTACAAAAGCAGTGACAAATGCAATTATGACTCCAAAGAAAGTAAACCAGGTTAGATTTAGTGATGGCATCAATCCAAACCTTGGAAGCAAGAAAAGAACTACCAGAGACAGGATAGCCACTGAATAAGATATTAGAGCAGTCTTCAGATCAGCTGATTTCATAAGCACGCCTATGAGAAATACTCCCAACAAACCGCCGTATATCAAAGATTGTATCCTCAATGCAAAATCTACAGCAGGATTAGTTTCGCTTTCGAACAATAATCCGGTAAGCATAATGACAAAAGCCCAGAACAGAGTTGCAAGTCTTGAGTACTTAAGTTTTTGCTCCTCCGTTGTGAACAGCTTGCTTCCCTTCATCAGGTCAAAGATTGTAGTAGATGCAAGTGAATTGAAAACCGATGACAGAGTTGACATTGAAGCAGAGAGTAAACCGGCTACTATTAGCCCTGCAATTCCCACAGGCAAACTGCTAACAATGAACATTGGAAAGATCTCGTCTGACTTGGTAAGGTTCTTTCCGTTCATAGTCAATGTCTTGAAGTCGGCACCGTCATACAATGCAAAGAGCATAATTCCTATGATCAGGAAAACAGCAAACTGAATGAAAACTATGACACCGCTAAGGATGACTGCTTTCTTGGAAGAATCAACATCTTTGCATGTAAGAAGTCTCTGCACCATCATTTGATCCGTTCCGTGAGAAGCCATTGCAAGGAAAGCACCACCGATGAGTCCGCCGAAAATATTATATCCGCCGGTAAACATATCCGCGAAACTTTTTGGCAGTGAAAAAATCTGAAACTTGTCAGCGGGAATTGCAAACTTCATCACATCATCCCATCCGCCGGGAAGCATTTGCAAGATTATGACAATTGAAACAGCAGCACCAAGAAAATATACAAACATTTGAATAACATCAGTCCAGATGACTGCTTTAATTCCGCCAATGTAGGAATACACTACAGTTATGATGCCTACAATCAGAATACATTCAGTATATCCAAGTCCTGTTATGAACTTAACAGGTATGGCTGTAGTAAATAGTCTGACACCGTCAGCAAATATTCTGAGAATAATGAATGTTACAGATGCATACTTTCTCATCGGCTCACCGAATCTGTTGCCTAAAAACTGATATGCGGTTTCGAGATTGCCCGCATAATAGCGCGGAAGAAAAATGGCAGCGACAATAATTCTTCCGATTATGAACCCCATTGCAAGCTGAAGGAAATTCATATTGGTAAGATAAGCCAGACCGGGAATGCTGATAAACGTCAGCGTACTTGTTTCAGTAGCAACTACAGAAAAGCATACGGCCCACCAGGGGATTTTCTTAGAGCCGAGGAAATAATCATTGGCAGTATTCTGCTTGCCGGATGAAATAATTCCGATAGCGGCAACAGCAACCATGTAAACAACCACGACACCATAATCAAACGCAGAAAAATTCATCTGTTAAATTCTTATCTGTCTGATAAATTGAATCTCTCGGAAGCTGTATAGTTCTTTCCGTCAAATGAGATTGTGGCGCATTCATTGTAAGGATCGTGTTCGAAAACAACTGTCCAGTTATTGTCAGCAATTAGTTTCAGATATCTTTTCTTTTCATCGAGAGTAGTAAGCGGATACAGGTCATATCCCATTATGAACGGAGCCGGAATATGTCCTGCAGTTGGAATGAGATCCGCAAGATATAGCAATGTATCATTCCCGTCTGAAAGTTTAATGAGCTGCATATGGCTTGTGTGTCCGTTAACCGGAAGCAAAGAAATGAATTCATCGAATTTGTGCTCGTCTTCTGTGAATGCCAGTCTGCCGGCTGTTTCAAGAGGTTTGTAATTCTCCGGGAAAAAACTCGCACGGTCTCTGTCGGTTGGATTCAAAGCCCATTCATACTGCTTTTTCTGAACATGATACACGGCATTTGGAAAAGCCGGTATGACATTCTTGTTATCATCAAACAATGTATTCCCTCCTGCATGATCAAAATGCAGATGAGTCAGGATAACATCAGTAATGTCTTCCTTTTTCAACCCACAAGCGCTCAGACTTTTCTCAAGTGTGTATTCACTGAAATCAACTGCGTAAATTGAGTTAAGCTTCTCGGCCAGTTTGTATCCTATTCCTGTATCAACAAGTATCTTCTTCTTATCTGAAACCAACAGCAAAGCCCGGGTGCACATGTCAATCCTGTTCTGCTCGTCAGAAGGATTGGTTTTCTGCCAGAGGTTCTTTGGAACGACTCCGAACATTGCACCGCCGTCAAGCTTGAATAATCCGGTTTGCACCGGCAGTATTGTGTAGTCCCCTATTTTCATTTGTGTGATTTTTCAACGGCAAGTATATGTATTATCAAAGTAACTTTATATGCAAAGAAAAATTTTGATTTTGCTTTACGTCAATGGTATTGATAATTTGAATCATAATAAAATTAACTATCATGATTACCAGAATATTTAGTGTTGTGTTGCTGATCTTAATTTCCGTGAGTGCAATTGCACAGAATGCATCAACTTACTTTCCTACTTCAACCGGTTACAAGTGGTACTACAGCAATACTCCGCTTGATTCACTTAACAATCCGATTGAGAATCTGAGAACATATCAGGTTGATTCCTTTGCTGCTGTTACAAATTATCAGGGACTAACTGCAAGCAAGGTCTTGTCAAAATCCGGACTTCTGACAATTGGTCAGCCAACTCCATATACCGACTCACTATATTATAACTTTCAGGGTACAAATGCATGGAGCTACCTGAACTTACTTGGATTACTGGATTCAATATCAATTCTGGATACAACTTTGGTGGCTTTCATAAGATCGCTTGACGGTTGGTATGAAACGTACCGGTTTGCTCAAACAGTAAACACGAATTATACTTTCCTTTCCCGGGATACAACCATCACAATAAGCGGCACGCAATATCCTATCAGGGTTTCTTCAACCGGGAGAAGGCTTAATGATCAGAATGTTACAACAGTCAACGGAACGTTTCTTGCCAAGAAGTTCATCATTTCTGCAATTCTCAGTTACGGGATAAGCATTCCTCCGTTTCCAACAGTATATATTCCGATTGTTACCCGGCCGGATACTGTTTACATTGCCTCAGGTATATGGGTCATAAAAGATATCGTGCCGAGTGTCAATGTTGATTTCACTGGGATTGGATTTCCTGTTGCATTCTTCATACCGGGTGCAGTAAAGGAACTTACAAATCCGCCGGCATCAATTGAACCAATATCAGATCAGATACCGGATAATTTTGAACTAAGTCAGAATTATCCAAATCCGTTCAATCCTTCAACCAGAATAAATTTCTCAGTTCTGGAGAGAGCAGATGTGAAACTGGAAGTCTATAACACGTTGGGTAACAAAGTTTCAACACTTGTAAACGAAGTTGTACTTCCTGGAAAATATTCAGTAGATTTTTCAGGTGAAGGAATACCAAGCGGAATTTACTATTACATATTGAAGTCCGGAGATTTCAGAGATGTAAGAAAAATGATCTTCGTAAAATAACAGAATACATTTTTCATTCAATATTCGTCATTAAAAACAAAGTGCGGAAGAGATTCTCTTCCGCACTTCTGATTCAGAAGCTGTCAAATTGAATCACAGGCTTAAGCATTAACTGTTTTACATTATCATTTCAGTCCTGAGATCTTTTCCTTAATGTTCTCCTTCAGCTCATTGATGTTTCCTTTGATATGATGCAGCTTGAAGGAAAGAAAGACAAGTGCAATTCCGGTCAACAGGATAGTAAAACCTGTTAAGTTGACAATGGCAGAAGCTCCGAAAATTGGATTTAGAATCATCAGCATTGCAAAGATGGCAACAAGAATTCCGAGCAGTAACATCATCCACCAGCTTCCTGAATCATTTGATTTCATGTCAAATGATATACCTATCAGAAAACTTCCTTTCATCAATGTCCAGAAGCCAACATAGAATGGCAATATGATCATTGTAACTGCCGGATGAGTAATAAGTCCAAGACCAATCAGCGTTCCGATAATTCCAATTGCAAGATGCCAACCCCATCCTTTGATTATGTCTCTGTTAGTTATTGAAGTAATGATGGTTCCGATTCCGTCTAAGAGCATCATAACGGAAAACACCATGGCAAGCGAAACAAAAGTTGCCAAAGGAGTCATGAATATATAGATTGAACCAAGAACGAGAAGAATACCGATTATCAGATATAACCACCAGTTCTTCACACTGCTTGCAGCTTTTTGAATTAGAGCAGCCATTTTGGTTTTATTTAAGTTTAGTCAAATATCGTTGATTAGAAGAACATTACAAAGTGAGCTCATGGAACAAAGTTTATTCATGTTGAATTTAGAACGCAATCTTATAATCGAGATTCAAAAGATATTTTCTGCCCAAACCGTCCGGCCTGGAATCTCTTGTCACAAGCGGACCTGCTGCACCGAAAACTATTGAATTGTTTTGGTTAATGACATATTCCACAATGAGATTGACATTGAGAGTCAATCCTTCTGATCCATCTATAGTCTGCAACGTACCTGAACTGTCTGTGAACTGATCATTTCCAAGGTGCATTATCGGCAGAATTCCGGGAGTAATTATCCAATTCTTTGATGGCCTGAAATCATACGCGGCTCTTAACAGCAGATCAGGTTTTCTTTCAAACTTGTTAGTTGATTGATATTGACCAAAAGGTGCACCTTCCGGAAAACTTGTTGACAAGTATGTATTGCTGTTTTGACTCAACGGTTGCTGATATCCTAAATCAATCTTGAAATCCTTGATCTTATATCCGAGTCCCAGTATCAGGTCAAATGTACCGAGACTTGTCTGAAAGCCCATCGGTAAACCAACATTCAAACTGTCAAATTTTGTATCCGCACTGTTCAATGGTATTTTTACACCCGCTACGATGTTAAGGTTATTTTTCATTTCATAATTTCCGCTCAGGAATATATCCGAGGCACCGCTGTTTGAAAGTGACGGCGTTGATTCGGAAATGTAAGTTATCTTCGCTCCAAGGCTGAAGCCTTTACTCAGTTGCCTGCTGTATTCGAAATATGTATTCCAGATCTTTATGTCATTGTCACCTTTTCCATTGTTCACTCCAACCCTTACGTTGTTCATCAGCAAAGATTGCTGATTGTCAGCATTGAGTCCGTGTATTGTACAAAAGCCGGCATCACTGCAACCCTGAGCAAGAATTTGCGATTCATGAATTAGGAACACTGTTAGGAACAAAATGAATTTTAGAGCTGAATTCTTCAGTAGTTGAGGCATTAGTCTATTTTGTTTTTGTGATTAAAAAAGTTCAATTCAGGACAGGACTTAGTCAAAGTGAAATAACAATTCAACAAAGTGCTTTTGTATTCACAGCAAAATATGCTTTGCGGATGAGGATTTCAAAGATATTCTAAACGCCAATGTGCGGATCCATAAAAGGAAAGTTCCGGTTTGTGACCGGAACTTAGTGTTACGGGGTAAAAAATGGAAGCTTTAGAACGCAGTAGATTGCAGCGATTCGAAAGAGATAAAGCCATCCAAGCTTCGTAACAAAACTACGCACAGTCATATTTAACTAACATAGAGGCGCGCACACATTAAGCATGAGTAAACTTACTCATATTGCATAAGTGAGGATACTCATGTAGATTCTTCAGAACTCTGATGTGATCGACCGTAAGGATTCTTGGAGACTCTTGTGATTAGAAATGTGTGTATCGGAATTCTCTCAGAATTCGAGTGAAATACCTGTAGTATAATTCCTGTTAGGCGCCTGAATTCTTTCAAGCTCCTGGTATGATGAATTTAGAATATTGTTGGCGGCAACAAATGCTGTTACCTTTCCGAAGTTTTTGCTTAGCTTCGCATTCAGCAGAAAGTATGCATCAGGTTCTTCTAGGTCATAAAAAAGGACTTCATCAATAGCACTCAGATATCTTCCGTTTACATTCAGATCAAATCCGCTGTAAGCCATATTTGTTGTGAAGTTGAGATTGTGTGACGGCTTATACGGCAAATAATCATTTTCTCTTCCGGAAGACAAATCGCGTGCATCTAAATATGTGTATCCAATATTGAAGTAGTATGATAAATCATTTCCGCCAACTTTCAATGTCGAATTATAATCTATGTAAGCCTCAAATCCTTTTATCTGTGCTTCTGCCACATTCTGAACCTGAAACGGACCATACAAACTCGTTCCAATATTAACATATTGAATGAGATCATTGTAATAATTATAGAAGAAAGACATGTCAAATGTGAAGCGATTAAGGTATTGCTTCCTGAATCCGAACTCAGCTGAGATCATATCCTCCGGCCTTAAATTTGGATTGTAAATGAAATCAATTCCTCCGAAAAGCTCTTTCTTAAAATAGATCTCGGCAATTGACGGAGCCCTGAAGGCTCTGCCTGCAAGCAATCTGAATGCAGTATTGTCCCAAACATTTTTTCTTGATTCAGGTGTATAGACAAGTGAAACTTTAGGGCTTAACTGAAATGACTCAATGCCGGAGATTACTTTATTGTAATCAGCTCTTGCACCTATTGTAGAAACAAGCAATGCATTTCCATTCTTGTCAGTAATCATCTTTATCTGATCCTGCGCAAAGATCCCAAAGTTGTTCATTTGCTGATTCCCGTAAAGGATTTCCTTTGGATCTGACTTAACGATATTCATCTGAAAATCCAGCCCTGCAATCAAATAATTTGATTTGCCTATCTGAAAATCTGCCTGTGAAATATTGCCGAGGTTATACGAATCTATGAAAGTATTCAGAGCCGCACCGGAATCCGCAAATTCAATTGAGACCGGATTATTAGGATTATAAATTGAATTGCTGTTGAGATAGTAATAATAGAACCGCGTAGTATATTTTGATTTGGCATTCGGAACTGCCCTGTATGAAAGATCGTAGCTCTGAGTCTTCTTCTTAATGAGATCACCAAGATAATAATCAGCAACTTTGTAAGGTTCAGCTACCTGTCCGGGATCCTTCCTCCAATAATGTGGAAAGTCGCTGTCAGAATCTGTGTACTGCAATGTTACCTCCAGATCCCTGTTACTGAGAAGATCGTAAGTGAACTTTCCGATGAGTCCGAAGAAGTCATATTTCTGCTGTTGCGAGTGACCGTCGTTGCCAAGATAATTGAAGTTCAGCAAATAGGAAAACTTATCATGTGTATTACTGTGGATAATGTCAGCGCCCGAAAATGACTGCAGATCTTCAGTAAAGCTCAGACTGTCATTAAGTTTCTCATAAAAACCATACTTGAGATTGATCCCGGTAAATGCCTTATAAGTGGGCTTCTTGGTAATCACATTCACTACTCCACCTATTGCACTTGATCCGTAAAGCGAAGAGAATGCACCTTTGACGACTTCTGTACGCTCAATTATTGAAACAGGGATCAATGACCATAGTGCACCCTTTGAATCTCCGGTAAGTGACGGCCTGCCATCAAGTAACAGCAATACCCTGTTGCCTATTCCACCTCCCGCAACATCAGAGGATCCTCTAATTGACAATGAACTGACATTAATACCGCTTGAACGGCTGACAGTCACTCCCTGTACTTCCTCAAGGATATTATCAAAAGTAAGAATATTCTTCTTGCTGGTTTCTTCTGCACTGGCAATTGAAATTGACGAGGGTGTTTGTTGAAGAGTTATCTCTGTTTTTGTGGAAGTTACATTTATCTTCTCAATCTCTATGCCTGAAACTTCCATGAAGATGTCAAGCTCTTTGGAATTAGATTGCTGAATGTAGATCTTTGTGGAATAATCCTTATATCCGATCAGGTTTGCTTGAATTTCATACATGCCTTCGTCAAGTCTTGCAAACATATATGCACCTGATATATCTGAAGTGGTCTGAACAAACTCACTCGAGTTTTCCTTGAACGCCTTGATCGTCACAAGTGAAAGTACGGTATTGTTCTCCTTGTCAATCACCTTTCCTGACAGTGCGCCATAGTTTACGGTAGCATTAACAGTGCCGCAACCTATGACAAATGCGAAAAAAAACAGCAGAGCCCGCATTGTGCGGATTCTGCTGTTGAATTGATTTCGACAACTTACTTCAGAGGAGAACGACATCAGATCAATACACTTTCTTCGTTGTATCAGCCCAAGAAAGCATGTTTATACCTTCAGTTCCTTCATTGTTAGTTCCAATGGTAGCCTTTAGCGGCGGATTCAAGAAACAAGTTGAACCGGCTCCATTTAGGAATCTTGCCGTATCACAACCATAAACCGACATGATAGGACTTTGTCCGCCTGTGATCTTTCTGTATCCAACAGAAACAACGTAACTGCCGGGATTCAGATCTACGAGTTTGTAAGCATAACTCAAAGTGGAGCCGCTCACATTGATTGTATCATAAGCAGCCGGACCGCCTGTTGGTGGCCACCCGGACGCAGGGTAAGCTGAAATAAGATAAACACCACCCGGCACAAAATTTGCATCAACAAAATTGACAGTACCATTGATTGATTTTGCATCCGGTCCTACAGGTGCTGTAGGTTCATCATCATCTGAACAACTATAAATTGAAATTGCTATTAGTGCAATTGCAGATAACTGCATTAGAACTGAACGGAACCTTTTCAAATTACTCTCCTTATTTTTTTTGAATTACAGTTTGGTTATTTGCCTTTCTGAATGAGTTGCAATATAATTCTTATGCCACAAAATTTTTATGCAAATTTAAATCACCCTCACCAGATAACCTTTCAGATAAGAAGTCTCATGCATTTGAGGCAGAACAGGATGATCGAACGAACATGTCCTTTTTTCAAGCAATTGTAAGGTTTTTCCTGCCTTTGAAGCGGAATCAGCCAACATCTCCTCAAACGTCGTTTCATGTATATGGTGAGAACATGAAAAGCTGAACATCAGTGAATCCGGCTTCAATAATCTCATACACTTGTAATTTAGTTCCATGTATGCTCTTAAGGCCTGCCTAATTGCTTTCTTGCTCTTTGTAAATGACGGCGGATCAACTATGATGAAGTCAAATCTCTTTGTGGTCTGAAACAAATCATTTATATATTCAAAGCAATCCCTTTCCACAAGTTCAGGAGTCCTGAATCCGTTCAGATCAAAATTTTTCATAGTTCGTTCAACAGCAACTTTGGAAGAATCAACTGCCGTGATTTCACCGGCACCTGAATAAGCTGCATTAAGTGCAAATCCACCGTCATTGCAGAAGAGGTCCAATACACTTTCACCTTTTCGAAGATACTTTCTGATCAAAGTTCTGTTCTCGCTTTGATCTAAATAGAATCCTGACTTTTGTCCTTTAAGCAGATCAATTGAGTATTTGATTCCGTCAATGTCACATTCAAATCCTTTCTCAATTGCCTCAGTATCCGAATGCAAAACACCCTCTCTGAGTTCAATTCCTTCCAGATTGCGCATGGAGTTCATATTCTTCTCGACGATGAGCTTCGCCTTGAAATTCTCCTTAAGTACATTGCAGATGACACTGATCATCCTGTCCATTCCTGCCGAAAATATCTGAACGGAATATCTGTCGTCATATTTGTCAACTATCAGACCAGGTAGAAGATCTGCTTCACCGTTTGAAAGCCTGTAAACATTGCTGTCCGGCTTGACCCTCTTCCTTAAGGCATTTGCCTTGCTTAACCTTTTAAAAAAGAATTTCTCATCAATCTCTTCATCTTTGGAAGTGAGATGTCTGTAAGCTATCAAAGAATGCCTGTTGTAAAATCCTTTACCTAGAAAAGCGCCACGGCTGTCGTGCAAACTGCAAATACAGATGTCTTCATTCAGGTCTTCAATCTTGTCAATCTCATTGCTGAATATCCACTGATGTCCTGCGTTAAGTCTTCTCTCTTCGTTCTTCTTCAGAATGATCTTTGCCATTTGAGTCATTATTTTAGTTCAAGGTTACGCTTTTCGATGACGGTTCTTTCCATACAAATGAATGAATTCACAGGACATTCACTTAATCCAATGTGTGAACACGGCCTGCACTGCAAACCTTTTTGTTCAAACACCTTTGATGTGGCGAGTTGTGGATAGAATCCAAATTCTTTGACCGTGCTTCCGAATATGGCTGCGACTTTCTTATTCAATGCTTCAGCAAGATGCATTATCGCGCTGTCGTTGGAGATCACCATCTCAGAATTACGGATAAGAAACACAAGTTGCCTCATTTCAGGCTTTCCACAAAGGTTTGTGATCCCCTTGCATTGATCTTCAATGAACGAACAGATCCGGAGATCTCTTTCTGCATTTGAACCGACCAATACAACTTTGGTTTCGTCAAGCGTATTTATGAAAGCTGCAAACTTTTCAGCAGGATAAGTCTTTGTAAAATGCTTGGAGCCCGGAGCGACTACTATGTATTTGCCTCCGGGAATTTCCATTTCTTTCTGATTCAATTCCAGAGTTTCAAAGGCAAATCCCTGTTGAGCCAACTCCTCTTTGGCAGTGAGCAGATAATTTTTGTAAATCGGAATTATCTCGTCATACAAGTTGATTCCGCCGTTGACAAGAACAAATTTCCTGAAATGATTCTTTCTGATCCTTCTGACTGAACCTGAATTGTAGGCGCTTATATATCTGCTCTTCAAATTATTATGAATGTCCAAAATAATGTCGTAATGCTCTTTCCTGATCTCACTTCTCAATGCAGAAAGTCCCTTGTCAGGGACAAGTATTCTGTTTGCAATGCTGCAAAGTTCAACTACTTCCTGATATTCCGGCTTTGTGACAAAGTCAATTGTTGCCTCAGGATATTGTCTCCTGAGTTTTTGAAGCAATGGAAATGATAGTATTATATCGCCAAGAGAGGAGAATCGAATGATCAGAATCTTCTTAGGAGTGCTTCGGACTGAATTCATTCTCTTTTTGGAGAAGGATCAATTGTCTGATGCATGAATGTATCTATAGAGATCTCAGAAAGAAGTGTGTCGATCAATGCTTCGCCGTATTTGTTGATGAACATGGAAATATTCAGCAACCTTTCCTGCGGCAAGGAACCCGGATTGACGTTCATTAACACCTTCCTTAGCTGGCCTGTTATAACTTCATTCTGTTTTTCCTGTGCGGAAATGAACTTGTCGCGTGCCACATCAAGTGACTCAACAAACTGAGTGGAACGCTTTGCAAATGCAGCAGCCTGGTTGACATCAATAGATGAAAGCTCTTTGTCATAAGTATAGAACACAGCATTCAGCTCATCCTTTATCTTCGAGAAAATATCTTCCGGATTCTTGTCGGTTGATTTCTTCACGACAGTTCTGATCACTTCCCTTTCATCAAACAGCTCCCTGAACTCAACCTGATGCTTCTCCATGAATGATTTTGTTCTTCCGTCAAGCAATGTGACTGAAGTTCGCGGATAGATCACCGGCATTGTCATCTCAAATACTTTATAAGCTTCACGCAGTTGAGCAAAATATGAGACTTCGGACGGACCTCCGATATATGCAACTGTTGGCAGAAGGAAGTCCTGGCAGATAGGACGTGTTATGACATTCCAACTGAATCTTTCCGGTGAAGTCCCAAGCATTTCATATAATTCATCTCTTGTAAACTTCTGCCTGGAATTCTTAAGAGCATAATTTCCGCCTTCCCTAGGTTCAATCAGATATCTGTTGCCATCATGAATATAGAATAAGTTTATCGGCTTAGGTTTTACCTGCGCAATGTGTGATGCCTCGAGGTCTACAGTAGTGCTGATGACCTTCTCCGCAAGAAATGCTGATGAAGTGAGCGCCTTTTCAAAGACCGGTTTGATTAGATTCTTGATCATTGGGTCGGACGGATCTACAAGGACAATTCCCCTGTCTCCAATTACAGAATTCATGAACTTTCCGAAAGCCAGTTTTACTGAATTGCCGGCTCTATATGCAATTGAGATCTTTTCAAATAATGATTCCGAAAAATCTGTCTTTCCCAAGGACAACGAAAGCTCGTTAACCAGTTCATCAATTCCTTTATCATATATCAGGTTACCAACAGGTTTGAGATATTTTTCTTCTTCAATACCATTTTCGAAATAGCTGAACTTCTTAAGCTCGTTTTCCTTTGAGATTACCGTAAGACTATTGATCTCCAGAAAATCATGATCATCGGTATCCATCCAGAAGACCGGCACAAAATCGTTTTCCGGGAATTCGAGCTTCAGTTTGGCGGAAAGCTGAATTGTGTTGAGTGCCTTTATTATTGTATAGAGTGGTCCGGTAAGCAATCCTGCCTGCTGGCCTGTCACCACGGCAAATGTATTGCTGTCATTCAGCTTAGCAATGTTATCAAATGCAATTTGACCGGATCCGAATTCAGAGTTCTGTTCTGATAGAATTGCCGTTAGGTCTTTTCTTAGGAATGGCCTGTTGTTTCTGTAATTTTCGGATGTAAGTTCAATGCATTTACGGAATTCCTCGCTCAGGTTAAAATCATACTCATAAAAACGGCGCACCGAATCAAAGTCATCAATGTAGTCTAAGAACAATTCATTGTATCCGGGAAGATCTCTGAAAGGTATATTCAATTTATATTTTAGGAAAAAATTAGTCATTAATAAGCAAAGAGTAAATTTACTAATTTGAAGAAAAACAACGGCATTGAAAAAAATATTACTGACGGCAATTCTCCTGATCTCAATATCACAGGCAGCAAGTTCAAACTATTCCACACCGGGTTCCGGAAAAATTTGGAACCTTGACAGTCTTGTTGCTTACTCTGCAGGCGATGTGACTTTTTCTTCCGGCAGCTACCTTGTGAATGATACAATAACAATTTCGGCAAGTGACACGCTCTTTGTAAGAACAGACTTTGTAATGAAACTTGCCTCGCAGGCATTCATAGATATTTTTGGTGTATTGATTATTGATCCTTCCTCTTCCGGCACTATTACGGCAATTGACACGGCTCAGAAGTTTCTCGGACTGAAGTTTGAAGATCAGAGTGACGGCTCAATATTAAAAAAGACAACGTTCGAATATGGCAACGGCATAAGAATGCTTGACTGCAATATTCTGATCGACAGTTGCACAATCAGATTCAATACGCTCAATAGCATGTTTTCAAGTTATGCGATTTCCCTGTTCCGCTCAAATTCAACAATTTCAAACAACAGAATTTACAGGAACAGGCGATCTGCAATCGGCTCCGGTGCAAATATTGCATCTTCTCCAAGGATCATAAACAATCTGATCTATGAGAATGATACTGAAAATGCAAACGTGCCGCAGATAAACCTGGGTGCTTCTGCAAGCGATACACTTCTGATCAGAGGCAATACAATTACGGGCTTGTTTGACAATTGCGGCGGCATCTCGCTGCTTCCGGTCGGTTCAATACCGATTGCACTGATTGAGAACAACATGATAAGAAAGAACAGGTATGGAATAGCTGTTGCCGGCGGAAATTCAAATATCATAATCCGGGGAAATACAATAGACAGCAACAATATTCAGGGCTTGCCTAATCTCGGCGGAAGCGGAATCAATTTCAACGGCACCAGCTCGCAAGTCTGCATTGTTACAGGTAACACTATCAGAGGAAACCTATGGGGAATAACAATTCAGGGCACAGCCAAACCGAACATGGGTGATCTTTCCAATTCCAGCTTACTTGATGACGGATTGAATGCCATATACTGGAACTCCAACAGCGGCAAGATCTTTGACCTCTTTAACAATACGCCTGATTCAATAAAGGCAGAGAACAACTGGTGGGGCACAGACAATCCCGATACGGTTGAAGCACATATTTTTCACAAGCAGGATAGTTCTGTGCTGGGACATGTAGATTACTTACCGTTGGGAATCATGACACATGCCGGTAATTCAATTGAGAATATCATACCTGTATCAATTGACGCTATTGCTTATCCAAATCCCTTCAATCCCGTTACAACTCTCAGATTCATACTTCCCGAAAGTGGATTGACAGAGATTGTAATTTTTGATCTGTCCGGCAAAGCAGTAATGAATGTCTCAAATGAAATAAGGAATGCCGGTATGAATCACCAGGTACTGAATGCTTACGGGCTTTCGTCCGGTTCATATTTCTTCAGAATCAAATCCGGCAGACATTCAGCTGTGGGAAAGCTTGTATTGCTGAAGTAAATTACTGTTTCAGTTTATTCTGATATTCGCTGATCAGTCTTTCAATTTCAGCTTTGGCATTATTGAGTTCTTCTTCTGCTTCAGGGTCACCTTTGGAAACTGCATTCTCTGCCATCTCTTTGGCAATCAGCAGAATGTTATTTGCTTCACCCAACAGTTCATCAGATCTTCTGTTCGCATAGTCAACTAATTCGCGCGCCTTAACCCTTGCTTCAGAAAGATATTCATTTGCTTTGTCAATGATTTCATCATTCTCATAGTCTTCATATATGACTTCATCATCATCGCCGCCGCGGAGTCCGTCGTAGATCATAGCTGCAGCTACGGCTGCAGTTGCTCCGATCAGCGCTCCCCATAATATTTTATTTGACACTTCTCGTTTAATTTTGATTTATGGCAAAAATACTACGCACGAAATTACCGTAGTCCATAGTCCATTCTTATCACCTTCAGCAGATTGCGTAACGTTGAATGTCTTAATGATTTTACCGCTCTGCTTGTACAGATTTTCTCTTTCATTCCACGCAGTTTCAGGATCAAATTCCACACCAAGCGTTGTTGCCAACATTGTTGCTGCAAGGTCCTCCGCATATTCTCCGGAGATTTTTTCCGGTTCGCCAAATGGATGATGTTCAGAGATATATCCGTAATGACTGTCATCAGACGGTAGTGCAACACCAATTGAAGCAGCTATAAGTCTGTTAGGTTCATTTGTGAAGTTTCTCGCCATCACACAGAAAGTGATCTGTCCGGGCTCCATCAGCTGAATTCCCTGTTCAACGGTCAATCTCTTGCAGCCACCTGGGAAAATGCTGGAAACAGTTACAATGTTGCATTTTTCTATTCCGGCCTGTCTCAGCGCCAGTTCGAATGATTGCAGATAATCCTTATGTTTTCCAACGCCTTTTGTGAAAAACAGTTTTGTCGGCTTGAACAATTTCGTGTCTCCTGTAGATTAAGATTTACTAATTTGTTTGTTGTTTTAAGATCTTCAGGAATTTTCTCTTTCCTACTTTGAAGATCATTCCGTGCTGTATATCCATTACCTGATTGATGTCTGTCAACTTATTTCCGTTAACATTTACGGCACCCTGCTCAATAAGTCTCCGTGCATTGCTCTTTGTATCCGCAAGTCCGGTATTAGTAAGAAGGTCCACAAGTTTGACCGAATCTTCAGTCATCTCGAGTTCCGGTATGTCATCCGGAATCTCTTTCTTAATAAAGATCGTATCGAACTCTTCGATAGTTCTCAAAGCGGTTTCTTCATCGTAGTACATCTTCACGAGCTCAATTCCGAGTTTCCTTTTCATGTCCCTCGGATTGTTATTCTCATCTTCCAGTGTGAGCTTTATATCCTTCAATTCTTCAGCACTTACGTTTGTGCACAATTCAAAGTACTTGTAGATCAGTGTGTCAGGGATGCTCATTGTCTTGCCAAAAATATCCTTTGGAAGTTCTGAAATTCCTATCGCATTATCCAAGGATTTGCTCATCTTCTCGGAACCATCCGTTCCTTCAAGCAACGGCATTGTGATTACAACCTGCTGGTCCTTCCCGAATCTCTTTTGCATGTCTCTTCCCACCAGATTGTTGAACTTCTGATCAGTACCCCCAAGTTCTACGTCTGCATCAATTGCATAAGAATCGTATCCCTGCATGATCGGGTAGAGTATTTCGTGAAGTGATATTTCTGTCTGCTCTTTGAGTCTGTTTGTAAAATCATCACGCTCAAGGATTCTCTGAACCGTAAATTTGCTTAGAATGCCGATCAGATCCTTTAATGTTATTCCAGCCAACCATTCTGAATTGTACAGGATTCTTGTCCTTGAAATGTCCAATATCTTGCCCGCCTGCTCAAAATATGATTTCCCAAACTCACGTGTTTCCTCGAAAGTAAGCTGAGGTCTGGTTTTCTTCTTTCCTGAAGGATCCCCGATCATCGCAGTATAATCACCCACAATAAGAATTGCATTGTGACCAAGCTCTTGAAATTGTCTGAGCTTATTCAATACTACAGCATGGCCGATGTGAAGATCGGGACGTGACGGATCACAGCCGAGCTTTATGTTAAGAGGTTTTCCTGACTTGACGGAATTCTCAAGCTTGCTCAAAAGCTCTTCTTCAGGAATGATCTCAACGGTTCCTCTCTTTATCAGATCGAATTGTTCTCTTGCCGGTGCAAATTTCATATTCTTCTTAAATTCCTTTCCACTTCCCTTTTTTTGACTGATTCGCGTTTATCATAGAGCTTCTTACCTTTTGCAATGCCAATCTCCACTTTTACGAGTGATCCTTTGAAATACAACTTGAGAGGAACAAGAGTCAGACCTTTTTCCTGAAGCTGCTGTTTGATCTTTCTGATTTCCCTTTTGTTTAGAAGGAGTTTTCTGTTGCGGAGCGGTTCGTGATTGTTGATATTTCCAAATTTGTATTCGTTGATATGAGCATTGATCATCCAGACTTCGCCGTCTTTTACTCTTCCATACGAATCCTGCAGATTTACCTTTCCTTCTCTCAGCGCCTTAACCTCCGTGCCGGTCAACACAACCCCGGCTTCAAGCTTATTTAATATCTCGTATTCAAAATTAGCTTTACGGTTACTTGAGATTATCTTAATTTTGTCCGTCTCGCCCATATATACAATTGCAAATTAATTTTTACAGTAAGTAAAATCAATTTAATTACCTTGAAAACAGCAAAGTTTACAGTGAATCCCTTCAGCATGAACTGCTACATCTATTATGATGAGACTTTCAAAGATGCCGTAATAATTGACCCGGGTGCCTTTACAGATGAAGAGAAAGTTGCCATAACTGATTTCGTTAGTGCTAACAATCTCTCAATCACCAGGATCATAAATACACACGGGCATATTGATCATGTTCTTGGCAACACTTTTGCAAAGGAATCATTCAGTAAACCTATTTGCATGAATGAGGATGATCTTTTCCTTCTTGATGGAAGCCGTGAACAAGCAAGGTTCTTTGGACTTGAAATTCCGCCTCTCCCCGATGTTGATGAATTCATAAATCAAGGTGACATAATAAAAGTGGGCAATGCAGAATTAAATATCATAAAAACTCCGGGACATTCACCGGGCAGCGTTTGTCTAATTGACAAAAAGAACAAGAACGTCTTCTGCGGTGACCTGATATTCCACAATTCAGTAGGCAGAACTGACATTCCCGGAGGCAACTACAAAGTTCTCATCAGTTCTATCCGCGATGTACTCTTTTCTAATGCCGGCAATGATTATGTACTCTATCCGGGACATATGGAGGAAACAACTGTCGGTGACGAAAAAAATTACAATCCGTTTCTCATAAGCTGATCGAATCAATTTTATTGATTGTCCCGGTCAGCAGTTTCAACTTCTACTTTAGATACATTACATCATTGTTGACCGCCCGCAGGCTCAAATGTATCACCTATCTTTCTTATTTCTTCGTCTATTGTAGAATTGTAAATGCTCGAAGATGTTATGAACCGTAACATGAATGCATAGTTCTCGCCTTCACTGTATTTTGTTCTGTAATAATATATGATCTCCGTAAATTCAGCATCCTTATATTTGGCGCTCATGCCGTCGTAATTGCCCTTGTCAAACTCACTGTATGTTCCGTCTATCTTTGGAATGTTGAGTGTAAGATCCTTTTCCAATGTATAAACAAGATCGGTAAGATTCTTAACTTCGGATAGTCTGAAAGCTATGAGCATCATTGCAATGCTTCCGTCATTCTTGTCAAATGAATATGAAATTGCATCTTTCTTTGAGGTCTCCTCAACCTTTCTTTCTTTCCATGAGTTTGGAACATAAAACTTTATTCCATATTGAGCATTGTCAATCAAAATTCCATCCTGTGATCTGGCAAATCCGCAGAACATCATCAATAATGCCAGTGAAAAAATTATCTTCTTCATTGTTGTGTTAGTTGTTAAAAAAATTATTTGTTCAGCAACGATTTTATACGTTGATATCTTTCTTCAAACAGTCCTTTGTTTGGATCAGGTTTTGGTTTCAGACTTCTCAGCTTTGTCTCAGCATTCTGAATTCTGTCCGCAGGAAGCGGATGCGTTGACAAGAGCATTTCAAGATCGCCGGGATTCTCACCTTTGACTTTCTGCTCCTCTCTGATCTTCTTAAAAAAGAACATTATGCCTCCCGGAAAATACTCAGTGCTTCTGAGATATTGTATGGAGTAATTATCAGCATCTGTTTCGTCTGAACGGCTGTTTGCGAGAAATCCAATTCCGACTGCAAGGTTTGCAAATATCTCTGCCAGCTCGTTCGGGTTGCTTCCTAGTACAAGACTAAGAACAAAACTCACTCCATAATAAGAAGTAAGTCTTTGTGACATGTGTCTTCTTTCTGCATGCGCAATCTCATGACCTATCACTCCGGCAAGCGCTGCTTCGTTGTCAAGATACTTTATAAGTCCAGTATAAACATAAATGAATCCTCCCGGTATGCAGAAGGCATTGATTGTACTGTCATCGTCAATCACTTCAAACTTGTATGGAAATATCTTTTCATACTGAATGTAATTAGACTTCCTGATTATGTCCTTTCCGATTCCGCTTACATACTCCCTGACTTCTTCATTTCCTTTGTAGATCGGATAATTAGTCTGATCACTTCTGATCTCTGCGTCAAGTTCTGTTCCCATTGCAACATCATCTTCAACAGTAAAGATATTTGCTCCGCAACTGCTCAGATAGGCATTTGCCAGCAACAATGCAAAAATTACGATTGCATTCAACAGCCAGATGCTTGATCTGTTCAATTTTAGATCTGCAAATTTCACTTCTCTTACTTTCCCTTAAATTGTGATTTTCTTTTTTCAAGGAATGAGGCAATTCCCTCTTTGAAGTCTTCCGTATTGCCAGCCGCATCCTGAAACTCCCCTTCAAGCGAAAGAATTTCATCCAGACTCGAGTTGAACGATCTCTGCAATAATGTTTTGATCATTCCCACTGCCTTTGTTGGCTTTGATGCAAAACCTGCTGCAGTCAAGTTTGCACTCTTTTCAAGAATTCTCTGAGTTGAAACAACCTTGTTTACAAGTCCGAGTTTTTTTGCCTCAGCTGCTGTTACTTTGTCAGCATTCACGCACATCTCAAATGCTTTAGCATAGCCGACTATTCTCGGCAGGAAAAAAGATGAACCGCTGTCAGGAACAAGTCCCACATTAATGAACACTTCAATCAGTGTTGCCGACTCAACCGCAATTCTGTAATCACAGGCAAGTGCAAGTGATAATCCCGCGCCTGCTGCAACACCGTTAATTGCGCAAACAACCGGTTTGGGAAGTCCGGTAATTCTTTTTATGAGAGGATTGTATCTTTCTTCAAGGGCTTCTTTAAATGTAAGCTTCTTTTCGTTGAAGTCCTTAAGATCCTGACCGGAACAAAATGCCTTGCCTGCGCCTGTAAGAATTACACATCTTACGGAATCATCTTCGGCCGGTTTGCCAAATGCATCATGCAATTCTGCAAGCATCTCTGCGTTAAATGCATTGTAAACATCCGGTCTGTTAAGAGTGATCTTTAATACGCCCTCAGATGTCTCCGTCAAAATTGTCTTGTACATATTATTTGTCTTTTCTTTTTGGAGTTAGAAGGTCCTGATTCAGGAACAGAACCATTGCTTCAGTTATAAGAATGTTTGTCATCAGAAAAAAGAGAATTTCTTCCACAGGAACATTTCCAAGCTTTGTGCCAATTGTCTGCGCCGGATCAAAACTCCAGATGCCGTTTCCGATGGATATTGAATCAGCAAGTGAAAAATAGATCGTCATGATCACTGTTGGAACTGCAATCAGCTTTAGATTAGGAATTATCTTCTTTCTGCCAAAGATCAATTGGATAAGTATGAAAGTTCCCGCCCAGGCAAACAAGTGGAACAAGTAATTCCACTTCCCAAAAGGAAGTTTCCATGGCTCACCTTCGATCAGTGAAAATTTAACAATAAAGGCGCAAACATTAAGTGAAAATAAATTCTTCATGGATGACCCGAAAGTCTTCCCTGAACTCCCGTTCTTGTAGAATCTGAACAGATAAAACAGCTGAACAAGCCCGGTAAGATATGTCTGAAGAAAGAAGAAAAGGTATTCTTCCAAAGGCACATAATAGAAATAAATGCCCAAAGTCTTCTCGCGCGGAAACATCCAGATACCGCTGTAAACTGCATAGTTGTCCCAAACAGCAGTTGCAGTAAACGCAATTGCTGATACCAGCAAGAGTACATTGATGTACTTTCGGGTAAGTTCCTTTCGTAACAAATATAGGAGTACTATTATCGGGATGACAGTGAAGATTATGAGGAATTGACTGTATGTCATTTCAAATTCCCTTCAAGCAACTGTTTGGTTGCTTTATGCCTGTAATCAAACTGCTTCTTTATTAATGAGGACACAATGACTTTATCAGCCAATCTTCCAAGCGCTCCAAAAGGCAATTCATATTCTATTTCATCAGTCATTGTGCAGGTATCTTCCGTGCCTTCAAATTTATGCCTGTGGATCCATTTGCTAAACGGCCCGGAAAGTTGAGTGTCAGTGATGATTTTGCCATAAATATACTCGGTCAACTTAATGATCCATGTAGTCCTTACTAATCCAAATTGCGTAACACGCAGCTTAATTTCACTGCCGAGATTCAGTGGCAGGTTGATGCTCAAAATCTCTACATTAATGCCGGGAGGTGTTATCAGCTTCAGATTATTCGTATCTGTGTGAAACTCGAATGCTTTCTTTTCGGAACAATTTATTTTGATGCTCTTATTAAACCTTGTCATTGTAATGTTGTAAAAAAAAAACCGGTTCCGTTTTTATCGGAACCGGATGCTGGTGTGATTCTCTAATTGGATCTTGGATCAATCTCCGGATTCTGCAAAGCTAGAATGGAAGATCATCATCATCGTTCGCATTTTTCGAATCACCATCGCTTACCTTAGCCGTTGTTGTCCTTTCAACTCCGTTCTCTGATGAAGCAGGTTTGCTGTCAAGCATAACCATGTTATCAATGTGAATCTCCGGAGACGGATAGATAGTCCGGCCATCTTTCTCATAGCTGTCACCGGTCCTTATCTTACCTTCAACATAAATGCGGCTTCCTTTTTTGAGATAAGTTGAACAGATCTCACCAAGTTTGCCCCAGGCAGTTATTCTGTGCCACTCTGCTCTTTCAATAACCTTGCCGGAATCATCCTTATAGGATTCATCCGTAACCAGTTTGAATTTGCAGCATGCCTGTCCTGTCTTGGTGTAGTTCAACTCAGGGTCTTTCGGCTGAACATTTCCGATCAGCATCACTTTGTTTAACCCTCTCACAACGTCCTCCTTTCATTATTTATTTTCACGCCACAAACTTAATTCATTTTTTCCTAATAGTAAATACTTTTCTCCGCTGAGTACCAGCAGATCTCTGATCTTTCCCTTTGTGTTCTTCAGATCCGGATATTTTGTTGCCGTGATCGAATTGGTCTCCGTATCATATACATGAATTGCCTTTCCGTCAAACATATATACAAAGTTGTTTCTTATGGTAAATGTCTCTAGACCTTTTACCGTGATCCTGCCAAGATAGTTTCCCAGATTATCATATCTCATAATGAGCTTCTGCTCTTTGTCATGGACATAAATGAAATTTTTTCCATCCTTGAGGATCTTTACCGGATTACCAAGCTGACCTTTGCCTGATACATAATCGCCAAATACAAATGCAGGATTTTTCCCGTCTTTATATACAACAATTCTATTGTTGTCCTGATCGATCACGTACAACTCACGTGAATTCAGAACTAGCGTGGCAACCGGAGTTCTGAATTTTAGATTGTCAGGAATATCTTCTGTATTTGTGTACAACGAAGAAATGTAATTTAGATTAAGATCAAAACGTTGTACCCTGTAATTCTTCCCGTCTGATAGAAATATGTCAAGACCTGAAGAAGCATCAATGCTGGTTGGATTGTCAAACTGCCCGTCTGCCCAGCCCTGTTTACCGTTCCTTTTCAGGTAGTTGAGTTCGCTGTCAAACTTCACAATCTGATTTGCTCCTGCATCAAGAACATATATGTTTTCCTTTCCGTCAACAGTAAGAGAAACCGCATCCATAAAATCAGTTATGGATGTACCTCTCGAAAGATTGCTGTCACCTGCTGAGATGAACAATGAAATCACTAATGCAAAGATCATGTCTTTGGAAATTAAAATTTGAATTTCAAACCTAGCCCCTTTGTGTTGAAGTAACGTCCGTAGTATTGCCCTCTGAAGTCCTGCCCGTCATAATAATTGAAAAAGAAAGTTATTCCTCTTGAATTTTTCCTACCGAGTGTAACTCCGGCTTCAAGATTCTCGTTTGCGTTAGTTTGGGAATTGACTTCGGCAATGTTCAATTCATTGGAAATATACAAACTCAAAATGTCCGTTACAAAATATTTTGCTTCCAGACCAAGAATGCCGCTGATGGGTGAGATCTCATCGGGAATGGAATGGAATATGTAATTCACACCTCCGTGTATCCTAAGCGTCAAGTTCTTTGTTGCATCATACTCATAAATTCCTGACAAGTCAATGAATTCCTTGCTGAAAACATACGGTGTGAAAATAGTGTCAGTCCTTTCATAAATATGGCCGTCTTCAAGATGAGAAGATATGTGAGACAACCTGAGCCTAGCAGATAACTTCTCATTCAATGATAGATTGGTCTTCATGCTAAAATTGATGCCGAAGAAATAATCAATTGCATCAACCGGAAATTTGAAGCCTGATTCGCTCCTCAGATTAGAAAATGTAAAAAAGTCTGCACCGGCAGAGTACTTCGCTTTTTCTGTCTTCAATGTTACAATATCTATCGATGCGCCAATGTCTAATTTGAGGTTATCAATATTGGTGTACTTCTGAAAGCCCATCCTGGATTCCAAAATGCCTGCTTCAAGCGGCTCATAGACTCTTTGCAGTGAAACAAAATCTATGCTGTCTTTAAGAACAGCGGATTCAGCAAAGTTAAAGGTAATTATGAGAAGAAAGATGGTTGCAAGTGATCTTTTCAAGAGACAGGTCAATCGTAACTTTTTCTGTTACGCAGGTAATCTACAAATATGCTTTGTCCGAGGTTATCAAGGGTTGAGTAGTATGCCTTGCCGTTGTTTGCCTTGGTGAATTCATCAATGAAGTTCACAAGATAATAGTCTTCAGCAATCATGAAAGTCGTTATCTTGATCTTGTCTTTGCGGCAGGCAACAGCTTCATCCAGAGTCTTGTTCACAATTCTAGGATCAAGCCCGAAAGAATTTTTATATATCCTTCCATCATCAGTAAACAGTGCAGACGGCTTTCCGTCAGTGATCATGAAGATCTGCTTGTTAACATTGCCTTTCTTTCTGAGTATCTGACGTGCCAATCTCAATCCTGCTTTTGTATTGGTATGAAAAGGTCCGACAGTTAGAAATGGAAGATCCTTAACGGTTATTTCTTTGGCATCATCTCCGAAAACGACTATGTTCAACTTGTCTTTTGGAAATCTGGACAAGATCAATTCTGACAATCCCAAGGCAACTTCCTTTGCGGGAGTTATCCTGTCCTCGCCGTACAATATCATGCTATGCGATATGTCAATCATCAGAACCGTCGCGGAACTTGTCATGTGCTCTGTTTCATAAACTTCAATGTCAGTCTCTTCGAGTCTGAAATTATCTGGATCCGATTTGAGATAAGCATTCTTGATTGTGGAAGTAAGATCAATGTTCGTCACCTGATCGCCAAACTCATACTTCCTCAGCTCACCAAGTTTATCCACACCCTTACCGCTCTTATTTGTTTCATGAAATCCTGATGCATCGGGCTTCATTCCGGAAAAGATCTTACGCATCGAATCCTGCCTTATTCTCTGAGATCCTTTTGATGTAACAATGTTCATCCCGTCTTTTTCAGCTATGTAACCCTTTCGTTTCAGCTCTTCCACAAAGTCCCCGAAAGAAAGTTTGTCATCAAACATATCATATTCTTCCCCAAGCTGTTCAAGCCAGTCAAGGGCTTCATCAGCGTCTCCGTTAGTTCTCACAAGCAACTGTGAAAACAATGTGAAAAGATTCTCAAGCTTGCTTTCATCAGTCTGAGAATCCGGTCTCCATTTGGAATACTGAATATTAAACATCAGAAATCAGGCAATGAATTTGAAAATCCTGAAGAAGAGATCGGGAACAAATCCAAAAACAAGCGTGCCTGCAACTGCAAGAACAGTTGCAAATGCAGCAGTTCCCGGAATCAAGGAAACTTCAGCAGAAATCTCATCGGATGCTTCGAAGAACCACATGAATACGATCACTTTCAGATAATAGTAAACTCCGATCAAGCTCAAAACAATGCCTGTTACCGCAAGCCAGATCATGTTTGCTTCTATGGCAGCATAGAACAAATAATACTTTCCCCAGAATCCTGCAAATGGCGGAATGCCTGCAAGTGAAAACAGAAATACGGTCAGGAATAATGCCATCCACGGATTTCTTTTTCCGAGGCCTTTGTAATAGTCAAGATCAACATTCTTATAATCTCTTGAACCGTCATCCCTCTTCTCTAGTATGGAAACAATTATGAAAGCACCCAACTGCATGAAAGTGTAGGCTATCAGATAAAATGAGATGCCTGTCAAAGCTGTCCTGTTCATTGCGGCTACACCTACAAAAATGTAACCCGCGCTGGCGATAGATGAATAAGCAAGAAGTCTCTTAATGTTAGTCTGTGCAAGAGCAATTATGTTACCGTAAAGCATGGTGGCAACGGCCGCCATGGCGAATATCATTTTAAAGTCCGCATTGTTGATTGCAAGAATTATCGGAAGTATTGTGCCTACAGCTGCAATCTTTCCGGCAGTTGAAAACATTCCGGAAACAACTGTCGGAGCACCGTCATAAACATCAGGTATCCACATCTGAAATGGAAACACTCCGATCTTGAACATGAATCCGATAACAAACAAACCAAGACCAACAATGAATACAAAGCTCTTCATAGCCTGTTTGTTGGTGTATATAGAAGTGAGATTTGTAGTACCGGTTATGCCATATATGAGAGCAATCCCATAAAGAATGAAACAGGTCATGAATGCACCGAGAAGAAAATATTTCAGGGCGCTTTCGTTGGACTTCACTCTCTTCCTAAGGAATCCGGCAAGCACGTAAAAACAGATTGACATAATTTCAAGTCCGATAAAGATTATCAGAATGTCATTTGCACAAACCATTAGCAGCATTCCCAGCAACGAATAAAGCAGTAAAGAATAGTACTCTCCGAAATTGATGTTCTCCTTTTCCAGATAGCTCTTTGAGGCGAATATGGTGATGAGCATGCTTATCATCATTATCACCGAGAAACTTACGGATGTATTTGTTATTCGGAGGAATTGATTGAAGACTATTGACTCATGGTTGAGTTGGAAGAACGATGCAACTATTGCGCTGATAACAGATACAATGCTGAATCCGAAAATCACATCCTCTGATTTTTTTGAAAATGATTCAATCAGCAGTACGAATGTGGCGGAGAAAGCAATGATCAGTATCGGGATTACTTCAGTAAGCTCTCTTAGTTGTATCATTTATCAGTAAACTTTATATGGTTTGATTTTGGATGTTGTTAATATTTTCTTTGATCCTTTGCCATTGCTCAGTATTATTCTGAATTGAACAGTTTCATTTTCTTCGAAATTGTCTTCAAAATACTTTGTTTCCCTTGCCTGAATCACCACCAAAACTTTTGAACCATCAGCTGCAAGATCGTATCTGGTTTCAAACGGTTTTTCCGTGAATTCACTTCCTGTTCTAGCAACAAGAAACTTTTCAACAATCAGCGAATCTTTATCACTGCCGGGTTTGATCACTATTTCAAAACCAAGCTTCACTCCCCTTTCATTTACCACGGGCATATGGTCGGTCCAGCACTCTTCCTTTTCAATTGAGGCAGTCAAGGTGTCATCCTTCTTGCCGCTGTTTGAGTCTGACGTATTGCATGAAAACATAAAAGCTAACAATAAAACGGTAATTGTTGTCATTGATCTTTTCTCAACAGCAAATTTGACTACAAGCATGCCAATCACAATGCCTGTAACATCTGCAAACCAATCTTCTATTTCACAACTTCTCATTGGCACAAACATTTGATGAACCTCGTCAGAGATTCCATAAAGTGCCGAGAACAGTCCGGCAAATGTTAATGCATTGTTGCGCAATTTAACACTTTTGGACTGATATTTTAATGAATAAAAAAATAGAAGGAAAAGAATGAGATAAACTAATGCATGTATCAACTTGTCTGAAAATTCAAAGCCTATTTTAGGAATCTCTTCGCCAGGAATTGAAGAAGCTATGAAAATTAATGCAAGGTATGCAATCAGTGCTATGTGAATCAGTTTAGGATGCAGGCTCAAATTAATCCTAAAGATGTTTTTGCTGCAGATATAACATGAAGAAGATCTCCTGCAATAGTTGAGCTCTCACCCGTCGAATCAAACAACAAGTCACCTGCCATTCCATGCAGCATTGTGCCTGCGATTGCGCTCTCAAGGCGTTTTCCAGACTTTGCCCACATTGCAGAAATTATACCTGACAATACATCACCGGAACCTGCAGTAGCAAGATTCTGTCTTCCTGTGGGGTTGATGAAGATCTTGCCTTCATCGGCTATAATGGTCGGTGCATTCTTTAGAACTAGTGTAATCCCTGTTTTTTCAGAAAATCTTTTTGCCTCACCAGCAAAGTCATTCATGAGATCTCCGATTTCAATCTCATTTACTCCGGTGAATTCACCAAAGTGCGGCGTCATAATAATATCCTTGCCCTTGAGCAATCCTGAGAAACCCTTAAATGCATAAATCGCATCAGCATCTATAACAAATTTGCAGCTGTTGTTTTCAATTATCATCCTCCTTACAAGCTCCATTGTCTCTTCATTTTTGGAGAGTCCGGGACCGATTAGAATTACATCCGCCCAATCCAATTTGTCACGCACCTGCTCATAAGCTCTGAATGAAATGCTGCCTGACTGATTGCTTAGCAATGACATTTTCATCACTTCTGTAAGTTTCAACTCCATGGTATCAAACACGGAATCAGGAACTGCTGCAATAACTGCTCCGCATCCTGTTCTAAGAGCTGCCTGCGAGCTAAGGAATGTTGCTCCTGTAAGTCCCGGTGATCCGGAGATCACTAACAGCTTACCGTTTGAGTATTTGTTGGAAGAAACATCCCTCCGTAGCAAATGACTATCAATCTCAGAGATCTCTGATAGCCGGATCTCATCTTCATTTCGCTTTGCAAATTCGCTTTCACTGATGCCAATATTCATAACATGGATGTCGCCGGAGTTTCTCTTGCCGTCATAAAAGAGACATTCCAGTTTGGTTGCGCCCATTGTAAGAGTAACATCTGCTTTGAAACATATTTCCTTTTGCTGATGGCTTGTCAAGCCTGAAGGAATATCAATGGCAATTCTCACTACTTCATTAAGTGAATTAACCTCGCTGAGTATTTGGCTCACATTTTCATCAGGCGTACCTTTGAATCCAATTCCAAATATGCAGTCTGCGATTATCTTTGTATCTTTCCCTGTATTATTCAGCAGGGATTGCTTATCTCTGCATTCAAATATATCTACTTTTTCAGAATACATCTTTTTTAGAAGCTCGAAGTTTTCCTTCGCAATTCCTGAAAGAGTTCCTTCACCAAAGATAAGTCCTACTTTAACTCTGAACGCGCGGTTGGCCAGATGCCGCGCAATAACAAATCCGTCTCCGGCATTATTGCCTTTGCCGGCAAGTACTAAGATATTGTTTACAGAATCATGCGGGTAATTTGCTGCTATGAAGTCAGCGCAACTTCTGCCGGCATTCTCCATCAGGACAAGAGTGGAAATGCCTGTAGTTATGCAGATATCTTCTTCTATCTTTGAGAATGAATCTTTCGGAAAAATGTTCTTCATGATGTGAGTCAGTAAAGACGTGTATTCAGCAATTCGAGATGGCTTCTTTCATTGAGATGACAGCCTTAGAAATGTCAGCGGCTCCAAATACGGAAGCTCCGGCAACAAACATATCAACTCCTGCTTTGCAAAGTTCGGTAATATTGTTAAGACTCACCCCTCCGTCAACTTCAATTCTGCAATCAGTATTCAATTCGCTAATCATCTTTTTTAGCTGACCGATCTTCTTATATGAATTTGTTATGAATTTCTGTCCTCCGAATCCCGGATTGACACTCATCAACAGGACGAAGTCAACTTCAGTGATGATATCTTCAAGTACAAGAACCGGAGTGGCAGGATTTATTACTACGCCTGCTTTCTTGCCTGCATCCTTTATATTGCGGACAGTTCGCTCAAGATGAATATTGTTCTCATAGTGAACCGAGATCAGATCTGCGCCGGCTTTTATGAATTCGGGAATAAGATTGTCACAGTTGTTTATCATGAGATGAACATCCAATGGCAAAGAAGTGATCTTTCTTACATCGCTGATGATCTTCGGACCAAAGCTTATGTTTGGCACAAAACTGCCGTCCATAATGTCGCAATGAATCATGTCTGCACCCGCTTCTTCAACGGTGCGAATCTCTTCTCCAAGTCTGGAAAAATCTGCAGATAATATTGACGGACAAATATACTTCAACTTGGTTCAGGGATTGAATTATGGATGATCATAATTTCACTGTTATTTCTCTTTCTGATCCTGTTTATCCTTATCCGGTGATGGTTTGTTTTCACTGCTCTTGTCAGATTCCTTGGGCTTTTCAGTTTCCTTTGTTTGATCCTTTGTAGTTGGTTTTGTATTGTCTTTTGGCTGTTCAGTCTTATCATTCGGCTTTGAGGTCTTCACGCTCTTATCTTCCGTACCATTGACATCAGCATTTCCTTCTACTGACATGTCAGCTTCTTCTTCTTCCTTCTGGATCACAACTTTTTTCCTGGCAACAAAAAGCTCGACAGTCGTATTCTCATTGGCTGATCTGTCAGCTTTCGGATACTGATCTACAACCTGTCCTGCGGGAACCTCATTATTGGTTTGATATGTAATCTTTCCGACCTTCAGCTTACTTTCGCCAATTATCTTCTTTGCTTCATCAAGAGTCTTTCCAACTATCATAGGCACTTTGAGTTCTCCTGCAAGCGGGCCGTCGCTTACAATCAATTCGATTGCCGTGTTTCGCTTTACCTTGCTTCCGGGCTGAACTATCTGGGATACAACATGGTCTTCCGGAAACTCATTTGTATTTTTTCTTACAGTCTCCCCTACTTTTAAGCCCCTTTGTTCAAGTGCAAACTTAGCATCTCTCAGAGATCTTCCTTTCAGATTAGGGACTTCAGCCAATTGTTCACCGCCGCATATAGTCACATAAACTCTGCGGCCTGATTTTACCATTACATCCGGGGGTGGGTTTTGGTCAAGAATTTGACCTATCGGGATCTTTTCATCGTATTTGATGTCAGCCTGTTTGATGTCCAGACCTGATTCTTCAGCGACTTTTTTTGCATCAATGAGATTCAATCCCGTGAGTTTGGGTACCTTTGCCGTTTCGTAATGATTAACGTATAAAGGCATAACAACATAATTGAAAATCAGGAATACGATCAGCAGCGCTGAGATAAATATTAAAAACTTTTTAAGCATGCGCTAAACTAACAATATGACTTAATAAATGAAATGATATTGAAGTAAGTAATTTTGATTGCCATCCGCTGCTGTCTAAAACATTCTTGAAATTACGAAATCATTGCCAAAACAGTTCAAGAGTAAACTCCTTTGCGAAAGTCGTAAGAACAACCCGCCTTCCTTGCCAGTGTATATTTTAACAAACAAAACAATCGGCGGACAGGCGACTCTCTGCCCTGAGCCTGTCGAAGGGTTTCTTTGCTAAGCTTTCTGGCGCCTGCCCAAAGTCACGCTGAGCCTGTCGAAGCGTGCGAGGAGTCGTTCAAAAGAAAGCGGAATAACTTCTTGCTTTATATGCTGTTAATCGGATTACCCACAAATATTCAACCAAATTTAGACAGATATACTGTTCTTCGAAATCTTTGATTGGGAAACAACTCATCTTGACTTACTACTAATTCTCTAACAGAAACTATGATGTTTCATTCTTGATATGTGAGCACATGCCGCTTCATTTGACATGGCTGATTCTAAGGATTCCTCTGTATTCTTCTGTTTGCAACACAAGAAGATAAATTCCGCTTGAAAGATTTGAAGCATTTATTCTTACTTCATAGTTTCCCGGTTCAAAGTCTCGGTCGAATATTTCTGAAATGAACTTTCCGTCGAGGGAATAAATCTTCATTTCTGCATCGCTTGCTTCCGGGATTGAGAATCTCACATTGGTAGATGAATTAAATGGATTTGGATAGTTATTATGAAGGATATATCGCTCAGGAATTTCAAGATTTGTAATATTGATTCCAATCGGACTGCCGACAAGCGCATTCATAAAATTTGCCATGAGGTTCTTTGATACTGATCTGTCGATAGCATTATAACTGAAACACATGTTGATTATCTGAACTGAATCTATGAACGGAAACACGATCACGCCGGCAGAATTTTGAAACAGAGAACACTTATATAAAAGCAATGAAGTCTCCATTCTTGTGCATACATCCTGAGAATAATTACCGGCTGTTGAAACAGGGATTGCATCGGGCAATCGGTTGGGCACATTTGCAATCTCTGATTGAGAGAATTCCTCATTGAGCTGAAACTCACCTCCGTAATCGGAGAGCCATGCAGAGGCCTTTATGACTTTGTTCAGGAAAGCTGCATATCCCGGAAACACTGCGCTGACATAACCATTCTGACCGCCTTCCAGCAAAATCTTTCCACCCGCATTTGCATGTGAGATCAGAATATTGCGCATGAATATATTCTGACACGGATTTTGATTTGTTCCTGTGGAGAGAATTGTCAGATCATGACCTGCAACCAGTTCCGGAGTTATTTGCTCTGGAATTACTTCATTTACATTGTAACTCATTGACCGCAGATCGCTTATGATCATATCGGAGACTGTTCCAAGATCATCTTTGATGACAAGTATGCCGGGAACTGAAACATCAAGTTCGGCGGAATAACCGGCTTTGGCAAAGTGATTGAACAGATTAATCACTAATGTTAGCAGTAAGAGTCTTAACATATGTCCTGCAGCTGTATTCATAGATTCAATTTATCTCTAAAGTTTCGAAAACGAAACATTGAAACATGATTCTGGAGAATGTTGAGAAAATTGTGAATCTTACTTTACAATTTCTTTTGCAACAAATTCGCATTATTATTGAGAATCTTCAATCAAATTTACAATCACATTTATGGCCAATCAATTTTCTTTTGACATAGTTTCCGAAGTTGACTTGCAGGAAGTTGACAATGCAATCAATCAGGCTACAAAGGAAATCCAGCAAAGGTATGATTTCAAAGGGAGCAAGAGCGAAATTACACTCAACAAGAAAGAAGGAACGCTGAACATAGCATCTGATGATGATTACAAACTCAAAGCCGTTATTGACATACTGCAGAATAAGATGATCAAGCGCGGGATATCAATTAAAGCTCTGACATACGGAGCAGTTGAACCTGCATCAGCCGGATCTGTAAGGCAGGAAATAAAGCTGCAAAAAGGTATTGAGAAGGACGATGCAAAGATGATTGTTAAGATGATAAAGGACAGCAAACTTAAAGTACAGGCTACAATTCAGGATGAGCAGGTAAGGGTTACAGGCAAGAGCAAAGATGATCTTCAGGAAGTCATGAATCTTCTGAGATCCAAGGAACTTGACTTTGCGTTTCAGTTTACGAATTACAGATAAAAAAAAGCCGGCAGAAACTATCTGCCGGCTCAATTCTTTTAACCGCCTATCATTACGAGTTTTGTCTGAAGACCGGGATCAAATTCGAGTAAACGAACCAGATCTTGTTTAGCATCTTCAGTTGTTGCATAATTTCCAACCAGCACTTTCATCGTTGTCTTGTTGCCATTGTTCATCTCTTCCAGAAAAATATTCTTGAATTTTTCTGTCTCGAGTTTATTTACCAACTTATCGCACTCTGTCTGATTGTCAAATGTTGCAAGCTCAATTGAATAACCGTTGATGAATTTTATCTTCTTGGTTATGTCAAGATAGTTCTTTGCAATATCTGCAGACGATTCCTCATAAATGTTCAGTGAAGCATCTTCCGTATCAGGTGTAAGTACCTTTATCTTTATCCTTGATGCGGAGAAAATGCTGTTCAATTGCTCATCGGAAATTTCACCATCAATTGCGCTGTCACCATTCCACTCAACAAATATTTTAGATGTTACAGGGAATACCTGATCAAACAGATTTAAGGGAGCAAGATCTTCCTGCTCTTCTTCGGCTTGCAACTCTTCTTCCGGAATATAAACTTCCAGTCTTACCTGAGCCAAACCACCCATCTGAATTTCTTCTTTGGCAGCTTTTGAAAGGTCAATTATGCGACCTCTGATGTATGGACCTCTGTCGTTGATTCTCACAACCACAGAAATGTCATTATGCAGATTTGTTACCTTGATTAAGGTATTGAACGGTAAGGTTTTGTGAGCTGCCGTCATTTCATAAGTGTCAAACCGCTCTCCATTGGCGGTTTTTCTACCTTGAAATCCTGGGCCGTACCACGAAGCCTCGCCTACCTGCACGAAATCAGGGCTAACTTCCTTTGTTTTTGCCTGAACCTGAGAAATAAGGCTTAAGCTGATTAAGTTTATTAAAACTACGGCGAGAAAACTGCCCGCCATCATTTTAATTTTGCTCAATGTTTCTTCTCCTATGTATGTTAACGAATGTTTTTTGGAACACTTTTAGCGTCATAGGAAACGCAATCTCTTAAACTTAATTTGAGCTTCTCTTTATTCTCAAAGAAAAGAACGATATAAAACTTATTTCTTATCAGTTAAAATCAGTAGGCAAGATACGAGTATCAGTTTGGAGATGCAAGAGAAAATTCTCTCTGTTTGTCCGATAGAATGTCGTCCCCGCCCGCGAGCGAAAAGTGTTGAAGTTCAGTATTCTTCGGGCAGGTCCGTCTGCGAAAAGTGTTGAAGTTCAGTATTCTTCGGGCAGGCCCGCCTGCGAAAAGTGTTGAAGTTCATTATTCTTCGGGCAGGCCCGCCTGCCTCACACTTTCTGCATCTAGATAATTGATGCCGGGCAGGCCCGCCTGCGAAAAGTGTTGAAGTTCAGTATTCTTCGGGCAGGCATGCCCAGGGTTACTCACTGCGGAGAAAAAGGAGAAACCTGCAATGACAATCCTCTCAATGCTGTGTCATCCCTGCGAATGCAGGGATCTACGGAATGGCGGATTCATTTGTGGTAGATGACCCAAAGGGTACCCCCTGCCCGCCTGCGAAAAGTGTTCGAGTTCAGTAATCTTCGGGCAGGCATACGCAGGAATGACAAACGTAAAGGGAATGACAATTTCTCCTCGTTCCCATGCCTTGGCATGGAAGAGTTTTCCCCGTGTATGGAAGAGTTTTCCCCGTGTATGGAAGAGTTTTCCCCGTGTATGGAAGAGTTCTCCCCGTGTATGGAAGAGTTTTCCCCGTGTATGGAAGAGTTTTCCCCGTGTATGGAAGAGTTCTCCCCGTGTATGGAAGAGTTTTCCCCGTGTATGGAAGAGTTTTCCCCGTGCATGGAAGAGTTTTCCCCGTGCATGGAAGAGTTTTCCCCGTGTATGGAAGAGTTTTCCCCGTTTATGGAAGAGTTTTCACCGTGTATGGAAGAGTTTTCCCTGGGGAAGGAAGAGTCCTCCCCGGGAAAGCTTCCGTTTTCACCGGGCTGTATTCCCCCATGCCTCGGAATGGAAGAGTCTTCCCCGGGGATGGCGGAGTTTTCCCCGGGCTGGCCGAGTCCTCCCCGGGGAGGGAAGAATCTTCCCCGGGATTGGAGTAGTCTTCCCAGTGCTTGGCGCAATCTTCACCCGTTTGGAAGAGTCCTCCCCGTGCTTGGAGCAGTCTTCCCTGGGGATGTAGCGGTCCTCCCCCGCTGCTTTTTCTGATTTTCTACGAATTTTTAATACTTTTGCACTTTATTTCTGAATGGATTTCATCAAACTCTGAATTGATTTCGTCTTACGTTGAATTGTTTTTGTATAATGTTGAATTGTTTTTTCTAACGCTGAATTGACTTCATCTAACGCTGAATAGATTTTGTCTAACGCTGAATTGTTTTTGTCTAACGTTGAATTGTTTTCGTCTAACGTTGTAAGAGTTGCGCGGAGCATTGTAAGTGTTGCGTCTTACGTTGTAAGAGATGCGTCTAACGTTGTAAGCGTTGCGCGGAGCATTGTAAGTGTTTCGTGGAGCATTGTAAGTATTGCATGTTGTTTTGCACGAGAATCGGTTTGCATTGTAATAGTTTCGTCTGTCATTGTAAGAATTTCGGGTTCTTCGAAAGTGCAATCTGGAGCATTGTAAGTGTTTCGTGTGGCTTTGTTTTTGCGATTCCGTACTATTTTTGATGTTTTCGGATTTTCTTGCGGAAATCGCCTTGAATTGTGACCGTTTGTAGTGGTTATTGTGGCGTCAGGACTTTTCCTTCCTGGCGTCAGACAGGCGCCCTGACGCATACTATATTAACAAGTGTCGGGACGAAAGTCCAGACACCACATATAGCAAATTGATTGAAGTTAATCTTATCATTGAATCAACAGAAAATGCTTCGGCCGGTCAGGCAGAGGATGTAACTGCGAGCTTAGTCAATCTTGGTAAGTTGCCGGTGATCCTCTCATTGTTTGTGTATCCGTTTGAGACGGACAGGCGCCGGCATCGGCTTAACTGTATGAACAAAGCAAACATGCTTATGTATCATTCCGGCAGACGATCACCCGGCATTCCCAGCCAATGATAGATACTATACACCAGCCGGCCTGCCCTGACTGCGGGATCTTCATCTGAAAGTCTCCTAACTTCTTCCTTATCCGCAGTGCTGAAGATACCTATGCCCGATATTTCGTCATCGTCAATTACAGGACCATTTATGAGTATTTTTCCTTCTGCCCGCAACTGCGTCAGATAACGGATATGCTCCAATTGAATCTTGTCAGCTTCTTCAGGTGATTGATTCCGGCTTGGACCCGGTTTAAATAAGCGGACACAATACAGCCTTCGAGATTTTGTCATTTCTTAAATGAGCTTGATTGTGAATTCTGAACTCTCTTCCTGATTGCCGGCCCATTGATGAGCATGAGAGTCTTTGTAAATATAAAGTCATCGGACATGACGTTTACAATACCGTGCCTCTCAAAGAGAGATCACACAAACCCGGAACTGCAGTTTAGCACGAGAGTCAAACGTATGCATTCCCTTTTAGTATTGCTTTAAGTGTTCACGAATGCTTCTCGTGCTGTATCTCCCTTCGTGGTGTCCCCTGGAAAAGGTATTCCTTTGGACCGCAAGCTTTGTAACATTCACTTATGACCTAAAGAAGTTTCCCGCTTAACATCTACGTCCTGTTCTTTCTTACCATTGCTTGCAAATTATCTTCCAGGAATGTGATTTTCAATTTCATTTCCATCTTTCCCAAGTCCCCAGACTGTACGAAAACGCAGAATGTTTTGATTCGATTGTATAAAAGTTTTTGTCTCTAGATTTATTCCGCCCCTGTAGGTGATTCCGCCGTTGTTGGTGCCTGCCCGGCTCAGTCGGGTTCCCGAACGCAGTGCCTGCCTGCTGCAGGCAGGAGGGTCACCCCGCCTGCGGAGAGTGTACTTCCGCCGTTGTTGGTGTTCCCGAACGCAGTGAGGGTCACCAACAACTTAATCTTTCATCTCCTCAGCGAATTTCATTTTTCATTTGGCATTGCTGTTCAAGTTTAATGCGTGCGGTGGTTATGTGATTCATTGGCTGGGGTAATTTGTTGGTGACCCAAAAGTTTGCGTTTGTACTTGCCACACTTTGTGAATTGCTTTCATGCAAACTTTTGGGAACACCAACAACGGCGAAAAGTTTGTCATTCCCGCGTGCTCCTAGCGGGAATCTGCACCGAAATTTGACCATATCAAATGCGTCCCCGATAGAAACACTCGGGGACGACATGTTTTCGGACAGACTGTTTCGTCCTGACGCATACTATTTTACCAAGTGTCGGGACGCCTGCCTGCTGCAGGCAGGAAAGTCCCGACACTACATATAAATGTTCACACTAATGGAAACGTTATCTCCTTGATTAGGTATGTTTCCGCCGTTGTTGGTGTTCCCGAACGCAGTGAGGGTCACCAACAACTTACCCTTTACTATATCTTTCATCTCCTCAGCGAATTTCATTTTTCATTTGGCATTGCTGTTCAAGTTTAATGCGTGCGGTGGTTATGTGATTCATTGGCTGGGGTAAATATCTGAAACATTCGATGATCACATCCATGTATGAATCATTCTCTAATACTTTGAACCAGTTGAGTATTGTTGCTGTGAAGAAGAAAAAGTTCTTAATCATCATAGCTTTGCATATTCATTTTTGCAGGAGAAACTTACCGGTCTTCTTAAAACATTGCAAGAGCATTAGAGGGTGTAAATTGGAAACATAAAGAGTTGTATGAGAGAAAGAAAGCAGTGATGAGTGCAGTTGATTAGGGTAAATGTCAGCGGAGGTTATGTGATTCATTGGCTGGGGTAATTTGTTGGTGACCCAAAAGTTTGCGTTTGTACTTGCCACACTTTGTGAATTGCTTTCATGCAAACTTTTGGGAACACCAACAACGGCGAAAAGTTTGTCATTCCCGCGTGCTCCTAGCGGGAATCTGCACCGAAATTTGACCATATCAAATGCGTCCCCGATAGAAACACTCGGGGACGACATGTTTTCGGACAGACTGTTTCGTCCTGGCGCATACTATTTTACCAAGTGTCGGGACGCCTGCCTGCTGCAGGCAGGAAAGTCCCGACACCACATATAAATGTTCACATAATGGAAACGTTATCTCTTGAATAGGTAAGTCTATTATCATAGAAAGTTTGACGGCTTGAGGCTAATTTATTAAAAATTATAGAAGATGAAAAAATTCTATTTGTTAACAGCTATCGTATTGTGCTTAAGCAATATCACAACAGGTCAGTCCAAGAAGGTGTTGTTTGAAGAGTTTACAAATGCATCATGTGGTCCGTGCGCAGCCAATAATCCTGCACTAAAGGCATTTCTTGAATCAAAGGGTGATACAATTGTTGCAATAAAGTATCACACAGATTTTCCCGGATTTGATCCAATGAATCTGACCAATCCAAATCAGGTTGAGGAACGAAGGACCGGTTACTATGCCGACGTCAATGCAGTTCCCTGGCTCAAAGGAGATGGAGATATGTTTCCGGATATCTGGCCGTTTACTTTGGCTAATTTCAATAACGCATTTGATACAAGGAAAAATGTAACTCCCCTTCTGAACATTGATGTGACAGATCAAAGAATAACAGTTGATTCAGTTAAGGCAACTGTCCGTATCAGCATTCCTTCTAACTTGCCCGCAGGAGATTACAAGTTGAGAGTAATGGCAACCGAACGGGTAATAGAGTATGCCAATCCTCCGGGAACAAACGGTGAGAGAATATTTGAACATGTTTTCCGAAAAGGCTTTCCGGATATGAATGGGACAGCTCTTTCAACTTCCGTAGGCAATTATGAATACATCTACAAGTACAAAATTGAAAGTGAATGGCAGGATACAAGCATTTATACTATAGCATTTGTGCAGAATGACGCAGCCGGCAAGGAGGTATTGAACTGTGCATCAGGTAATTCGACTTCAACAAGTATCTTAACTCCTGTCACTGAAACAGCAGAATCGTTTGCTTTGTATCAAAATTATCCTAATCCGTTCAATCCGGTCACAACCATCAAATTCTCCATAAATTACAAGTCATCTGTAAGTTTGAGAGTTTTTGATATGCTTGGAAAAGAAGTCAGTACGATTGTAAACCAACTCATTGCTCCGGGTACATACGAAGTGAAGTTCAATGCCGAAGGCATATCCAGCGGGATTTACTATTATAAACTTGAGTCTCCGGAGGGCATCATATCGAAATCCTTTGTAGTGCTGAAATAATTGATTCGCAAAAAAGCTTTCAAAGTGTCACTAACTAACTATTAGCTAAATAAAGCTGTTGTTAATATACAGCTAAAGCATTTTGTCGTATATTCTGTAAGTCTTGTAGATTCTTCCGCCCAGCTTCTCAACAGTTTGCTTCATGGCAAAATTGTCTTCAAGCACCCAGGATATTTCTGCGCCAACGTAATTTTTCCTGTCGCCTGCTTTTATCACATCTCTATAGAATCCGGCATCGATTCCCATTTTTTGATAATCCTTCTTTACACCCATGATTATGACTCTGAGCCGGTTGATTTTTTTTCTGTTCGCAAGAAACTTGAAGATGCCAAAGGGAAACAACTTTCCGTTTAGTCCTTTGATTGCAATATTGAGATCAGGCACAGCAAGTGAAAATCCAATGGGCTTTCCGTTATGCTCCGCAAACTGGACAAAATCAGGATCCACAGCCATTTTCAGATGGCCGGCAATGTAGTTGAATTCTTCTTCCGTCATAGGCACAAATCCCCAGTTCCTTGACCAGGCGTCATTATATATTTCCCTGACCTTCTGAACTTCATTCCTGAAGTCCTTCATGTTTACATTCCTGTATGTAATGTTTTCCCGCTTGGCAATCAGGTCGCTCACTCTTTCAAGCTTCTGCATCATCTTTTCATCTTTGATCACGTTTCTGGCAATATCAAAAGCGTACAAGTCCTTTGCTTTTGAGAACCCGTAAGATGTAACAAGCTCCGCGTAATAAGCCGGATTATACGGCATCAGCATAACAGGAGGCACTTCAAAATTGTCAACAAGAAGTCCGCATTCATCATTTGTAGATGGGTTTACAGGGCCTCTCAGTACAGTCATTCCCTCACTCATGGCAAATTCCGCCGCCTTATCAAACAGCAAGGCGGCAACTTTCTTATCATCAATGCATTCAAAGAATCCAAAGAAACCGGTCTTCTCATTATGAAATTTGTTGTGATTGTCATTTATGATACCGGCAATTCTTCCAACTACTTTCCCGTCAGAAAGTGCAAGCCACTGTTTAAGTCGTGAATGTTTGTAAAAGGGATTCTTCTTCGTATCGAGATTATTCTTGACATCAAATCTCAACGGCTCTACCCAATATTTATTCCCGGAATGAAGTTCATACGGAAACTCAATGAATCTCTTCTTGTCAGAAGCAGAAGTTGCTTCGATTATTTTCAGCTCAGCCAATTTTGTTATTGTTGATTGTTTACCGGTATTCTTTTATGCCCGGTACAAATGCTTGAACGAGTTTTTACAATTATCTTCAAAGAGCATTCAATATCTCATCGGTATGTCCATCCACTTTGACTTTCCGGAATACAGATTTTATTGTTCCCTTTTCATCGATCACAAATGTAGTTCTTTCAATACCCATGTACTTCTTTCCATACATGCTCTTTTCTTTCCATACTCCGTAATCGGAAAGCATTTCAGTGCTCTCATCGGACAGTAATGTGAACGGCAGCTCATACTTCTTCTTGAACTTCTGATGTGAAGCAACACTGTCCTTGCTAACACCAATGATCACAGTGTTGTGCTTTTCAAATACCTTTATGCTGTCACGAAAGCTGCATGCCTCTTTTGTGCAACCGGAAGTATCGTCTTTTGGATAAAAGTACAATACAACCTTCTTACCTTTGAGATCTTTGAGTGAGATCTTCTCTCCGGTATCACTTAAGAGTGAAAATGCCGGCGCCTTATCCCCTTCTTTCAATTCTTTTGACATCGCAATTTTTTTTAATTTTTTACCAACCAACTTTCATGAAGTTTCTTCTGATGACCATAGCTGCCATCAATCCAACAAGTATCAGGATAACAGCTGCAATGAGGTCACCGAATATCAGTTTGCCGATTCCAAACAGGAACGAATAGACCAGAACAATACCTGCAAACCAGTTTACAAACAAGAGACCGTATCCTGAATCAGGAACTACTTCCGGCATCATGTCAGAGATCTTCTTCCAGCCGGGACCACCCGGATGTACTTTTCTGTAGAACGATCTTAGCTTTGAATCTTCTGTTGGTTTTGTAATGAGTGCCGTTATTATCCATGCTGCAGTTGTAATGGGAACGATAATGTATAGTGTCTGTGGAAATTTCACATTGAAGTCACCGAAAAACAAAACGCCATAAACAATGAATGGGGTTACGGTTGCTACAATCTCACTCAAGGCATTTACTCTCCACCAAAACCATCTCAGAATCAGTACGAGTCCAAGTCCTGCACCGCATTCTATTACAAAGCTCCACACACCTGAAATAGTGGTCATTTGCGTGGTGACTAAAACTGATAATATCATAAAGACAAAAGTAGCAAGTCTGGATATCAGTACATAATGTTTTTCAGATTCATCCTTTTTGATGAACCTCCTGTAAAGGTCATTGATAAAATATGATGTGCCCCAGTTAAGATGTGTAGCAATGGTTGACATGTAAGCAGCAAAGAATGCAGCAAGCAAGAGTCCTTTTAGACCTGCCGGAAGAAAATCATTCATTGATTTTACAAATCCCAGACCCTTGTCGGCATGAGACAAATCAGGATAGAGAACGATCGAGCAGAGTCCGATTATTATCCAAGGCCAAGGTCTTATACAATAATGTGCAATCTGAAAGAACAGTGTTGCAAAGAGTGAATTCTTCTCATCTTTAGCACTCATCATTCTCTGAGCAACATAACCTCCTCCGCCCGGTTCGGCACCCGGATACCATGATGCCCACCATTGTATGCCGACAAACGCAAGGAAAGTTGAAACGGTCATAGCGAGAATTCCACCCACACCTGTTTCTGATTCTGCGCCAACCTCAGGAGTGAATCGAAGCGCCCAATCGGGAAGCTTAGACTCAAGGCCGCTCAGACCACCTATCTGAGGAGAGTTAACCACGACTATTGCCAATATTATGCATCCTCCTATTGCAAGCAGGAACTGAAAAGCATCAGTCACGGCAACTCCCCATAAACCGGATAACGCAGAGTAAATTGCCGTAACAAGCATGCAGCCACCTACAAACAGAATCGCGTTTGATGAGTTTACATACTCCGGAAACATTCCGATCAGAATCTTGATCATTGCCAGATTTACCCATCCCATAATGATAGTATTCATAAAAACTCCGAGGTAAACGGCTTTGAATCCTCTTAAAACGGCGGCTTGCTTTCCGGAATATCTGAATTCCACAAACTCAACGTCTGTAAGTATCTCAGCTCTTCGCCATAATCTGGAAAAGAAAAAAACTGTCAGCATGCCTCCAATCAGCATATTCCACCAGAGCCAGTTTCCGGCAATTCCATTTTGTCCAACAAGTTCGGTAACTGCCAGCGGAGTATCAGCTGCAAAGGTTGTTGCAACCATAGATAGTCCTGCTAGCCACCAGGTCATCTTTCTGCCTGAAAGGAAAAAATTCTCGGTAGAACCGCCTGCTCTTTTGGAATAATAAAGGCCAATCAGAAGTGAAAAGAGAAAATATAACAGTATTATAACCCAGTCAATAAGCTGCATAATGTATTAAGATTGCTGCAATTTAGAGTTTTCGTTCAAAACATTAAACATATACTTTAGTATGAGACATTGCCTTTAAGCATATCTGTCCAAAACGTTTTAAATTCTTTAGGTGAAAAGTTTGACGAAATATGCTGCAAGAAGTTATTCCGCTTTCTTTTGAACGACCAAAAGAAAGCTTGGCAAAGAAAAGTCGCCCGCCCGCCTGCGAAAAGTGTTGAAGTTC